>OGEP01000059.1_pt1 | contig 170168 bp, 161 predicted proteins | sample 1570721 | NCBI WGS metagenome assembly OGEP01 (sample SAMEA2582131, study PRJEB24529) | metagenome | biome: Human gut stool | place: China | collected 2011 | reverse complement strand
CTTTTTATACAAATATGTCAAAGAACGCTTGAATTTGACTTTTTACACAACCTCCCAGGAGGAGGGGAATTGAGATAGTCAGAATATCAATAGCTACACTCCTAAATTATCATTTACCTTCCCTTTAATAAACGCCAAAAGATGTAAAACGTCGGAACTTTCCTCTGCAAACGCCGTTGTTCTGGGAAATTCGACGGGGAAAATCCTCGCCGCCTAAACCTAAACTAAAATATTAGTAAAATGGAAGATGTAAATTTCAGAAAAGGTGATGCCAAAACAGAAGTGTTTGGATCAAACAGAATGTTGCAACCCTCTCCGGTAGAGAAGATCCCTGATGGACCTACTACTCCCGAGATTGCTTATCAGATGGTAAAAGACGAAACTTTCGCTCAAACTCAACCCCGTCTGAACCTGGCCACTTTCGTCACCACTTATATGGACGATTACGCCACCAAGCTGATGAACGAGGCGATCAACATTAACTACATTGACGAAACGGAATATCCCCGTATCGCCGTGATGAACGGAAAATGTATCAACATCGTAGCAAACCTGTGGAACTCTCCGGAAAAGGATACTTGGAAAACAGGTGCGCTGGCCATTGGTTCAAGTGAAGCATGTATGTTGGGCGGTGTGGCAGCTTGGCTGCGTTGGCGTAAAAAACGCCAGGCTCAAGGCAAACCTTTCGATAAACCTAATTTCGTTATCTCAACAGGTTTCCAGGTAGTATGGGAAAAGTTCGCACAGTTGTGGCAGATTGAAATGCGTGAAGTACCTTTGACCCTTGACAAGACTACTCTTGATCCGGAAGAAGCCTTAAAGATGTGTGATGAAAACACCATTTGTATCGTACCTATTCAGGGTGTAACATGGACCGGACTGAACGATGACGTAGAAGCACTGGACAAAGCTCTTGATGCTTACAACGCCAAGACCGGTTACGATATTCCTATCCATGTAGATGCTGCCAGTGGTGGATTCATCCTGCCGTTCCTCTATCCTGAAACGAAATGGGACTTCCGTTTGAAGTGGGTTCTTTCTATCAGTGTCAGCGGACATAAATTCGGTCTCGTTTATCCGGGTCTGGGTTGGGTTTGCTGGAAAGGTAAAGAATATCTGCCCGAAGAAATGTCATTCAGCGTAAACTATCTGGGTGCAAACATTACTCAGGTGGGATTGAACTTCTCCCGTCCTGCTGCTCAAATCCTGGGTCAGTACTACCAATTCATTCGCTTAGGATTCCAGGGATACAAAGAGGTACAGTATAACTCACTGACCATCGCGAAGTATATCCATGATGAAATCGCTAAGATGGAACCGTTCGTCAACTATTCAGAAGAAGTGGTGAACCCGTTGTTCATCTGGTACATGAAACCGGAATACGCCAAGAATGCTAAATGGACGTTGTACGATCTTCAGGATAAACTGTCGCAACATGGTTGGATGGTACCGGCTTATACCCTACCTTCTAAACTGGACAACTACGTCGTAATGCGTGTGGTAGTACGCCAGGGCTTCAGCCGCGACATGGCAGACATGTTGCTGGGCGACATCAAGAATGCCATCACTGAACTGGAAAAATTGGATTATCCTACTCCTACCCGCATGGCTCAGGAAAAGAACTTGCCAGTAGAAGCTAAAGTGTTCAATCACGGTTGTAAAGCTCACAAAGCAGCGAAATAATTAAGGGAACCAATCAACAAGGGGACAAGCCAACTCGTCCCCTTGCCAATTCTAAAAAGAAAACGTATGGATAAAAAGATTTCAATCTCTCAACTAAAAGAGGTTGCCCAGGAAGCCTATGAACAGGTGAAGGGTAACACCGGGGGAAAAAATGCCGATTACATCCCCTACCTTGCCAACATCGACAAGAATCTGTTCGGCATCAGCATCTGTCTGATGAACGGACAAACCATTAATATAGGTGACACTGACTACCGTTTCGGTATAGAATCTGTTTCCAAAGTACATACAGCCATCCTCATCCTCCGTCAATACGGAGCACAGAAGGTGCTGGATATGATTGGTGCAGATGCTACAGGACTACCTTTCAACTCAATCATCGCCATTTTGCTGGAGAATGATCACCCTTCTACCCCATTGGTAAATGCAGGTGCCATCTCAGCATGTTCCATGGTTGAGCCTGTGGGCAATTCAGATAAGAAATGGGAAGCTATCGTTCAGAATATTACTGATTTGTGCGGTTCAGCTCCACAATTGATTGATGAGCTGTATAAATCGGAAACGGCTACGAACTTCAACAACCGCTCTATTGCATGGTTACTGAAGAACTACAACCGTATCTACGATAATCCGGATATGGCACTCGACCTGTACACTCGTCAATGCTCATTAGGTATCACTGCCGGACAACTGGCGATTGCTGCCGGAACCATCGCTAACAGTGGTGTAAACCCTGTCACCAAGAAAGAAGTGTTTGAAGCTTCATTAGCTCCGAAGATTACTTCCATGATTTCTACCGTAGGTTTCTACGAACATTCAGGTGACTGGATGTACACTGCCGGTATACCTGCCAAGAGTGGTGTAGGTGGTGGAGTTATGTCTGTACTGCCCGGTGTATTCGGCGCAGCTGCATTTGCACCTCCTTTGGACGAAGCAGGAAATTCTGTTAAATCACAGCTCGCCATCAAGTATATCATGAACAAATTAGGTTTGGGCGTGTTCAATGGTGACCGTGTGACTATTGTAGAATAAGACAATCTCTCTTTTTCATAAATAAAAGGCGTCGTCAGTCCGGAGAGGATAGGCGGCGCCTGTACTTATATATACTCAATATACGGCTTGTAAACTATAGAAGCTATCAGCTAAATTAATTCATTTCTTTTCGGTTATGAATTAATTCACCACAGATTACACAGATTGACACAGATTCTATTTTACTGATTATTAGATTAATAAATCTGTGTGAATCTGTGTAATCTGTGGTGAGTCTTATTCATTCCTATACCGATATGCATTATATAGAAGTGAACTGAAGAATATAACTTCTTGTGTGATAGTCTACTTGGTGTTCCATTAAGATCAGTCGTAGTGGAACACTAGTTCAGTCGTAGTGGGAAGTGGCTTCAGTCGTAGTGGGAAGTACGTTCAGTCCTAATGGGAATATAGCTCATTACCGCACCAATATAAATTAATACCTCCAGCACATAACCATCGCCATAGCGCAGCACCCTACCGCGCAGCCCTCCGGCATAGGCGCAGGTGCGTAAGCGTAGGCACTGTCAGGCGCAGGTAAGGGGCGATCTGTCTGAGCGAAGCGAGTTTGAGCCCCGTCTGCGAATGACAGTGTCGGAGTAGCACCGGAGACGTAGCCGGGGTCCCTTTCTTTTTGGTATCTTTTTCTTTCGGGACAAGCCGAAAGAAAAAGTACACACACACAACATTACTTTATATCCCCTCCCTGCAACTCCTTATAATACTCTTGTTTCTCCTGATTCCTCTTTTGCACCAGACTCGTCACATACACCGTAAATATCGGAAACATCATCATCCCCAATGCTGCCAGCAGAACTGACAGTACACGCCCCGTCACCGTCACAGCAATAATATTGGAACCAACCGTCGTTACATCCATAAACGCCCACCACAAAGCATCCCCATAGCCTGTAACTAATGTATTCACCCCATGCTCCATAACATAGAAAGCCAGACTGGAGAAATAAACCGTAGCAAGCAAAGTCGTCAGGTAAGTAACAAACAGACCGGATGCCTTATTATACGTCAACCAACCTACCACAATGGCCAACGCATAACCACCGCGCACTAAAGGAATAAAACGCAATAAATAAGTGATTTCCTCGGAAAACGTCCATCCGGCCCAGGAAATAATGCTCTGGTAAGGGATGGCTACCAGAAGAAAAACGAAGTGAGTAGCAAAATAACGTCCTTTATGCTTTGCTAAAAACCACTCCAAAATAAAGTCCAGTAAAAACAGGATGCACACGGCAAACTGAACCTTCATAAATACCGTCTGAGTATAGAAAGGAATACCCTTGAATGTATCTACTGAAATACTAACCACTAAAAATAACGAAAGTAACAGAATCACAATGTGTAAGACACCATAAATTCCCTTCTCTCGTAATGCAAATTCTGAAAGAGCCATTTTCATAATAATACCTATTATTTATTCTGATTTAATATATTATTGATTTCTGCCCGATTGCCCTAAAACGTCTTGCACAAGACATTTGTTTAAGTGTTAATTTACCAACTTTCACTTTATCCCTGAAAACAACTCCACCGGGTCGTTGTTATAGAGACTGATTTTAAAACATATTTTTCACCTAAAACCTTAACTTATGGCAAATATTAAACAAACAGTGAAGCTGGGTGTGTTCACCCTCGCAATCATGAATGTAACGGCAGTAGTATCCCTACGTGGACTACCTGCCGAGGCCGTGTACGGAATGAGTTCGGCCTTTTACTATTTATTTGCAGCTATCGTATTCCTTATACCGACGTCACTTGTCGCTGCGGAATTGGCTGCGATGTTCCAGGACAAACAAGGTGGTGTGTTCCGCTGGGTAGGAGAAGCCTACGGTAAGCGGCTCGGTTTCCTTGCCATCTGGGTGCAATGGATTGAGAGTACTATCTGGTACCCTACCGTATTGACATTCGGTGCTGTATCCATCGCCTTCATCGGAATGAACGACGCACACGATATGTCGTTGGCAAGTAACAAGTACTACACACTCGCCGTAGTGCTCATCATCTACTGGCTCGCCACTTTCATCTCATTGAAAGGTATGGGATGGGTAGGTAAGGTAGCCAAAGTCGGCGGTATGGTTGGTACCATTATCCCGGCAGCCTTGCTGATTATCCTGGGGATCATTTATCTGGCTACAGGCGGACACTCCAATCTGGACTTCCACAGCAGCTTCTTCCCCGATCTGACGAACTTCGACAACGTCGTACTCGCCGCAAGTATCTTCCTCTTTTATGCCGGTATGGAAATGGGCGGTATCCACGTTAAGGATATAGAAAACCCCTCCAAGAATTATCCGAAAGCAGTATTTATCGGTGCAGCTATCACAGTTATCATTTTCGTACTGGGTACTTTCGCACTGGGTGTTATCATTCCGGCCAAAGACATCAGTCTGACACAAAGCTTGCTGGTTGGTTTCGACAATTACTTCAAGTACATCCATGCTTCCTGGTTATCACCGATCATCGCTATTGCTCTTGCATTCGGTGTGCTGGCAGGTGTATTGACTTGGGTTGCCGGTCCGTCCAAAGGTATTTTTGCCGTAGGTAAGGCAGGTTATATGCCCCCGTTCTTCCAAAAGACAAACAAACTGGGTGTACAGAAAAACATCCTATTCGTACAAGGTGGTGCTGTAACAGTATTGAGCCTTTTGTTCGTAGTAATGCCTTCCGTACAGAGTTTCTATCAGATCCTGTCACAGTTGACAGTAGTTCTTTACCTTATCATGTATATGTTGATGTTTACAGGAGCTATCGTATTGCGTTACAAGATGAAGAAGTTGAACCGTCCGTTCCGTATCGGTAAGGGTGGTAATGGATTGATGTGGTTCATCGGCGGACTCGGTTTCTGTGGTTCTCTGTTGGCATTCATCCTGAGCTTTATCCCGCCCAGCCAGATTTCAACGGGTAGCAATACAGTTTGGTTCTCCGTATTGATTATCGGTGCCATCGTTGTTGTGGCAGCTCCGTTCATCATTTACGCTTGCAAGAAACCGACTTGGGTTGATCCGAATACTAACTTCGAACCCTTCCATTGGGAAGAACAACCAAAAGTTGCAGCAAACGCAGCAACAGCCACTGCAACAGCAGCAGGCACAACAAGCACAGCTACGGCAACACCAACTGCAAATCCTACCATAAATCCAACTAGTACAACAAATAATTCCGGCACACCTAAATCATAGGGATACAACCGGAAAACATAAAAATGGGACTGTACAGATTGACGTACAGCCCCATTTTTTATTTTGGACGGTAAGAAAGTGAAATGACTCCATTTCATTCCCCCTATTCAAAAAAAATCGTCCCATGAGATGAATCTTTTCGACCCACGAGACATTTATTTTTGCCTCATGATACAAATTTTTTCATCTCATGGGACGAATTTCATCGTCTCATATAGCTAAATTCTTATTCCTTTAGCGCATCCCACGCTCTTCTATACCCTTCTGTCAGTTCCTGCATCACCTCAGCAACCGTCTCTATCTGTTTACCATAAAGTAATGCAGAAGCCTGACCAATCTCCAGTTCTCCTTCTTCCAGATCTCCATAGAAAATCCCTTTCTTGGCACGTCCATGAGCCAGAAGAATACGAAGTTCATCTTGTGTAGCCCCCACGGCTTCGGCTGCCTCTACAGCGTCACGGAAATTATTCCGCACCAAACGTACCGGAGCAAGCTTCTTCAACAATAACCGGGTATCCCCCTCCTGCAAACGCAAACAATATTCCTTGAAATATTCATGAGCTGAACTTTCCTGAGTCAATGCAAAACGCGTACCTATTTGTACTCCTTCTGCTCCCAACACCCGTGCAGCAAGCATAGCCTCACCCGTAGCAATTCCTCCAGCAGCAATCAATGGTAAGGTAGTAGCAGCACGCACGGCAGGCATCAGGCACAAAGTGGTAGTTTCTTCCCTTCCGTTATGCCCACCGGCCTCGAAGCCCTCAGCAACAACAGCATCCACACCCGCCTCTTCGGCTTTCATCGCAAAGCGGGAAGAACTGACCACATGCACCACTGTCACTCCCCGCTCTTTCAGCCATCCCGTCCATTTGGCAGGGCTTCCGGCGGAAGTGAAAACTATATTGACTCCTTCCTCTACCACTATCTGCATGATTTCTTCAATCTGCGGATACATCAATGGAATATTGACTCCAAAAGGATTATGTGTAGCAGCATGGCATTTACGGATATGCTCACGTAACGTTTCAGGATGCATGGAACCTGCCCCAAGCAAGCCCAGTCCACCCGCATTACTTACTGCCGACGCCAAGCGCCAGCCACTGCACCAAACCATACCACCTTGAATTATTGGATATCGAATTCCGAAAAGGGAAGTAATTCTGTTCATAGTTTTTCCGTTTAGGGATTATTAGGAAGAAACAAGAAAAAAGGATGAAAGGTTCGGAAGAAAAGGCGAATTGTAATAAAAAACACACCCGGAAATACGAATTTACAACATACATATCACCGGATGTTCAAATTATACAAATCCTTAATTCTTAATCGTCTTGACAGGTTCTTTACCCCGTACCGTTATCGAGTCTCCATATGCACGTAACACTTCCAGCGTACGGGCACGGCGCTTACGTCCCTTGACGTTCCAGAATTCTTTGGTAAAAGGTGCCATAAAATCACCGGAAAATCCTAAACCGCCACTAGCACCCTGCCAGCTACCTACAGCCATATTATTAGCCCGTTCTGTCATTCGGTAGCGCATTCCGGTTGCCTCTATTTCATCCATACTTTTACGGACACCCTTTTCGAAAGGCGTCTTTGCCCAATCGGAATAAATGCGAAGTATTTTAAGTTCATAGAAAGGATCCCCTCGCCACGTGTCCTTATCTATTTTAATCTTCTTCTGATACACCGGGTCCCAATTGTACTTCGTAGTTGCAGTATACGGGCGCAAGGTAAGAACAACTTTCTTCTTCGGTGTATTTGGTATTTCGGGAAGTGTTGTGTTGAAATCCAGCCATTGTTTCTCCATTGATATCTGCTGTTTACCCAGAGGTTCCTGTACTCCCATCTCTTTCAGAACTTCCGGATTCAGCTTAATCTCTCCTTCTCCATCCAGCAGACGGCGCAATCGCAGAGAGTCCTGAGGTGTCCAGTTCTGAGCGCAAACGGGAAGGACTACTACTAAAAGCAGTCCGATTATAGTGCAATATTTTCTCATTTATTTATTTTCTTACCACCACATATATCCGCTTCCACAAAGCGGTTCATCATAACAAGGGTCTATGGTCCACATCGTACGGGGGTATTTGCGGTTTTCCCACCAGCGGCGATAACGGGCGGAAGCATCCAGAACTTCATCATCCGATAAGAAATAAATACCTTCATAATTCTCTGCATCCACATGTACCATTTTACACCCCATCGAAGCATTCTGCCCTAAACGGATTGTTTCTACTGTCCACAAAATACACTCACCTAAACGAAGCTTGCCACCTGCGGAATAAGAAACCGGAGCCAATGGGAAAGAAGGAATTACCGTCAAATCTTCGGCATACTTCAACAAGTCCCCTATGTCATCAACAGTAAAGCGGGGAATAGTGTTCAGACCTTCCGGACTTTCGACAGAGTATTTTCCAGCTTTTAGTTGCTTGACGAATAAATCCACGTCAGGATTATTGTAATCCAACGTTTCTTCCGTACATGATACAAAAGAAAGAGAAAAGAAGAATATCAAAATGGCCATTACGGCACGTATATTAGAAATTGCTTTCATTGTTGCATTGTATTAAGGTTAATATGTCATACGAACACCGCAAAGTAGATTAAGGTTCGTTGGACGTTCCGTTCGCAGCGTTTTTGTTTGCGAATCCGTATCAAAATGATGAGATACCGTAGGCTCTGCAAACAGAGCAATCCGGTCGTTCAACTTATAACGGACTCCCAGACCTGCCGCAATGGAAAGTTGTATAGGCTCTGCTCCAAAACCATTGTCTTCAGCTCCGGCTATGCATTTCTCGGCAGCACCACCCAATGTAGCGTAAAAGTCTACTTTAGAATTGCTTGCCAGCACCGCATTCAGTTTTACCGGAACAGCCAGTGTGTGTATCGCATGGTCTCCGTCAAGACGGTTGTATTGCAAACCTGCCTCCAGAGAAAAATGTTTGTTCAAATGACGCTCAGCAGAAAACCCTGCGGTGAACGGTATCCCGAAGTCCCCCTTTGGCAACGCTGTACCTATACCTGCTTTGAAAGCCCATTTTTTAGCACAACCACCCGCATTGGTAATGGGGAGCGCCTTATCGGAATCTGAGCCAAGCTCTGAATTTGTGACAGCGGGATCAGTAGCCGTGACACGATGATTATTTTCATTCCTTGATGAAGCTGTTTGACCATACATTCCGTTACCTTGGTGGTGATTGCCATATACGCGTTGGGAAATTGTAATGGAGACAGTGACTGATACAGTCTCTTCATCATCACCATTCGCAGCAAGTATGCCTCCGGATGATACTGGTACAGGATTCTTATGACCAGGATTTTGCGCTGTAGGTTTAGTCTCATGAATAGAGGGGAACTTTTCCTGCACCACATCTCCATTCAAGTTACCTTCCGGTGTCAGTGTAGCCACCTTGGTGAATGCTTCCTGAATCTCATCTTTCGGAGAGAAGTACCAGAATGCAGCGGAAGCAGCTCCAAGCACTAATACTACAGAAGCCGCCGCAGCCACCCGGTAGAAGCGTGGAGTGAGGACAGAACGTTTAGTAGCTGCAGAAGTATTGGTTGCATCGGTTTCAACTCTTGACAGGTCGCCTTTCAGCTCCTCCCAAAAGCCATCCCGCACCGTCATCTCTGCACCAGAGAGGCGACTGCGGAACAAACCGGTTATTTCATCATTTCCTTTCATACTCTGTATATTCTTTAATTCTTTTTGCTAACAAATTCTTGGCGCGATGCAGTTGCGAGGTGGATGAATGTACCTTAATCCCAAGCATTTCCGCTATCTCCTTGTGTGATTTCTCTTCAAACACATACAAGTTGAAAACGGTTCGGCATCCATCGGGTAATTCTGCCACAAATGCCATCAACTGCTGTTCGGAGAGGCGGCTACCGCTATCGGCTATGCTTGCTTCGTCGGGTATGTCAGGCAATTGTTCTTCGTTCACCACCAGTTGGGTGATGCGTTTCTGCTTTCGCAGATAATCTATTGCCTGTGTCACCATTACTCTTGTCACCCACGTTGCCAATGCACATTCGCCCCGGAAAGTGAAATGGGTAAAGATTTTGATGAACCCATCGTGCAGTACGTCATGCGCGGCATCTTCATCGCCCGTATAGCGGTAGCATACCGCAAGCATCTGCTTGGAATAAAGGGTATACAATTCCTTACGTGCGGAATCCTTTCCTGCCCGGCAGCCCTCTATCAGTTCTATTTCATTTTCCAATGTCAGTGCTATTTTTTACGGACGCCTCTTCGCGTCGTTTGTTAGTTAGACGCAGCTTTCCGTAGAATGCTGCAATGTTATATCTAAAAAGAAGTTAAAGAATGGAGATTATTTATACTTTGCTTTCAAAGTCTGTATCTGCTTGTCAAGCATTTCATCCAGTTCATCAAATTCTTCCCAGTATAAGAAACCGGGTACCATTATGACAAAATTGACAAATTGATCATTACTTATAAGAAATGAGATTTGATCCAGCAAGTTATTGTTAGTTTTCAAAGCAAACTTAAAATTCCTGGACATGGCAAGTTTCATAATTACATCCGTTTTTGCTGCATAGTAATCACTGACATCTTTCTTCCGCCTTCCCAACTCAAAATAGGTTTGCAATACATCCTGCAACAAACGCTTGTCAGAAATATACTGCATCAACGAAGAACCTTTCAAGACATCCAATGCATCGGTTTTATAAGAGAGTTCACTCATATTATTGAAAAGCTTGTCATACTTACTTAAAGTATCCGCCGGTATTCCCGATATATCCATTTTATGCTCTATTAGCAAAGAACTCATGTTCCTGTCTATATCCAACAAGTGCTTTATATTACGCAGTTCCTTTCTGTTATACTCCAATTCTTCCGCCACCAGTTGCATCGCGGCCCGCACCTCTTTTTGACGACTATGCTCCGTAACCTTATCGCTTCCCCAAAAGGTAACGATAATACCTGCCGCCACAATACTGAACTGACGGAAATAGTCTCCCAATCTCCAGCCTTTAATCGTAGACTTTATCTTATCTATATTTCCCATAAGTATTTATCTTGAACCATATTTCTGTTCAATGGTTTGAATCATCTTATCAATCTTTTGCTCTATACGTTCTTGATAGCCAGGAATAAAATATCCCTGTGGAATTTTCAAAAAGTTTCGCAACTTCCTATCTGAAAGATATATTTCCCATGCTTCCCATTTTCCCTCATTAACCGTATTTGTCTGTTCATCAGTCAAAGTCAAATAAAAGGGAATAGCCGCATCTTCCTTCATATCATAATACCCATTCATTGATAGTTTAAATCCTTCTAATGCTTCATAAACATCAATCAATGAAAGCAAAAACTCTTTATCGGATATTTTCTGCATCAGCATAGAGTTCTTAAGTATGTCCAGCGCATTCCGGGTATAATAGAAACTACGAATCTGCCCTATAGAATAACGAAATTGCTTCAGCGAATCTTCCGGTATCAGCCGAACATTCATATCATGTTCCACCAACAAAGCAGAAAGGCGCTCATCTGTGCTGAATTCAGACACAATACCTTCAAAGTTCTTCCGATTACTTTTCAGTTCATCCTTAATCAGCAACATAGTAGATTTAATATCCGCTTGTTCCGAACATCTGGTGACCAGTTCACTGCCAACGAAGGTTATCAGCACACCGATCACAACAATAGAAGTTTGCCGTATATACTCGCCAGGCTTCCAATTTCTGATAGTAGCTTTTACCCTATTCCAATCTATCTTTTCCATACTTTCCAAGTATCTATGAAAAAAGCCTCTCATTAAGATTGCAATATGATGGCAAACTTATGAGAGGCTTCTTGCTATTTTCTAAATACAGCCTTTCGCCTTTGTCAACATGCTTTAAAACTCATATCTAATCCTTTTACAGAATGGGTCAGAGCACCTACAGAGATAAAGTCTACGCCACATTCGGCATAATCGCGCAGCGTATCGAAAGTGATACCACCCGAAGACTCGGTTTCATAACGACCGCCTACCATATCCACAGCCTTCTTTGTCATTTCAGGCGTGAAGTTATCAAACATGATGCGGTCTATGCCACCAAGATCAAGCACTTGTTGCAATTCATCGAAGTTACGTACTTCAATCTCTATCTTGAGGTCTTTACCTTTTTCCTTGCAATATTCTTTAGCACGATTGATAGCCTTGTCGATGCCTCCGGCAAAATCCACATGATTGTCTTTCAGCAAAATCATGTCGAACAGTCCGATACGATGATTTACACCACCGCCAATCTTTACAGCCATCTTCTCAAGGATACGCATACCGGGAGTAGTCTTACGGGTATCGAGCACACGCGTATTCGTACCTTTCAGTTTCTCGGCATATTTATGCGTCATGGTAGCAATGCCACTCATGCGTTGCATAATGTTCAGCATCAGGCGTTCTGTCTGCAACAGAGACTGCACCTTGCCTTCCACTACCATTGCTATATCGCCCGGCTTCACCTCAGCTCCATCATTGATGAAGACTTCTACCTTCATAGTAGGGTCGAAACGACGGAACACTTCTTTGGCAACTTCGATACCAGCCAGAATACCCGGCTCTTTAATCAAAAGTTTGGATTTACCCATTGCCGTAGCGGGAATACACGAAAGGGTGGTATGATCTCCGTCACCTATATCTTCTGCAAAGGCGAGATCTATCAGCCTGTCAATCAGTTCTTCTTCCTTATTCATTCGTTTTATCTATTCTTATTTGATGTATAACATATTTGTTCTGTACTTTTCTGAAGAAACAATTCACTCGAAAGTTTCCATTTGCGGTTCCCAAAGTGCCGATGATGAAACTTGATTCATCCCGCTTTCCTTCGTGATTCACATTGAAGCTACTGACTTTGTTCTCGGCAAAAAAATTAGCCATAGTTCCTTCTGCCGTTTGCTTGTCAGCATTGGTCGTGCGATTATGGATAATCAGATCCACCTTATCACCCAGATACCTGTTTAGTTCCTGAGAGTTTCCCTTCTTGAAGGCCACAACCACCCCCACAGGTACGTCCTGAGCAAAGATCGAGGACACCCATAAGAAGAGGCAGGTCAACAATAAAACTACTCGTTTTTTCATAATCACAAGTATTAATGATACGCAAAGGTAAGCATTTATTGTAAAATACAATAAAAAAGCGCTAATTTTGTGCACAAATCAGAATGTAAGCAGCATGAAAACAACATTACTCGTCGTAGGAAGAACTGTAGAACAGCACTTTATAACTGCCATTAACGACTATGTACAGCGTACTAAACGCTACTTATCCTTCGAAATGGAAGTTATCCCGGAATTGAAGAATACGAAAAGTCTTTCAATGGAAGTTCAGAAAGAAAAAGAAGGGGAATTGATATGCAAGGCATTCCAGCCTGGCGACGTGATTGTATTGCTGGACGAAGGGGGAAAAGAAATGCGCTCCATAGAGTTCGCGGACTATATGAAGCGCAAGATGAACACCGTAAATAAACGGCTTGTATTTGTTATCGGTGGACCGTATGGTTTCTCACCCAAAGTATATCAGGCAGCACATGAGAAAATGTCCCTTTCTAAAATGACTTTCTCGCATCAGATGGTGCGGCTGATTTTTGTAGAGCAGTTATACCGGGCCATGAATATACTCAATGGCGGTCCTTACCATCACGAATAACGATCTTAATTAAGATCTTGACACCTGGAATCCTGTTCCCGACAACGCCATTTCTACAAATCGTGCGCGAGGGTTCGGTACATCCTGCGTCAGTATCTCACGGATGCGCAATGCAGCCTGCGGATCTTTCGCCACCATATACAAATAACCTCCCCCACCTGCACCCGGCAATTTATATCCCAGTGTGTAGTCCTTAATCTTATTGATAATTTCTTCTACTGCCGGAGGATTAGTACCGCAATCTAGAGCTTGGTTCTGCATCCACGTTTTACCAATCAATGCGCCATAGGTTTCAAAGTCGTTCCTTTGAATGGTTTCTGCCATATCCAATGCATGCGCTTTCATATTTTCCAATATAGCCAAATGCGCAGATGAGTTTAGGAACATGGAACGCACAATCTCTGCCAGGATACCTTTAGCAGTACGTGTAATTCCCGTATAATATAATAGGTGGCAGTCACGATATTCAGGATGCGTAAAGAGATGTTCAGGCAACCAGTGTATTAACGGATTCTGTACAAACCCGGTTTCTGTTTGCAACAGTTTGATGCCTTGTAACACTCCGCCATACTGATCTTGCCAACCACCGCCCGTTGTTAGTAACTGTTCCAAAGCAAGTGTACGACGGCATATTTCATTCTTATCCCACATCAAGCCACAGAAATCGCTCAAAGAGCCTAAAACCGTAGAAGCTAATATAGAACTGGTTCCCAAGCCCGAGCCTGCAGGAATAGCAGACAATAAAGTAATCTCTATACCTGTGCCGAATGCCTGCAACTGTTTCTCCAACGAAGGATAAACCACTTCTGAAAACGCCGGACCAAAACCAGCCAATGTCAACGCTGCTTTCGGAATAGAGAAAGGAGAACCTATCTTACAGTAATCCTGCAATTCCTCGAAAGTATTCACTACTTCCATCGCTCCCATATCAATAGAACGCAACACAACGCGATACTCTTTGCAAGGTTTCACATAAACCTGCAAAGGAGGTTGTCCATTCAGTTCAATCGCCAGATTCACTACATTCCCACCAGCAAAAAGAGAATATGGCGGAGTATCCGTCCAACCACCTGCAACATCAATACGTACGGGACTGCGCCCCCAAACAATCTGATCGCTGTATACATTCAGATATGGGCTGCTTTTCTTTTCATATAAATCAGAAAGTAATCCTTCGCGCAGTAATCCGAAAGCCTCTTTTTCATCATTCTGAAAGTCTTTTCCGTTCAGTTTATCTATCTGAGCCCGAAGCATCCGATTATGAATACGCTGCATCTGAGGTGCATCAGCCGGCAACACATCCGGTTTATCTATCTTCAAACAATGGAAATCCTCGGCAACATCAGCCAAATCCAACTGATAGAAGACACTCTTCTCATAATTGCGTGCCAGCAACTCCCAATTACCTTTCCGGAAACTCTCGCGTTGGGCATATAATTGACGTAAATTAGCTTTCGCTGAAATTTCATCGGCAGAAAGACGTTGACTGTTCAGCCAGATTTCCTTACCTTCTGTCAATTCCGGCTCCGAAGTCATCCAGCGAAGTACTGCGCCCATCTGCTCAACACCTTCTACCACAGGGAAGATTCCGGCAGCCTGTAAGTCATCTTTTCTTCCAGTTACATCATCCGGAGTCAGTCCACGCTCCGCTAACCAATCAGGGAAGGAAATCCCCAGATACAAAGTTTTTTCATCCCGGATATCTCCTTTAGATACATCATCGAAACCATACGGACGAACTGCCCAATGCTTCTCTGCAAGAGGCACAATATCTATACAAACTCCATCCGGTAATTCTAACGTCCAGTCATTTTCCGGTACTCCCGTAATGATTTGCCGGGAACCTATCTTCCATGATGTACCAACAAAGCTATTTTCAATCCAAAGGTTATCATTATTGGAAGAAAGAGAGATACCTACTTCTGCATTCTGTACAAATATTGCAGGATTGGGCTTTACTTTCCGGTGCATGATCTGACGCTGATCGTACACCCTATTTTGTAAAGTAACAGTTGAGGAAAGTAGTTCACGACTCGTACCGTAGTGGTAGAATTCTCCACCGGGTAATGGCAATATAGCTACAGACAACCTATTCAACTCATCATCAGTAATGCGTGGATGATTACCAAGGGATAAACCGAAATCTGAATACAAGTCATAGTACTTTAAATCAGAACCCGAGCCATCTTTCAGCGAACGCTTCATCAATAACTCTACAGCCCGATCACTCAGTAACCAGATTCCTATATCCATCAGGAAGAGATGAGTCTTGGAAAGATTCTCCAGTTCCTGCAATGACGGTTTCTGCAACATAAAATCCAATGCTTCCGGTTGTTTCCGGTCAGAAACAAACACTCCATGATGTGTCGCTAATACCGGATCTACCCAAAGTCCGTAACATACCACATCTGCATCCGGTATTTCCTGCAAAGGTTTCTCAGCACGAATATACACATCTCCACTCGCAATCAAAGTACGCAGTTTTTCCGGTGCCCGTTCCATGATTTTCTCATAAAGTGGAACTTGCAAAGACAATAAATTCTGTCCCAACTTCTGTCCACGTGCCCAGCGAAATACAGGTATCGGAGTTAATATTTTCCCGGAGGGAGCGTATCCAGGGAGGCGGCGGCTTTGTCCACCGGCATGCAACAGAATACGTTTCTCTGTTGAGTGTTCTGTTTGTTGGTTTCTATACCATTCCCGCAGAAGCCAAGTGGTTCCACCACCCGACCCCAGTTTCATCCCTATAGGGTCAGATGTACAAAACCATTCCGTACGGTCTACATTTTCCAATTCATAGAATGCCGACACAAGATTAGGCGGCAAGGATAATAATTTTTGCATATTCAATTGCTATAATGCTTAATATATTAGCTGCAAATTAAAGCAATCTTAAGCAAAATCCACGAAAAATTTTAATATTTTTGAAGATGGAGATAAAATTATCTCCATCTTCTATTTTTCCAGCAAACCCACTATTTGTTGTAAGAGTTCAGGCATCTCATGAGTAGTACTTTTGATCGCAGTGATTTGTTCTTTTCCTTCTGCAGTCAATGAAAAATGCATTTGGCGCTTATCCACTTTACCAATAATACGGGCTATTAACTTCTTTTCTTCGACAGAACGTATCAACTTGGAAGTATTAGAACAAGTTAATCCCAAGGCTTCTGCTATTTCCCCGGAAGTAAGCCGGGGAGTATTCAGAAGTGTACAGAGCAACATTCCTTCATTCAGCGAAAGATTGTATTGCTGCATAAATTGGGTTTCAAACTCAGCTATCGCCCGGTAAACATCACGTATTTTACATAAGTCTTCCATATATTTTTCTTCTTTATTTGTTAAATAACAAATAACTATATGAAAAGGTTGACATTGGCTTTATCTGCGCGCTCCATGTAAGTTGCAACACCACCGATAGTTACCTCATCCAACAACTCTTCACGACAGATTCCCATCATGTCCATAGACATCTGACAGGCTATAAATTCCACTCCTTGAGCAAGCGCCTGCGAACGAAGTGATTCCAAAGAATCTACCCCTTTACGCTTCATTAAAAAGCGCATCATGCGACTTCCCATACCGAACATATTCATCTGAGACAATTTCAGTTTCGAAGAACTGGAAGGAAGCATCATACCGAACATCCTGCCGAAAATATCTTTCTTTACTTTCGGTTTCTGCACTTTTTTCAAAACATTTAATCCCCAGAAAGTGAAGAATACCGTAACTTTTTGCCCGGTTGCCGCAGCCCCGTTTGCCAATACAAAAGTAGCTAAAGCTTTATCCAAATCATCACTAAAAAGGATCAATGTTTTTCCCCTACCCGCTACTACAGTTCCGGTGGAAGAAGGGCAGACCATATTCGAATTACCTTTTTCTATAACTACCGTATAGCGTCCTTTATCCTCATGGCTCCCCACCAAACGATTACCCGTCGTATCACACCAGGCAGAAGCATCACGTGCAAATCCGGCATCAGTTGCCACAATCTCCACCTGTTCTCCCGGTTCAAGAGTATCCATTGCCTTCTTCACTTGCATGATAGGTCCCGGACATTGTAAACCACAGGCATTGATTTTCAATGGTTCTTTAGATGAACCTCCAGCTGATAATATAGAATCGGATTGCACAACAGTTCCCGAAGTTTCAGTAGAGCCAAAAGTTACGCGAGCATCAACTGAAGCAGCCGCTATAGAAGGTACCGGTACCGGAGCAACCGCAGCAGAATACAGTTTGTATCCTCCCGAAAGATTACGCACATTCTTATATCCATTTCCCATCAGGATACGCTGTGCCAGATATCCACGCAAACCTACAGCACAAAACAATACAATGGGCTTGTCAGTGGGAACTTCGAGCATACGCTCTCTTAAATCATCCAACGGAATATTAATTGCTCCCGGAATAGTTCCAAAAGAAAATTCTTCAGCCGTACGGGTATCTATTAACATTACTTCATTCTTATGCTGTACCAGTTCTCGCCAAGTTACGACAGGCATTGCACCACTGATAATATTAGAAGCAACATATCCGGCAATGGCAATAGGATCTTTTGCAGAAGAAAACGGAGGAGCGTAAGTATGCTCCGTTTCCATCAAGTCATATACCGTTCCACCACGCTTGATCAAGCCGGCAATCTGGTCAATACGTTTGTCCACGCCCTCATAACCAATACCCTGAGCGCCATATAATTTTCCCGTAACAGGATGAAATGTTAATTTTAAAGTTAAGGGTAATGCATCCGGATAGTACCCTGCATGAGAAGACGAATGAGTAACAGAACTTTGATATTCCATCTCCCATTGCTTCAGACGCTTAGCGGCAAGTCCCGTAGAAGCTACCGTCATATCAAATACTTTTGCGATGGAAGTACCGATAGCACCTTCGTAAGCAACCTTATTGCCAAATACCATATTATCAGCCACAATACGTCCCTGACGATTAGCCGGATTTGCCAGATAATTCAACCACGGTTTCCCGGTCAATGGATGCGGATATTCAATGGCATCTCCTACAGCATAAATATCTTTTGCAGAAGTTTCCAGATATTCATTTACCCAGATACCACCTGCTTCACCTATCTTCAGTCCGGCTTGTTTAGCCAAAGCCGTTGCAGGGCGTACTCCGATAGAAAGCAATACTATATCTGCCGGAATCGTTTTTCCACTTTTCAAAAAGACGGTAATACCTTGTTCTGTACGCTGGAAATGAGTTACTCCTTCTTCCAGATAGAGCGACACACCTTTCTGTATCAAATGTTGATGAACAAGCGCAGCCATCGAAAAATCAATAGGCGCCATCACTTGATTACCCATTTCCACAACAGATACGACAACTCCGGCATGATGCAAATTTTCTGCCATCTCCAGTCCAATAAAGCCCGCACCTACTACAACCGCTCGCTTTACGGAGTTTTCCGTAAGATAAGACTTTATATGATCGGTATCTTCAACATTACGGAGAGTGAAAATTCCTTCAGAATCGATACCTTCCAGTGGTGGTCGAACAGGTGTAGCACCCGGAGACAACAAAAGTTTATCATAGGTTTCTTCATATTCGCGACCGTCTGCAGTGCGAACAGTAATCGTTTTATCTTTAGGATGAATAGCGATAACTTCATTCTCCACACGTACATCTATACGAAAGTGTTGGCCGAAAGAAGTCGGCGTTTGCACCAGCAATTTCTCACGCTCCGCGATGACACCACCTATATAATAAGGCAAGCCGCAATTTGCATACGAAATGTATTTCCCTTTCTCAAATAAAAGAATATCAGATTTCTCATCAACTCTTCTTAAACGTGCCGCCGCCGTAGCTCCCCCGGCAACACCTCCAATAATTATATACTTCATACTTCTTTATTTTAGTTTTGATAGTGCAAAGAAAAGAATATTTTCTAAAACAAAATAATTTCCAATGGAAAATAATGTTAAATCACAATACAACAACACAATAGCGCACATTAAGTCCATTATAAACATACTACATATTCAAAGAGAGAAAGTTCATATACCCTTAATTTAGGCGCATAAGAAGAGACACAGACATCTGGTTTGAGGCTAATTTACAGGCTCAAACACCACACTTATATATTAAAAAGAAAATATTACCAGCCTAATGCGGCAAAGCCAGCGGATGTATACCACTCAGTAGAGCGATATGTTTTATCAGTAACAGTATTAGATACTGAAGGAATATAGCAGGACACTCCATTAGTGCCTTCCATAGAAAACATACCAATATAAGCAGAATAATTCATAGAAGTAGTCGCCCAATATACTACAACTGTATCAAAAGCCTGCCTCCACGTTAGATAGCCACCATTATCAGTGATTTTTTTCATCATATTTGCCATATCATAATAACCTACATGACCATCCTGAAATCCATCAGAACCACGACGTTTATCATAATCAAAAATCAAACTGCGCAATTGCGCATTATCAACTAATCCAGGCAAAACCTGTTTCGTTATTCTTGCCAGATCAACCAATTTATCTGTTCTCAACGCACACACAGAGGCACCCGCTGTCCAATTACTATTTGACAAGCCTTTACCTTCATCATATTTAGCCGCATAAGGTTCATAATAAGCCTTAGCAATATTCACTGCCGCATTCTCAGCAGAAAACATAGCAGGAACAACTGCATCATACGAAGCACCAGGACCTGGAATTTCAGTCGGAGAACCTATACAATAATCCGTATAATCACGCAACTCATAGGCAACCTCCACTGCTTGCATGAAACAAGCATCGAACAATATAAAATCAAAATGAGGAGCAGACTTTAATATCTCAACAAATTCAGAGATATTCATTCTGTTATCACCATTACCTTTATCCTGGCCTACCCAACGAGTACCAGCGCGCAACGGATAAGGTAGCCACCCATCACCATGTGACCAATAAACCAATCCATAACTGTCAGCCTGATATTTGGAATTCGAAAAGACTTTTGCAAAAACTTCCTGCGTTTCAGATACACCTACAGAGTTACGACTTCCATAAGTTTCCACTACCGTTTCCACTACTGTCCCCTTTTCATTCTTCAGCTCAAGCAGACGAGGAGATTTACCATCATCTATATAAACCAGAAAATGCACATTAGAATCTTGAACTTTCGCCATACCCGCTTTCATCTCCGCTAAATCCAAAGAAGCAAATGAAGCAAGGGTATTATCCGCCGCAATATATGCAAGAATCGTACGAGTTCCTTTGAAAGACGTATCCGATTCCTCATGTTCACATGCAATCAGCAATGTAGAAAGACAAACCCACAAAAAGAAGTAAAGTTTCGTTTTCATGACTACGGTCTATTATTTAAGTAAATTCCTTAACCTCTTAAGGAAATAAAACAAATTACTCTTCCGGCTTCTTGAATCGGAAAGCTTCAGGAGCAATAGGCATCAATACTATCGTTTTATTCTTCTTATACTTGCTCTTCACTTTTGCAGCCTCCTTTTCTAACTTCTTCTTATTTTCAGAAAAGTAGATCATACACGTATAATCAAGAGATTTCAAATCATATTCCAAATAATTCTTCAACTGATACGTATAAAGATCACGCTTAGGCAAGAAGCCGCCCTTATCCAGCTTCACGCTGTCCAATACTTGAATATCGGTAAAATACACTACCGTGTCGTTGAAAGAGGCAGCAACACCAAATGCATACACAGCTTTTTCTCCTTTACCCTTCTTGAATGAGAATGCTGAACATACCATAAAAACTAAAGCTACAGCAAAAAGTATACGAACGTATTTCATAATCTGTTTTTTATTATATATTGTTGGCGACAAAGATAATGCAAACCGAGAGCAAAATAAAAAGAATTCATTCATTTTTTATGCTGAGATACAGCTTATCTTCACTTTTATAATAATGCTAACAAAAAAAACCGGTGATCAGATCATGACCTACCGGTTTTTAATTCCTTCTATTTGTCGGAAATTGATATTTCTTACTTATCCTAAATAAGACTTGAGCAATTTACTACGATTACTTTGTCTTAATCTTCTAATTGCTTTTTCCTTAATCTGGCGTACACGTTCACGGGTCAAACCGAATTTGTCGCCGATTTCTTCTAATGTCATTTCTTGTTGTCCGATACCGAAAAACATCTGTATGATTTCTTTTTCCCTATCGGTTAACGTAGAAAGTGCTCTATCAATTTCCCTCGCAAGAGACTCGTTCACCAAAGAGCGATCCGCCATAGGAGAGTCGTCGTTTACCAACACATCCAGCAAGCTGTTGTCTTCTCCTTCTACAAAAGGTGCGTCCACCGAAATGTGGCGTCCGGATACCTTCAGCGTATCGGAGATTTTATCAACAGGGATTTCCAGTTCATCTGCCAACTCTTCGGGAGACGGGCGACGTTCATTTTCCTGTTCGAACTTGGAGAATGCTTTGCTGATTTTATTCAGCGAGCCTACCTGATTCAACGGAAGACGCACGATACGCGACTGCTCTGCCAAAGCCTGCAAAATGGACTGACGTATCCACCATACTGCATAACTGATGAATTTGAAACCACGTGTTTCATCGAACTTTTCGGCGGCCTTGATCAGTCCTAAATTACCCTCGTTAATCAAGTCGGGCAAACTCAAACCTTGGTTCTGGTACTGCTTGGCCACAGATACAACGAAACGCAGATTGGCACGTGTCAACTTCTCCAGTGCGATACGGTCACCCTTGCGGATGCGTTGAGCGAGCTCTACCTCCTCCTCGACAGTTATGAGGTCTTCGCGACCGATTTCCTGCAAATACTTGTCAAGAGAAGCGCTCTCTCTGTTAGTGATACTTTTTGTAATCTTAAGTTGTCTCATTCTTCTAAAACAGATTTGGGTTGCAAAGTTACGACAAATTATTTTGTTACAAGCAAACTTGCCCTAACTTTTTTATCTTATTCACTATACAATATAAACAAAAAGAATGCCGACAAGTTAGTTGTCGACACCCTTTTTCTTCTTTGTTAGCTAATATTACAATCTTCTTACCTATTCACATGTACAATCTACAATTTAGCAATGCCAGCCATTAATCCTGAGCGACACTTACTGCATAGCTGCCACGTTTTCCAGAGGGGAACATACCTGTAATAAACAAAACCTGTTCCTGAGTCTTAGCAGCTTCTTTCATCACTTTCTCCAAGTCTTCCACAGTCTTCATCGGTATATTATTCACTTTTAGGATAATGAAACCTTTACGGACGCCACCTTCTGCCATCTTACCATTGCTAACCCCTGTTACTTCAAGACCATAACCCAGATTCAATTGTTTTTTCAATTCATCGGGTACAGGGCGGAATGCGGCACCAAGAATATCCATATCGGCATTCTTCACAATCTTCGTAGTACCTTGTTCATTCTTCAGCGTAACTTCTATATTCTTTTCTTTCTTATCACGCATCACTTTCACTTGTACCTTATCTCCCGGACGATGTTTTGCCAAGATTTCCTGCAAGTCGGCAAATTTATGAATAGCCTTACCATCCATGCCAATGATTACATCATCAACTTTAATATCAGAACCTGAAGCTGAACTTCCCTCTACGATTTCACGTACCCAAAGACCATCAATAACACCATATTTTTCTCTGGCTTCTTTCTTTATATCACTCAACTTCTTACCAGCTTTATCAGCAACCTGTGTGTCGCCCGGCTCTTCAGTAAGTGCTGTTACACTCACACCCAATTTCACACGTTGTACCGTACCGAACTGCTTCAAATCAGCAACTACTTTCTTCATAATACTGGTAGGAATGGCAAAACCATAACCTGTATTTGATCCAGTCGGAGAGAAAAGAGCAGCGTTGATACCAATCAATTCACCTTGAGCATTTACCAATGCACCACCACTATTACCTTGATTAATTGCAGCATCAGTCTGAATATACGACTCGATACTCTGCTTACCAGTTTGCTGCCCCATGCCTAAAGAGCGTGCTTTAGCACTGACAATACCCGCAGTCACCGTAGAAGTCAGATTAAACGGGTTACCTACTGCAAGCACCCATTCACCAACTTTCAGTGCATCAGAATCACCTACCGGAATAGTTGGAAAATCATCACCTTCTATCTTGATTAGAGCCAAGTCTGTCTCTTCATCCGTACCAATAATACGTCCTTTAAATTGACGATTGTCATTCAACGTCACACTGATTTCATCTGCACCTGCAATTACGTGATTGTTCGTTACGATATATCCATCTTTAGAGATGATAACGCCGGAACCAAAGCCTGTACGTTCAGGGGTCTGTACCTGACGTCTTTGCGTACCGCCCCGACCACCGAAAAATTCACCAAAGAAATCAGAGAACGGATCTCTAACTTCTACTTCCTGAACTTTGGAAGTCTGAGTAGAACGAATATGCACCACAGCGTGAACTGAATTTTCTGCTGCTTGCGTCAAATCTACCGGTTGCGCATCAACGGCATTATAAGAGGCCAAACGTACGTTCGGATTTTGCTGGAACATTTCATTGAATGCACTGGTACTATCAGCAGGCATATTTTTTTGCAGCATCTTATAGGTGGTTAAACCTGCTACTCCTGAGCTGAGAAGTACGATAGCTGCAACCCCGAGAATGTTTTTTGTTGTCTGTTTCATACTAATTTTCTATTCTTTTAATTGTTAATATTCAAGTTTTGTTTAACATTTCGACGTTAAAATAACGACAAAAATCGTTCACTTATTCCGCTTGTCACTCTTTTTTGTTCTCTTTTAACAGTGAACTTTTGGGGCTTAACAGCGGTTAACGACAGAACCTGACAATTTTACATTTATGCACGTTTACTGACGTGAAAATAAGGCAGATAGGCGTTAAAATCAAACAAACCATCTATCCGTTTAAAATAGATGGTCTGTTTTCAGGGAAAAGTACCTCTTTAATTATCGAGATATTCTATATCCATGTGATAATCCCACTTCGGAAAATAAAGGTTACCTCCCTCCCATTCCACTTCACCACGCTGGAAATCCACCGTTTCACTACGAGGATATTTTTTCTCGGGTATCAGTGGCATACCGTAATCGCTGTTGACTATCATACGCCAGGAGTCAATGCCACCCAAGAAGAAATATTCTTCATCCGCATTACGGGCAAAAGTAGGGATGCCAAATGATTGGTCTACAGGAACCCAGCCAATGCCTTCAAAATAGATTTCCGCCCAGTCGTGCAGGTTCCATGCTTTAGGATGCATCATAAAACCACTCTGGAAATGGGCAGGAATACCACTGATACGACAAAGCGTAATAAACAGCAAACTAACCTGCCCACAATCACCTTTATGATTATCTAACACGTATTCGGGAATATTTTCTATAGTAGAATATTCCCGGGCAGAAGCCCAAGGGAAGTTATCATTCACCCAACGGAAGATGCGTTTAGCTTTCAACAAAGGATTGGTTTCCCCAGCTGTCAATTTGACAGCAAGTTCGCGCATACGTGGTGAGAAAATGACATGCTTCTCACGTTCAGCCGTATATTCCTTATATATAGAAGAAGTTGTATCATAAGGCTGAATATCTTTCGGTTTCAAATTATGCCATTCAGCATTAGTTGTATACTCAAAACTTTCAGAGAATACGGTTGGTTGATCTTGCACTGCACGTTTTTCCATGTAGAGAGTGCTATGAAGGCAATCCTGTGGGGATAAAGTATACTTGGATTCGCTGGCAGAGATGAATTTTACATCTTGCTGACGTGACTGGTCGGTACGTGGGTAAGGAAGCCAGCAACGGACGAGCTCTCCGGCAGGAACGGCATTACTGTCTACCGTGAGCGTATAGGTGACTCGCATTCGTTTGGGAGCAGTGATAGGATTACCACTCTTTTTCACACTCGCAATGATTTCGGGCAGGTTCTCCATATTTACTTTTTCACTGCCACTGAAGGAGACACCATCTTTGGCAGCCTTTATCTGATAGCAGACAGAGTCTACACGGAATAAATTAGGTGCGGCATTACGGAAATAACGCTTCTCACCATTCAGAGTCATACACTCCAATGCTTTGGAGGCTTCCCATTGGCACATCTGCTCATCGGAAACATCAGGGATATACTTACGAATATACTCTTTCACTTCATCTTCCGTACGAGAGAAATCAGTGAGAAGGCGTTGGTGCAGATCATCTTCCCAGGTATAGGGCTTGCTTTCCGGTTTTGGAGTACAAGCAGTTACAAGGAAAAGCAAGGCAGCAGCATACAATACTTTTTTCATAATAAGCTAATTTATAGATGATAATTGAGAACGGAAATTGAATTACGATTCAGGATCCTTAAAGTTTCACAACTCCGATGCCAGGCAAATCTGGTAACGTGATCTTGCCCTTTACGACCTCCATTCCCTTGAAGCGGTCGTTGGCAATAAGCAGATTGCCATCCAGATCAGCAAAGTCAACCGCAGGAGAAAACTGGGCAGCAGCAGAGCAAGCACAGGATGTTTCCGTCATACAGCCCACCATCACTTTCATACCCAAAGCACGTGCTAATGTCACCATCTTCCAGCCTTCACGCATACCGGTACATTTCATCAACTTGATATTGATGCCATGAAATGCACCTTTCAGACCGGCCACATCACTCAAACGCTGCAAAGATTCATCAGCAAAGATAGGCAACGGACTCTGTTGTGTCACCCAGGCAATATCATCCAACTGGGTTTTAGGCATCGGCTGCTCAATCATGACAATCCCTTTTTCTTTCAGCCATTGTATCATATCAATGGCATAATGCTTATCCGTCCAACCTTGATTGGCATCGACGGCAATAGGCAGCTCGGTCACCGAACGGATTGTTTCAATCATCTCTTTATCATTCTCACGCCCCAGCTTTACTTTGAGAATATTGAATTGCTCGGCACATTCCTTCGTTTTTTCTCGTACCACATCCGGCGTATCGATACCAATGGTAAAAGTGGTCGAAGGAGCTTTTTCCTTATCCAATCCCCATATCTTATACCACGGAGCTCTCAGCAATTTGCCCACAAGGTCGTGCAAAGCAATATCTACAGCAGCTTTAGCGGCGGCATCTCCCGGTGAAAGCTTATCTACATAAGCGAGAATATCCTCCAATTGGAAAGGATCGGGAAACTGTCCGATGATATCCTGAACTTTTTTCAGGAAAGCCAGTACACTTTCCATCGTACCCAGTTCTTTCTGTAAATAAGGCGGCATGGAAGCTTCACCATAACCGATAATACCATCGTATTCAATCTCTACCTGTACATCAGGAGTGGTAGTGCGTGAGTAAGTAGCCACTGTAAAGACATGACGTAACTTCAACTCATATGGAAAGAAGCGCAATTTCATCCTGGCATTCACACCACTTTTATTGATATTGAACAGTTTTGGAGCGCTTTCTCCTCCAAATACATCATTGATAACCACACCGGAGCCCAATGCGGCAAAAGCAGCTGTTTTCAGGAAATCTCTTCTGTTTTGCATAATATTTGTTTTTAAGTTAGGAGCTACTAGCTACGGAGCCACAAGCTACAAGAGCTTTGCAGAATGAGAGCATTGCTACTTGTAGCTTGTAGTTCGTAACTTTATTATTTATAATAAGGATTCGTTTCCGTAGTATTCAAGGATGCTTCCTTATTTATATAAGGTAGCACGCGCGTAGCAAACAGAAGGCGTCCGAGGTTATATTCGTCAAAAAGCTCATCGGCAGAATCAAAACTACTGACGTGTACATCACCTTGCGAATGAATGAAACGTTTATTGCCAATATACATTCCCACATGCACCACACGTTCTTTTCGATCTGCCGTAGCTTTACGTCCGAAGAAGATCAAGTCGCCCGGTTGCAGGTTGCTGAAATCAGGAGCGATATCAATATGCTCGCCTACATACGCTTGCTGTGAAGCATCTCGGGGAATGATGATATCATGAATGAAAAGAATGGTACGCATGAAGCCACTGCAATCTATTCCTTTGGAAGAAGTGCCTGCCCAAAGATACGGAACTCCCATCAGCGTATGTGCCGTGCGAATAATGCTGGCAGCATCCTGTTTCAAAGCGGCACGCCATTTCTTTTCCGGCATGGAGATAGATTTGGAAATATAACCGGTCCGCCCGTCAGGATATGCAACCTTATAGAATGCACCTTTCGTTCCCTCCCACTTCAAGCGATTGCCTGCAACTACATCCGAAACAGTCTGCGAAGACTGATTGGGTTCAGAATACACAAACCCATAATGAGAAGTCACCACAATCTTCTCTGCTGTGTTCCAAGCATGAAGTTCTTCTTTCGTTACCGGATGAATACCTACACGATGTATCCAAGCGATATAATTATCCGGTGTCTGAATGCGATACCAACCGTCGCGCTGTAATACGCGGACAGGCATTCCCATCAATCCCTGGGTCATCATTTCGGATGAGAAGTCAGGATCAACCCTAAGATTGGACACCGATACATTTATGATACCATAAGTTTTTCCTTCCAGTGCAGCCTCATCCGGCAATACCTGTAAGCAGTCCATTACTTGATAGTCAGCTTTCGACAGCCCGTTCAGTAATGCAGCTTTCGCCTCGGCCGAAGTAGTCACACCACGTAACATCACATTTTTACCGGAAAAGGAATAATCTACATCAAAGAGTGCTACCCGTTTATCAGGAGCATACTGACGCTTCAAGCTGTCGGACAACTGTGCTACATCCGCAGGAATAGTCCTGTCCCCGATTTCCGAAGCTACCGAATACAACGAAGCAAAAAGGAACAGGGATACGATAGGAATAAGTTTCTTCATTAGCTAAAATGATTTGAGGGTTATTAAGTGTTAGCAAAGTTAGAAATAATTTCTACTTTGGTTATATATTTTCAGGAATATTAAGAAAGTGCTTAGAAAAGGAAGCTATCCGGAGGTTATCTACCCCGCATCCGGTCCGTACCAGGTCCGTATCTATAATTATGGAGAAGATACGGAAAAAGCCCTCCCTTACACAAAAACTCTACAAGTTTCTGTGTCCGCTGGCATAAAAATCGTATCTTTGCCGGACAAAAGCAGCCGGTCGGTCTGTCGCTTACGCTTCGGCGTATGAGGAAAGTCCGGGCAACATAGAGCATCCTACTTCCTAACAGAAAGCTGTCCGCGAGGGTAGAGTAACGTAGAAGAAAATAACCGCCGGTGTCCTTGGGCATGGGTAAGGGTGAGAAGGTAGGGTAAGAGCCTACCAGTCTTGTGGTGACACAAGGGCTGTGCGTCTTGGGAGTTGTAAGGTCATGTAAACCGACGCTATGAGAGTTGCTCGCTCCATGTCGGAGGGTAGACCGCTAAAGCCTGTATGGTGACATGCGGCTCAGATAAATGACAGACACTTTGCTGAATGAAGAATGATGAATGAATAATGAAGATTTCTTCCTGAAAACAGAGAACAGAACCCGGCTTACAGACCGACTGCTTTTTTTAATTTAAGAACAGAGAATGAGGAATGAAGAATTTCTGCATGATACAACAATTTGATGGAGTTCTCCGTTCTATATTCATAATTCTTCATTCCTAATTCTTCATTGATTATGAATAAACGTATTACTGCTCTTTGGAAATTTCTTACATACGACATCTGGCGTATTACAGAGGATGAAGTCACCAAAACGACTTTTTCCCTCTACAATATAATCAAAACCATTTATTTATGTATCAACCGCTTCACCAAGGACAGACTAGTAAACAATGCCTCTGCACTGACTTATAGCACTTTGCTTGCCATTGTCCCTATACTTGCCATATTATTTGCCATAGCACGTGGATTCGGCTTCTCCAATCTGATGGAGAATCAGGTGCGAATGGGATTCGGAGGGCATAACCAGACCACAGAAGTCATCCTCCAATTCGTAGACTCTTATCTTTCTGAAACTAAAAGCGGCATATTTATCGGAGTAGGTTTAATTATGTTGCTATGGACGGTTATCAACCTGATCACCAATATTGAAATAACCTTCAACCGCATCTGGCAAATAAAAAAGGCACGAAGTATGTACCGTAAAATTACGGACTATTTCTCTATGTTCCTGCTGATGCCTATCTTGATTGTAATTTCGGGTGGTCTCTCCATCTTCATGAGTACAACGCTGAAGTACATTGAAGATTTTGTACTGCTTGCTCCTATTCTGAAATTCCTGATCCGCCTCATACCTTTTGCCTTGACCTGGTTCATGTTTACAGGACTATACATCTATATGCCTAATACTAAAGTAAAGTTCAAGCATGCGCTCATTGCCGGGGTTCTTGCAGGAACGGCACACCAGGCATTCCAGTTTCTATACATCAGTGGTCAGTTGTGGGTATCGCGTTACAATGCTATTTATGGTAGTTTCGCCGCCCTTCCCCTATTCCTGCTATGGTTACAAATATCGTGGACAATCTGCCTGTTTGGTGCAGAACTGACGTATGCGGGACAAAACATACGGAACTTCAGTTTTGACAAAGACACCAAAAATATCAGCCGGAGGTATCGGGATTTCGTGGCTATCCTTATCATGTCCCTCATTGCCAAAAGATTTGAGGAGAATGCAAAACCATATACAGCAGAAGAAATATCCGAAGAGTGTCAGATACCAATCCGGTTGACACACCAGATTCTATATGAGTTACAAGAAATAAATCTATTGCATGAAGTAGTAGACGAAAACAATGAAGATATCGGCTATCAACCCTCCATGGATATCAATAAGATGAACGTCGCACTGTTGTTAGACAGACTGGACACGCATGGTTCGGAGGATTTCAAAATAGATAAGGACAAGGAGTTCAGCGAACAATGGGAAGTATTAATGAATGCACGGGAAGAATATTATAAGAGCGCAAGCCATGTGCTACTGAAAGATCTTTAATATTAGAGGGGTAGTGATAAGTGATTAGTACCATGCGGTGTCATAGCGTAGTCTGTTAATCACTTATCACTAACCCTTTATCACTGAATCAGTATTTATTGTAAGAAACCACCTTTTCCTTCGGTTTCCTCGCCTTCTTTCTCTTCTCTTTTACAGAGTAGCCGATGGTGATAACCAATAGCAAGCGCTTAGAAGATGGAATACCGGTCAGCTTCTTAATCTCTTTCTCATCAAACCAGCCAAGAATACAAGAACCTAATCCCTCACTCTCGGCAGCTAAAGTGATATGAGCAGTGGCAATACCTATATCTATCAAGGGGAAATACTTATCCTTAATCTTTGCACCCAGAAATGAAGTGACATTCATCGATTCTTCCACAACCAGAATATGAACGGGGGCATCCTTAGCAAATTTATTCATCCCCAGTCCGGCAGTAGCTTTGCCTACCTTAACGGAAAGTTCCGGATCATTGATTACGACAAACTTCCACGGTTGCGCATTACAAGCTGATGGGGCCAGACGGGCAGCTTCCAGTATCCGTTCCAGTTTCTCGGGCTCTACAGGACGTGTCATATCATAAGCGCGGTCACTCTGACGGGAGGCTACTAATTGTAAAAAGTCCATTTGATATATGTTTTTATTGCACCACAGATTACACGGATAAACACTGATTATAAAAGGATAATATTTCTGTGCTATTTGTGCAATCTGTGGTGAACTATTATTTAAACTGGAGCATCCGGCTGATATATTTGCCGATAATGTCAAATTCAATGTTCACTACGCTATCAACTTTGATATCGTGAAAATTAGTATATTCGAACGTATAGGGAATGATAGCTACCTGGAAAGTATCGTCCGTTGGATTACACACCGTCAGACTGACACCATTCACCGTTACAGAGCCTTTGTCCACAGTAATGTATCCCCGCTTTGCCATCTCCTTATCGAAAGCATACCGGAAAGTGAAGTAATAACTTCCTTCGGCATCTTCTACACTGATGCAGGTGGCAGTCTGATCTACATGCCCCTGCACGATATGTCCATCAAGGCGACCGTTCATCATCATGCTGCGCTCTACATTCACCTTGTCTCCTACGTTCAACAACCCGAGATTGGAGCGCTCCAATGTTTCCTTCATGGCTGTAACCGTATAGGTATCCTCTGTCATGCTGACTACCGTGAGGCATACACCGTTATGAGATACACTCTGGTCTATCTTCAATTCATTTACAAATGAGCACTTGAACGTGAAGTGTACGTTCTCTTGTTCTTTTACCAATGCCACAAGAGTGGCACATTCTTCTACTATTCCGGAAAACATAATTCAGTTTACGATTTAATGATTTATAATTCCTTATTTGGAGAACACAAAGATAATGCAAATTGATCGCAGAATTTTCATGCTTGCATGAAAAAGTTCTGCCGAGATGCAGCTTATCTTCTCCAAAGATACGAAATAAGGGGAATATAAGTACAAAAAAATGGAGCTTTTCACAAAGCCCCATTTTTCAGTTTTCAATAGGTATTAGTTTTTTTTTAAGGTAAAAAGATTGTTTTCAGGATAACGCTGCAAATATAGCGGCTTTTCAGGTTACTTACCAAATTAAAAAACATGTCTTATAACATCTTTTTGAAATTTCTTTGGTTTTATTACCACTTCTATAGCCTTTCCACATCCGCAATCGTTTTCAATGGACAAATATATAGCATTTTTCTAACAAACGCTAAATTTTACCTAAAAAAGAACTCATTTCTTGCTTAAAGGATAATGTTCGTCCGTTTTTCCGCTATGTTTTAACACTTTCGCATCGATAAAGAAGACTATTTCTTCGGCAATATTGGTAATATGGTCGCCGGAACGCTCCAACTTACGGAAGACACTTACCAGGTTCAGGCAAGGAAGAACACTGTCCGGATGTTTAGCAATATAACCTGCCAGAATCGTAGTAGCTTCAGCATTAATTTCATCCAACAAATTGTCTTTAGCAAAGACTGAAGTTGCCAGATCCTGACTCTCTTCCTGAAGAGCCTTTTTGGCAAGTTCCAGCATGGCAAGTACTTGCGCCTGCATTTCTTCCAGACGTAATTGCTTCAAAAGGTCCGGATCGAGGACAGGCTCCTTACAGTTCAGCACGAAACGGGCTATACCTTCGGCAAAGTCCCCCAACCGTTCCAGGTTTGTATTGATCTTCAGCATGGCAAGCACAAAACGTAGATCAATGGCTACGGGATTGTACAGGGCAATAATATCTTCTACGTCACTGTCTATTTTCAATTCCAAGGCATTCACGCGACGTTCGCGCACCAACACTTGCTGCGCCAGTTCGCGGTCGAAAGTCAAGACTGCCTCCCCTGCCCGGTCGAGCTGGTTATATACTAAGGTCCACATTTCGTCTATTTCCTTTTTAAGTAAGACGAGTTCCGATTCGATAAACTTTACCATAAATTTCTATTTTAAGATTACTTATATGATTAATTAGAGGAAACCTGTCACTCTTTTGAGTCTTGCAGCGAGCCACCTTTAGTTTCTCTGTGTGAAACTCCCGGTTTCATGCCGTGAAACTCTTAGTTTCATCCTTTGAAACTGTTGGTTTCACGCCGAGAAACTCAGAGTTTCAAGCAATGAAACAAATGCCTATCCAAAACGTCCCGTAATATAGTTCTGAGTCTTCACCTTCTCGGGGTTCGTAAATATCTTCTTGGTATCGTCAAATTCCACCATTTGCCCCAAATAGAAGAATGCTGTTTTATCACTAACGCGCGCAGCCTGCTGCATATTGTGTGTAACGATAACAATTGTATACTGTTCTTTCAACTCGTGAATAAGCTCCTCTACTTTAGCCGTAGAAATAGGATCGAGCGCAGAAGCCGGCTCGTCCATCAGCAATACGGAGGGAGACACAGCCATGGCACGGGCTATGCAGAGGCGTTGCTGTTGTCCGCCGGAAAGTGCATAAGCGGAAACTTTCAGCTTATCCTTTACTTCTTCCCACAAGGCGGCACCCCTCAAGGACTCTTCCACACGCTGGCGGATAAAACTATTGTCCGTCACCCCGTTCACCCGAAGGCCATAGGCCACATTCTCGAAAATACTTTTAGGAAAAGGATTAGGACGCTGGAACACCATACCTACTTTCTTACGGAGCTCATCCACCTGGACATCTTTTCCGTAGATATCCTTTCCGTCAATATGGATTTCACCTGTCAAGCGGGTATTGGGAATCAGATCGTTCATACGGTTGAATAACCGCAGGAAAGTGGACTTACCGCATCCCGAAGGACCGATAAAGGCTACCACCGAACGTTCTTCTATCGACATACTGATACCTTTCAGAGCATGAAAGTCACCATACCAGAAGTTTACATCATTTGCTTCTATTTTACCAATCATTTCATTTACTGTTTATTATTCCCGTTAGTTCATCTTTACTTTCTTCTCAAAATACTTCCGTAAGGCATTTGCCAGAAGATTTACAAAGAGAATGATTATTATTAAAACCAAAGCAGTGCCATAAGCCAGCGGAAGCTGAGCTTCCATATCCGTACCACTGGTAGAAATAACATATAGATGATAAGGCAATGCCATGCACTGATCGAGGATACTTGTGGGCAACTGAGGAAGAAAATAAGCGGCACAAGTAAACAGGATGGGTGCGGTCTCACCGGAAACACGTCCCAAAGCAAGAATAAGCCCTGTTATCACATTCGGCATGGCCATTGGCAGAATCACATGCCAGATGGTTTGCAATTTGGTAGCTCCCAAAGCCCGGCTTCCTTCACGCAGGGTATCGGGAATAGCTTTCAGCGCTTCTTCGGTAGTACGGATCACCAAAGGCACGCAGAGCAATCCCAATGTAAGAGAGCCGGCAAGGATACTATCGCCAAACCCCATATAGTTAACGAACAGGGCCATACCGAAAAGACCAAAGACAATGGAGGGTATCCCGCTCAGATTATTCGTCATCATGCGGATAAAACGGACGATCCAGCCCTTCGGAGCGTATTCATTCATATAGATACCACTCATTACTCCCACCGGAAAGGCAAACAGGGCACTGCCTATCATCAGATAGAATGTGCCGACGATGGCAGGCCAAATACCACCTGCCGTCATGCCGTCCTTCGGCGCGGTAGTCAGAAACTCCCAACTGATAACTCCTATACCTTTATATATAATAAAGCCGAGAATGGCAAAGAGTATCCCTACCACCGTCAGGCTCAGCAAACGGAATGTACCGAATGCAATGCGTTGCGAAAGATGTTTCCTATCTATCATACTCATTTTACTTTTCTCTGTAAAACACTATCTTTTCCGGGCCGATACAGCTTCCACCGTGAAGTTGATCAGCAAACTGATAAAGAACAATACTACTCCCAGAAGGAATAAAGCTTCATAATGAGCTCCTCCGGCAGGTGCCTCTCCCAGTTCCGCTGCAATCGTAGCGGGAATGGTGCGCAACGGCTCCAGAATGGTATGCGGTATAACAGCCGCATTGCCTGTCACCATCAATACCGCCATCGTTTCTCCGATGGCGCGTCCGATGCCCAGCACTACTCCGGAAGTGATGCCCGATACAGAATAGGGTATCACCACCTTATATATAGTTTGCCATTGCGAAGCTCCCAATGCCAGACTGGCTTCACGCATGGCACGGGGACAGTTGCGCATGGCATCTTCTGTCACAGTAATAATCGTGGGCAATGCCATTATTGCCAATACGATGCTTCCCGCCAGACCGCTTTCGCCAACCGGCAAGCCGAACACTTTCTGTATGAGCGGCACAATGACTATCAATCCGAAGAAGCCATATACCACTGACGGAATACCACTCAGCAACTCAATTATCGGCTTCAACAAATTGCGTACCTTAGGATTTGCCACTTCGGACATATAGATAGCTACCGAAAGGCCGAACGGAAGAGCAATTAGAATGGCAAAAAGACTCACCCATAATGTACCCGTTATCAGTGGCAAAAAGCCAAATTGCGCGGCAGGTGTAGCCGTAGGAAACCATTCGGCACCGGCAAAGACGTCTTTCACTGAAATCGTATTATCGCGCAACAAGTGTACGGAGTCTTGCCGGACAATAAACTGTTGCGGCACAAAAGCAATGATGCCCGGTGTACGCTCCACCAACTCGGTAATTCTTGCTCCGGCGTGTTCATAAGAAGGGCCCAGTTCTTCTTCGGTATAATACTGGGTGATATCCTCCAAACGGAAAAGCCGGATAGGCATATCCTGCCCTCCGACCTCATTCCAGTTTGTTATTTCCTCGTCGAAAACATCTTTTATCTGAGCCGGTGTCAGCTCAGTAACCTTATTATCTTTATTCAATGCCAATACATATCCCTCTTCAATCACCCGGCTGTTGAACAATCCCAACGCCTCGGAAAAGAGAAACAGGATGATAAGCACAATGGTAATGCTTGTTACGAAACCACTGCAAGCCAATATACCTTCTACTATTTTTTCAAAAAGTTTCTTCATAAATACCTGTTGATATTCTGCATGCAAAGAAACGGGGCCGATGTTAAGAGAGTGTGACTAACATTTGAAAGAAATGTTTCAAACATATTACAAAAGCGTTACAACCCGCAAAAACACAAGCTTTGTAATAGCATCGTAATACACGATTGCTTTATTTGCAGAGAATAAACAAAAAGAGTAGTATGAAGGTTGTTATACTATCATTAGTTTACTACATAAAGTAATTATAAACAATACCTATTATGAAAAGAATAAGTATTATCCTACTCCTGACATTAGCTGCAAGTAGCATGCAAGCACAGCGTATTAAAGGCAGCGACACCGTACTCCCCGTAGCACAACAGACCGCTGAAAGGTTTATGGCGCTCAATCCCGATGCCCGGATTACCGTCACGGGTGGCGGTACCGGCGTGGGTATTTCCGCTTTATTGGACGGAACAACGGATATCGCCATGGCATCCCGCCCCATCAAGTTCAGCGAGAAAATGAAAGTAAAGTCCGCAGGCAAGGAAGTAGAAGAAGTAATCGTCGCCTACGATGCCCTCGCCGTCGTGGTACACCCTTCCAACCCCGTGAAACAACTGACACGCCAACAACTGGAAGATATCTTCCGGGGAAAAATAACAAACTGGAAGCAAGTGGGTGGAGATGATCGTAAAATCGTAGTATATTCCCGTGAAACATCTTCGGGCACCTATGAGTTTTTCAAGGAAAGCGTTCTCAAAAATAAAAATTATATGAGCAGTAGCCTTTCCATGCCCGCCACCGGAGCCATTATCCAATCCGTCAGTCAGACGAAGGGAGCAATAGGGTACGTAGGGCTGGCTTATCTCTCCCCTCGCGTCAAGTCACTTTCCGTATCTTATGACGGTAAACACTTTGCGCCGCCCACAATGGAAAGTGCCACAGACAAGAGTTACCCCATCGTACGACCTCTGTATTATTACTATAATACGGAAAACGCCGGACAAGTAAACCCACTCATCAGTTTCATCCTGTCACCTGCCGGTCAGGAAATCATTAAAAAGAGTGGATATATTCCCGTGAAATAAGGATAAACGAAAAAAATGTCTTACTTTTGTAGCTTGATTTTTAGAATATATACATACCATTATGGCAGATATTAAGAGCGAAGAAGTAGGCGAAAAAAAGAGCCTCAACTTCATTGAACAAATTGTTGAGAAAGATTTAAAAGAGGGTAAAAACGGTGGTAAAGTGCAAACGCGTTTCCCGCCCGAACCCAACGGATACCTCCACATCGGTCACGCCAAGGCTATTTGCCTTGATTTTGGTATTGCAGCCGACCACAATGGCATCTGCAATCTGCGTTTCGATGATACCAATCCTACCAAGGAAGATGTGGAATATGTAGAAGCCATCAAAGAAGATATTCAATGGCTGGGTTACCAATGGGGTAATGAATACTATGCGTCCGATTACTTCCAGCAATTGTGGGACTTTGCCATCCGCCTCATTGAAGAAGGTAAAGCATATATTGACGAGCAGACTTCCGAGCAAATCGCACAGCAGAAAGGTACTCCTACCCAACCGGGTGTGGAAAGTCCCTACCGCAACCGCCCGATAGAAGAAAGTCTTTCTTTGTTCAAGAAGATGAATACAGGTGAAATAGCAGAAGGTGCTATGGTGCTCCGTGCCAAAATTGACATGGCGAATCCGAACATGCACTTCCGCGATCCTATCATTTATCGTGTAGTGAACCATCCGCACCATCGCACGGGCACCACTTGGAAAGCTTATCCGATGTATGACTTCGCACATGGACAAAGCGACTACTTCGAAGGCGTAACCCATTCTCTCTGTACGTTAGAATTCGTTCCTCACCGTCCGCTCTACGATCTTTTTGTAGACTGGGTGAAAGAAGGACAGGATTTGAATGATAACCGCCCTCACCAGTATGAGTTCAATAAACTGAACCTCAGCTATACGCTGATGAGCAAACGTAATCTGTTGACTCTGGTAAAAGAGAAACTGGTGAACGGATGGGATGATCCCCGTATGCCGACCATCTGTGGTTTCCGCCGTCGCGGATATTCTCCTGAGTCTATCCACAAGTTTATCGATAAAATCGGATATACCACTTATGATGCACTCAATGAATTTGCCTTGCTGGAAAGCGCCCTGCGCGAAGACCTTAATTCCCGCGCAATTCGTGTATCTGCCGTTGTGAATCCGGTGAAGCTGGTTATTACCAACTACCCCGAAGGACAAGTGGAAGAACTGGAAGCTATCAATAATCCGGAAAAACCGGAAGAAGGCAGTCACTTCATCGAATTCAGCCGTGAGCTGTGGATGGAACGTGAAGACTTCATGGAGGATGCTCCCAAAAAATATTTCCGTATGACTCCGGGACAGGAAGTGCGCCTGAAGAATGCTTATATCGTAAAGTGCACCGGTTGCAAGAAAAATGAAGCCGGAGAAATAGTCGAAGTATATTGCGAATACGACCCGAACACCAAGAGCGGTATGCCCGAAGCAAACCGTAAGGTGAAAGGTACCTTGCATTGGGTCAGCTGCGACCATTGTCTCGAAGCCGAAGTACGCCTCTACGACCGTCTGTGGAAAGTGGAGAACCCACGCGACGAGCTTGCCGCTATTCGCGAAGCTAAAAACTGCGATGCTCTGGAAGCGATGAAAGAAATCATCAACCCGGATTCATTGCATATACTGCCCCGTTGCTACATTGAGAAATATGCCGCAGGCATGAAACCGCTTACTTACTTGCAGTTCCAGCGCATCGGTTACTTCAATGTAGATCCGGACTCCACACCGGAAAAGATGGTATTCAACCGTACTGTAGGGTTGAAAGATACCTGGGGCAAGATTAACAAATAAAGTAAGGATTATAGGAGTAAACTATTAATGAGCAATAAAAACCTGCTGTCCGGCAGAGATAAAGAACTTCAGGAACTTGCCGAACAATATGAATTGGCAATGTCCGCGAAACAACCATTTTATCTGGACGCAGACGATTTGGCTGACCTTGCCGACTGGTATGGCACCAAAAAGAATTATGATAAGGCTTTAGAAATTGCAAAATATGGCCTAAAGCTACATCCCGACAGTACGGCATTAATGATAGAGTATGCTTACCTGCATCTGGATAGCGGAAAAAGAGCAAAGGCACGTGAAATCATCGAAAACCTTCCCGATACCTATTCGCCGGAAGCCAAGGTGGTACGTGCTCACTTGCTGCTGAGTGAAGGTAAGCTGGATGATGCCGAACAGTTACTCGATACGATTGAAGATAAAGAGGATCTGGCAAATGTAGTCGATGTATCTTATATGTACCTCGATATGGGCTATCCGGACAAGGCTCTGGCATGGCTCAATCCGGTAAAGGAAGAATATGCCGATGAAGAAGCTTACATTGCCGTAGTTGCAGACTGTTACTATGGGAAAGGCATGATAGAAGAAGCAATTCCTCTATATAACCAACTGATAGATCAGAATCCATATTCGGCTCCCTACTGGTTCGGACTGGCAAGATGCCATTTTGAAGATCTGAACTTCGACCAGGCAATTGATGCCTGCGACTATGCATTGATAGGTGATGACGAATTTGCAGACGCCTATGTAATGAAAGGGCATTGTTTTTACCAGTTGGGTAATGAGGATGCAGCTCTGGAATGTTATCAGAAAGCTGAGCAGATGCATGGGCTGGCTCCTGAGTTTGTCTATACCTATATCGGTTTATGCAAGGTATCCAAAGGCGAATGGGAAGAAGGATACGAAAATCTGGAAAAAGCAATCCAGGCTAACGAAGCGGAAGAAACTCCCGCACCTACTCTACCCAGCCTATATGCCAATGCAGGGCTTTGCCTTTCCAAAATGAAAAAGAAGCGCAAAGCGCACCAGTATTGTAAGAAAGCCCAAAAGCTGGAACCGAAAGATCCTGAAGCCTACCTGATTGAAGGCCGCATGTACGTCGAAGAAGGTGACTACGAAAAGGGAATAAAGCAATGGGCAAAGGCCTTGAATTGTGCTCCTAGCGCTGATACTTGGAATGAAATAGGTATGCACAGCATGGAAATCGGGTATCTGGATTATGCGAAAATAGCTTTTGAACGTGTTTGTGAGTTAGAACCGGAATTTGAAGGTATCAATGAAAAGTTGACCGTTCTCTACATGACGTTGCATGATAAGGAAAACTTCATAAAGTACAATCAGAAGTGCACCCGCCCCTTTGATCTGAAAGAACTGGAGAAAATGCAGGCTATGATGGAAAATGAAGACCGGGAAGATCTGGCTGTTTATATGCAAAATATCATAAAAGCATTGCAATAAAAAAAGCAGAGAGTAAAGCTGATCGCTTTACTCTCTGTTTTTTTATATTGTAGAGGGTATCCTTATTTAGCGCTACGTGTAGAAAGCTTCTCCAAAAAATATACCAGGAAGAAACCAACAATCATCAATACTACAGCTTCAACAATATATTGATTAGGAAGGATATTCGCTTCAACCAGTGGCTTCACTACTCCATGACTGTCTGTGAACGTTTCAAGCGTTTCTTTCCATGGCCATACCTTATTAAGAGACCCCAGCATAAAGCCGGTCAATACCGCCAACGTAATATTACGAAAGTTCTTTAGTGCATATGAAAGAACTCGTGAAAAAGTAGTTATACCTATACAGGCGCCTGCCAAGAATACTAATAAAGTCACTATATCAAATGTCTTGACCGCTTCCATTATATAGAAGTATTTGCCTAACAGTACCAAAATAAAACTACCCGATATGCCCGGCAAGATCATTGCGCAAATAGCAATCGCACCGCAAAGGAAAATGAAAAACAGATTGGATGGCGTTTCAGCAGGAGTTGCCACCGTAATGTAATAAGCAACTGCCACTCCTATGATAAAAGCCGGAATTGTTTTCTTATTCCACTCTTTTATATCTTTCCCCACAAACCAGGTGGAAGCCAGCACCAGTCCGAAAAAGAAAGCCCAAACCATTACCGGATGATCCGTAAGCAACCATGTAATAACCTTAGCCAACGAAAATACACTGACAGCGATTCCAGCTACAATGGAAATTAAAAAATTACCATTAATGGCTTTCCAGAACGCTCCCCATTTTCCTGTAAAAAACAACTTTAAACTTTTTCCGTTGATGCTTTTTATCGAATCTATCAGTTCATCATAAATTCCCACAATAAAAGCAATTGTTCCTCCCGATACTCCGGGAACCACATCGGCTGCTCCCATTCCCACACCTTTCAGCATGAGTAAGGCGTAGTCTTTTAAACCTCGTTCCATTTTTCTTTGTTATCTATTAATACTTGATTTCATGGTACAAAGTAAAACAAAAAAAGTCAGTTACTCACCATAAAGCAAATAAAATACACAAAAGATAATCCACAATCAATTCACACGCCAACTCACTATATAAAAAACAAATGGTGCACAATAGCCTCACGACCCTTGTGCACCTTATCTTTTTTATTGCTATTTAAAAATCTGAATTTACTATTTCTTCACAGCCTCTATTGCTTTGTCATAATCCGGCTCCTGAGTGATTTCGGGTACCAATTCAGTATACATCACTTTTCCATCTTTACCAATGATAACTACTGCACGTGCCAGCAAACCGCCCAATGGTCCATCTGCCATACGTACGCCATAGCTTTCATCGAAATCCGAAAAACGGAAATCAGACAAAGGAATTACATTTTCAATACCTTCCGTCGTACAGAAACGAGCGTGAGCAAAAGGCAAGTCTTTGGAAATCGCCAGTACCACGGTATCAGGCAGACTTGCTGCCAACTTATTAAACTTGCGCACAGACGTTGCACAAACACTAGTGTCCAAACTCGGGAAGATATTCAATATCACATTCTTTCCTTTCATATCTTTCAAAGAAAAAGAAGAAAGGTCAGTCTTTACTAACTCGAAATCAGGAGCAACTGTTCCTGTTTTTATAAACTCACCGATAATCTTAACCGGTTGTCCCTTGAATTTTGTTGTAGCCATAGTTTTCTTTTTTTATATGTTTATATAACAAACGAACTGTTAGAAAAGTTCGCTCAAAACTTTTCCAACTGTAAATTGTTACTCTCACAAACATGATTACAATAACCATTTAAAATTCAATTTGCATGAAAACTTTATTTGACGAACTTCAATGCGAAGTAAAAAACTGGTGGCTCTCTCTCTTGCTTGGCATACTCTACGTAGTAGTTGCCGTCAGCCTGATGTTCGCACCGTTGAGCGGCTACGCAGTTTTAAGTATCCTGTTCAGCATATCCATGTTATTCAGCGGTTTGCTGGAGATTTCTTTTGCTGTAAGCAACCGGAAAAATGTATCTAGTTGGGGCTGGTATCTGGCCGGAGGTATCATCGACATGATATTCGGTTTCTACCTGATAGCTTATCCATTACTGAGTATGGAAGTTATTCCTTTCATTATTGCATTCTGGCTGATGTTCCGGGGCTTCTCATCTGTCGGCTATGCTATGGATCTGAAAAGATATGGTACAAGAGACTGGGGCTGGTATATTGCTTTCGGCATATTAGCCGTAATTTGTTCGCTCATCATCTTATGGCAACCGGCAATAGGCGCTCTCTATGCAGTTTACATGATTTCATTCGCATTCCTGATTATCGGATTCTTCCGCATCATGTTGTCATTTGAACTGAAAAGTTTGCATAAACGTGGAAAAAGCATGAAAGAGGAAAACGAAGATAAAGAAATTCCCGTAGGATAGTTAAGAATTCCACTGCCCGGAGAAACGAGTTGACTAAAGTGCCCGGAAACAGGAACTTGTCAACTCGTTTTCTCATTAGTTACACTTCAGGAAACGATGCATAGTAGTTCGGGATACTCCCATCTGGCGAGCCAGCTCCGAACAGGAAACACCTCGTTGAGCATCTTTTATCAAACGTCTTTTGTTCTCACGAAGTACCCTCATAGCAGGACAGGTTCCTTTCTTTCGTCCCAATTTTACCCCCTCTTGCCTGCGCCTCGCCAATGCTTCTTTTGTTCGCATGGAAATCAGATTACGTTCTATCTCTGCCATTAATCCGAATGCGAACCCCAATACCTTGCTGTTCATGTCATTTTGAAATACATACCCCTCTTTTGTGCTGTACAGAACAATTTCTTTCTTGATACAAGAATTAAGAATCGTCATGATTTCCAACATTGTACGACTTAATCTTGAAATTTCCGTCACAATCAGCGAGTCACCTCTTTGCATTCGGTTCAACACCCCCGATAGCTTCCGGTCTTTGCTTCTCACACTACCACTCACCGTCTCGGTGTACCACTTGTCAATCTGCAATCCATTCTTCTCTGCAAAACGCAGAAGTTCTTCACGTTGATTAGCCAGAAATTGTTTTTCTGTACTTACTCTTAAATAAGCTACTACCATAATTTTGTTGTTTTTATAGGTTTAACGCGCCAAAGAACAGCAATAACAGCGAGAAATCACACTCCCTCCAATCAATGATATACAGGCGATTGCCTCTATTTAGGCTCTTTTATTTGACAACACATATTTCTGATACTATGAGACAAATTATGTAGAAGTACATTTTCAAGGATGAAGCACCAGTCATAAAAAGAAACAATAAAAAATCTCAGCATAACTTTTTCATGCGAGCATGAAAGTTATGCACTCAAATTGCATTATCTTTGTAGTCAGTTTTATAACAAGAATATAAATTCATAATTAAAAAACAAAGGAATTATGGCAATGCATACATGGTTTGAGTGCAAGATCCGTTACGAAAAAGTGATGGAAAACGGTATGAACAAGAAAGTTACAGAACCTTATTTGGTGGACGCACTCAGCTTTACGGAAGCGGAAGCACGCATCATTGAAGAAATGACGCCGTTTATTTCAGGCGAATTTACAGTATCAGACATCAAACGTGCCAACTATAGTGAATTATTCCCCAGCGAAGAAGAGGCTGCCGACCGTTGGTTCAAGTGTAAACTGATCTTTATTACTCTGGACGAAAAGAGTGGAGCTGAAAAGAAAACATCCACTCAGGTATTGGTACAAGCTGCCGACCTGCGCGATGCTGTTAAGAAACTGGATGAAGGTATGAAGGGTACGATGGCGGATTACCAGATCGCTTTAGTATCCGAAACACCCCTTATGGATGTATATCCGTATAGCGCGGAACCCAATGACAAACCGGAAGTTTAATCTTTTGAGAATTGAAAGTTGAAGTGATTAGCGCAAACACAGAACGCTTTGATCTTCAACTTTTGAATTTCATATTTCAATTTTCTAATCATGAATATTGCAGAGAATCTTCAACAAGTGCTAAGCGAACTGCCTGATGGGGTGCGACTGGTAGCTGTCTCCAAATTTCACCCCAATGAAGCGATAGAAGAAGCCTATCGTACCGGACAACGAATATTCGGAGAAAGCAAAGTACAGGAAATGACTGCCAAGTACGAAAGTCTTCCCAAAGACATTGAATGGCACTTTATCGGGCATCTGCAAACCAATAAAATCAAGTTTATCGTGCCCTACGTGGCTCTGATCCACGGAATTGACTCATACAAACTCCTTGTAGAAGTCAATAAGCAAGCTGCAAAAGCCGGAAAAGTAGTCAACTGCCTGTTGCAACTGCACATTGCAGAAGAAGAAACCAAATTTGGTTTTAGTTTTGGCGAATGTCGGGAAATGTTAGCAGCCGGTGAATGGAAAACTCTCAGTAACATACAATTATGCGGTCTGATGGGTATGGCAACAAATACAGACGACAATGAACAAATAGAGAAGGAATTTTGTTCATTAAGTAGCTTCTTCAAAGAAGTGAAAGACTCATGGTTTGCCGACACGGAGGCTTTTCGGGAGTTGTCCATGGGAATGTCCCACGATTATCACCAAGCTATTGCTGCTGGAAGTACTCTGATACGCGTAGGAAGCAAAATCTTTGGAGACAGAACGTATTAATCATTATTCATTAAACATTATTACCATGGCAACATTAAAAACTACTTTTGCCGGGTTAGAATTAAGAAACCCGATTATCGTCAGCAGCTCAGGTTTAACTGATAGTGCTGAAAAAAATCAGAAATTCTATGAAGCCGGTGTCGGTGCCATTGTTCTGAAATCTCTTTTTGAAGAGCAGATCATGTTGGAAGCTGACTGGCTGGGAGATCCGAATATGTATCCTGAAGGCAGTGATTACTTGGTAGAATACGTCCGCCAACATAAACTGTCAGAGTATCTGGAACTGATTAAGGATACTAAAAAAGTATGCCCCATTCCTGTTATTGCCAGCATAAACTGCTATCAGGATGCTGAATGGGTAGGATTTGCGCAACAAATGGAAGCGGCAGGAGCTGATGCTATAGAAATCAATATCCTGGCTCTCCAGACAGATATGCAATACAATTACGGTTCATTCGAACAACGCCATATTGATATTCTCAGCCACATCAAAAAGACGGTACGCATTCCGATCATCATGAAGCTGGGTGATAACCTGACTAATCCGATAGCTCTGATAGATCAGCTATATGCCAACGGAGCAGCTGCCGTGGTATTATTCAACCGCTTCTATCAGCCGGATATTGATATCGAAAAGATGAAGCAAATCTCAGGAAATGTATTCAGCACAGGAGCTGACCTGGTTAAAGCCTTACGCTGGATCGGTATCGCTTCCGCAGCTGTGAATAAGCTGGATTATGCAGCATCAGGCGGTATTCACTCTCCCGAAGGCATTGTAAAAGCAATTTTGGCAGGAGCTTCAGCTGTAGAGATTTGTAGCGCATTCTATCAGAACAGTTATGCCCTTGTAGGAGAATATATCCACTTCCTGAACTTATGGATGGATCGCAAAGGCATGGAAAACATCCCTCAATTCAAGGGAATGCTGAATGTCAACGACTTGAATGGAGTAAATACCTTCGAACGTACTCAGTTCATGAAATATTTCTCCAGTAAAAAATAAACAGGAACCGCACAACATATCATTATAAGTAATGCCCCGTAACATATATTGTTAGCATATCTAACATATATTGTTACGGGGCATTACATATATTGGCGTTTCCTTTACATAGGAACTTTTTCTTTATTCGGGTTTCTTATCCAAGGCTTCAAAGCATGAATTCTTGCTGATAAACTCAGGAACAATATCCTTCATAGCAGCTACAATCTGCATCTGATCATACGTGTAACTAACCTCTATCAACTTCTGAATGCGTTGCTTCACCTCATCATAATCATATTCGCGAACTGTAGCAATCATAATCTTCTCATGATAAGTCGGCTTTGTCAGTTCTTTCACATTCAGCAACTCTTCATACAGTTTTTCACCATGACGCAATCCAGTGAACTCAATCTTCACATCCGTACGTCCGGAAAGGCTGATCATACGCTTGGCAAGATCCACAATCTTCACCGGTTTACCCATATCAAAGATATAAATCTCACCGCCATTCCCCATGCTACCGGCTTCAAGTACCAGACGGCAAGCTTCGGGAATAGTCATGAAATAACGGATAATCTCAGGATGTGTCACTGTTACAGGACCACCACGTTGAATCTGATCACGAAAACGTGGAATTACCGAGCCATTAGAACCTAACACATTACCGAAACGTGTTGTAATGAATTGCGTCACATGCCCGCCTTTCTCCTGAAGTTTCTTAGCTAAAGACTGCACATAAATCTCACAGATACGCTTGGAGCATCCCATTACATTGGTCGGATTTACAGCCTTATCCGTAGAGATCATTACAAACTTCTCAGCACCGTATTTTACAGCCAGATCAGCCAGTGTACGCGTACCGAACACATTGATCTGAATGGACTCGGAAACATTATCTTCCATCATCGGCACATGCTTATAAGCCGCTGCATGGAAAATGTATTGCGGTTGGTATTCCTTGAAGATATCTTCCATACGCGTAGCATTGGAAATATCCGCAATAATAGTCTCTGCATCAATGTCACGCCAACGATCCTGCAATTCCAGACGAATATCATGCAACGGAGTCTCCGCCTGATCTACCAGAATTAGCTTATAAGGATTGAAGGAAGCTACCTGACGCATTATTTCGCTACCGATAGAACCGGCGGCACCGGTAATCATTACGCGCTTTCCTTCGAGATGGGAAGCTACCTTATGAATATCTATTTCAATAGGATCGCGTTGCAGAAGATCTTCAATCTGAATTTCTTTCAACTGAGTACGGTTCAAAGTCTGTCCGCTCCACTCGCTCAAAGGAGGTGCAGTCATAAGCTTGATGTTGTGTGCCAAAAGACGATCGGCCATATCAGACTTCTTCAGTTCTTCCATTTTAGCCGGCGAAATAATAATTGTATGCACATCGCGGTCATTCAATACATCAATCAGAGACTCGTCATTCGGGAATACCTTTACGCCCATCATCACCTTATTAATCAGTTCCGGCTCATCCGCTATGAAACCACGCAGACGATAGTGATTACGCAGGTTGACGCGCAACGCTTTCGCAATGTTCACTCCCGCTTCCTTAGCACCATATATAAAGACATTGGCACTATGACTTCCATCAAAATTCAGAAGTTCATAGAACATCTTCACAACTATACGTGAGCAAGACATAATGGCAAAGCTAATGATATACGCCATAAACAGCACACTCACAGGTGCCAGACGAATATCCAGATAACTTGCCAAAAGCACACTCGAAATCATTAACAGTGCATAAGACACCGTCAATGAAACAAAAATGCGCATAATGTCTATAAACGAAGAAAAGCGCAATACGTTGGAATAGGTGCGGAACACCCTAAAGAAGACTAAGTTGACAATGACCGTCCATACAATCGTTTTGTCAATGGTAGAGGATTCCAGGAAAATACTCCGGAAATCATATCGAAGCGCATAAGCCAATAAGCTGGATACGACGATTATCAATACATCGATCAACAGAATAGTCCAAATCGGCAATACCTTTGCTGAAAGGTACCGATGAAAAATTTTATGTTTCATTTCGTTTGACAGTTTTGTTTTAGGCGAGGCAAAGATACATTATTTTTTATCAAATAGGACAAGAAAAAGATAAAAATGTGTGATAAAATTAAATGGTGGCAAAGTTACGGGTATAACTTTGCCACCATATTTACGACCTATAAAGCTCTGTTACATCAAATTACTGGCTAATTCACTTAATTGGCTACGTTCTCCTTTTAACAAATTTACGTGAGCAAAAAGGTTCTGATCTTTCATACGATCAATCATGTAAACCAAGCCATTGGATTGACTGTCAAGATAAGGTTGGTCTATCTGTTGGATATCACCGGTAAACACCATTTTCGTACCCTCACCCGCACGGGTTATGATGGTTTTGATCTCATGCGGAGTCAAGTTTTGTGCTTCATCAATAATGCAATAAGTTTCACTCAAACTACGTCCACGGATGAAAGCTAATGCTTCAATAACCAGTTGCTCACTTTTCTGCATATCTTCCAAACGTTTTACCTCTGTTGAGTTAGAAGCAAACTGACGTTTGATCACATTCAGATTATCAAACAAGGGTTGCATGTAAGGAGCTACCTTTTCTTTGGCATCACCCGGCAGGAAACCGATGTCTTTATTGGATAAAGCAACAATCGGACGCGCCAGCAAAATCTGTTTATAGTCATTCATTTGACTAAGGGCAGCTGCCAGAGCCAACAATGTTTTTCCTGTACCGGCTTTACCTGTCAAAGCAACCAATTTGATGTTTGGATCGGTCAACACTTCAAAAGCAAAACTTTGTTCGGCATTCCGGGGTTCAATGCCATAGTTCTTTGTTTTATTCACCCGACAAATGGAATGTGTAAAAGGATTGTAACGGGCAAGTACACTGTTCCTGTCACTTTTCAAGATAAAACATTCATTCGGATGGATGATATCTTTGAAATCAAACTCACTGATATCCAGTCCTTCTCTGGAAGAATAAATCCGGTCTATCAAAGCAGGATCAATTCCCTCAAACACCTCATTTGACTTTTCAAATATATCCACATTTATCACCTTGTCGTTGATATAATCTTCGCAAAGTAAGCCTATGGAACGTGCTTTCATCCGGAGGTTCACGTCTTTTGTCACCAGGATGGTTTTCATATCCTTCTTTTGGCGCGTCAACCAGTCCACTACAGCCAGAATCTTATGATCGGGAATACGCTCGGGGAATGAATCGAACACATCCGGAGCATCCACCGAACCGGCAATTACAAACAAACTTCCCAGTCCTTCGCCCAGAGAAGCACCCTTATTAAAAAGATTGTCATCGGTAACTAAATCGAGCTCGCGGAGAAATTCACGGGCATTGAAGTTTATCTGCTCATTCCCTTTCTTGAATTTGTCCAATTCTTCAAGAACTACGATGGGAAGATAAATATCGTTCTCTTGGAAATTCTTAAGACAGTTATAGTCGTGAAGGATTACGTTCGTATCAATCACAAAATTTTTCTTTGCTCCCATACTCTTTTAGATTTAAATTGTTGATATTGCCTCCAAAGCGAAGATAAGCTGTACTTCGGCATAAAAAATGAACAAGTTCATTTTATTCTGCTCTCAGTTTGCATTATCTTTGCAGCTTCTAAGATAGGAATTAAAAAGAGAGAATAGTTTGCTTTCTCGTTAAATATTTTAAAAGATGGATTATCAGAACACTTTATTATACTTATATAACAGTGTCCCTATGTTTCAACAGGTGGGAAGTTCGGCATACAAGGAAGGTTTGGAGAATACATTGACACTGGATGAACACTTCGGACACCCGCACCGGAACTTCCACAGTATCCATATAGGAGGTACGAATGGCAAAGGTTCATGCTCGCACACTCTTACTGCTATCTTGCAGGAAGCGGGGTACCGGGTAGGCCTCTACACATCTCCGCACCTCGTAGATTTCCGCGAACGTATCCGAATAAACGGACAGCCTATCCCGGAAGAATATGTAGTCCGGTTTGTAGAAAAAGAACGTGATTTTTTTGAGCCTCTGCATCCTTCTTTCTTTGAATTGACTACCGCTATGGCATTCCGGTATTTCGCTGACGAACATGTAGATGTAGCGGTTATCGAAGTAGGACTTGGCGGAAGATTGGATTGCACCAATATTGTACACCCGGATCTATGTATCATCACCAATATTAGTTTTGACCATACCCAATTCCTGGGTAATACATTAGAAAAGATAGCGGGAGAAAAAGCCGGGATCATTAAAAGTGGAATACCTGTCATAATCGGAGAAACGACTCCTGAAACAAAACCTGTATTTGCAAAAAAGGCTCGCGAAGTAGGTGCTCCCATTCTCTTTGCAGAAGAAGATGAAAAGGATGATTACCCCGGATTGGAATGTGAGCTGAAAGGATTATATCAAACTAAAAACACCCGCACGTTACTCACAGCCATCCCAGAACTACGGAAAGCCGGATACAATCTGAGTGAGCAGGCTGTTCGAAGTGGCTTCGCCCATGTCTGTGAACTGACCGGCCTGATGGGACGCTGGCAAAAATTGCAGGATGCCCCTACCCTGATATGCGATACCGGACACAATGTAGGTGGCATCACCTATATCACAGAGCAGTTGAAACAGCAATCTTACCGGAAACTACATATGATTATAGGTATGGTAAACGACAAAGACATACACGGTGTATTAGCATTATTACCCCAAGAAGCCGAATATTATTTCACAAAAGCCAGCGTAAGGCGTGCATTGCCTGAAAGCGAACTTGCCCAATTTGCCTCTGAGGCCGGATTGCAAGGAAATTGCTATCCAGATGTTCCCTCTGCCGTGCGGGCTGCACAAGAAAAAAGCCTCCCGGAAGACTTTATCTTCGTGGGAGGCAGTAGTTTTATTGTTGCCGATTTGTTAGCGAACCGCGATGCACTCAATCTCCACTAAAGCATCTTTCGGCAGGGCTTTCACTGCAACAGCCGAACGGGCAGGGAAATCACCATCAAAATAGGTAGCATATACTTTATTCATATCTGCAAACAATGACATATCCTGTAGGAAAACAGTAGTCTTGACGATATTTGCCATCGTCAAACCTGCTTCTCCAAGGATATGCTTGATGTTCTCCAATGACTGACGTGCCTGTGCTTCAGCACCTTCTGCCATCTGTCCGGTAGTCGCATCAATAGGTAATTGACCAGATACAAATATCATTCCATTTGCTTCGATAGCCTGGCTGTAAGGACCAATAGCTCCCGGAGCTTTCTGACTGCAAATTACTTTTTTCATTCTAATATTATTTTAGTATTCAACAATTTATGATTCATTCAAGAAAAAAAATAGGTATCTTATGCAGTATTCTGCAACTTCATGCATTTACTTAATAGGATTATACACAAAAGAAAAATTCACTTATACCTGTTTTAAAACCTAGACTTAGCTAATTCTTTTTTGACACGGGAGTTTCCCGATAAAGGCTCAGCTTGTGAAAGCAGAGCCTTTTTTATAAAGATATCACCTGCAATACTATCACTTACAGTGTTTTTCTATTAAAGCATCAACATTCGGATCACCCAGTTCCTTGGCTTTTGCGAAACTGGCACAAGCCTCTTTGTTTTGCTTTAACTGTAGCTGGGCAACTCCTATCAAACGATAAGCTTCAGCATATTTAGAATCAATTTCCAAAGCATCTTTCAGCACCTTGATCGCTTCTTCATTTCTCCCCACACGAATGTTCACCACCGCAAGTTCCGAAAAATAAGTCAGCTCTTTCGGATTAAGTTCAATAGCTTTTGCCAAATCATCCAACGCACGCTGAAACTGCTTTGCCTGAACGGCCGCCTGTTCGCGATAATAATAGAACACATCATTCACATTGCCACGAACCGCTTTATAGTATTCATCATAATCAAGCATCGCACCTCTTCCTTGTCCGGCATTCAGGCGCATCTGGGCACGTTCCAGCAGATAAGGAGCAGCTTCTTCACTATACGGTTGCACGAAACGCGCCATACAACTATCCATCAAAGCCAACACTTCTTCCGGAGCTGCTTCCATCAATTCTTTCGTCTTAGCGGCACTAAAGAATGTAGCCGGAGAGGCAATATTGGAATCATTCACCTTCTCATAACTGGCAAGAGCAGCCGCATAGTCCTTCTTGGCAAACTGGATATCACCTTCCAACTGAACATAAACCGGAAGAGCTTCGATTGCAATCGCTTTACGAACCTCATCCAAAGCCCTGTCATATGTCCAATCTTTATAGGTTTTTTCAGGTTTATCCAACTGATAACCATAAATCAGTTTGGCACGATTGAAGTATGCATCATCTTTCTTTTGTGCCACTTCAAGTGCCTTATCCATATCAGCAGCAACCTTATCCATTGAACTTGCCTCCTTCGACTGGAAGATTTGATTGTTTGCACGACGAAGATAACCGTCAGCACTGTTGGGATACTGAGATATAAACTCATTCAGCAACTCGGTGTATTTCTCCGGTACAAGCTGTGAAGAAGCCATATAGAGATAAACCAATGCTTGTTCTTCCGTCTCAGGCAATGCTTTCTTAATGCCGATACTCAATAAAGTATGATCATTGAAAGAAAGAGGACTTATCTTTTGAGCCATAGCATAATCGGCACCTACTGCATAGCAAATGGTAGCTGTATCTTTTCCAGAAGATTTCTGTGCCAGACCGAATACTTGTCCCTCAGCAGTCATTACCGGACAACTTACCATTTTGTCCTTCAGCTGCATATCAAGTGTATAATAATGATATTGTCCCTCTACCTTAGACTCTTCTTTCACCTGTCCGGTAGTATAGGAACGATCTTTCTGTGTAGAATAAGGTAACAGATAAATGCTTGCACCTACAGTCGGGACCACAGGAGCTACCACTAATGCAGGTACTTTTTTTCCTGAAATCGCTACACGGAACTTCACAACATCATACATGTCATTTGCTCCCATAATAACTTCCACAGGCATTTGTGTACCCTCCGAATTAATGACAACGGCACGCTGCGCACCTTTAAACAAGCTATAATCAGACAGAGCAATTCCATCTTCGGTAACAAAAAATCCATTTCCCGTATTAAGTATCTTATCACTCTCGTCATAAGTGACCACCGAGAAAACAGCACGCTTGGCTTTTTCCACCCATTTGGGTGCCTGGGCTACACTCCACTGTGCCAGCAAACAGAGGGCGAGCGTCAACAACAAGTTCTTCTTCATATCTTAGTTGGTTCTTTGTTTCACAGCTTCATAAATCAAAATACCTGCCGCAACAGAAACATTGAGCGACTCGATAGTACCCAGCATTGGGATTTTCACCCACTCATCGCAAAGAGCCAGGTTCTCATAAGAAACACCTTTATCTTCAGCTCCCATTATGATACACATCGGTCCTGTATAATCAGCTTTGGTATAATCATAGTCACCCTTTTCTGTAGCTGCCACAATGCGGAAACCACTATCTTTGAGATATTGCAATGTAACCTTCAGATTCTGCTCACGGCAAACCGGCAAAACATGCAATGCTCCGGCAGATGTTTTCATTGCATCAGCATTCACCGTCACGCTTCCTTTAGCAGGAATGATAACAGCATCTACAGCTGCACACTCACAGGTACGAGCTATGGCACCAAAGTTACGAACATCAGTCACACCATCCAACATGACGAACAGCGGGTTCTTGCCTTCTTCGAAAAGAAAAGGTACCAAGTCTTCTGTCTTCTGATACGTAACGGATGAAATAAAAGCAATCACCCCTTGATGATTCTTACGGGTAATACGGTTAATGCGTTCCACCGGAACACGTTGCACCGGAATCAAAGTTCCTTTTAGCGCAGCAAAAAGTTCTTTGGATAAATCGCTCTGAATGTCTTTCTTCACCAGAATCTTATCGATTTCCTTTCCTGCCTGTATTGCTTCTATCACAGCGCGAACGCCGAAAATCATTTCACTCTTATCAACCATCTTTGAGAAATTAAAATTAGAAATTAAAAATTAAAGGCTATCTTTTGATACCAAGAAGCGCCTTTGCATTATTCAAAGCAGCTTCTGTCAAAGTAGCCCCACTGAGCATATGGGCTATTTCCTCTACCCTCTCCTCATCTGCCAGACGGCGTATGTGGCTATTGGTTTCGGTTTCGTTATCTTGCTTATATACTTTATAATGTGCACATCCGCGCGCAGCAATTTGCGGCAAATGGGTAATACTGATTACCTGACGATCCTGTTCTCCCATTTCCTGCATAATGTCCGCCATACGGTCGGCAATCTCACCGGATACTCCTGTATCTATTTCATCAAATACAATAGTGGGCAATTTCACCGCACCGGCTATCATCGCCTTAATGGACAACATGACACGTGCAATCTCACCACCGGAAGCTACCGATGAAATATTTTGCAATGAGCCGTTTTTATTGGCAGAAAAGAGAAAGTTGACGGTATCTTCACCGTGTACACCAGGTTCTTTTCTTATTCCCATCTCCACCTGAAAACGCACATTAGGCATACCCAACGGCACCAAGCGGGAAGCCATTTGCTTTTCAACTTCACGAGCGGCGCCGGTACGGGCCTTGGTAAGAACAGCAGCCTGCTTTCTCACCTTATTATATAAAGTATCGCAAAGAGTTGTCAACTCACCAATACGTTCATCATAAGAAGTAATGGCCGCCAACTTTGCTGCATATTCTTCAGCAAGTGCCAGTAACTCCTCCACAGTGGTTGCCCTATGTTTTTGCTGTAAGGTATAAATCAGATTCAACCGATCGTTTACCTCTTCCAGACGATCAGGATTAAACTCAACATCCTCTTCCTGAGAAGAAACTTCCTGGGAAACATCTTTCAATTCAATATATGTACTTTCCAGGCGTTCAGCAAGTTCAGTAGCCGGAGAATAAACTTTTTGCAGACCAAGCATTGTATTCAGACTTTCCTTCAACCCGGCCAGCAGACCACCTTCATCAGAGGTCAACAATTGTCCGACACGGAACAAACCGGCCTTTATTTCTTCAGCATGACTCAACATATCCGTCTCCTGTTCCAGTTCCTCCTGTTCACCTGCAGACAAATTTGCTTCTTCCAACTGCTCCAACTGGAAACGGATATAGTCTTCATCTGCCTTATTCTGCTCAGCACGGGCTATGAGGTCTGCCAGTTCCTGTTGTGCCTGCTTCCATTCTCTATACAAAGATTGATAAGTAGAAAGTTGTTCATCATTATGAGACAATATATCGAGTACATTCAACTGGAATCCTTCTTTATTCAACAAAAGATTCTGGTGCTGAGAATGCACGTCAATTAACTGTTCACCCAACTCCTTCATTTGTACAAGCGAAGCCGGAGTATCATTGATAAATGCACGACTCTTACCAGATGCATAAACCTCACGACGCAAGATACACTCTTCTTCATATTCCAGTTCATTATCTTCAAAGAAAGGCTCCATACCATAAGCTGAAATATCAAAACGGGCCTCAATCACACACTTCGATGCACCCTGGCGAATGGCTTTTACTTCGGCACGCTGACCAAGCAACAAGCCGATAGCACCCAGTATAATAGACTTACCGGCACCCGTCTCACCCGTGATAACGGAGAAACCTGCACCAAAGCTAATATCAAGCTTTTCTATAAGCGCGTAATTCTGTATGTAAAGCGAACGTAACATGACTTATTTACAATTTTAATCTTACTCACTTCCTAATTATTGCTTTATCTTTTCCCACTCGGTAGTCAGTGAAGGATTAACAGATGATAGTAGTTCATATATTTCTTCCTTTTCCTTCATTGCAGCACGGGAATAAAGATTAATCAATTCATCTTTCTTTATTTCAGTAAACAAACCGGGCAATGCCGACATTGGCTTATTCTGTTGCGCCTCTTTCAAACCGCTAAGCATAGATGTTATTACAGCGCGAGCACGGGTAACATTCACAGAGAGTTCATCCATACCTGTACGATGATATCCATACATCAGTTTGCGCAAAGGCGTCATGCCATCTTCCAGATAATCAGAAACTAATGCATAACGATTCCGACTGCTATCGAATGCTTTCCAACCGGTTTCACCAAGGTTCTGTGCGGCCGTTACAATGTCTTCAGCTGCCCGAAAAACCTCCGTACCACCCTGTGGAGCCATCGTGTCCATGTCCAGTCCGATAATCATATAAGCATAATAAGCAATTACTGCCGTCAGATTACTGTCAATAACATTATCCCTCAGTTGCAGCGGATCGAACTCACGGTAGTTGAAAGCAACATCCGTATCTTTAAAGCTAAAAACTACCGTCTGATACCCGGATTGCCAGACGGGGCGTGTAGACTGTACAATCAGCTCACACTTCCAACGTCCATCCGCCTCATTATATTCTTTCACGGTCAGGTTCATAGAACAACGAATCCGTTCATTCACTTCATACTGCGCCTGCGTCCACCGACGGGTATTAATAAACTCCATCAAGGCGTTTTCAAGCGTAGTAAAAACCTGTGTACTCGTACCTTGTATCTGAGAATAATTCACCGTAAATTTACAATTCAATTCCTGGGCAGTGGACTTTAGCGCCACAGCAACCAGAAGCAGAATCATATAAAGTGTCTTATTTCTCACTATCTATATTTACTTATTCTCCAATACTTCCACCAGACAATCTACAATATCCGCAGCTACTTCCGCCTTTGATTTCAACGGAAAGTCCGTCTTGCTTTCACGGTCAATGATACTGATTTTATTCGTGTCGTACCGGAAACCGGCTCCCTTATCATTCAGAGAATTCAGAACGATAAAATCCAGATTCTTCCGTCGCAGCTTATCCTCAGCGTTATGCTGTTCGTCATTCGTTTCCAGAGCAAAACCTACCAATACCTGGCGTTCTTTCTTCATCTGTCCCAGACAGGCGGCAATGTCTTTCGTAGGTTTCAAACGCAACGTCATTTCACCTTCCTTTTCCCGCTTTATCTTAGCATCAGCAACCTGTTCCGGTGTAAAATCAGCAACAGCAGCCGAAAGAATAGCAGCATCAGCCTCTGCAAAAAAGCTACACGCAGCATTATACATCTGATCTGCCGATTCCACAGGAAACCAACGTACCGGATATTTCAATTGCTGTTGTACAGGACCTGATATCATAATGACCTTAGCTCCGCGGGCAGCACATTCATCTGCAATAGCAAACCCCATCTTACCGGAAGAATAGTTCCCGATAAAACGTACCGGATCGATTTTCTCATAAGTAGGTCCGGCAGTGATCATAATGGTCTTACCTCGCAAATCACCTTCTTTCCCGGCAAAATAATTCGCCAGATGTTGAATAATGACTTCCGGTTCTTCCATACGTCCCTTGCCTACCAGATGGCTGGCAAGTTCTCCCGTACCCGGTTCTATAATATGATTTCCATAAGAACGGAGCGTATCCAGATTCTTTTGTGTAGAAGGATGGGCATACATATCAAGGTCCATGGCAGGTGCCACAAATACCGGAGCCTTAGCCGACAAATAAGTCGTAATCAGCATATTATCAGCCACTCCATTTGCCATCTTGCCAATAGTTGAAGCAGTTGCCGGAGCTATAAGCATAGCATCCGCCCATAAACCCAGATCCACATGGCTATTCCATGTGCCGTCACGTTGGGCAAAAAACTCACTGATAACCGGCTTACTCGTCAATGCCGAAAGCGTAATAGGAGTTATAAATTCTTTTCCGGCAGGAGTTATGACTACCTGTACCTCAGCACCTTGCTTTATAAGTCCCCTGATAATATAACAAGCTTTATAAGCAGCAATACTTCCGGTTATTCCTAATACAATTTTCTTCCCTTTCAGTGTATTCGCCATGATATTACTTATTGGTTAATTCACGTAGACGGATCTTTGTCAACATAGCCTTGGTATTCAGTGTAAAGTCACTGTTTAATATCCAGCTATAATAGCCCGGATCGCGTTTCAACACATCTGTCACCGACATTCCCTTGTATTTTCCAAAGTTAAATACTTCCACACCATTATCATCATAAATCATACGTCCTGCGAAATCCACGTTTTTGTTAAAGCTGGAATAATCTGCCAGAAAAGCAACATCATTCTGCAATTCCGAATAACGGTCCAACTGTGCCATTAGCACCTCATAAGTTGCTTGCGTATCAGCTGCCGCCGTATGTGCATCCTCCAGATTCTTTCCACAATAGAATTTATAAGCAGCAGAAAGTGTACGCTGCTCCAATTTATGGAAAATGACCTGTACATCCACAAACTTGCGGCGGCTCAGGTCAATATCTACACCGGCGCGAAGAAATTCTTCCGCCAGCACGGGAATATCAAAACGGTTGGAATTAAATCCTGCCAAATCACATCCTTCTATATCATTGGCAATAGTACGGGCCACTTCTTTGAAGGTAGGACAATCTGCCACATCCTTGTCATAGATGCCATGAACAGCAGACGCACCTTCGGGAATATGCATTTCCGGATTGATACGAAGTGTTTTTGCTTCCTCATTACCATTGGGGTGTACTTTGAGATAACAGATTTCAACGATACGGTCTACATTGATACTCGTTCCGGTCGTCTCCAAATCAAAAAAAACAATCGGGTTTTTGAGGTTTAATTTCATTATTCTTCTATTTTACAGTTGACAAGGGAACGAGTTGACAAGGGAACAAGGCATTCCCGGCATAACAGCACAGCCCTTGTCTCCTTGTCAACTCGTTCCTCGTTAACTCTATTATTTTTTTAATCATTTAGCATCATCGGCATCAGTAGCATCAACAACTCCTCATTTTCTTCTTGTTCAACGGGAATGATGACACCTGCACGTGACGGATCTGCCAGTTCAATTATCACTTCATCAGCGGCGATATTATTCAAAATATCGATCAGAAAAGTCGATTTAAAACCGATGCTCATCGGGTTACCATCATACTGGCAAGCCAGTGTTTCTTCGGCAGAAGTAGAGAAATCAATATCCTGAGCCGAAATAACAATCTGATTGGGCTGCATACGCAGCTTAATAAGACTGCTTGCCTGTGATGAGAAAATAGATACACGACGCAATGCACCTACCAACTGCATACGGTCCACAGTCACTTTATAAGGATTATTCTGCGGTATCACCGAATTATAATTAGGATAACGTCCTTCAATCAGACGACACACCATGCGGTATTTTTCCAATGTAAACACAGCATTACGTTCATCAAATTCAATAACAACTTGTCCCTGTTCTTTAGGCAACAAATTCTTAATCAACGAAGCCGGCTTTTTGGGCAGAATAAATGCTGCGCGTTCATTACCTTTGGCAGCCAGTGTTTTGCAACGCACCAATTTGTGACCATCAGATGCCACCATTGTAATATCTTCTGTGGTAATATCAAAATAGATACCATTCATCACCGGACGAAGTTCATCATCAGCTGTAGCAAATACAGCGCGATTAATTCCGCCCAACAATACGGATGCATCCATTTCTACGCGTACGGCATTGTCACCCAGCATAGCCGATTGAGGAAATTCATCTGCATTCTGTCCCATCAGGCTATACTTACCGTTTTGATACTGTACTGTGATTTCCAAGGAATTGGTATTTACTTCAAATGACAGCGGTTGTTCGGGGATTTCCTTCAATGCGTCCAGAATTGTTTTGGCAGCTACGGCAAAGCGTCCGTCAGCATCACTTTCATTCACTTCAACTGATGTCACCATCGTTGTTTCACTATCAGAAACAGTAATCGACAATGTTCCGTCTTTCAGTTCAAAGAGGAAACAATCCAAAATGGGCAACGCATTCTTCGAATTAATCACACGGCTGATAGCCTGTAAATGGCTGGAGAGCGCAGTACTCGAAACGATAAATTTCATATGTTCTGTGTATTTAAGTTTTATATTATTCCCTATTCGTACTATAACTTCATAGTATCGGACAAAGTTACAAAAAAAGATCTTCCCACAGCAAAGAAAATTAAGAAAAAACACCTGGAACTTCTCCGGATTTCCCTAAAAAATTGTAACTTCGCCGCATCATTAAAAAAGAACGCAATGGAATTTACAGGAAAAATTATCGCTATACTCCAACCAAGAGGCGGAGTGGCAAAGTCGGGCAATGAGTGGAAAGCACAAGAATACGTGATTGAAGACCACGGCCAATATCCCCGCAAAATGTGTTTCGATGTTTTCGGAGCAGACAAAATAGAACAGTTTAACATCCAGATGGGCGAAGAACTGACCGTATCATTTGATGTGGACGCACGCCAATGGCAGGATCGTTGGTTCAACAGTATCCGCGCATGGAAAGTCGAACGTGTTAGTGCAACAGCCCCTGCAGGCGCACCGGGCGCACCTGTTCCGCCACCGGCACCGACTGCCGCACCGGAATTCCTCACAGGTGACGCAAAAGATGATCTGCCATTCTAAACTAAAAAGAATTTAACACAAAAAAAGGGAGAAAGTTTCTCCCTTTTTTTGTGTTAAATCTTATATTTTATCTCCTTTGTATAAAAACACCAGATTCGGATATACCACCTCCTCCACGCAAGTGAATTGTATTGAAAGCACGAAATGCCGGAAGAACTTTGCCTGGCGAAAGAAAAAGTTCGGTATCAGACGCACATAAGTTTCCGGTTGCTCCACCATCTTTTCCATATCCACCATCATTACAAAACTATATGTGGGTGAAAGACTCCCAATCCCCTCTTCATATAACGGAATATCATCCAATACTTCCTCATTCTCCATGGCATCTATATAAGCCGTAAGACTGACAACATCCGGTGCCATCAGCAGATGCCCGCGATAAAAACACACATACGTATAAAGAGCAGACTCTGTGATACCTGTCAATTGAGTCAGCAAGGTATTACGAGGCAATATATAATAACGATATCCTTTCGCCTTTGGATAAAGATGATAATCAGGGTATGCCTGCGGAACAGGAGGCGCATCCACTTCCTTCGGAGAAGTATAAAGCAATGACTGCAAGCGGCGTTCAGCCTGCAACACATTCTTCACCGGAACACTCATCACCGCACAAGGAATCTCATTTACTGTATCTTTCGACTGAAAAAGACAGGATATCACCTGATCTCCTGCATACATTTTCAAGAAATCCATCCATTCTTCATCTCTTTCTTTAATATAATCGGAATAAGTCGCCTTGGCATATTCCTGTTCCGCCGTAAAGCTGCACATGGCATCCATGTCCGAAATGGCCCAACAATCATAAAAGAAAGTAGAAAGTGGAAGCCGTTCTCCCGGAAACCCCTCTACCGGCTGCTGACGACGCAAAGCATTTATAAAAGTATGTGTAGTATCCGATCCGTGACTAATCCCCGAACAATAAATAGCATTCTCATTCAGCTTCAAATCAAATTCCGCCCAACTTCCCAAATAGGTCTGCGAACGAATACCATCTGTATTTTTACCCATCTCCACCGATTTAATGCGCACATACACCGTAGCTTCCACGTTCGCATTCTTCCCGGCATGCATCAGTTTGAATGAAGACATATCTATCAACGATTTTTTGGAGAGCCGCGCGTCAATCACCTGTTCTATCAATCGCTTCTGAAAGCTGATCGCCAGGAAGTCCGATGTGAAATACGCTGAAAGGAAACGTCCGTCAGGCATAGGATAAATGCTGATTTCCTCACCTCTGTAATCAAAGAATTTAGAAGGGAATGAACTGGAACAATATTTCCTGATGAACGACTCCACCAACTCATAATCACCTGATCCCAGACTGCAATACAACACTTGGTTCAATGGTGTATCCGGCTCATGAAAACTGATAAGCATTTTGTTCATCTGCTTACTAAGTCCGTGCGGAGTGTCCTCAAGCAAGGTATGCAGATAGTTTTTCAGATAAACAAAAAGTTCGGAAGCATAAAGGAAGTGGTTATCTTTGCTGCAACTCAACTGGTTGATGTCATCCACCAATTCTGCCATACGGTCTGTTTCCAGCACAGCTATTGCGCTTTGAGGCACTAGAGTATATAGATTAAAATCTTTCTGACTCTCCACCTCATTCAGCCTAAAGAATGAATACACCCCGAACCCCGTACATAGCAACACTATGGACACAATCATGGCAATTCTTATGATAAGGCGTAACTTCATGGTTTTTCAGGCATCAAGTTTCGGTAAAAATAAGTATTTCTACTAATAAAACAAAACAAATGTTTCAAAAATTTTAGTAGATATAAAAAAATTTTAGAATGCCCGCCTTTAAAACTCTATTTCCATTCCATCAAAAGTCAGATGCACATCAGGAGGAAGCTGCTTTTCGAGTTCGACATGCAATCCGGCATGATGACTCATGTGAATAAAATAAGTTTCGAGCGCACCAATGCGCTTTGCTGTCTCCAATGCCTCGGAAATACTCTGATGCGTAGGATGCGGCTTGACACGCAAGGCATTCACAACCAGAACATCCAAGTCTTGCAATTGTTCATAGGACTCTTCAGGCATGGTCAGCATATCTGTAATATAAGCCAAACGTTTACCTATACGATACCCCAGAATAGGCAGACGCCCGTGCATCACCTGAAAAGGAATAATCTCCGTATGATTGATAAAGAAGTTCTTTCCCGGCTCCACTTCCTGCAAGAAAATCTGAGGTACACCGGGATATTTATGTTCCAAAAAACAATAGGGCATTCGCGCACGCAAGTGAGTTGCCGTATAGTCATCGGAATATATGGGAATCTCGCCGAAACGGCAAAAAGGACGAAGATCATCCAGTCCTCCTACATGGTCATAGTGCTCATGAGTAATCAGCACTCCATCTATTTTTTCAAATGAGGCTACCCTCAACATCTGTTCCCGGAAATCCGGTCCACAATCAATCAGTATCACCGCGTCATCCGTATGCAATAAAGAAGACGCACGCAAGCGGTTATCACGCGGATCGGCAGAAGTGCAAACTTCGCACTTACAACCTATTTCAGGCACTCCTGTCGATGTTCCGCTTCCTAATATTCTTAGTTTCACTTTAATTACATATTAATTATCAATCATCAGTTCATTCAAAAGCAACCTCTGATAATCATGATTACTTCAAATAAAATTCACTTCGGGATGTATGTCAATGCCAAACTTATCGCGAACTGACGCCCTTACAGCATCCGAAAGAGCTACGATATCGGCCCCCGTTGCCCCACCCCGGTTTACCAACACCAATGCCTGCTTATCATGCACGGCGGCAGGTCCCAGCGATTTCCCCTTCCAACCACACTGGTCTATCATCCAACCGGCAGGAATTTTTATCCGGTCAGCACTTATTTCATAAAAAGGCATCTGAGGATATTGTTCCCGTAAGGCTTCAAAAACTTCACGCGCAACGACAGGATTCATAAAGAAGCTACCGGCATTACCCAATACTTTCGGATCAGGCAATTTACTTTCACGAATATCGATAATAACCTGTCGTAATGTCTTCAAGTCAACTTTCGGGTATTTCTCAAGTTCCTGACGAATAGTACCATAGTCCAATGTATAAGACTCTTTCTTACTCAAAGAGAAACCAACATATGTGACAAACACCTGCTTCATTTCCGGCCGTTTAAAAACACTGCTCCGGTATGAATAATCACATTCATCCGTTTGGTAAACATGCTTCACGCCTTGTATGTTCACCGTTTCTACGAAAGAAATCAGATCTTTCACTTCCACGCCATAAGCACCAATATTTTGTACAGCCGAAGCCCCCACCTCCCCAGGAATAAGAGACAGGTTTTCAACTCCATACCAACCCCGATCCGCACAATAGCCCACGAAATCATCCCACACCACACCGGCACCTACACGCACCGAAACCTTTTCTTCATCTTCAGCCGTTACTTCAATGCCGCCTATACGCGAATGCAATATCACCCCCTCATAATTTCCGGTAAACAACAGATTGCTCCCTCCGCCAATATGCAGATAAGGAGAAGTGATGCGTCCGGCGGCAATCAACTTCTCCAATTCTTCTACTGAACTGTATTCCAAAAACACGGCAGCTTCTACATCAAGTCCGAATGTATTGGGTATTTTTCTCATCTCATGCTCTATCATTCGTTATTTGTAATTCGTAATTTCCTAAATACTCGTATCCTCATATTTATATAACTCCCACTCTCCACGATGTCTGCGAAAATAGAAAATATTGGTATATCCGTTTCCAATCCCATTTACTTTCAGGATTTTCGTATTAGAGTAATCGCTATTCTTTTGTCCGTAATTGATATTGGACAGTTTGTCTACAGGCAATACCGGACGGAAAGCATACCACTGATTCAAATCGAGTGTAGTCTCCAAGATAGAAAATTCATCATCCGGATCTATCGTAATATATTCTAAAGGTTCGCGAATATGCCGGCTCTGATAAACACTATCAGTCACAAAACGCAAATAAAACGCAACGAAGTCTTCATTCTCCCCCTGCTCTATCTGCCGGAGATTAATAGCTTCCAGCATCCAGACACCCTTGGTACGTTCGAAATAGTATTTCTTCACCATACGGTTTTTCAGCAAAATCCATTCCACCTGTACGGATGTCAAGGCAGTATCTCCCACCAATTCCAAGTCATCTTCATCATCGAAGAGCAATGTGTAATAGCTCTGCTGGGTAAACAGATAATCATGTTCCCACTCCCCCCTCTCTATTTTAGAAGGTTTATCAACGTCGTAAAAAGGCAATGGAAACTTAGTCCGCTGCCGTTGCAAAGCGTCATCCGAAGCGTAACTATAGACGAAATCATCAAACGATTCATCCGCTTCTATTGGCTTAGGGTCATTATCAACTTCAGCCTGTGGTACAGTATCAGCTTTGTGTGCAGCTGAATCCACCAAATTGGTGATTGTCGCAAAAGGATCCATCTTCGTCTTCTTGTTGCCGCACGACACCAAGAAAACGAGAAGAAAGAACCCCAATCCTATTTTTCTCATTCTTTACCGGCCCCTGAAGGTCACTTATTTAGTTTAGCTCTTAACTTCTCAAGCATGTCCACCGTCATGGACTCTAAATCATATTGCGGTTTCCAATCCCACTCTTCACGAGCACAACTGTCATCCAAGCTGTCGGGCCAACTGTCGGCAATGGATTGCTTCAATGGATCAATCTCATATACCATTTCAAAATCGGGCACATGCTTTTTTATCTCCCGGCAGATTTCCTCCGGATCAAAACTCATGGCAGCGATATTGAAAGCATTCCGATGCTTCAGACGTGTTGGAATTGCTTCCATCAACGAAATGGCTGCATTCAGCGCATCAGGCATATACATCATATCCATATAAGTACCGGGTTTCAAAGGACATACAAACTTTTCACCTTTCACTGCGGAGTAAAAAATATCGACCGCATAGTCTGTAGTCCCCCCTCCCGGAGGAGTTACATTGGAAATGATGCCCGGAAAACGAACCGCACGAGTATCTACTCCATATTTAGTATAATAATAATCGCTCAACAATTCAGTAGTTACTTTGGTTACCCCATACATCGTACGAGGGCGCTGAATCGTATCTTGCGGCGTCTTTACATGAGGTGTAGCTTCTCCAAACGAACCGATAGAACTCGGAGTAAACACTGCACAACCATATTCACGCGCCACTTCCAGCACATTCCATAATCCGTCTATACCAATTTTCCAAGCCATGGCCGGGCGGCTTTCGGCAACCACCGAGAGCAAAGCTGCCAGATTATAAATCGTATCAATCTTGAATTGGCGCGCCACCACTTCAATAGACTGACGGTCGGTTACGTCGGCAATAGCAGAAGGCCCCGATGCTTTCAATTCTCCTTTAGGCATAGCACTCGGAATGTATCCGGCTATAACATGGTCATCTCCATAACGTTTACGCAATTCCAATGTGAGTTCCGAACCTATCTGTCCGGTTGCTCCAATTACCAAAATATTCTTCATACGACTTATTTATAAGGTGCTCCATCCTTAGAGACGTGCAAATATACATACTTTTTTTTCATTATTCTATCATTTTGCTATTGTTTATTTGAAGAAAAATCGTGTCCTTTGTATCGTTTAGTAATAAGATGACAAACTTTTAATTTATAAAGCTATGTACGGGAAAATGAAAGAACACCTCAGCAATACGCTTGCTGAAATTAAAGAGGCCGGACTCTACAAAGAAGAGCGCCTGATCGAGAGTGCGCAACAAGCCGCCATCACCGTAAAAGGGAAGGAAGTGCTGAATTTCTGCGCCAACAATTACTTGGGTTTGTCCAACCATCCGCGACTGATTGCCGCTGCCCAAAAGATGATGGATCACCGTGGCTACGGCATGTCTTCCGTACGTTTCATCTGCGGAACACAAGACATCCACAAAGAACTGGAAGCTGCTATCTCCGACTATTTCAAAACCGAAGACACCATCCTCTATGCTGCTTGTTTCGATGCCAACGGCGGAGTGTTCGAACCTCTATTCAGCGAGGAAGATGCTATCATCTCCGATTCCCTGAACCACGCCTCCATCATTGACGGTGTACGCCTGTGTAAGGCCAAACGCTACCGCTATGCCAATGCCGACATGGCCGAACTGGAGAAGTGTCTGCAAGAAGCACAGGCCCAGCGTTTCCGCATTGTTGTAACAGACGGTGTATTCTCCATGGATGGCAATGTAGCTCCGATGGATCAAATCTGTGATCTGGCAGAAAAGTATGATGCTTTAGTCATGGTAGACGAGTCTCACTCTGCCGGCGTAGTAGGTCCAACAGGCCACGGTGTAAGCGAGCTATTCAAAACTTACGGACGTGTGGATATTTACACCGGTACACTGGGTAAGGCTTTTGGCGGAGCCATGGGCGGATTCACCACCGGACGCAAAGAGATTATCGACCTGCTGCGCCAACGCAGTCGCCCATATCTGTTCTCCAATTCTGTTGCTCCTGCCGTGATCGGTGCAAGTATCGAAGTCTTCAATATGCTGAGAGAAAGCAATGCCCTGCATGACAAATTAGTAGAAAACGTTAATTACTTCCGCGAGAAAATGACTGCCGCCGGGTTTGACATCAAGCCTACACAAAGTGCTATCTGCGCCGTGATGCTGTATGATGCCAAACTTTCGCAGATTTACGCCGCTCGTATGCAAGAAGAAGGCATTTACGTCACCGGATTCTATTATCCCGTGGTTCCGAAAGACCAGGCACGCATCCGTGTACAGATCTCTGCCGGACACGAAAGAGAACATCTTGACAAATGTATAGATGCATTCATCAAGGTAGGAAAAGAACTTGGAGTATTATCGCGCTAAAGCGCGATAAGCTACGGGCTACAAATGACGAGTTACAAGTTGCTGCGCTGTATTCGTAAGCGAATAATTGTTCGCCAGACTACCACACCGAAAGGAACTTACAACTCGTCACTTGTAGCTTGTAGCTTTTACCACCGGCAGCACCACCGTAAACCTGCTTCCTTTCCCCGGTTCCGACCACAGTTCGATTTTGCCCCGCAATTTTTCTACAATCACCTGACAGATAGAAAGTCCCAAGCCGGCTCCTTGCGAAAACTCATCCTGTTTATAGAAACGGCTAAAGATCATTTTCTGTTCTGAGAGTTCAATGCCTCTTCCGGTATCTTCCACATAGATAGCCACTCGGTCCGATTCAGAAAGATAACGGTATCCCAACTTGATATATCCGGTTTTAGTAAACTTAGAAGCATTATTCAGGAAATTAGTGATCACCTGTGTCAAGCGCCCCTTATCAACCATCACTTCCACCTGCACCGCATCCAACTCTTTGATGAATTCCAATTGTTCGGAAATCAGCATCTGATGAGTCATATATATACTGTCAACAATTCTGAAACGAAACACTTCTCGTATTCAAATGACATGTATCCGGATTCGATGCGCGAAAGTTCCAGAATATCATTGATTAGTTTCAACAATAAATCACTGTTTTTATTAATACTGCCGATATATTCCAGACGCTCCTCCGGACTCACACCATCATCAAGCGCCAATATATTGGAGAAGCCCACAATTGCATTCAGCGGCGTACGAATCTCATGGCTCATATTTGCCAGGAAAGACTGCTTTAATTCAGCCTTTTCAGCCAGTAGTCTTGCTTCTTCCAATTCCTGTTCACGGTCTTTAATCGCCTGTATATTCAGCAACAGACCGGCAGCTTTATATCCTCCACCGGGAAGCAGTATCGTTTTATAGCGAAACTCCCACCACTGATAGCCTTTTTCATTAAAGTCACAACGCACCTGAGAAACCACTTTGCCTGCCTTAGAAATGTTTTTCCAGTACCCTCTCACCTCATCCCAATGATCGGGATGCATAAACGACAATAGTTCCTCAAAGCCAAGTGATTTAGCACTCATTTTCTGTGATATCCAGAATTCCTTTTCAAATACAAAATGGTCATTTTCCAGCTTCCAGGCAAAGGTGTCGCTACCTTCAATAGCCAACGCCAATGTTTCCTTTTCACTTTCCAGTTCATAAAGGGCACGTCTCTTCCGCCCTTGTTCGCGGCGATAAAGGAAGAAGAGCCAGACAAACAACGTGGAAAGCAGAATGATAATCAACACAACACCGATTCCCCATGCTACCGGATATTCTTCCCGGAAAGGAATATTTATAATCGTACATTCCGCCGGAATACTCTCTTTGGAAATACCCCGTTGCTGCATCACGTTCCAGTCTACCACATATTTCTTACGGCTCTCTCTGACGGGTATATCCGAAGGCTTCTCACCATGCAAAATACGTATGGCAGCACTCACTTCCTCTTCGGCCAGAATCAAGGATGTCGTGATATATCCGCCAAGCAATTTTTCATTATAGCCGAATGCCTCATTAATTGCAGTGAGACTGGGGCTTGCACATATATTTCCAATATTGACCGATGTATAATCGCGTTTCATCTGGAGGTAGCACATTCCTGTGGAATACTTACTCAAAGTCCAGATAAAGTTGGCAGTTTCCTGTTTCTGTCCAATTCGTACCGACAGGCTGGAAAAACGGGTATATCCCTCTTTATGGGGATAATGCAGCCTCTTTTCACGGGGAGTTCCCGAGTAGCCGACCATACAGGTCACTTTTTCATCTTTCAGTTGATTTTCTATATCCGCCCGTATCTGCCGGTCAATATACGTAGAATCAAGTACTGTAAACAACTCCACATCTTCACCAAATAACTTTGCTCCCAGGCGTATATTCTTCATCAGATCTATCCGGTCATGGAACCCCGTCACATTAGGATACTCTTTCAATAATTCCCAATTAGGATAGTTCACTCCACCAAAAACCACCGGAATTTCTTTTACTAAAGGATGACAACACTTGAACAGTGAATAGGCAGCCTGATCATCATTCACCAGAATTACTTCAGGTTCCCAGCCGTCGGAAACCGAATCGAGCAGATGATACATATACTTCAATTCCGGTTCTTCCTGAAAAGACTCACAATCCAGATATACGATACGAATATCTGCATTCACCCCGTTTCTTCTGAATTCTTTATCTATCAAGCGATTGAAATCAGGATAGCCGACATAGCTTTCCTCATAAGAATGCACGATTAAAATTCGCCGTTCTTCCCGATCCGAACAGCTGTTCAAAACGAAAAAAAACAGAAAAATCCATGCATATATAGGCAGAAATGTGTTTTTCATGATTCGACTGTCTGATCCATAAGTGGAACAAAGGTAGAATAAAATATGTATAATCCCAAGAAAACAAAAAAGAAGCTGTCTGAAAAAAAATCAGACAGCTTCCCTACTTAGCAATTCTATATCAAAAGATTATTAACGTTCGCCCAATTTCACATCTACAAAGAAGATACCCGTTGCACCGGCTTTCTTAATCATATCAACAATGCCCGCAGCAGTTGCCTCTTCTTCCACCTGTTCGCGTACAAATCCCCACAGGAAGTCCTGTGTTGCTTTATCTTTTTCGGCAGCAGCCACATCCACCAACTTATCGATCATTTCGGATACACGGCACTCGTGTTTGTAAACCTGTTCAAATACTTCCAGCGGAGTACCGAAATCGTTGGGAACTACATCCAGCTTATCAACTTTGGCTTTACCACCACGCTTGATTACGTAATCGGCCATTGCACAGGCATGCTCGTTTTCTTCTGCCCACTGTTTCTTCAACCAGTGTGCCATACCGCTAAAACCTTCTTTCTCCATATAAAAAGACATAGCCAAATACATGTTAGCCGACCACATTTCAGCCGTGATCTGCTCGTTAATTGCATTCTGTAATTTTTCAGTAATCATAATCGTATTTTTTAAATTAATTTGAAATCATTACAAAAGTAACAATGATACACAGACATTGTTCATTTAATAACATTTTTTACATAAAACAACCCGGATTGGCAGGCTTTTCCCGCAGAATTGCAGCAGCATCGAAACACGAACACTGTCTGATCCATTCTTCCGGTTCTATTTCACATAACCATTCAAGTCAGCGCTGAGGTCACGATGCCCCACCAGCCGGAAATCCGGATAATCTTTTAGCAGCAACTTGGCAAGCAGCAGAGGGAATGTTTCTGAAAGTCGGTTCCCGTATCGGCAAAGTATCCGCTCACATCCAGTCCACCTTCATAGCACACGCCGATTGAGCGAGCGTTGTGGCTCCGGGCATGCGCACCGTTTTTTAAAACCGGACGAAGACTTTTGATATCTCCGTTCTTCCTTAATATAATAATGATAACCTACACCATATATAACGCAAGGTCCATACCGCCTTCATCTTTCTCAAATCTTTCTGTATTCATAACTTAGTTGCACACTACAAAATAACTCCTGAAAACAGAAATCAAAGGCGTAATGTCTATGAACACAAAGTAAAGAAAGTGAGGATAGGAAATAAAAATGAAAGCGTACAATCATCAAAAGGATGATGTGCACGCTCATACATATAGTTTATACTTTTAGGAGTTCTTACATATTGTTTTACAATGTCCGTAAAATCGGACCACCCATATCAAAACTTATAACAAACAAGTTTATTCTTTTAATGTTATGACAATAAAGATAGCTTTTTCCTCTAATCTTCAACCTAATGGGCTGAGTCATGAAAAGATTAAATCTTTACACCAACTCGTCCGAAGTATACCCCTGTGGCAACTCACGACAGTTATAACTCGAAGCCATTATCTCACCATAGGCGCCTGCCGAACGCAATGCTATCAAATCTCCGCGCTTCACCTTATTCAAGTCTATCGCTTTTCCGAAAACATCCGACGATTCACAGATAGGCCCTACCACATCATACGCCTCAACCGCATCCTCGGAAGTAATATTCTCTATCTTATGGTAAGCCTGATACAACGCAGGACGAATCAAATCCGTCATACCGGCATCAAGGATGGCAAATTTCTTATTGGCTCCCTGTTTTACATAAAGCACCTGCGAGATAAGTGAACCGCACTGCCCCGTTATGGCACGCCCCAGTTCAAAATGGAGTGTTTGATAAGAGCGTAGTTTCAGATGTTCGGCATAAGTAGAGAAATAATCTTTGAAATCAGGTATTGCCTGACGGTTGGGATGCTTATAATCAATCCCCAGTCCACCACCTACATTGATATGCTCGATACGGATGCGATGTGCTTCCAGTTTGTCTTGCAACTCATTCACACGATTGCACAGGGCAACAAAATCACCCATATCCAATATCTGCGAACCAATGTGGAAGTGCAATCCGATGAACTTCACATTCTTCATCTCCAAAGCCACTTCTATCACATGATCCATGTCTTGCATACTAATGCCAAACTTGTTTTCCGCCAGACCGGTAGTGATGTTGGCATGCGTATGTGCACCTACATTAGGATTGATACGGAAAGCAATATTAGCGATCTTACCTTTAGCAACCGCCAATTCATTAATTACTTCCAACTCAGGAATAGACTCCACATTGAAACAGAAGATATTGTAGTCCAAGCTCATGTTGATCTCCCAATCGGACTTACCTACTCCTGCAAAAACAACCTTATTCGCAGGAAAACCAGCCTTGATGGCAGCACGCACTTCTCCCCCACTCACACAATCGGCACCCAGTCCGTTCTCACGGATAATGGTAAGCACCTTCGGATTAGCATTTGCTTTCACAGCATAATGCACCTCAAAATTGCCATATTTAGCGGCTTCTGCACGCACGCAGGAAAGAGTGTCGCGCAACACCTTCGTATCATAATAATAAAAAGGGGTACGCAGCTCACGGAATTTATCTATGGGAAATGTTCCTTTCATACTTCAAAACTTTGTTTATAAAGAAAAGAACGCAAATTACGCGAATTACACAAGAGCCTTTATCAGCGAGTTGTGTAATTTGTGTAGTTTGCGTTCCATATCATATTATATCTGTACTTCCTTATTTCTCTTATTCTTCGTTGAACAGTGCATCACTAAGCGACTGCAATGCCTTATTCTTGTCGCATTCACGGATGAGGAAAGAAATATTGTAGTTACTACCACCGAATGAGATCATTCGTACCGGTATGTCGCGCATGGCATCCAGTGCCTTCGCTTCGAAACCGACATTCTCCCATTCCAAATCACCTACCACGCAGACAATACACATATCCTTATCCACCGTAACGGTTCCATACTTCTTCAGGTCGTCCAGAATCTCGTTGAGATGCTTCGTATTATCAACAGATACAGATACTCCTACCTCAGAAGTACAAATCATATCGATAGAAGTCTGATAGCTTTCAAAGATTTCGAATACCTTGCGCAAGAAACCGTGAGCAAGCAACATACGGCTGGATTTAATCTTAATAGCCGTAATATTATCTTTTGCTGCAACTGCCTTAATTTTGCCCTTCTCGGTATCATTGGAAATCATAGTACCGGGAGCAGTTGGGTCCATCGTATTCAGCAGACGCACCGGGATATTGGCATACTTGGCAGGCTGTATACAAGTAGGGTGAAGAATCTTCGCACCAAAATAAGCCAGCTCGGCAGCTTCTTCAAAATGAAGATGACGTACAGGAGCAGTCTTATCAACGATACGCGGGTCATTATTGTGCATACCGTCGATATCGGTCCATATCTGGATTTCGGAAGCATTGATAGCTGCACCGATCAGAGAAGCGGTATAGTCGCTTCCACCACGTTGCAGATTGTCTATTTCTCCGTAAGCGTTGCGGCAAATGTATCCTTGTGTGATGTAAATCTCAGCACCGGGATGCAATTCCAACTGCATCTGAAGTTTCTCCTTAATATATACAGGATCGGGCTCCGCATTCTTATCGGTACGCATATATTCCAAAGCCGGAAGCAAAATGGACTTCACACCACACTCTTGCAGGTAATAGTTCATCATGGCAGTAGAGATCAGTTCTCCCTGTGCCAGAACCACTTTCTCCTCAAACAGTGTGAAAAGGTCTTTGGTATAAGAACGGATGTAGTCAAAATGAGATTTAATCAGTTCCTGACCTTTCTGTTTATACTCGGGAGTGGAATACAACTCATTCACATGCTGTTTATATTTAGCCTCCAGCTTGTTAATGATTTCGTTGGCACCCTCCGGATTTTTCTTGTACAGATAGTCCGAAATTTCCACCAATGTATTAGTTGTGCCCGACATAGCCGAGAGTACAACTATCTTCTGTTCACCATCAGTGATCAATTTGGCTACTTCCTTTATCCGCGATGCAGAACCTACGGAAGTACCTCCAAACTTTAAAACTTTCATTTTCGTTCCTGTATTAAATGATTATATATTATTATTTGTTTCTTCTACAGTCGGCATCATACCCGAATACTCGGACGTTACATCTGTTATCTGATGACCTGCACAACGATATACCTGTCCCGGAAACTCGTGAAGCAGATGGAGGTTGTGCGTAGTCATCAATACCAGCGAGCCACCCGTGCGGCTGATGTTATGTAACAGTCCTACAATAGCACGTCCCGTTTCCGCATCCAGATTACCAGTCGGTTCATCAGCCAGGATAATCTCCGGAGAGTTGAGCATAGCACGAGCAATAACAATGCGTTGCTGTTCGCCTCCCGAAAGTTCGTTAGGGAACTTATATCCTTTATTACCCATTCCTACCTGCATCAGCACTTCAGCGATACGATCTTTTATTTCCGATTTGTTTTTCCAGCCCGTAGCCTTCAATACAAAAGCAAGATTATCGTTCACCGTGCGGTCAGTCAACAGTTGGAAATCCTGAAACACAATGCCCAGCTTACGACGCAACTGCGGAATATGCTTGCGCTTAATGCGGCTCATATCATACCCCAGTACCATTGCTTCGCCGGCAGTGATATCCAGTTCTCCGTAGAGTGTCTTTAGCAAACTGGTCTTACCCGAACCTACCTTACCGATCAGGTACACAAACTCTCCCTTCTGCAGCTCGAGGTTTACCTCATTCAGCACGCACAAGTCCTGTTGGTGTACTTCCACATCTTTATATCGTATCAGCGGTTCAGCCATTCCCGTTTAATTATTAATTTTTAATTATTAATTAATTAGTGTTTCTTCCACGAAGCGCTATGACGTTCCTGCAATTCTCGTGCCAAATCTTCCAGACTGTATCCTTTGGATGTTAACAGTACTATGAGGTGGTATATCAAATCGGCTCCTTCATAGATCAACCGTTCGTCAGTTCCGTTGCAAGCTTCGATCACTGTTTCCACAGCTTCTTCACCCACTTTCTGTGCCATTTTATTCACACCTGACTCAAACAGACTGGTTGTGTAAGAACCTTCCGGCATCTCTTCATGGCGCTTAGTAATAAAATCCTGAAGATGCTTCAAGAACATTACAGGCTGTTCATTCTTCTCACCCCAGCATGTATCCGTGCCTGTATGGCAAACAGGTCCCACAGGGTGTACCTGAATCAGCAATGTATCCTGATCACAGTCTTCCTTGATAGAAACGACATTCAGAAAATTACCACTCTCCTCACCTTTCGTCCAAAGACGGTTCTTGGTGCGGCTGAAAAAAGTCACTTTACCGGTTTCTACCGTTTTGTCGTAAGCCTCTTTATTCATGAAGCCCAACATTAACACCTTAGCGGTGTCTGCGTCTTGTATGATTGCCGGAATAAGTCCGTTCATTTTATCAAAATCCATTTTTATATAATTACGAATTACAATTTACGAATTATAATGCGGTATAAGCATCCTATCATCTTACCATTTTATCATCCCCTTACACCGTTCGCATCGAGATTCCCTGGGCGCAAAGATACGATTTTAAATCGGGAATTTTAATTTCTCCGAAATGAAAAACGCTGGCTGCCAACGCCGCATCTGCTTTTCCTTGCAAAAACACATCACGAAAATGCTCTTTTGCTCCTGCTCCGCCCGATGCAATCACCGGAATAGAGAGGTTATCAGACATTTCAGCAAGCGCTTCATTAGCGTATCCGGTCTTTACGCCATCATGATTCATGCTGGTGAAAAGTATTTCTCCGGCACCACGTTTCTGAGCTTCTTTGGTCCAGGTAAACAGTTCCTTATCTGTTTCTACACGGCCTCCATTCAAATAGCACCACCAGCCTTTTTCAGTTTGTTTGGCATCTACCGCCAACACACATACCTGCGAACCGAAGTTCTTAGCTATTTCATCAATCAGTTCAGGACGGCGAATTGCAGAAGAGTTGATAGAAATTTTATCTGCACCGGCATTCAGTAGGCGGTCTACATCACTCAATTCGTTGATACCGCCACCTACCGTAAACGGAATACTAATATTGGCAGCAATGCGCTTCACCAACTCTGCAAATGTCTTGCGACCTTCAAAACTGGCTGTTATATCCAGAAAAACCAATTCATCAGCACCTTGCTCACTATATGCACGCGCCAGTTCCACCGGATCGCCCGCTTGACGCAAATTGACGAAATTGGTTCCTTTCACTGTTTGTCCGTCTTTGATATCGAGACAGGGGATAATTCTTTTCGCTAACACTTTTGTTTTGTTTTAACGATTTATATTCATGAGGATATATAATCTAAATCTAACTCAATTGAGAATGATTCGTCAATAATCCTGCATCATTCTTTCAATTTCCTTCAAAGTAATACGCCCTTCATACAGAGCCTTACCAAAAATAACAGCCGGTACCCCAGCCGTCTCCAATGCACGTATATCTTCCATACTGCTGACACCGCCACTTGCTATCAGGTAAAGGTCGGGATGTTTTTCCAGCATTGCCTTATACAGTTCAATAGAAGGCCCCTGCAACATACCGTCACAACTAATATCCGTGCAGATTACTTTCTGAATCCCTTTCTCTACATATTCTTTCAGGAAAGGGAACAATTCACAAGCACTTTCATCCTTCCAGCCATTCACAGCTATCTTCCGGTCTTTCACGTCCGCACCAAGAATTATCTTCTCACTGCCGTAAACTTCCAGCCAATGGCAGAACAACTCAGGATTTTTCACCGCAATACTGCCGCCTGTAACCATCTGTGCCCCATTCTCGAAAGCGATCTTCAAGTCTTCATCACTTTTCACACCACCACCGAAATCAACTATCAGGGAAGTCTGTGAGGTGATTCTATTCAAAACATTATAATTGACTACATGATGAGAAGCCGCTCCGTCCAAGTCTACCACATGAAGCCGGCGAATACCGTGCGCCTCCATCTCTTTGGCCACTTCTACCGGATTTTCGTTATACACCTTCTTACTGTCATAGTCACCTTGCGAAAGGCGTACACACTTTCCGTCGATAATATCTATTGCAGGAATAAGCTCTATCATATATGCATCTACTTAATTATAATTCTAAAAAATTGCGCAGGATACGTTCTCCCACACCTCCACTCTTCTCTGGATGGAATTGGGTAGCGTAATAATTATCCTTATGCAAGGCAGCGCTAAACGGTTGTATATAGTCCGTCACAGCAGCTGTATATTCATTGACCGGAACGTAGAAGCTATGTACAAAATAGACAAACTCTTCTTTTGTAAAGCCTTTGAATAAGCCACTGTTCGTCTCTGTGAGCGTATTCCAACCCATGTGAGGCACTTTATCCTCATGCTTCTGTGGAACGAAACGCTTCACTTCCGTATCAAAAATACCCAGACAGTCCACATCTCCTCCTTCTTCAGAATTGCGGCACATCACTTGCATACCCAGACATATCCCTAAAAGAGGCTGTCTAAGTTCCTTAATCAATGCATCCATACCACTGGCACGCAGAAACTTCATGGTTGTTTCCGCCTCGCCCACACCTGGAAAGATCACTTTGTCCGCCGCACGCAATTCATCTTTATCCGCCGTTACCACAGCCTCCACGCCCAAACGCTTCAGCGCATAATCCACCGAATAGATATTGCCCGCATTATATTTGATAATCGCTACTTTCATGAATATACCTTAACTAAATATCACTGTTTTATTCTTATATGCCAGTACCTTGCGCTCAATATGCTTCTGCACGGCACGTGAGAGAACAATCTTTTCCAGGTCTTTCCCCTTATTTACAAGATCTTCTACAGTATCTTTATGAGTGATACGAACCACATCTTGTTCAATGATCGGTCCTGCATCCAATTCTGTTGTTACATAATGACTGGTAGCGCCAATGATCTTCACACCACGCTCAAATGCTGCATGATAAGGTTTTGCTCCCACAAATGCAGGAAGGAAAGAGTGATGAATATTGATAATCCGATTGGGATATGCATCAATCATCCGCTCTGAAATCACCTGCATATAACGCGCCAGTACAATAAAGTTCACCTTATGTTTTGCCAGCAATTCCATTTCTTTTTTCTCCTGTTCTTCTTTTGTCTCCTTTGTAATAGGGAACAAATAGAAAGGTATTCCGAAACGTTCAGCAACATGTTGCAAGTCGGGATGGTTGCTTATAATAAGAGGAATCTCGACGTTCCACTCTCCTGCCGTATAGCGTGCCAGCAAATCGAACAAGCAATGTGACATCTTAGACACAAATATTGCCATGCGTGGTTTCGTATCCGAGAAATAGAGACGGAAAAACATTTCATATTTCTGTGCGTACAGCGTAGCAAAATAATCTTCAATTTTCTCTTGCGGTATCAGGAAGTTCTTCAATTCCCACTCGATACGCATGAAAAAGATATTCTCCACATGATCGACATATTGGTCCAGATAGATAATATTTCCCTTGTTTACCGTTATAAAGTCTGTCACTTCTGCCAGAATTCCCGGTTTGTCGGGACAGTGAAGTAACAGTTTAGCCGTTTTCATCATCCTAAATTATCGTTTTTATCGTTTTCAAATTACAATTTTCTCGATTTGAGTTTGCAAAAATAACGATTTATTGTAAAATAACGAAGTTTTCGAGCAAGAAGTTTAAATCAAGCAACAGAAAGCTTCGTTTTCATTACAAAACCATCCCAATCCCCTTTCACAAAAAGCTCTGCAAGAACTTATTTTTTTTTCATATTCCAATGTTCTCAAAATGAGGATATAAAAGGAAAAGTGATAAAATCAAGCAAAAAAATTTCATCGTAGCTATTGCAGGTTTCAAAGAAATGCCTACCTTTGCAACCGCAATCGAGAGAGAAAGCAATTAAGGAAATGAAATTATGGTGCGTTAGTTCAGTTGGTTAGAATACATGCCTGTCACGCATGGGGTCACGGGTTCGAGTCCCGTACGCACCGCGAAGAAGCAATAAAGGGATTAGACGAAAGTTTATTCCCTTTTGTTTTATAATCAACTACTTATCTTTATACTACTATTACTCAGCACTCTTACAGTGGGTTTTACATAATGTTCAACTCATTGCAGGAAATTACTAAAAATCACGTTAGAATACTGAATGTGGTACAGTGGTACATCTTGCAATAAAAATTGTGGTACACACTATGAGTAACAATTTACCTATCATTCGTTACGTCTTCGACAGACGCAAGAAAGCAACGGACAATATAGCATCTTCCGTTGAGTTAGAAATCTATTTCAGCCGGAACCAACGCCGGAGATTGAGCACCGGTATTAAATTGTATGCCGGGCAATGGGATGACAAGTTACATGCCATTAACCGCACAGATGGCATCCTTATTAATGCACGTCTTACCGAAATTTACAAAAGACATGAACAGGTGTTTTATGACATGTACGCACAAGGTCTAACAGCTACATGGGAGAATTACGAACTTTTCATCAAAGGAGAAATTAAAAAGGAAATACCGACCTCGTTTCTCTCTTACATGAAAAAAAGAATAGAAGAACGTGGACTTCGGCATTCTACCAAGGTTTCACAGATTGTAGCCTTAGAGGCACTGGCCCGCTTTGGCAAGATTGATTCTTTCGCTTCACTGACATCGGCTAACATTACAGCATTTGATATCTTTCTTCGGACGGAAGACCCTAAACGTAGCCAAGCGACAATCCATAATTATCACAAGCGCATTAAAGTATACGTAAATGAAGTATACGCCTTGGAATATATAGACAGAAACCCTTATGACCGATTTAATGATAAGCGTGGAAAACATAAACCACGAAAACCGCTAACCGTTGAAGAATTGAACATTCTCCGGGATGCAAATTTTACTGGAAAGCTTGATCGCGTACGTGACTTGTTTGTTTTCTGCTGTTATACTGGACTGGCATATTGCGACATGAACACTTTTGATTATTATAAGGACGTGGTATCCGAAGGAGGGATGCAGTATATTGATGGCGAACGAATAAAAACCGGAACAGGCTTTCTTGCACCACTTTTGCAACCTGCGTTACAGATACTGAAGAAGTACAATTATAAACTGCCATCAATATCTGATCAGAAGTACAATGATTATCTGCATGTAATTGAAGAAAAACTGGATTTTCGGAAACCTCTGACAAGTCATATCGCTCGGCACACATTTGCAACGACGGTCTGCCTTGCAAACGATATACCCATTGCAACATTAAGTCGGATGTTAGGGCACCGGCATATAAGCACTACAGAAATATACGCAAAGGTAATGGACTCTTCGGTAAAGAGGTACGCAGCAAAACTAAACGGAATAATATGAGGAAAAGCCTCAACGAACAAAGAAAAAGGCAGCTTATTCGGCTGCCTTTACCAATAATTATTTTTCCAAATTCCAATCAACAAACAACTTTTCGGTCGTTTGCTCCCATGGAAAAATAGGAAAAACATCACATAAAACCATACCGTTAGAATATACATCCACAACGATCATTTTTCTTCTCCGACGACTGCCTCTCTCGTAGACGATATCGCCAATTTCTAATTTTTCTTCCATATATTTTGAATTTATTTTACGGAAGCGAAATTAGACATTGCAGAGATTTGATTACAGGACAAATATAGGCATATAAAATAGAGATGATATGCCCTACAAGCAATCATAGCACAGATATCTATTTTGAAAAAGGTCTTTAATTTGTATAAACAACTGATATATAGAGGTATACAAAGAGGACACAGCGAGGGACAAATAATATACGATTTTGTCCGGTTTTTAAGTTTATTTCACGCCTATGTGTATGTAAAAGCCCCGACCGTCACCAGCCGAGGCCAACACTTGTCGCTACAAGCATCACTTCTATCTCTTCAATCTCTTATATAATAGCCATCCGACAATAAACAACAGAAAGCCTATTATTATCCCGAACGCCCATCCGCCCAGCTCAACCTTCATAGCCTGCCATCGGGTCAACTTCTTCTCGACCTCTACAGGCACCTCTACATATTCCTTAACGGTAATCTTCTTAGAAGGTATGTAGACGGTATCTTGCGGCACTTTCATCTTGGCTATCACATTACCAAGACTATCAATCGTTAGTTGCGCCTGTACATTCTTCGTATTTGCAACATCCAGCCATCGAAGCACCACACGACCATTTTCATCGCATTCAAAGAGCGCACGGATAGCAGCACTATCGGCAGGATTAACTACTGGAATCAACGTCTCGATATAGATGCTATCTGTTCTACTTTCAATCGGCACCTGCCTAACACTCCGGCAAGCACCAAACCATATTCCTGACATCAGGAACATGGTTAAATAGATAAGACGTTTCATAAAGCAAGCACTTGTTTACGGTTATCCTTTCCTCGGTAGCTCACGTGTACCCAAGCAAAATGTTTCTCATCAATCAATTGGTCGAAGGGAAGACCAAGCTCCTGAATCAGATAGAACAACCTCTTGTTTTCCTTCGGACTTCCTCCGGTTATATCCGCCGCCCGTCCGTTCATGTGGTCGCTCGTAGCGGAGCCTTTCACAGCCTTATTGAGTGCAGGACAACGGAAACCACTGTTCACGGTGATTGGTTTCCCGTATGCCTCTCGCAATGGATCAAGCACGTTATCTACTAATGCAGTCATATTGGCTACATGCTCTTTCTTACACCGGTTATCAATTCCTAATTGGTCGGCTGTCTCTGACTTACAGAGTTCAGCAATTGTAAAGTACTTCATTTCTCTTCCTCCTTATTAATTAATAGTCACTGGGCGGCTGCCGATTGGCACATCCACGAACATCACATTTCTTTAACTCGGCTTCTTTAAGACGCAATTCCAACTCATAATTCTTCTTGATAAGCTCCAGTTTTTCAGCCTTTAGTTTGTTGTTCTCAGAATACAGGAAATCTACTTTCCCGTCTCTTGAGGTCATTCGCGCATCAGACTTATCAAGCTGTCCGGATAAGTTAGAAATTACATTCAAAAGATTCTGTATCTCCGCTGCATCAGCGGAAGCATCTTCTTTCCGGGCATTCGTTTTTCGATTTACCCAGAAAGTTATAACCCATCGTATAGCTTCGAACCCACCTAACGTCCCAACTATAGCCAACCATTCGCTTAAGCCCATATACTTGACATTTTCAAAATTAATACTACCTTTGTAAACAGATAGGCCTATAAGGCCATATAGTGTTTGTCCCGCCCGGCTTGTGAAAGTAGGACGGGATTTTATTTCACTTTCAATATTCCATTATCACTATAGACTTGTCCATCATAAACTTGAGCAGCAGATGTTGGCCAAGCCGTACAAGACAAAATCCCTACAGTGCCGGTATCGTTTCTACTACTTCCGATACCAGCCTCCATAATTTTACCATTATAATTAATTCGGAGAAGATTAGGATAAAGGTCGATGAAACCATTATCATTAAAAAGTTCTATCTTGCTGCCTGATAAGCGTAACGTGGAATTCGTATAACCACCAGCAGCTTCACCTTTGATGTTTATTGTAGCCCATGTTCTTCCCGATTCTGTCAAATATGATAATGATATCACTTCTACATCATCCGCATCAAACATGCTTATTGTGCCTGTATCTGGATCAAGCAAGATACGTTTACCATCAATAGCAGTCTCAATCAATCCTCTGAAATATCCTTCATCAGCTTCAACTCGCCCCTTGAATTTATATTTCTGCGTTTCCGGATCAAGCTCAAAAACTACCTCATTATTAACCAGGGCAAAAATACCGCTACGTTCAACCCCGTCTATAGTGATACACTTATCTCCCTGGACTATGCCGGTCAAAATCGGTTCCTCGGCTGTCCCGGTATTCTTTCCCGTAAACAGCTTCGGAGATATCATATACTCGCTACCGATCTGTACCTTGTTCGTGTCCCAGCCTACAAGCCAATCTGGTACATTTGACATAACTTTAGAGATTGATCCGCTTGCACTTATGACAGGATCATCCGAATTCGATCCTCCGGATATTCCTACAGATATGCTATCAAAGTCATCAACAATAGCAATCTCAACCGAATTCCGAGGACTGGAGTAATCAAGATCAGAAACCTCAGTACCATTCAGCCAATGGTTTACGATCCAGTTACCCGCTGAATACAGTTCCTTAGTACTACCTTTAATGCGGAATAGTTTAGCAACAAGCGTATTGCCAGCAATAGGTTTTGAATGAATATCACAAGCAATGTTATCCACTAAAAGACCTTGGATATAGAATTCAATGGTATACATGACAGCATCTTCGCCATCTTCGCCACGGAAGCGGCTCCACGTATAATCTGCGGGATCAGTACTCTCTATTGCCGTATCCTTGTTAACTGCTATGCCGATATACTTGGTCGAATCAGTCGGAATCTGATACATATCCGCTCCGTCCGCGTTATCGGAATAAGCGATCCATGTATAAGTAGTCTTGCCGTCTTCTCCTGCCGGACCGGGAACGCCATCCGTACCGTCTTCACCTCGGAAGCGGCTCCAAGTATAATCAGAAGCCGTATTACTCTCTGTTGCGGTTTCCTTATTGTATGCAAGACCGATGAAAGTCTTGCCGGTTGGATCATTGCTTATCCCGGCTCCGTTCACATCATCAGCGTACTTTATCCAGGTATAATAAACCTTTCCATCTTTACCGGGAGTTCCGGGAACACCTTGGGGGCCTGTGTCGCCTTTTATCCCCTTTATCCTGATAGGAGTCCCCCAACTACCGGAAGATGAGCTTTCTGCGACCTTCTGAGACATCCAAACAACTGTGCTCGTTGCGTCAGTATGCCAGCCGTTCGAGGTGCCGTTTCCTGTAGGTTTTCCCGGTTGGGATTCACTGTCGTGATAGGTGATATAGACCGATAGGCCATCACTACCGGCAGCACCGGTGGCACCATCATTGCCATCTGTCACCATCAAAGCCCAGGCAGTACCATTATAGATGTATACCCGTCCGTTATCAGTATCACGATATACCCAGTTCTTTAGCGGGTTGATCGGAGGCGTAGATAGATCACCTTTCCAAACTATATCCAGTCCGTCAGCACCGTCCTTACCATTAGCTCCATCCACACCGTCAATAGTCATTTGATACCATGTACCGTCCTGATAGACATAGCTCTTACCATCAGTCGTATTCTTATATGCCCAACCATTCTGAGGATTAGAAGGATGAAAAACATAGCTACCCTTCCATACTATTGACGTGCCATCCTTACCATTAATACCATCGGCACCATTGGTACCATCACCCCCCTTTTCACCAGTATCTCCTTTATCTCCCTTGTCGCCCTTTTCACCTTTAAGATTCTCTTTGACTTCATCATCAAGATCCTCCCATTTAATAACGACATTCTTAAAAGAGGTGATGAATTGATTCTTGCTGGCATCCCATGCCCATGAGATAGCACCACCGGCAAGAGAGCCAGACTTATCAGCATTAAACTTGGCAGAGCCGTCACCAAACTCGGCACTTCCGTCAGGATGTATACAATAGACTGTATGTCCGCTGGTATCTGTACCCTTTATCATGCCATTTTCGCAGTAAAATCCACGGGCACCATCTCCACCGGGAATATCGCCGCCAAGACGGGTTTTAACCTTACCAGTCCAGTCCTTACTGTCAATGTCGAACATGATGTCAATGGCGGGCTGGCCGCTTTCGTCAGCATGAATATAGATGGCAGACTGCCGATTCTTATTCACGGAGTTGCCGAACTGAACAATATCATTACCTGGCTCCGGAGGATTAGTTACAATTCCTTCAGCATCTCTGTCAAACTCCGATACCGGCACATGGACCACATCGTCCACTACAGAAGATATCTCTACATGATAGAATGTTTGTTTAGTACCTGTATAGGTCTGACACCGCATGAAGTCATGAGCGACAAAGCTCATGGTCTCATCCTCCAAGGTGATAAGATACTCCGTACCATCTTCGGATAGCGTAACAGTAGCTATCTTACCACACGCCTGCGAGATGCCCAATGAACCGATTATCGCCCGCATCTTTGACACCAACATCTCAAACACAATAAACTGTTCACGCACCCGGATGGAGTCGATCTCAAGCATCCATTTACCCTTTACGTACTCCCAGATTTTCCATCCGTAACCTGCAAACCCGGACATGAAGTCTTCGACCACTTCCGTCACGTATTCTCCGGCAGCATTCATCACTTGCTTACCGGTTTTCTTTGCCGAAACAAGCATACCTACGATCTTTGCTGTACTTAATATTGCCATATCAATCAGTATTTATATCATTATCTTTAAGTTCTTCAGGTATATCAATCTCTTCATAATGCTCCGGAAGTTCCAATAAAGGTTCGTCCAGTTTCTCGCCATGCAGATAATAGGTATACCCCAAATACAAATCCGGACCAGCTATAAAACCATCCGAGATACGGCGAAGCACTTTACCTTTTGACGCTACAATCTTTTTTATAGAATCTCTTTCATCCATATTAATAATCCTTTGTATATTCTGATAACGGCTTTATCCTGGATGCCATTCCCGACCAACCGGAAGCGGACTTATAGGTATTAACAACGGAGTCCGGCACGTAAAAAATACAGTTGTCTGTGTTGTAGAACGAAGCGTATCCCAATGTTGGCGGTGTCTCCTGTAGAATGATCATCTCAGTTAAATTAGGACAATTGGCAAAAGCATTGTTTCCTGTATATACAGATACATTGATTGCACGATTGATAATTCTTTTCAATGAGGTACAGCCATTTGTTGCTCCATATCCAATAGTGGTTACAGTTGCTGGTATATCCAATTCCTCCAGTGAGATGCAATTCAGAAACATATTGCCTCCGATCTCCGTCATGTCAGAAGGCAAGGTGATATTACGCAGAGACGAACATCCATTAAACATTGAACCAGTTTTATATTCTGATAACCTTGAAATGGAAGAAGGAAGCTCAACCTCTTCCAACGCCGTACATCCGGCAAACATATTGCTTACAAAAGAACTATCCTCCCGAATTGAAATCTTTTTTAAAGAGGAACATCCATAGAATGTCGCTGCATCGCTATTATATGCTACCCAATGAAAATGTTTCAAAGGGGAAGCATCGACAATATCTGTGTTTCCGCGAAATTCAGTATTAATAACTCTCCTAACAGCCGCTTCTGCCTCTGTTATAAATCCATCTCCATCAGTATCCCACAAAGTGTTTGCAATAGCTTTAAACGCAGGATCAGCCATATATATTGCCGGCTCCCCATTCATTATCAGTTCTAATTTGTTGAAAGTATTTCTTAGCGCATCAACGAAGTCCTGATAGTAATTAGAATGCACCGTAATCTTACCATCAAGAACCGGTATCGGTTCCTCACCCGCCAAACCGGATGAGTCCAAGCCCTCGTAGGTACCATCCGCCAGTTTCGCAAGCATATTCAACGCATCAGCCGTGTAATACTCCTCTTCAAAGCCTACCGCACGAACGTGTTTCAATACGTGAGCTGTTCCTTGTGATTGTTGTGCCTCGATGATATCCAAAAGTAGCCGCACAGGCTTCAGCAACGGACAATTCTCAATCCAGAAGTCGGTAATGTTCACCGCACACTGACCGATTCTCAACCCTTCTGTTGCCAGGACAGGGAAGTTCCTGAATGAGATGTACTTGTTGTTTGCCGGGTACTCTATAACTTCAAGCCCGCCGCCATTCGGAAGCTTGATCTGGCTCAGGTTTGTTCCGTCAGCATATATCTCACGAATGTTGATAATCGCGCTCAAATCGAGAGTACCTTGTAAAGTAGCTATATTAGACAGTAATATCTTCTGCATACTGCCGCAATCAGCGAGCGTAAGACCTGTAATAGAGATTATTACATCTTCTATCTTACTGCCAAGGATAAGTTCAGTCAAGCGCCGACCTCTTACCACCATGGTACCGGAAACATTCTTTTTATGCCAGTCTCCGATACTCAATAACCAACTCGCCGCCTGAATCGCATTCTGTTGGTCGGCACTACCGCCAAGGTCGATAGTTATGCGACATGTTTCACCTGCCTTGGTGCGTTTCCCCGACACTATGGACGTACCGTTAGCGATTGCCGGATACATATCGAAAGCCGGAGTGATGTCATAGTCTATCAAATCACCGGCAGCACGTACAATGATGGTGTCGGTACCATTGGCAGAGAATAAGCCATAATTATACTTACTCATAATATACATGATACGCTTCTTTATCCATGCCGTTTCTGCACTATAGAAATCACCATGAGATTGCGTAATAGGGTCGGTATCATTACTATAGGAATCATTATCATAAGCTATCTTGGCAAGCTCATAACGCTTGGCATCAGCATTTACTAACGTAGCCGGGAAATATTCTTTTATTCCGAGGAAATACTTCTTATAGAAAGCATATGCCTTGTCATAAGGAGTACCGGAAGACTGGCCGCATAAACTTTCCATTGCGGCGAACATCTTACGCATTCCCGCAGTAATCTCAGCACTGAAAGCCTGTTCTAACAGATTCCAGAAGACAGAAGTCTCACCATTCCAAATTGGCTGACCGTTGTCGTAATAATCATGCATCTCACACCAATAGGGTTTGCGGTCCTGTCCCTGGTTGTCGATCGGGAAAATGGTATCGGCATCATCCAATCGCCATCTCCACTTGCTCCCGGCTGTACAGAAACTATATGGATAAGTATTCTTCGCCCGCTGGTCGGTTCCGGCAGTGAATTCCACAAAATTATAATGGAATACAGCATCATCAATGTCGAATTGTTCCGGCACAGTCTCCCGGAACAATTGCTTTCTGGAATTGATGAACAGCTCATTTAACTGGTCGGATGTAAATGCGGACAGATCGGATGCAAGGTATGCGGTCAACTGCGTTCTCAAGTTGATCTGGCCGTTCCCAATGTCTGAAGGAATAAACTTTCCTTCCGCCGCCTCGTAGTAATAGAGATTGTACAGGTTGGCATCACCGGCCTTGGCAATCCAATACTCATAACCTGTACTACGATATTCAACTATGGAGGCATTCAGTTCAGCCAGTGTTCCATTGAATGGTCTAATACGGTTATTGCAGACATATACGGCATTATACGCATCTATCCATTTCTGCGCAGACAACGGTTCTGTTTCATCGGCGTTCAGTTCACCGGCATCGAAATCCCAACAGTTGGTATTGTTATATTGGAAAGCTTCTTCATCGGCATTATACGCCCAGTATGGTTTGCTCCTGTTCCAGGGAACACGGAAAAGCGCGCCCAGCGGAGCATTGTCCGAACCTTCTACGGATAGCAAGGCAGGGAAAGCTTCTGTGTCATAACCGAAACAAAGATCATCTCCTTTATCCGGACCGAACGTAAATTCTCCCATGCAGGTATATACTTCCTGACCTTCTTCATTGATAGACTTAGAGAATCCGATGAACGGTTCCTGATAAACAGCTACGCGTATCTGCGGATCGGTGGTCATCGCCTCATTCTTCATACCAATCTCTTTGTATAGGTCATTATAGGCGGCTACACTTCCGGCCTTATGATCTTGCATGGAACTCGCCCAATTCTTCTTAGCCGTCAGACGCCCGGACTTCGGCACACCGTCGAACATGAGTACTTTGTTTTTGTCTGTGGTCCCGTCGGCATACGTGGCAATAGAGTTTATCTTATTACCCTCAGCATCTTTCAATCCCTTCATCTTGAAGCGGATATTCCACTCCAGATATTTCTTTGATGAAGTTCCCTGGCCTTCAACCAACAGATTGGTGAGCGTGAAGTTCCTTTCCGGTTTATCCTTGAAGAAGACTTCCAGATTACCCGCCACGCCTGAAGGGTTATTCAGGTTAGGGAAAGGCTTATCAACCACGAATACATTGTATAGCATCTTCGTAGCATTGAAGTCAATATTCACACCTTCACCATCCAGCACTTGGTTGATACTCTTCTCTGTCTGTTTCTCATCGGTAGTCACCAGCTGATTGATATAATTCTTCTGTACGGCTTCCGAAGTTAGAGCCGAATCATACACGCGTAACCCATAAAGATAGAGGTTGGCATAGTCATTGCCCAACGTTATCTTTCCGGCGTTTTTGAAATAGTCATTGCTCTCATAAGCGTACTGCCGGTTCTTCTTTCCGTTGATATAGATGGCGACGATATTAAACCCTGCATTTCCGTAGGCATCAGGCATCACTACAACTGTCAAGCGCATACGTACACCGTTGTCAGTAGGGACATCCTGTGTGGTGCTATCATGTCGCGATTGGGAGAAGAAAGAGATATTCTCACCGGATACTTTCAGGCCGACATTTCCCTCAGCGATAGTAATAATGTTCTTGCTGGCATCCGAAGCATTCTCCACCTTAAAATCAACCTCAATAGTCTTTCCTCTACGCGCCGCTTCCACAGCAAACGGCTGATAATCTATCACCGCGGAACTGCGGGCAAAGATTTTCAATACTTTAACGCCATCACCATCAGATACCCATCCGTCATTGCCCCAGTTAAAATTATTCCAAATTACAGGGATAACAGACTTATCCACCTCATTAACTATGCTGCGACTGTTGGATTGTGAATTGCTGCGCGTACGGGGATTAATATAGAGTGCAGCTCCGGCAGTGGCCGAGTATCCGAGGGAGTTATTCACATTCAGCGTGATCGGATCAATCAGGTTATTGTTGCCGCTGGTCACAGACACAACCACATCAAAGTTAGCATCATCATCCGTATCAACCTCCATCGGATAAGTGAGAGTATTCTTCGCATTCGTCACGATAGTATCATTCTCCGAGCTATACACCTCCATACCGTCTTTCATGATGGAGAACAGCGCATCCGTTTGAGCGGCAGAACCGTCATAGATAGCATAATTGAAAACAATGTTATCCTGCCAGTTGGTAAGAAGGTCAGCCACGTTATTCACGCACATCAACTTCACGGCTTCACCAGAAGAGATACACATGATACTAATTGAAACCGCCTTTGTCTGGATGGTATTATCTGAATTGGATAAGTAGAAACTCACATTATACACACCGGTAGTTCCCGGATGCGGAAGCGTATAGATATAAGGAGTATCCAGATATACGGCCGTTCCAAGATTCTGGCTGTAGCTCTGGTTATAATCATCACCGGTGACAGTCACATGCAGCGTCTTGCTGATATTACCGTTAACGATCATCGGGATGGCGATATCTCCAGAGAATGCCGTCCACCAGGCGAAGTTAGGGGCACTCACGCCAAGAGAAGTAAGCTGAACCACATAGGTAACAGGCGCCGTTGTCTGGTCGGTATTTTCCCCCTTGATGGTAATCTTGATATTGTTGCTGCCGCTGGTCAACCATTCAGAGACATCTTGTTTGACGGAGACATTGGAGGATATTTCCATTTGCTTGACTACAGTAAAGTCAACATACTTCGAGTTCTTCACCATGATGGTACAGAGTCCCAATTCTCCGGTCGGTTTATAAGGCTCGCTGATGTCATCCCGATACTGTGAGACGAAGGTAAAGTCAAGCACACATTCTTCACCATACTGTGCTGCAAATCCTAAAGAAGGCATATTATTACGGATATATACGCTGTACATGGTACCTGCACCGCCCGCAAGCTCCCTTACCAACTGCTCCAATGCGGCACCTGCTCCACCATCATATGCAGTACCTGCTGTATCACCGATGACAAGACCGCCACCTTGCTTGGGATAAAGGGTTCCGTCACACATTTCTAGCGAATAGACATCATTGGGAAGGGTATCAAAAGAAGGATCGACATTAATAAGGCCACCAAGAGTAAGGTCACCGCTGGCTTCCGCCGGGGCAACTTCTACGATGGCGTCTTCATCCTCTTCGATAAGCGTGTCGATATCCTCTTCAAGCAAACAAGACATTAAAGCGGCCGGGGTATTTTGTTTCGGAAGGCGAACTATCAAACCATTTTCCACTGTACTTCCATTGGACAGAGTGATGTGACCGGAGGCGGTGTCTTTTTCTACCTTAGATAAAAAAATATTCTTTAAAGCCTCGTTATTTGCCGTTATTTCAGCCAACACTCGAAGTGCGGACATTACGTCCGTATCAGATAATTCCTCTACTTCTGTTTTTTTCAGAAGTAGGCGATCTATTAAATCTCCACCAATTTTTATCCCCTTCAGGTAATTAACTATAGCCGTTACTTCGCTGTCATCTTTCTTACTGATAAACTCAGCCAGAACACGAAGCGAAGACATCACATTCTTATCCGTCAACGATTTGATATCATCCTTTTTCACGATATCGACACCTTCACCGCCACCCTGAATAACAGTGGAGCCGCCACTTGTACGCGTCACGGAAGCCCCAACCGGATATTTCTCCGATCTGGGCTTTGCCGGTGCGGTGGATGATATTATAGCTACTTTCCTCATACTTCAATCATAATACATTCAAACCGGTTCATCTTATAATCTATGGAACCACCGGCGTTAATGAATTTCTTACCAACCAAAAAAGTGTCGGACAATCTTGTTATCGGAGATAAATCCGCACGCTCTTTTATTTCCTGGGTAAGTTTAATACGGGTGGCACTATAATGATTGACGCAACGGGTGATCATCATTTCCTCCGGCCGGATGGTGTCATCAAGGATGCAGTTATAAAGGTTATCCTTTAAATAGTCATCGCCTAACATTACCTTACTGTAACAGGCTCCATCTTCATTATAGGAGGATATTTTAAACTCGATCTCGTCCAGCTCGTTGATATAATTTTCATTGAGAACATTTTCATATGTGCGGTCTGAATCGTTATCCTCCTTTTCCTGTTCTGGGGCTCCTTTATACAATTGGAGCTTTAAATTACGCATGAAAGTATAGTAGGGATATCTCTTAATTTTCCCGCCTTCCCCGTAATTATTAGGCATCGGCCTTAATACGGTCAATTCTATTTTTCCTAAAAGATGATCTTCATTCCTGATCGGTATGGCATATCCTTCGGAGTCTATATTCATATAATACTTAACATTGTTTTCAAAGTTATTCCAGCTATACCATATTTTCGACTTGTTATATCCACCGCATCTTATAATGAATCTTGTCTCCTCTTTTACCCATTTACCGCCATTCCAGTATTTATCACCGATCTTCAGCTTGAATTTGCAGCAATTATCACCGGCAACATTATTCCAGTTTCCGTCACCTTCCTTGCCCGGATCAGTATATAATGAATCGGACTGAAAATATTCTCCGCTCAGCAACAGATAACTGGTCGCGCCTTCATCCGGTGGAGATATGACGGTATCCACCAAGTAGTCAGGATTGATCTGTAATACAGGAATATCATTGTTTAGGAATATCGTTAAATCGTCCAGTAAACTATAATTCTTATTACTTAGTCCCATTCCGATGATCAGGATATCTTCAAAGCTCAGCGTGGAAGGTTCGCCATCAGCCCATTTGTATTTTGACTGTTTGGATATCAGTGATCCGATATTGTTTATGACTGCGTCATCCGCATTACTTCCCAACTGCCCCAGGTCCACATTAATTCGCTGCAATGAATTCTTATCACTAAACAGGTTGTTAAATCTCCTATTTGTGTAGAACTTTACAAAATGAGAATACTTGTCTCCATCAATTTTCCGATAGTACGGGCTATCTTTAATCAAAGGGTTCAATAAAGATGAGTCGAATAAATCCGGAATCAAATCTTCTACAGCGTAATTGCTACATGTCACAGTTACCTTATTATAACCCGGAAGAACATCCAGCGAATGGTTTGATCCGGCAAAGCCTATATCTTGAACCAACAGCTCGTTTATCCGGGCATCAACTTTATGTCCTAATCCGGAATCATATTTATGATATGTCCCGGTGTGGTCCACGTCAACAAAATAAATATCACCCTTCCAATCCGTGCAAGTCCAGTTGAGAAATTTGCACACCTCCTCAAGTACTTCCTTTAACTTCATTGGCTTATCATCTTCATCGAAGAAATCCTGTTCACTCAGTGTCATATCTGCAAGCACATTCTCTTCCATAGAATATGCCGCCTGATTGGAGGCGTAGACATGAGGAATAAAGATTGATTTGTATCGTCCGGCAGCAGTGGATATACAACGCTGCAATAAGCGCCATAAGGATACAAAACTCTTAGTCTCTCCCTCAGTCGTATAGTCTATAAATTCCAGTACGGACATAGCGGATATACATTCTATTTCCAGGACGAATGTCTCTGATGCGTAATCTTGTGTATAGAGTTCCGGCTTGATGAAACCGCACCAAGTTATAGCACCAGCTTTCTTGAATGTTACCCGATATTGCCGGTATTCTGTTGAAAACAAGGTTTGCAGGTAATCATTACCGACAACCTGCAATTTTGCTGTTGAAAATCGGGTAGGTGTGTAAAGAAACTCTTCGCCCTCTATATCTACTGTAAACGGGGTAGCACCAGCGGTTAACTCCGTCGGTGTACCTTCGTATCCATCTTTTTCGATTTCCACCACACAAGGAATATTATCCAGCGTGGCGAAAGGAACTGTGTAAATCAAACTATAGCTCATAATTTCTTTCCGGTTGATTTCATATAGTTTTTCAATGAGAGATAGATATCGGAACCACGCACCTTATCGAACCCGATATGAACTGATTGCCCTTGCGAAGAACCTATTTTACCCGAATTGATAGCCTCGAACAAATTAGATTGCTGCCTACCGTTCAAAATCATTTCCCCGGCATTCACCCGGGTTAGAATCTTGTCACCCGAAGATGGACCACCGGTAACAATGCCGCCGCCTGCAAACTTAGGGATTACGGCAAAAGCAGCTATAGCTGCGGCAATGGCACCGCCAATGGCAACAATATTCCACGGAAAAGGTAATTTTGCAGCACTCGCACCAGCAGCACTTGCTCCCTTAGCAGTGTTGGCGGCTACCTCGGTAGTAGCCGCGGATTTTTCTGCCTGGGTTTCGGCGATAGTGGCAGCAATACCTTTTGCAGCATTGGCTACTTTTTCATCCGAAGCGACTTTATCAATCGCGGCCTCTGCCTCTTTTGCCCTGGCTAATTTATTGGTCAATTCCGTTAATGTCTCAATGGTCTTAATAATGCTCATAAGCCCATCAATGGTATTTGTTATTGCATTCCAGACAGCCATGATACGCTCCCAACCGGACGCATCTACATCATTCATGACATCACGGAGACTCTCAAAAGAACTGACCATTCGGTCGGAACTGCTGGCTACATCCTTAATCCTGGAATATAAGCCTTCGTTCAGTTCTTTACTGAACGATTTTATATCTTCCCGCACTTGTGCCAACTTGAGAGCATCTTCCAATGTGGGAACATTGGCTATTCCATTGGCTATTTCGTCAGAAATTTCCTGCCCTAACTCTCTGTAACGCTCTTTTAGTTTTTCAGCGTATTCTTTAGCTTTATCAAGATTTTCAGAGGCTATATCCGCACTCGATTTCTTATAATCAAACGTTGTATCACGAGACTTCATTTTTATTGGAGATGAAAGTAGCTTTGCATTAAGCTGCATCACCGCAATAAATAAATCCGCCTCCTTTCCAATTCCTTTGATTCCTGCGGCACTTTTTGCGGCCTCAATCGAAAGGGAAATGATACTTTCGTCCAATTTCTTTTGAGAAGCAAGACCTTTGGCTTGCTGTTGCTGAACCTCCCGCACCTTGGCATTATAATCCTTCTGAACTTTTTCAAATTCAACCAGAGCGGCATTCTTATCCTGATTGGCGATAGCTTTTTCAGCGGCAGTTTTGAGATTTCTAAAGTATTCACTTTCCAAAACTTCTTTATCTCCGGTTCCTTTGGCCTGCGTAAACATTTTTATGTTAAGCTCTCCAAGGGCTTTATTGTACTCCGCCTGAGTGATCTTGCCTATTTCCAGTTCTGCGCCTAATTCCTCATACTGCTTTCTATATGATTCTTGCTGCTTTTGAAGAACGGACTTCTCATCGCCTTCATTGGCATTTCTTGTTGGAGTTGCCTTGGTTAAATGCTCCCCAGCTCTTTGAGTAGCGTCACTAATAACTAATGCATTTAGAATGTATTTTTCCAGCGCATTGCTTACATCTGAAATAGAAATGCCTCTATTTAAGTTGCCATTCAATTCTAATTCTTCGGCTATAGCATTTTGATATGCAAAGCGATTCCTTTCAGAAGTTTCTCGACCTGAATACAATTTAGCAAGCCTATCCATTTGGGCTGTAGTTAAACCGATATCTCCAGCTAATTTAGCATTCCGTTCTGTATATTCCCCAACAGTATTAAAGGCGTGTTCGGCGATAGCCGCTTCTTTCAACAGCCCAACTCTATCTTTTACCAGTTTATTTAGTTCCTCTTGCGATTTATTTTCTACTCCAAGCATTTTTTGTAACTCGGATTGTGCTGTATTAATAGCTTGTTGACTTTTTGTTCGATCATTCATTATTTTTGCTAAAGCCTGCATACGAGTTATCTCTTGAGTAACACCTGCTGAGAGAAGGCTTTTTTTATAATCAGAGAATATATTCCGAACACGTTTAGCCTCTTTATACATTAAAAAAAGTTTTCCTATAACCGCAGTGATGGCAGTAACAATAATCATCGGTTTAAATGCCGCCCACAATGCTTTTATTTGTAACACAAGCTTACCCACGGCAACTTTGGTTACATTACAAAATCTTCCCCAAGCCGATTGTGATTTCACCGCGGCTGCTTCTGCGGCTGCAACTTTAGCAGCTTCCGCCGCAGCAACCTCTTTAGCAGTCCTTTCCGCAAGTGTCTTCTCTGCACTGGCAAAATTCTTTTGTGCTATAGCCAGTCTTTCCCGTGCTGCAATAGCATCGTTATATGTCTGCGCTTGTAGATTGGCATTCTGAGCAGCGATAACCTCAGCTTTAGAGGCTTCTAATGTTATTTCTGCGGCTACACGTTCCCTTGTGGCTTTCAACATAGCCTTAGCCGTGGACTGCGCATCAACTATCTTCTTTGCGTCTGCTGCCTTTTGCTCTGCATAGGCAACTTGATCCGATGCCATCTTCTCTTTTTGAAGTGCCTTTTCAAGTGCTACACGGGCGTTAGCCTCAGCCATAACAGACTGCGTTTTTGCCTGTTCCAATGCTACCTCTGCGGCAATACGCTGTTGAGTAGCCTGTACCAGCACAGCGTTACTTTTAGCGACATTCGCCTCTATCATGGATGTGGTGGAAGATATGCTTGCCCACCATTTCGCAGCATGGTTAACCACACTACCCGTTATAAGTGCCAAGGTTCCGAGAACTATATTCTCGATATTCTCGGCAGCGGATGAAATTGCACCCGTAAGCCAGTCAATAAGGGACTTGTAAGAGCTTTGTACACTGGTACTATTTACCAGTTCCGTAAAGGTATTTTTTAGTCGGTTTACAGAGGTTTCCAGGTTATCCGTATCAATATCGGGAATCATCTCGTTAAGTGCTTCGGCAAATTTAGGAAGTACGTCCGCACTCATAAGCTTGCCTTCCTTCATCAGCTTGTCAAGTCCACTTATGGAAACACCGGCAGCTTTTGCCATCGCCTGTAACGCTACAGGAAGGCGCTCACCCATCTGCAAGCGGAGTTCCTCTGAACTAATCTTACCCTTACTCATCATTTGGGAGAGCGCAAGCATGACACCATTGCTATCGTCCGCGCTCATGCTAAAGGCCGTACATGCCCGGGAAACAGATTCAAAGACCTTGCGCTGATCCATTATCGACATACCGGAGATGGACGCGGCGGCTGTAAACTTAGCATAATTAGCCGTCAAAGCATTAATCTCCAACCCGTATTTTTTTGCCAGGTCCAATAGATACCGTTGGTTATCCGCATACCGGGCCATTCCACCCGATGCGTTTTTCAAAGCAGTAGTAACTCGATTGGTTTCCCGGGCAACATCAATGAACCGGGAAACAAAATTGCTCAAGCCAATGCCACCGGCACCCAATGCAGCCGCAAAGGTCAATATCTGCATCTGCATTGATTTGAATGCGGACTTCACTTGATTGACACCTCTCTTGAATTGCTCCGTCAAGAGATTAATTGCAATACTGAAACTCAATTTACCCGCCATAATAATCTGTTTTTTTAGTTTTCATAAATTCTTCAAACCGGGCCGCGTCTTCCCTGATAGCCCGTTCAGCTTCTTTTCTCATCTCTTCTTCTTCCCATGGGAATATAATCAGGTCCCGGGCACCGTTTTTCATCTTCCTTGCATCAATATGAGGCAGCATAGTGAAGTACGTCCACATGCGGGAACTTTCCATTTCTTCCTTACGCTTTCTCTCGTAAGCCTCCAAGTAAAGAGGTAGATCGCACAACTCCATTTCATTCAAAGCATAATGAGCATCCAACCCTGCCATTATCAAAGCAGATACAATATTACCTATGTATTCAGGGCTACCCTCGGTACCACCGAGGTCAGATACGGTTGTCTTCTTCCGAAATTGGTCTACAATCTCCATAATTCTTCCCAAATCAGAAGACATGGCACTCATGAACCGTTCATCCGCTATGACTTGCCGGAATACTTCAAAAGTGTATTCAGGCTTGTCACTGGTGATATACATGACATAAAGTAGGGATTCCACGTCTTCTTTATCTGTATAATCCATTTGAGAAAAAGATTTCCCCCGCATTTGTTCCCAGCGGATGATTGCCTTTATGGTGAGGCGATGGAATTTTCCCCTTAGCATCGGCTTAGGCTTAGGAGGTGCAGGTATATGGGACGGCTCCGGTCGCTTATAGCCGCCCACACTCACATTGCACACAGCAACAAGAACTAAAATTAAAAGTGCAACACCTGCACAAAAGAGGAATAAGTCCAAATTCATAAGCTATTCATATTAAAAAAGGCGGCCATCATTTGACCGCCCTTGCGCATTTGTTAAATTAAAGTTTTATCTACACACCGGCCCCACATCAACCTGAATGTTTCCTTCCACCATTGAAAGCTCTTTCACCATGTCGACTGATAAAGCATACTCAATCGAATTGTTCCACCAATACCATTTGAGCACTCCACAAAATTATGGAACGCCTGATAATCAGTGTTCTCTATAAAACTATATTGCTTTATGCACTTCAATTTTAATTATTCCTGAGGTGGAGTAGTAGGTTTAACCGGTGTCAAAGCTCCCACACCTTTAAAAGACGCACTCACAGAAACAATCTGACCGTTATCTGACTTGATGGATAGGGAAGTAATAATCACTTTTCCGGTATAATTGACCTGCTTGTCGTCTTTTTCAAAAGTGCCGCCGAAGTTATCCTGATCAGATGCTTTCGCACTACCAAAGAAGAAGTCAAGAGGATCACCCGCAATCTGTTTTTCAAGTAGAGTATCAAAGCTTAAGGCACCCTCTTTGCGGGTTAAGAGTGATTCACTGGAAATGGTGAAACTCATCTTCCCCGCCAGGGAACCGGCCCAGTTACCCATCATCTTGTTGGAGATGTCCAACTCTTCAGTACTGATATCAAGCCCTGCACTTGATCCGAACGCTACCGGGTCCTCCCCGATAAAAAGCATAAGCTCACCTCTAAAGATGTCTTTGCTTGAATCTAATTTCTTGTCTGCCATAATTTAAAAATTTAAATATTACCATTCTATTAAAAAATCCATTGTCTTGGCATATTTGGAGTCAGACCGTTCCTTAACAGTTCCGACAGCCCTGATACGCATCCATGGGTTAGTAAATTCACCTTCTAATACATCCTGGATAATACCGATGATCCTGTTGGAATTATCCATAGTGCTGCTCACCGCGCAAATATAAAAATGCATGACATTTGTAACATTCCCCATCTTACAGTCTATCGGGTCGGTCAATTCGCTATCATAATACACAGCATCGCCCGTTGTTCCCTCATCAATGTATACCGGGAATATCTTGTCATCAATCAGGGCTTTCAATTCTTCGGAATCAAGAAGGATACCGATTATTTCTTGCTCTATTTCGTAATCATGCAATTTCATACACATTTCGCTTTAACTTTTTCCACAAACTCCGCTATCCCCGTCCTGATCTCGACCATGGCCTTCTCCTTATCCAGATCATTTGTATCATTCCAAAAATAATTAGGGGTAGCCGCTCCCGTACGTCCTCCTTTCCCGCCACGCTTCCGGCTTTTATGCTTGCGCATACGCTCTACTGTTCCCAAATCGACCAGGTGCGAATGGTTTCCGCCCTTTTTCCCTTTTTTAAAACCTGCGAGCACTCCCGGTTTGTTCCTTTTAACCCGTACAGTGAATGAACGAAGCAGATTGCCGGTTTTACCTCCCGGGCCGGCACGCATCCGGTTCTTCAATCTTTCCATTCCACCTCTTTTGATAACTTCACCGCCCTTGCTTAAACCGCTCTTTATGGCGGAATCCTTGTCTATCCCGGATAAACCGGCGGTCAAAGCATCAAGAGCCTGCTTGTTTATAATCGTGACTTTTATCAAATTTTCCTTCATCAGTCGTTTACTTTTACACAGGTTATCAAGCAGGAATTATCATGAAATTTACGGTCTATGTCCAGTATTCTATAAATCTGACCATTATAGATAATTCGAAGGTTATCCGTTATAGACTCGTCATACCTCATCCAGAAAGTAATACTCAGATCAATAAATTCCTCCTTTGCGTTCAAGGTCACATCATTGGAAATTTTTCGTTTACGGCGTTCGGCCGGGATGTTTGTTAAAACGGGATCGGGCTTCCATTTTTTCACCCTCTGGCCGCTATCTGAACGTTCCGTCTCCGCCCTTTGGAAGGAAATCACTTCACGCGGCATCATACTTCACCGCCTCCCCTGAATTTAATGAACGGGGTAATCAGGTCTTCCACGATTCCGGTATTATAAGGGCGTGCGTAGGATATTTCCGAAGTGGTATCATACAGCGTAGCCACTTTTACAATGATAGCCGTGCGCAGAGCCTCATCTAAATTCCCTTCATCGCTCAAACAACCCTCGTCAGTTAATGACCGTTGCAACCTTTTTTCAAGATTACTTTGAGCGGCTTTAATAAGCCTCATCAGACGATTATCATCCTTACCATAATCGACATAACCGGGTATTGATTTCTTTATCTCTTCAAGTGTCACGTATAATTCCATGCAGCTTTATGAAAGTGGGCGGGAATACACCCGCCCGGTTAAACTTACGCCTTAGGCGTTTTCTTCGCAATAGCAAATGCCTCCGTACGGACGGTGAGCATGTCAAAATCAGTATTCAGCACGAAGTAGATGAGGTTTTTCTTTGCACCGGTGTAAGGGTCTACAATCATGTGCATTTTTCCGAATTGCCCTACAAGTTCGTAGTTAAAGATACCGAAACCAAGTACTCCGTCGCCAATGTATTCGGTCATGAACACCGGATAGCCGTTGATTTTACCATTCTCAAGAACCATAAGTCCGCTACCGGTATCCTTGGGAGTAGCTTCCAGTTCCGCATAAGTTGTGGCAGAGCAGACATAAGCCGCCGTACCATCAAAAACGACACCGGTTTTCATAACTGCACCTTTCAGCGCAATGACATCTTTCCAGGAGAAACCAACACCGGCAGCAGTAGTAACCACCGGAGCCGCCGCCGCTGTGACATAGCATCCGTCGGAAGCCTTACTTGTGATCTTGGTCGTCTGGAACATCCACTTGTTCAACAAGCGTTGCAAACCCATAACCATTTGTGTACGCACAATTTCCAGAAGGGCGTTATTGCTCTGGTCGATGGCGCGGTTAGAAACCGGAATAGCCAGGGAAACACGCTTGGGAGACGGCTTGATTTTTGTAATGTCAATCTTAGTGTCGGCCACCTCCGCGTTTTCGTCCTCAATAGTGGCTTCAATACCTGCAACAACAGGTAACACCCAATCACCGACAAGGCCGTATTGCATTTTACATCCTACCTTATCCAAAATCAAGCCTTTTTCCAGTGGCTGAATGATTTCACCAATAGTCAAGGGGATAAGCGGTGTCACCGTAGAACTATCCTGAATAGTATCGGCACGTGTTAGAGGAACTTCGATAGTATTTCCATTCATGACCCCCTCGCAACCTTCCGGCAACGAACGATTATGCACGAATGAAGCGACAGCACCGGCGAACACAGCTTCCGCCTTCATTTCCTGCTCGGGAGCCTGCACTCCGGCGATGGCTCTCTCCATTCTGAGTTGCAGAATTTCCTTTTCCTGGATAAGAGCGTCTTTTTCTGATACTTCGTCAGTGGTAAGACTTCTTTTCTGGGTTTCCAACATGTCGGCCATTTCACCCAGGCGGGTGTTAATCTCTGCGATTCTGGCACGAGATTTCTTGATTTCTTTCTTGTTCATTTCTTTAAATTTTAATTAGATTTCTCAATTCTTCTACTTCTTGCTTATATTCAGAGGGTTCAAAAGAACTTTCTATGCTGCGTACATTGACAGCAGTACCCATATAGGCCGGACAGGCGACAATACTGAGTTCCCGGATTATGTCTATTTTATGTACTTTGCGCAGCAGGATTCCATCTGAGCGTTTTAGCCAGGTAACATTTTTTTTCTCGTCCGTCCAATACCCGAAAGAAGAGCCGAATAGGTCGCCTCTCTTCACCATTTCGACAACGTACTCGCCATCCGGAGTACCCGCAGCGGTAAAACTATAGGCTAACCCGTATCCATCCAGCCGCAGGCTGAGAGAGCCTTGTCCCTGATTGCTGCGGGCAAGCAAACGTTCAGCATTATGTTCAATCAGTGCGCGAATGTCGCTTGTACGGATCAATTCTTCCGTAATAGCTCCCGGCTCAATGATTTCAATAAAGCATTTCCGCAACACAGGATCGTACATGTACTTGCTTTCTTGTCCGATGACAACCGCATACCCTTCAATGCTTCTTTCGTTAACCAATTTCGGTGAAGCGTCACCGCCAAAACTTCTAATTTCCAGTTTTTCCATATCTACCTCTTTTACACTACTGTTTTATCCCCGTTCGTGGGTGGCACTTTATCGGAATTATTTTCATTTTTAACATTTCCATCCTTACGTTCCGCTCCAATGATAGGTTGAACGTTACAACTGATCATAGCGACATCACCACCGGGAACAGGTGCTTTCCCCGCTTTTGCCCGCAATTCGTTCACTGTAGACAACCCGTTCAGTATTTGTTTCTCGTAGAAAGTAGCGATGGTTTCCAAATCCGTCTGATAGAAGGACTCGATATCAAACCGGATGCGGTATTTGCTTGCCACCCTGCGGGGAATGAGTTTCATAAAGAACTCATTCTCAACTTGCCTCAAAATTGGCTGCAAGGTTCCGGTCATATACTGAACCTGGCTCATTTCGCTGGCCTTATAGTTCTGGCTCTGACCGGCGAATGCCATATCGGGATGAACGCCGTAAAAACGGCAAAGCTCAAGTACGGTAAACTTCATTATCTCCAACAATTGGATATCTGCCGGAGACATGGAAAGAGTATTGAATTTCAGTTGTCCCGGCAAATAGGTGATCGTTTCCCCGGACTGTATTTCCTGACGGAAGCGGGAAGCTGCATCCTCCAGCTGGCTTTCCTGGTATTGGACATATCCCTTCGTTGTTGAATCGGAATCTCCACTAATGAAGCCTTTATATGTGTTTCCCGGTCGAAAATTCCGCTCACTCTGATAATTTGCACTGGCGGATATATTCATGGTACTGGCAGCGTAACGGATGGTGGAAACCCCTGTATAACCTCCATCCAATGAAAGGTTACGCAAATGAATAATCTCATCGGGGTCCAATGTCTCATAGATGTTGTTTACCGGATCATTCACAAGATAAATGTTCAGCAGCTTGTCATAACTTACACTTCCCGGTGACAATAGCACCAAGGACTGGAGTTCTCCACCCCTCCAGTCTGGATAGATATAAGCATTGCCCTGATTGATCATCATTATTACGGCATTCCGTATCATTTCAAAAGCCGACTGCCTGCCATTGGGACACAGTGACAACAGATAGTTAACAGGATTGTCCTCGTCAACCATGAACACACCGTTCTTTTTCCGAAGCAGCTGCAATGGGAGGGAGGCGATACTTCCACTCAAAATAGAGACACAACGGTAAACCGTTGCCAGCTTCATCGCCATTTCTGGCCCGGTCACGGCGGGAGCAGCATCCTGAAGCATCCTTTTTGTTGCGCCTGTTTCGGCTACTGTTTCAAAATAGCTCCGTTCCTTCACCGGTTCAACAACCGATTCCGGCGTTTTCTTATTCCAAAATTTAAAAGTCATCGTTCGTAATTATTATATAAATAAAAAGTCATTACTGTTGTGATAACACCGTCTATCTTCGCATTCTGGCTTCTTTTTACAGGTTTGCGATTCTCCAATTTATCTTCGTCGATTACCGCATTCCCAAAGCAATACCAGTTTATCGGGTTGTCATTAAAGGTCACGTGCCCGGTTTTGGCGGATATCTCGAAACTCTCCACGGGACTTGTGAATGCGCCGTATGTCTGACTGATGGGAGTCAGCACTTTCTTAGCTCCTGAAGCAGACATGATGTTCACAAATTCCAAGCTCTTATAAGGGTCGTAACCTATGGCAAGGATACATAACTGTTCCCGGTTACGGCGGTTGATATCATCCGCTATCAGGCGATAGTCTATTACATTTCCCGGAAGAAGTCTCAGATACCCGGCATCCGCCCATTTTCTGTATAACTCCCGGTTGGGATGTTCCTTCAATGCGCCTTCTGGAAAGTAATAATCAGTATGCACGTGGAAATTTCTGACATCCGGCATGTAGACCGTATAACTGACCGCGCTAAAGTCATCGCATACGGAGAGGTCTACGGCTACCATTGCATCGGGACGGCCCTTTAAAAAACACAAATTATCATCATTCCGAGCCATAGCCTCAACCTCAGAAGAAGTAAACCATACCTTACCGGTATCCTGTACAAACATGTTCAACAGCTTAGTGCGGAAAGTCATCATGTCGTCTGCGTTCAGTTGGGCTTTCCGATATTCGTTTTCGTAGTAGTCCGGTTGTACGGTGACACCAAGATGCGGCTGCACTTTTTTCCATGTACGGGGATCATCCTCCGCGTCGTCCACATCGGGCTCGAATATATGCGCGAATATGAAGTCATTGTCAATCTCTCCGCGAAGAACGGCCTTATACGATTCCAGCATGTCCACGAATGGACTTTCCAATTTATCGCTGGCCGTTGTAATGACCACGGTGAGAGGGTTTACCCTGGCTCCCATAGAAGAGGTTAGCACATTCTTAAGAGCCGCGCTGTCCGCTTGCGAATACTCGTCAAGTATAACCATGGAGGCGTTCAATCCGTCCAGCTTGTCCGCATTACTGGCAAGGCACCGGGCAAACGAAGTCTTACCCGGCATCTTGTTGAACACCTGCTCACGATTTATCTTGAAATGCCGGAATTTCGGATCAAGACATTTAAGTATTTCCTTGATTTCACTGAAGCATATCTGTGCCTGGTTATAGTTATTGGCAGCTACATAAGATTGGGCATTCGCATCCCCGAAAAGCAGGTCGTAAATAGCCAATGAAGCAACGGAGGTAGTCTTGCTATACTTACGGGGTACGAACAGGAGAGCATCACGGATCAGCCTTTTTTTCTCCGTCTTGTAAAAGCCAAGGATATTGGCAAACTGAAACACCTGAATGGGAGTGAGCTTGTATCGGGTACGTCCGTTCAAGCCGGAGAATTGCAGACTCTCATAAAATACGATGAACTTCTTCACCTCGCCTATCTTGAACAAATAGGTATCCATCAGGCGGAAGAAGCGTACAATGGAAAGAAGCTCATACAGGTTATGACCGTCCGGGTCGGCTCTTACACTTTTGATATACGTGTTCAGACGGATATCTATCCTGTCCAGATGATACTTATGCAAGTCGATCTCCTGAAGTTTTTCCTGAGTCTCTTTCTTTAGTTTCCTTAATTCATTTTTGTCCGTCATTTCTCATATCATTAATCAGTTTGGAAATAGCATCTTCCTCGGTGGAGGCTCCCGCCGTATCGCAAGTCAAATGCAGTTCACGGAGCCATTTCCGGGACTGCTCACTCAGCTTCAACATGAGGTACATTTTCTGAACATTAGGATTATTCCCGTCCCTGTCGTCGAACACCCCGGAAGCCTCATCCAATTCTCCGCCGAGCTTTCCACATTGAGCCAAAACAATAGAAGCCTGCTCTATTGCCAAATCCATGGCCTTAGAGTAAGTCTTCTGACCTTTCATCAAACTTTTTAATTTTCGCTCAATATTCTTCTGTTTCATACACACGATTTATGTACATAACCTGCGCATCAATATATTTGGGTGGCACTTATCTTTAAAACCCTCCCCCCCCCCGGTACACCCTCCCCCTATATTTTCACCTCGTGCGTGTATCTATAGGCAGGAGTGGGTTTCAGAGGGAAGGCCCGCCCTTGAAAAAAAACTCCCCCGTGGAACAAAATTTTAACACTTTGTTCCACGGGGGAGAATAAAAGAGAAAGGTTGCCTGTTACTTCAAATACTTATCAATGAAAGACTCTGTTACTCTACGTTGGTTAGCTTTGACGGCTTCCTTTGAATGACTGAACATCCGTCTATGTATATCTGAATGGCATGCATGGCATAAGCTCATCAAATTATTATATTGGAACATCAAAGCATACATCTGGCTTTCGCTAACCACTGATTCAACTGGAATGATGTGATGCACTTCTGTAGCGGGCACAACCACACCATTGCTTTTACACTGTTCGCACAGGGGATTATTCCGCAGCTTCATCAGCCGTAACCTTTTCCATTCTTTCGAAGATATCATCTTAATATAATATGGATTCCTACTCATCATTTACAGATTTATGAGAGATTCTTCGTTTAGGTTTGTTAAACTCAACGTGTTTCTCTGCTTGGGACATCTCATCAAACATTACCTCTATATCATAAGGAACAGGCTCTGTTTGTGCATCATCGGCAGGGTCAGCAACACGAAGAAAACAATGAATAAGAGACTGGATAATCTCATATACACTGCTAAAGCCATACTTGCTTTTTATCGCATCAAGCTTTCGATAAGTTTCGGGGGTAACTCTCGAATAAACTTTCTTAGTAAGTATTTTCTTTTTCCTTGCTCTCATATTTAAGCCTCATCAATTTATCACGTTTATACTCTTCTGCATACTGTCGGGTAGCCTTATTCTTGGTAACATAGATCACCGTAGTAGCGGATATCCGGACCGGATACAGATTCTTTTCCCTCTCTCGTTGTCGGGCAATGATTTCATCAAGGTTGCCCGTATTCACTGTTATATCCGGCTTACGCTCTTCTGCCGGATATTTGCGTTTCTTTTCTCTATTATTATTCATTACTAAGTTGTTATTAATTAATCCCATAGTACAAACTCATACACCCATACAAATGGGTTTTCTTCCCATTTGCCTTTGCCCGATACTTTGTCTATCAAAGTAGCAAAGGCTTCATGAGGAGTATCATATAGTCCGATATACTTTTTATCGGAAGCACCAGCGAAAGAATAAGCAATGCCGCCATTTCCGTTTGCAGAATCAAGTCTATAAATACCTTCTTTCAAGCAATCTTCATCAGAAATATCTTGCAAACGCTCTACTTTTACATTGGTTATCTTGATGTGATGTTTGCAAGCATACGATTTAACGAACATCTTGTTATTCCAGCCAGCCGAATCTCTCATAAATCCTCGTATGCCCAAATCTTTCGGGTCTCTATCTAGTGCGTTTGGGTCATAGCCTGAATCCTTGTAGCTTTGCGCAATTGCGACCACTTCTCCGACTTGAAAATTAGGAAATATTTGCCCGGCATCAATCATACGTTCATCTTCATCATGCAGACAAACCTCTACAAGCTCTCCAGAAGGTTTTCTGCAAACATAATATCCAGCTACATTCTGTCCTCTGAACTTTGATGGATATGATATGACCCTTCTCGTCATAGTCTTTCGACCATTTAGTACAGCTTGCGTTAAGCCATATTTATCATTGAACATAATTTTCTTCATACCTATATAGTTATTAGTTAAACTCAATTTTCTGTTGCAGCACTTCATCTGCATAATATTTGTCGAAACTTTTATCACTTATCCACCAATTAAACCCAAATTCGGCATCGGTGAAGTTATGATTGAGATATCCCGCATCAATCAGTTTTTGAATTGTTTGTATCCACTTTCGCTTCACATGAGGAAAACGCTGGCAGTCTTTTAGCTTCTGTTTGTAGTTAGACATCGGGCAAAGAATACATCCAATACGCTTATAGCCTTCATCGTATAATTTGCAGTGCGGTATATTATTCAAGTTAAGAAACTGCCAAACTTCACGTTCAGTCCAGTAAAGAATAGGCGAGACAAGAATCTTATCTTTTCCATTGACGCATGTAACCATCTTTTCTTTATGCTCGGAAAATTGGTCGAAATTCCCGCTGAATTTATGACTGCTAATCTCAATTTCTTCACGTTTAGAGCGCCGCACACTTTCAGCTTTACGAATACCGATCAAGGTTACTTTACCTGCACCGGACATTTCTTTAAATTCAGCACAACACCAGCGCATCGTTCGTGTAGGAATAATATGCTTTTTTAGAGCCATGTCATAAATAGACATTTTAGGCTTTATCAGTTCCACGTTTGGGTAGTTCCGTTTCACGAAACGAATCACATCCGGTGGGTCAACACTTGTAAGGTTCATGTGAGCCTTAAATTTCACACCTGCCATCTTCGCGATGTGGTAGAGAGCTTGGCTATCCTTTCCACCGGAGAACGCAAGATAGAAGCCATCCTCCGGATCATAATCAAGTGCCATCTGTTCACATTTGCGAAGCAAGGCGATGGAGTAGTCTATTTTGGATTGCAGATTCATTTAGTTCTTTTTTTATTTGTATTACGTTAATTCAATTTCTTCTACTCCATCAAGATGATGGTCTATTTGTAGCCGGGTGAAGATGGCATGAACCCATGAGTATTTTTGTAGCTCCTTTACTATTTCATCTTTAGCGACCTTTCCTTCCATGATGAATATTGACTTACTTCCACCGCGAGAATCATGCACGCTATAAGGAATACAAAGCATTGTAACTCCACGATAATAAACATATCCAATGCCTTTGCACTTTTTCATGTCGGAATATAAGTCATTGTCTGCATCTATCTCACGCCCAATGCGAATCTGGTCTTTCATTGGAATATTATTACTCAGCATCGTAATGTGATGCCCCGGTCCACTTGTTGTGCCGAAATACATCACTATCGGATTTTTGCTCATATTTTTCTGGTTTTTAGCCAAATAGACTTGTTTGTACTAAAGTTCCTTTCTCTGTTTTTATCTCCCCAAAACATTCACAGCGGAAACGTTCTTCCTGTGCTTCAAAATACTCCTTATCTATTTCGGTCGCATAAAAATCGAATCCCAATTTATAAGCAGCTATCCTACTACTTCCACTCCCCAAGTGAGTATCTAGTATTTTATCTCCCGGTTGCGCATAATTCCTGAATATCCACGAGTATAATTTTTTAGGTTTAGTCGTTGGATGAAATTTTACACCCTCATTACCGATAAAGCCACTATATGGAATAAAAGTTTTTTTAGTACTAAATTAAACGATGTCCATGCTAATTCACCACTTGAAAAGGAACATCCTTCAGCTACCATTTTATCCCAAAATATCCAACCGTTCGTAGGATATAGCTTATCAGTAAAGTAATTGCCTCCCCATATAATTTGATTCTTACTTACTCTGAACAGCTCGTTAAAATATTCCTCGCCCGGAGGAGTTGAATCCCATTTTTTTATACTTCTCTTCGGAGAAACAGTGCTCCTCTTACGTCCAGCATTCATATTCACATTAATTCCATAAGGTGGGTCTACAACAGCCAAATCAAAGAATTTATCTGGAATACTTTTCATATATTCCATGCAGTCCATATTATATACTTCACTTACTGGCATATTAACTCCTTTCTGAATTAAAATAATGATTGCTGCACACGTGACAACACTAATCTATTGGCTTCACGGAAAAAATCTTTTTTGATTTCAAATCCGTATCCTTTACGTCCCAACTGAGCAGCAGCCAATAAAGTTGAGCCACTTCCGGCACATGGATCTATAACCACATCGCCTTTGTCGGTGAAAATCTCTATCAACCTGCGAAGCAAAGGAACCGGCTTCTGTGTATTATGAACTTTTGGCGTTTCATTATCCCGTACCCAATCAAAGCAATTGAATATCATCCTCCCATCGTTGTTAAACTTTGGAAGCTTATCACGGTAAAGCAATAATCCGTATTCGCAGTTGCCTACTATCTTCATATTGGCTTTCAAGACTTGTGCGGAAAAATCTTTTCTGAATACAAGGTTTATGTAATTATTCAGCCCGTATCTTTTACCAAGTTCAATGTATCGGAACTGGTCCTCAAATTCACAAAAGATTATCATGCAAGGTGCTTTGCCTTTTTCCTTGGGTTCCTTTACAAGCATTTGTGAACAAAAGTGCATAAACTCAGCCGGGCGGAAATCCTTATCAGTGTCAAAGAACTGTTTGCCTGCCTTATCGCTTTCTCCATTCTTGTTGTCTCCATCAACGTACCATGATGGATTAGAAGCATAAGCGTTATTGCCAAGATTATACGGAACGTCGGCAATGATTAGCTGGGCTTTGGGTAATCCATAGACCTTATAATTTTGAAAGTGGTCGTTAAATAATTCTATATTCTTCATCTTTTAGTCGTTTATTAAAAATCATCGAAATCCGACCTAGGCATTATCATCCCTTCTGTTTCGAATAGTTCTGCGTTAGTAAATTCCAGCTTGATAGCGTCAGTATCTCTTTTCCCAAAGCGCATACGTACAGATGTTGCATTTACCGAAGCACAGATATCAGATAGATAATAAGGGTTTAAAACTGTTTTTTTCTGATTGCCAGGTTCCCAGTCATCTAAAATTTTTTGATAGGATGGATATTTTAAAGAATCTCCTGAATAGAAGTTTACCTTAATTTTAAAGCCATCATCTTGCACCAAAAAACCGTCTTTTTCTATTGACACAACAGGATATCGCATCAAAAGCTGGAAACTCTTAGCATGGAGAAGATGTCCATTCAACATCTCGATTTCCTGTTCGTCGAAATTGGATATCTCGTTCACCTTTGTTTTGATAAGTATATGTCCGTCACTTGCAATAGCATAAGGACCATCAAAATAGATGTAATTCAATACCGGACGCCACTCATCAACCGCGCAAACCTTATGCAATTCAATGCCTTTTTTAAAATTATGTCTGACCTTTTTCATAATCACTCTACATCTTTACTTATTAAATTAATCTTTGATATACAGGCGACATCCCGTTTTGTCTTTTGCCCGCAACAGGAAGCTGGCCGCTTCATCACTATCCACGATCAGTTTAATTGCGGTCAGCCCTTCAGTTGTTGGTTTCTGAAAAAGCAAGGAACAAGGCTGATTGTAATATGTCCAGTAGAAGATAAAATCAGCTAAATAGAAGTTATCTATCTGGACGATATATTTAACGGGTGGACGCTGCATGATAATCTTTAGGCTAATTTCTCAATCTGGTACGCTTTTATGTCATTGTACCAATTGTCATTTACTTCCCTGGCTTCTACAGTGAAGCGAACTCTTACTTTTTCTCCAACTACAGGAGCATCTTCTATAGGACCGTCAAAGCTCATCATTGAAAATCGCATCTTGACGGGAAAGCGTTCCAATGTTTCCAGAACAAACCCTTTCTTTTCCCAGTCTTTTCCTTTTTTAGTCTGTCCATGAGTGGTTGGCAATTCCATCAATATTCTGCCTTCTATTACATGACTCATATACTAACTTATTTAATTATTATAATTATAAATTTTCAGCCCTCTAATGTCGGTACCCGACAACCCTGCGGGCTGTATAGGACAAGTTGCCGAAAATCGTTAAAAATGATACTTTAAAAGCGTATATTGCTTATTATCAAATAGTTATATGCGCACCATAAGGGGCTTTTTGCTATGTGTATAATTTATTGATTATCAAATAGTTACTGTTTTCTTCGAATTGGTGTAAATATCCCAACCTGGTAACTTGCCAAAAGACGGTCTTTAAATTCACGTTCCAATTCGCCCACCTCTTCCACATACTTCACGCGCTCTGTCGGCCAGCTACGGGCAAAATTGCGGATCGTTTCCCACTGTTTTTTGGTAAGCGCACCATCCAGATACATCTTCTTGTACCGTTCCTTGTAGCGCGTCACGCCTATACGCTGTATCTCACGCGCTTTTTCAAGCTGGGACATCTTTACACCCTTTGTAGCGGACAACTCTCTTACAAAGTTTATCTCTGACCAGTCCTTGTAGAAGATACGGCCAACTTTGGACAAGAAGGAATTATCTGTTAGTTCAGTCAAAGGGACGGATTGATGCTTATACACCGTTTCTATGCGTAGGATATTGGCACCAACCCGACGACCTTTTTCACCGGCCTCGAAGGTCTTATCATAAATCTTTAGCACCTTACGGAAATACTTGCTTTTCTCCGTTGTCTTCTGTTTGGCTTCGGGATAATTGGCATCATTCCATAATATCCGGCCGGATGCTTCCTGAACCTGCTTGATATACTCGTCCGCCGGTAGCTTCATCTTCATGGTGATACCGATTTCGTAGTAGGTGACTACAGCGTTTTCCGGCTTTACCGAAAGCCTTAACAGAAGCTCGCTGATTGTGCGGACTGCCATCGCAAAGGTCATCGGACGGCTGTTATCCAGTTTTCCAGTACGGCCTTTACTCCATAACTTACAAATTGAACATTTACATCGCAGTTGACTCCCGCGAACCTCAATGAAGCAACCGTCGAAGTTGGCATACGCCGTTGACTTATAATAGACCTCGTCACCTTCCGTACATTGCTCCAGATAGTTGCGCAGGACAATGGTGTCAATGTCGGCAGTATCAATTCTTGCCTTTATTACCATCTTGTCGAACATTGCCTTTGGCTTCATAGAACTGGCAGCGACGGAGGGCTTCACCGACCAATTTCCGGTTTAAAACTGAGCAGGTAACGACGATGGGCCTCCCGAACGAATCAGAAGACCGGCAGCAGTTGAGGCATTTAATTGCCTCGCACTTCTTTGCTTCCTTCTTCATTGCCATAAGGGTACACATCTATAATAGGGGTTTCAACGACTGATCCGATACGGTATTCGGCCATCGTGCCTTTCATCCCTTCATGTAACTTGGTAGTTGCATCCTCTGTTGAGGCACCTTGTACAAGTACATAGGTTGATGTCTTCTTTTCGGCACCGCTTTTATCATCCAGGGTAATGAAAATCAGTTTGCACTTAAACCAACGGTCAGCTGCTTCTTCTTCGCTGGGAAACAGTTCGCTATAGTTAGCGCGTTTGATATCCGATACAGTGAATTCACCCGAGATAAACGGTGTCATTTCCTCGATAATGCGTGCTTCCGCTTCCGTAAAACTGAGAGCGTCCACCAGATAAGGTTCTGTCACTTTCTTATTCATTCCGTTCTCCATTACTTTCTCGTAACGAATCTTACATATAAACCATGTGTGCATTGCCATGACTATTTCTTTTTATTGTTCAACTTCTTAATAAATTTCTTGCACCTACGACATAAATCCTGATCGGGAGATATTTTCGGTGCATACTTCTCAATTTTATCAGAGCACTGCCGAAGGAGGCGCTCTAATGCCTGCATGTCCGTTTTGCATAATTCCATGTCACTTAATTTGCTTTTCCTTTTTCAATCGCTTCACCTCTTTCCGGTAGTAGTCAATCATTGCGCGATATTCAAAGTCTGAGATTTTATTTATCTGATTTTTCATCGCCTCAAGCATCAATACGGTAGGTTCTCCGTACTTGGCAATCAATCCCCGCCTGTAGCCTTGTATATTCCCCTCGTCAAAGCGATTGCACTTCCGGCATTGGGCATTGCAGTTCTTTTCATTAAATCGCGTGGCCATGTGCTGACGGTTGATATAATGGCCACAGTCAGACTGATCAAAGGGAAGAAGCCTTCCGCATGAGATGCATTTGAATGCTCCGCCTGGAAGTGCATCCCGAAGCCGGATGAACATAGCGAACACCGTATCGAGGCGTGATTTTAACTTATTTGCGGACATAGGTAACACCCGTTATCTGCTGATACTGGTCCTCACTGCGGAAGCGTATAGCATTCTGAAACCAAATATCGTTAGCCGCCTTATAAGAATGCTCGTCAGTTAGATCACTTGAATTATCATCCGACAAACGGGCTATAATAGCACGCGTTCGATCTTCGTCATTCCAGAATATGGCAGTGTCTCCAATGCGGGGCACTTCTTCCACCTGATCCGTCAGGTCACAGAGGAAGTCGCCATAACGCTCTGGTTCAAATCCAATGATTAACTTGTTGTCAATAGCTTCGACGGAAATGATTCTACACTCAGGAGGAATCTTGTAATCTTCAATCTTCATTTTCATGGTTAATATATTTTTGAATCGTAAAACTTCTTGTTCTTCATATACTCCTGGGCTACGTCGTACTGCGAGGCCGGTGCAATACGGTCATGGATGTATTGATACTTTTCAAGGCTCATGCCGGAAAGGACATCATCGGTGTATTCCACACGACCACCATAGACACACCCGGCAATGGCTATTGCTATGATGATGGACTGGAGAGTATATTTGCTGATCTTATTCATATCGTATGTTTTTAAGATTTTTACTTTTGAAATCCCCGCCAGCCCGTGGCGGGGAATATTACTACTTATCTATTACTCGGCACGCTTCACAGCGGACTATTCAATCTTTCAAATAATAAGCCGTTATCTCGTTCTCGGAGAAGTACAGGTTCCCGTGCTTCTTGTGGTGAGGAATCTGCCCACGGCTGCACCGGGTACGGATGGCGTTTTCGGTGAGGCCCAGCTTCTCGGCAATTTGCTTGATGTTCAGAAGCTCATCCTTTTCGCCCATTTTCTTTTTAAGGGCCTCGGCCAATTTGTCTATTTCAAAGTTGGTTAGCATCGGACGCCTCCTTTCCTATGAATTTGTTTACGAAGTATATCTGACCTTTGCCGGTAACTTTAGGAGTGACGGTCGTATGAAGAACACCGCCACTTCCCGAGCGTACACCCTTCTTTATTTCAAATAAGCCTTGTTCTATGTACTGTTGATTAGGAATATTGTAGCGTTCGCCATGCTTTCCGAGGTAACCATTTGATCGCATGTAGGCGAATAATCTTTTCTCGCCGATGGGATAACCGTTTTGCGTTATCAACTTTGCAAGCTCGCCAATCAGGCATGAACTTTTCGCAGCCTGTATAGCAGCGGTAAATGCAACGGCAGGAGCACTCTCTTTAACTCTGGCCTCAGCCTCAGCACGTCCTTTTTTCTCAAATTCAATCTGTTTTTGTTGGCATTCGATTTGTTCCATCTGGGCAGCGGCAAGTCTCAGTGCAGCGGAAAAAGAAGAAGGTATCTGATAACCGCCATTTATTCTTTCTTTTTCCAGTTGCTCCCAACGAATAACCAACTTTGCACGAGCCTCATCGTTGAACTTAGTAGCCACATAGAGACATTCGGTTTTAGTGAGTTCATAATAAGGTTCCTCTTTATGCCCGCCATTAGGTAACTCTCTGATTTTAAACATCAGGGAAAATTTCCCCTGTTGCACTTTCTCCCATGCAGGCTCCATTACTCGAATAGCCTTCATTACATCATTATGAGGTTTTCCTGTGAGTTCAGCTATTTCAATTGAACTCATCGTTTCTTTAATCAATTCAAGGTTTCCCATGCATCTTTCTTCCTCCTAAAGAAGAAAGCCCTATTCTTTCATATCCTTAAAGTGGCAGTTAGGATATTACCGGAATAGAGCTTTTTTAAATGTCTTTCATTCGCGGAAACTGCCACATAACCGCTTTTATTGCTGTAAAACATTGCCTCATCTGTAGGATAAGTGAAAAGGACTGCCTATCTTTGCAAGCGATCAAACATACGACGATAGGAATTAGGGACGCTTCTCTAACAGCCCTTTTTGTATCCGTCTGTGAGCTTAGTGACGTTTTACGAATGCAAAGATATGTCGGTTTGTCGACAATTAAAAACTTTCATACCGTTATTTGTCGCCAAATCGACTATTTAGAATTGAATCAAATAACAAAATCAATGGAACAAACTATTAATGAACGAATTAAGCAAATTTGCGATTATTATTTTGCTGGTAATGTTTCCGAGATGGCTCGAACCGTACTTGTTAAGCAGTCAACAATAAGAGATATAGTAGGTACCAAACAAAGCAAACCAAGCTTTGAAACATTAAAGGCAATCGTCGATTGCCCGACAATAAAAGTAAGTGCGAGTTGGCTTTTAGTTGGGACAGGAAATGTATTTGATGAAACCAAAGGTTGTTTTTATTTTGAATTTGACGAGGATAATGAGCCAAGAAGAGTAGAACATCTTGAAGAGCCTCCTAAAAATGGAAGTTCCATTTTACAAACCCGCCCTCGCATCCCCTATACCGCCGCTGCCGGCTCCTTAACTAATGCGATGAATGGTATTACAGAAGATCAGTGTGAACAGATACCACGCATTAACATCTTCCCTGAGTACGACTTCACCATTATCATAAAAGGAGATAGTATGGAGCCAAAATACGAAGGAGGCGACGAGGTGGCTTGTAAGCGCATAGACAGTACTTCGTTCATTCAATGGGGTAAAGTACATGTGCTCGATACAGCGCAAGGTATCCTGATCAAAAGAACGTATGAAGATGGGGAGAAGATACGTTGTGTATCATACAACTCGGAATACCCAGATTTCTCTATAGATAAGAGTGAGATTTATTCGATGAGTTTAGTTGTTGGATTGATAAGATTATAAATTATGAGAACATTACTTACAGCATTATCTTTTATCACCATATTTATTATTTGCATTTCTTGCAATAATAAAAAGACAGGAGAGGAACTTGTCAAACGGTATATTGCAGATTCAATTTTCGTAGATAAAGAAATCTATGATATACATATTTCACGATTGGACAGCTTCTATTCAGGTGCTTATGACGACCCATCTTATCAAAAAACAAAAAGAGAATTGATTAGTTGTATATGCGATATGAAAAAAGACATATCAAATTACGAGCTTGAAAAAAAAGTGGGTTATAAAAATGCAAGTAAAGAAATCATCAAAAATCATCAAAACTATATCAGAAATGGGATTCAAAGATTAGTAGATTTGCAAACATCCTATAAATCTGAGTTTATTGGGTTCAGTTGTGCTTTTCATGCTAAATACAAAACTAACTTCTCAGACTCCTTATTAAGTGGGTGGTGTTATCTATCTCCTCAAAAAGATTGCTTTCTCAGCCGACCAGTTGTATTTATTGGTCAGCCTATAGATTCCCCTACAAGTGACCTTGTATTGTCAGCAAATGAATTAGGAGATATGTTTATAGAAGAAATTGCAAAAGATACAACTGAATTGTTTTATTCTAATTATAACTAATATATTATTAACCCCGCAAGGTGGTACAAACTGCGGTACATTGAAATTTTGACGTGTAATCAATTGAGTAACATAAAGATGCGAAAGTCCCGTACGCACCGCTTAAAGCTCTGAAATCGAATGATTTCAGAGCTTTTTTGTTCAATATACCAAATGTTCCACCTAATAGCAATTACATTCCAAACCTTGATGTATCCACCTCTTTCAGATTCTTTTTCTTATACCCTCCAAAGCGATAACTGAGATTCAGAGTAAAAGCCCGCGAATAGAAAGCACTGTTCATATCTAAGTCCTGTCCCTTGAAACGAACTTTTGTCTTAGGCATCCCTGTATTAAGAATATCATTACAACGAGCGGAAAGGCTCATCCTGTCGTTTGCAAAACTCCATTTCAATCCGGCAGTAAGATTAAAGATGGATTCAATATCAAATGTTCCTTGTATAACCGGTGTTTGTACATTCCCCATCAATTCAAAAGCCAGATTTTTATTCACTTTAAAAGTATTATCCAGCATAGCACTGAACACCCACTTTTTTCGATTGAAAGGTATATCAAAGAAATTATCACAACGTTGCCTCATCTGCATACCGGCTACAGTCAATCGAGAATCCAACCAATTTCCTGTTTTGAAAGGTAATATGATGTTTGCTCCCCACAACTGCATATAGTTCCAGTTTGTATTTTTATAAATTAGCGCCAGTCTGTCGGTAGATTGATAAGGAGTTTGTATAAAGTAATCTGGAGTATGCATAAAGAACAGGTTAAAAATATATTTTTGCTTCAAGATATAACTCCCGTTCAAATTGTAATTAGTCATAGGTTTCAATCCCGGCGTTCCCCACAGTTCAGTGTACCCGTTGAGATAACTAACCGACGATTGCATATCCCAATAGCCCGGATACGTCTTATCTGTAGATAAGGAGAATTGGAATGTATGCTTTGGCGTTTTAAAGTAAGTTAGCGATGCCTGTGGATAAACCGCCCATTTATGATAATTGCCGATAGTATAATATTCTCCCGTAGCCGATACAGAGAACGAAACTCCTGTCTCGTAGTTTTTACTGAGTGACACATAAAAATTAGTAGTCTGTTCTTTCAGATCAGAGTACATATTCTGAGTATGAATATCCCCCACTACCTTATCATAAGTCTGAAAATCACGATCTTTTGCAAACCGATAGGATACCCCATATCCTAAACTCCATCCTTTAGATAATGAATGTTTTTGATCTGCATAAATAGAATAGCGATCTATTCTTTGTCCGCCAACCATTGAAAAACTGCTTTGCCTGCCATCCTGATAGTCGGCATAAAGACTTTGATGATTGTCGGATTTATAATGCGTATAATCACCACCTATTTCAAGTCCAAATCCTGAATGATACTGCAATGTGACATTATTCATCTGTGTATCAAGATATTTATCAACATTACTGGTTTGATAATTTCCTGTCGTTTCGCTACTATTATGCTGATCGGGGCTATAACTGCCTGTATATATCACATTGATTGTATGATTATCATTGAAATTATACTCAAATGCAGTTCTGAAATTGTGATTCCAATACTTACTGCGTAATTGCTCATTCTGGCTGATATCGTACCGTTCATTCTTCAGTGCATGCCTGGAATCGAGGTCTATATATTCCATATTCTTCACATCATTCGCTCCATACATCACATCAAAAGCCATTTTGGGTGTCGATAAACGGAAATTCCCTTTCATGCCACCGCTATTAAAATATTGATTCTTATAATCAGCACTTACTTCTCCTTGAAAAGAATAGTCATTCGAGCGTTTTAAAACAACATTGATAACCGCTCCCCGTACATGATATTCAGGGGGTGCACTATACATTACTTCCGCTTTCTCCACCCTGCTTACCGGAGTATTACGCAAAAGAGTTTCAAGCTGCCCGACATCCATTGTGGTCGGTTTTCCATTTAGGATTACAGTCAGATTTCCTGCACCGACCAGAGTCAATGCCCCCTTACTTTCTTGCACTCCCGGTAGCCTCATCAATGCTTCATAGGCATTATTCACTACTTGCTTTTCAGATAAAACAACGAGATTATAACCTAAACGTCCATTCTCTACTTTTACAAATGGGCGTTCCGCCTTTACCACCACTTCATCCAAGGCATAATCCTGAGGCTGTAACTGAATAGTCCCAGCATTTTTCCCATTGCCGGTTACTTGCTTCGTATGAAATAAAAGATGTTGGATAATCAAGCGGTATTTTTCTTGTTGGCCATTCAAAGTGAATATACCGTCAGCGTTTGATATAGACGCATCTATATAAATAGAGTCTACCGTTTGCAATACAATGGTTGCCCCCTCTATGGGGCGCTGTTCACTGTCTATTATCTTGCCGCTAATGGTTTGTCCCCATACGACTATTTGAAAACTGCCTACTACAATATAGCTGATTACAGATAAGATTACTTTATTCAATCGCATCATTCTATGTCATTTACAGATACTAATGCCACCATTAGCTCGGATTACAGAAATTTCATGTTTTGATTTCTCTGTTTATAGACGAAGCGAAAAAATCATATTTGGTTTATAAAGAAGAAAAACATTTAATATTCTTAAATATAAGATTCACCCACAACTCTTGATGCATCCGCTAATATACTCTCGCTGCCTTACCAAGTCCATACCAACTCCGTATCAACTCCATACCCGCTCCGTATCAAGTCCGTACCTGCTCCGTATCAACTCCCAATAAAGGTACCTTTATACGGACCAGGTACGGAGTTGGTACGGACCAGACACGGTTCAGGTATATTTCAAATATTATTTTAGAGTTTATTCAGCAAATGTGCCTGTAGACATAAAGACTACCGAATACATAAAATAATCCTCACCCTCTGTTTGCGGTTGTTCAAACAGTTGCTTATAAATAGGCTCCGGCTCAGGTCCGAAAAGTAAATCTGCATCCGGAGTGTAAATACCACAATACCATACAGGAGCCGCTTTCATATTAAAACGCGGAATACCTTCTATTACAAATTTATAAAACCCAACCTTTTCACCATCTTTTACGACTCTTGTCAACCCTCCGTAATTGGTACCCATATTATATCTCAACCCTTTTAAAGGAATATACCTATCTTCAACCAGACCACCCTCTGCAAATTTCTTCGCTTTACAGGTAAAAGGTATTTCATATTCACCACCTTCGGGAGACAGGATAAAAGGATTAGGGCCATCTACTTTTATAGTGTATTCATACTCTACTTTTGCCTTCGATATTACATCTATCAATTTGTAGACAATGCTACTCCCATCAGCAGGAGGATCAACCAAAGTTCTTTTCTCAACCCATAAAGCATACTCATAGCCTTTTTCGTAAACGAAATCAGTAATACCTTGAAAATCCAGCGTTTTGTAGTCGCTTTCACTTTCTTCTTTCGCCAGCATACAATCAATGGGAGAATCACTTCCCCAAGGCTGATAAGTACCTGTTTTGTCAGAAATAAGCATTTTTACAGTTTTTACTTTGTCTTGCGGTTCATCATCACTACAAGCAACAAAGCCAGTGATTGACAGGATTAATAGCAATAATCCTAATAAGCGTTTTGTCTTCATAATGTTTTCTTTAAGTCTAGTTTTTTAATTATGCAAAGATATACAAAATCTCTTTAAGCTTATTATAAACAAAGCCTTTTATTTCTTTTCTCAGAAGAAGCTTGAATAGAATTTTAAAGGAGATAGGCTATATGAAGATATAAAAGCGTACCTTCGTCAACAGAATGAGATATCGAAGAATAACAACCACCGGACAAATCCGGGAAAAAAAGAAAGAGCGCAGGCAATCTATATATGTCTGGCTGATAGTAATTGTGATCCTGGCAATACTTGTCGGAGTGGGTTATCTGGCCACTCCCAGTACTGTATTGCTCCAGCAAACAGCATTTCGGGGTATCAGTTATCGCCCACTCATGGCATTCGTGATGCTTTTCACCGCCATTTTTATCATTGTTATTGGCATACTACTGGCAGATAAATACACAAAAGTCGGATATTACCTGAAAACCATCGCCTTTGGCATTGTTATAGGAATGCTTTTTCACGGTATGGGTGTCAATCTGTTACTGAATATGAATCATTGGTTGGCAAGCAGGACTCCCGTACGCAAAGAATACAGAGTAACAGAAATCCGTTTTTTAAAGCCCAATAAATTGGCTCGTTATCGGACCATATTGCCTGAATGTAGAATTCTGAAAGCTATCGATCAGGATAATCCTGACGACTGTCTTTACTTCCATGTCCCCATAAATGCACAAGTAGCTATGGGATGTATATTGCATGTTACAATAAAAAACGGTATCTTTGGATGGAAAGCAGTGGATGAATTAGAGTTTTACAACCCATAAAAGAGGCCGTATCAACAAAGGATTATCATCCATTCTGATATGGCCTTTTCTTCATTTAGATTTTCTTCCCGATATAGAATACATAACCATAAAAGTCTTTATACTTATAGTATAATTGTTGCTCATGGCGCTGATTGGCAATCAGTTCTTCAGCCGCCTGGTTACCCGCATATTTTCGTAGAAAGTTTTCTTGGGCTTCAACCTGCGGCATATAGAAATGTTCGATCCAGCAATTTTCCGGTATACAGAAACAGGCTACAGGGATATATCCGGCCTTCTGCATCTGTGCCAGCTTATTGGGAATCGTATTTATTTCAGGATAAGCATCCATCCAGAAATCATTGATCTCAGCTGGACGTTCGTCAGTGAACCATGACACCTCTGATACGGCAATATAACCGCCTTTCTTCAAAAACGAACGCCATAGATTCAACCCGTATTCAAAACCAATATTATAGATGGCTCCTTCCGACCAGATAAGATCTAATTCTTCATTCCGGAACGGGAGTTCATCCATTGATCCAATAATACCTTTCACTCTATCCTGAAGGTTAAAGTGCTCGGCATAACTATTGAATTGGTTGATAAAATCAGGAAACAAATCAATGCCTGTAATTTGCCCCGGAGTATGTTGCGCCAGCGTAATCGTTTGGCCACCTGTGCCACAACCCAGATCAGCAATCAGAGATTTATCCGTAAGCCCCTCAACAAAGCTAAGAGCCTTGATTGTTGTTTCAGCACTTCCCGGTCCCTGACGTTCTACACTTGAAAAGTATTCGCAGATTAAACTAAAATCGAATTCGTGAATAGATTTATTTTCGTTGCTCATGATGCCCACAGTTATTTACTTACCGAATTCTTCTTAACTTTAAACATTCAACATTTTTTTATATCTCCACAAAGATAGGCAGACTTTTTATTCCTGCAAATTATCGGAAGAGAAAAAAGAACACCACCCTTGCGACCTGTTCCTTTCGCCATAACTGTAATTTAAGTTGTTATTATATTTTCCTTATTTTCTGACACTCAGGACAATAGTAAACCGACCCTCCAAGATAGGCTTCTTTCACAATCACACTGCCACAGCGCGGACAGGGATTCTTCCATGTTTTGGAAGAAAGAATCGTTTTATACCCTCCCTCATTTCCATAAAGGTCCGTCTGGGTATCACGGCCTCTTCCGGAAGTCATAGCCATTAAGGTATCCTTCAGAGATTTGAAAAGTGCCCCTTTCTGTCCATCCGACAAGTCAAGCACTTTTTGTTTCGGATGAATCCCGGCATTGAACAGAATATCCTGCGTTACCCCATTGCCTACACCCGGAATACGTTGTTCGGTAGCCAGCAGAGCTTTAGCCGTCAATGTCTTTTTGGCTGAAGCAAATAATTTCTCAAATTCCGCTTCCGTATAAGCATCACTCAACGGAGAAATACTTTCACGACTTATCGTATAATATTTATTGTCGATAACGCCATCGGGATAGGCACTGATAAAACCATACATGGCAACCGTGAATACAAGAAACGATTCATCTTCAAAAGTCAGCAGCAACTGGTAATTGGCAGGAACTTTATCACCCAGATTATAGTAACGTGCGCTCACCCCATCACCGATATTCATTATCACATTGCCCGACAGGTAAAAATCGACAAACATTCCATATCCTTTAGACGACAAAATCGTCTTTCCGACGAGCAACTTCCCATACTCCAGTGGATCGCCACTATAGAACGTGAACTTATGAGGCTTGGTAGCATTGAACACTTTCGTAATCGTTTTACCGCTTAAAACATCATTGGCTTGCTTACTCAGTGTAAGTACTTCTGGCAATTCTAACATACTCTTATATCATTTAGTTATTTATCAATAGGAATATAAATCTCCGTCAGCAATTCCTCAACCGGCGTTTCATCCGGTGCATTAAGATACACCTCAAACGTCAACGGACGTTTCTGATGATACATACTGTAAGGAAACCATTGATTATAGATCGTCTTATAAAATTCTGGTAAATCAGAATAACTGCCTTTATACCTGAAAACAGCGTACATCCCTCCGGGAATTTCCCGAAGTAATAATTTCCCTTCGGAATTGACACGCCCTTCAACAAGAACCCCGATATAGAACCGCCGTTGTTCCATCGGTGTAACCCAAGGATTATCCTGACTTATACTCACAAAACGATTACCGGGACCATTCTGCAAATGAACTGCTTTATAATGCAGTAATTGCTTCCAGATTGTAGTGTAAGCATATTTATCACGAAAAGTATCACCTACTTCTATGCAAACGGCTTTCAAAGTATTGATACGTTTAATTTTAGCCTCAGGCATACTATCCGGTTCTTGTTTCGCATTGACAGATTTATACTTTTCGCGATAAGCTGACATTGAAATGCCGAAATGCTTCTTAAAAGCCTTTGCCAGACTAAACTTTGTCTGATAATTAGTCTGCATACCTATCTCTTCAATACTCTGTCCGGTAGCGATAAGCAGATGGGCAATATATTCCAGCCGTAAACGTTGGATATATGTACCGATATTCTCACCGGTAACATTTCTGAAAACCTTTCGGAAATGGAAGAATGAAAGGTGAACCATTTCAGCCAACTGTTCGGGATCAAGCTCATGAAAGAGATTTTGATCAATATAAGTCCGAACCTCATTGACAGCTTCATAGTGAACATGTTGCGTCATCTCTTTCTGTCGCCAGCGTTTCAGAGTGGGAAGACGCTTGTTCAATAAGGTTTTTAATTCTTGTGGAGTATAGTCGGTTCCCGAATACCAATTGTACTTATCCGTGTATTTCACCCAGATATCCACCATTTCATTCATAGAGATGTCCACCGTATAGTTCCCATCTTTCAGACAATAGTAACAATACTCGTCACTGCAGGAGTGATCGGCATTGGTACCTAAATACTCTTCCACATCGAAACGGAGGGGCATCCCACAACTTTGGCAGTACTGTTTGTCCACTGTTTGATTCATGGCACAAATATACGATGCCTATTCCGGATATGATTATCCAAAATAGGCATCTTTTATGATTTGCTCCTGTTTTTCAGAGTAATTGTCTTGATTTCATCTCCAAATACTTGTTTATCACATCAATCGAGAGATTTTCAGGTGTAGTCAATAACGAATAGATACCATTCTGTTTCAGTGTAGATACAATCAGACGCTTCTCAAAAGCAAACTTCTCTGCAATGACATGGCGGTAATATCCCTCCGTATCCTTCGCAGGAGAGGCAATATACGTTTTCATATCAGCATCTTCAAAGAAAACAACAAGCAAGCGATGCTGACGATTCAGTTGCTGCAAATAAGCCAATTGGCGATTCATACTTCCCATACTGGAGAAGTTGGTATATAAAACCAGGAAACTGCGTTTACTGACATGTTTATTGAAATGCACGCAGAGAGAGGAAAAGTCCGTTTCACCAAAAGTAGTCTGCTGGCTATAGAGATTCTCAAGCAGAGTTTGCATCTGACCGGGAGCCTTTGAGGCCGGAACAAACGAATCGAAATGTTCATTGAAAGTCACGATCCCTGCCTTGTCCTCTTTCCGCATGGCAACGTACGAAAGAACTAAGGAAGCATTGATTGCATAATCCAGTAAAGTCATTCCGCGAAATGCCTGCTGCATAACCCTTCCCTTGTCTATCACACTGTAAATCTGCTGTGAACGTTCATCCTGATATACATTCACCATAAGTTCATGCCGGCGGGCACTGGCTTTCCAGTTGATTGTACGGTAGTCATCCCCCTTGACGTACTCTTTTATCTGTTCAAACTCAGTATGATGCCCCACACGACGAATACGCTTGATTCCCAGCTCCGTCAGATTATCACTCATTGCCAGCAATTCATAGCGATGCAACATCAGATAAGAAGGATACACTTTAATATCCTGCTCCTCTCCGCATGTATAACGCCGGGAGAGCAAACCTATCCGACCGGTTACGAATACGCGAATCTGTCCGAAACCATAAATTCCCCGGCTTGTCGGACGTAAATGATAACAGATTTGTTTTCCTTCATTCGCCTGAAGCTGCACCCGAAAACTAATATTTCTCTGCTGAAAAATGAAAGGTACTTCATCGATAACCTCCGCAAAGACGGGATACGGATAGCAGCTTTCCACCCGAAGCTTCACCGCATTTTCGTCCCCATTGGAAAAACGAGCGGAGCATTGACGGAATGCCCGAATCCCACGAATCCGGTAAAGCATATATCCGTCTGCCAGCACCGACAGCAAGAGGAGAAAAAGCAACCCCTGCCCGATGGTAAACAACGGAGCAAAAGCATACCCACTACCCATCAACAGGATAATTAGGATGAGAACCATATAAAACCGACGGGTCAGAATCATTTCGGAACTTCTACCTTATCAATCAGGCGTTGCGTTACTTTCACTGGTGAGTAGCCCTCCATTTCAGCTTCCGCCGTCAGGATGAGACGATGCTGAAGTACGTATGGAGCCACAAACTTGATATCCTCCGGTGTCACAAAATCACGTCCCTGCAAAAGCGCATAAGCCTTCGAAGTCTGCAACATTGCCACGGACGCACGTGGAGAAGCCCCCAGATATACAGCTTTACTTGTACGCGTCTGCTGTACAATCAAGGCGATGTACTGAAGCAATGTACGGTCTATAAACACCTGCTTCATCAGATTACGAAGCGACAAAAGCTCCTCTTTAGTAATAGCCGGGGTAATGTCCTCCAGCTTCACAAATGCAGCATTCGTATGGTGACGCTCCAGAATATTCACTTCTTCATCCAATGAGGGATAATCCATCGTCAGCTTCATCAGAAAACGGTCAAGTTGTGCTTCGGGCAATTTATAAGTCCCCTCCTGCTCCACCGGATTCTGTGTAGCCAGAATCGTATAAAGTTCTCCCATCGGATAGGTCGCTCCGTCAATGCTAACCTGACGCTCTTCCATAACCTCGAACAAGGCAGCCTGTGTTTTGGCAGGAGCACGATTTATTTCATCTACCAGTACAATATCAGCAAAGATCGGACCGCGATGGAAATCAAAATCATTGGTTTTCATGTTGAATGCCGTTGTACCCAGTACATCACTCGGCATCAAATCCGGAGTAAACTGGATGCGGCTGAAATCTGCATCGACCAGACGGGCAACCAGGCGTGCCAACAATGTTTTCGCCACTCCCGGCACTCCTTCTATCAGCACATGCCCATTTGCCAACACAGCGGTCAGCACCAAGTCCACCATCTGTTCCTGCCCTACAATGACGGAAGCAATCCGGTCTTTCAACTCTTGTATCTTCTCGGAAAAGAGAGTTAGATCCACCCGTTTTTCTGTATTCTCTTCCATAAACTTCTTCTTTATATATGATCGATTATTTCATTCATTTTATCAATAAACTGCTTCATTTGCTCCGCAGTTATCGTTTGCCCTCCATAAATCACCGGTCTGACCGTACGGATAAACTTACCGATTTCTTCCGCACTCATGCCGGTCTTCTGAGCAATCCTATCGAAAGAGCGTTCATCATCCGCCACGTCTTCCACATCCACCTGGATTTCTCTTCTCAACTCTTCGGCAAAGTAAATATACTTTTTATGAACCAGGTCGGCATGGTCTTTCTTCTGAAAATAAAGCGTACCGATCAGTTCCGTAAACTCCATGGATTTATTTTCCGGTTCATGAATCACAGGTATCACACGTTGTCTTCTTCGCGCAGTAAATGTCATAAAGAGCAGAATGGCAATCATTGTCAGATACAAAGCCCAGCGAAGCGGTCGTTGCGAAATAAAATAGCGGAAAGGAGACATCTGTACCTGTGCAGCTTCCTCCAGATATCCCTCTGTGCGTATTATCGGAAACTCTCCCATCTGAGACAGCAGACGGAAAATATAAGCTGCATTCTTTCCGTCCAGTACACCATAATTGGTAAAAAGCAGCGGAGTAGAAACCAAAATAATTTCCCCTTTTCCCCACGAACAAGACATGGCAACCGGAACATTGCAAAGGGTATCCACCTGCAATGAATCAAACTTCACCCCAAAGTCATATCTGAATTCATCTGATGAAATAGATTTCTCCGCCAACACTTTCACAGAGAGCGAGTCCTGCCAGAAATAAGAGGAACACAATTGCGGATAAAAACGAAAGATCCGCCGGGGATAGACAGTAGAATCTCCTACCCAATGCAAACTATCCTTCGACAACAATGAAGCGGCATACTTTCTCAACACAATCGGATTAAAATAAGAGTAGCTACTCTCAAACCCCAGTGTATCCCGTAAGTTTCCTGTAAATGAATTACTCACCAACATTATTTTATTTCCCCGCTCCGCCCCTTTCAACAAGGCATTCACATCTACATCTGTCAGAGCCAGATGATTGTTAACAACCAATATCGCCCGGCGGGAAACCGTATCTTCCTGCTCCAACTGATAAAAGGTTTTCCCGGATACCGAATATCTCATCGGCAATGAAGCAGAGAGTAAACTATCAAAAACAGCACATCCGAAAGGCTGTTTATCATAGTGGCTAAAAGTAGGAGTCCATACGAATTTCTTCGGCAACCGACATTCTATTGCAAACATCAGGACCAGAAAGGATACGATACAGATGATAAACCAATGGCTTCCTCTCATACAGCGCCTCCTTTCTTCATCTCTTCCTGCAAAGACTGCATGACATGAAACAATGCTTCCGTAGCTTCAAAATTTCCATAACGCACTCGCAGGAAATGATTGGTCAATTGTCGGAAAGCGGGCATCCGCACTTCATAAACATATTGTGTAGGCGTTTTGTAGAGCTGCCAGTCTATACGCTTTTCATCACTGAGTTGTTTCAACGTCTGCAAATACAGCAATCGTACCGCTTCCCGGTAATCACTACGCGAAAACGCGTCAGCAATACCTCGCGCAAAGTCAACTCCATAAATAGTGTCTTCTTCCACTGCATAAGGCAAAGCATTTTTACGGGAAATCATGAATAACTCCGGTCGCTTCTTGTAAACGAACCAGATTATCAAAATTAAAAGAAGGATAGCAATGCCTATCAGAATAAGCTCCGAGTATTCCTCAGCAAAATGGCTGCCGAATATTTTTTGCAGAATCTTTCCAAACCACCTGTTGAACCATTCAAACACATTAATATCAGGAGCCATCAACTCACGGCCATAGTCATACGCCGGATCAGATTGCCACACGGCAAGCTGGGTAGTATCACATACCAATGTATCAGCCGGAGAAGTTATCATTTATACAATTCTGTTTTTAGAGCTTATCAAAATTATCGATATCACTTTCCACCATGATATTGTCCACCTTTTCCGAAGCATGCCCGTACTGATACGCCAGACCTACAAGTGAAAAGATCATAGCAAGATAAGCACCGAATGCCTGGACAATGGCCAACAGATAAAGCATGAAATTATATCCTACCGATACCGTAGCCTCACTGCCTCCACTACTCATTGCAAATATGGATTTCACAATAGTGCCTATATACCAGGGCATCATCGTCACTCCCTGCAAGATACCGGCAATTAAACCCATAATAAGGGAAATCAGGAAAATACCTCCCCACGTAGCAAAACCCAGACGAAAAGTCTTCTTCAAAGATTCCATAACGGAGATATCCTCAAAGAGATAAATCGGTGCCCAAAGAGCAAATGGTACAGCCAAAATAATCACAAACGGAATCACCAGGAACAGGACGGGCCAAAGCAATGCCGCCATGAATCCCATAATCACCCCTAAAAGTACCATTAAGAGTAATCCGAAAAGAGTCATCACAACCAATCTTTTCACATTACGGAGCAACATCGGCCTCAACATCCCCAAAGTTACGCCTTGCAGACGTTCGTCACGTTCGTTGTAGGTTCGGATCAATGCATAAATCAAAGAAGTCAGCGCAATCGTTCCTATCAAAAAAACAAACATGTACAGACTATAATAAGAAAAGAATGACATCATTAGAGATGCATCAGAAGATACGCTGCCACCTGATAAATCAGCCAGCACCGTCATATATCCCATCATCCCGTTCAAACTCAGCGCTTGAATAAGACAAATCGGTAAAAGCAGATACGTAGTAAATTTCAGCATCAGCTTCCAGTTTTCTTTTATAAAATCAAAAGACGCACTCAGTTTCTCACCGAAATTACGTTTTACATACATTGCGATTTTAGGCTTTTGTGATTCCATGTCGTTTTCTATTAGGTAGATAAATATAGTAGAATAAAATAAATGTCAGGGATGTAAAGATCAGGCCGAGTCTCAACATATCCGGCAGTTGGGTATGGCGTGTGAGAAACCCCTCAATAAAACCTGCCATAATAAACACAGGGACTGTCCCCACTACAATTTTCAATCCTCTTTTCGCTCCTCTTTTAAAAGATTCCAGTCTTGAATAAGTTCCGGGGAAAAGCCATCCGTTACCTAAAGCCAAACCGGCAGCGCCGGCTACAATGATAGCCCAGATTTCGAGCGTTCCATGCAACCAGATGGCAAGCATAGAATCCCAAAGCAAACCGTGCTGATAAAAGAATGTCTGGAAAGCTCCCAACATGACTCCATTACTGAAAAGCATATAACCTGTACCAAAACTGGTCAGTATCCCCATTGCGAAGCAGTTGAAAGAAACCATAATATTATTCAACGTGATTCCCAAAAACATCGGAACCTCAGATGAGCTATTGTACACCGCCATGGGTTCGCCATTCGCAATATTGTCCAACGTCATGTCTACATAAGAATTCCCCATAATCAGGCGGACAAAATCCGGATCAACGGCAGCGGATATAACACCGACCAAGGCACTCACTATAAAAATCAGGAATGAAACCAGCAATTCCCGGCGTGCATCGTGCATAACCTGAGGAATTTCCTTCGTCCAGAAAGTGATGACTCTCGACCATTTCTCACGCTTGTTCCGATAAATTTTATTGTGTAAAGCAGAAGCGAGATTATTCAGATAGATAGTAATACGGGAAGTCGGGAAGTGCGTCTGCGCAAATGCCAGATCGGCAGTAAGATCCGTATACACATCGGCAAGCCGGTCAGGAGACGAGTTTGTGGCTTGCTCCACCACGCCTTCGGCTTCTTTCCATTTTTCTATATTCCGACGAATAAACGTTACTTCTTTCATATTTTTACTGACTTCGAATGAGTTTTGTCTGAAATCAATAACAAAAGTAAGAGAATAATGATATATTTGCAACGAAATACTTAGAAATATTCAATCAGCAATGGCAGAATCTACTATTCTTACAGGGCAATTTGTCCGCATCAGCCAGACGCCCGCCAGTATTGGCGAGCGAATCATTGCTTTGATTATTGATTACGTTCTGATTGGATTCTATATATTTTCAACTGTAACGGTATTATCCAAGCTCCGCCTGCCTTCGGATTTCACTATGATTTTCTTCCTGGCGGTAATCTATTTACCGGTGCTGTTCTATTCTTTTCTATGCGAGATGTTCAATTACGGACAAAGCCTTGGGAAACGACTGATGAATATCCGTGTTGTAAAAGCTGACGGTTCCGTTCCGAGCATAAGTTCCTACTTACTCCGGTGGCTCCTCTTCCCTATCGATGGTCCGATTACCGGAGGTCTCGGACTGTTAGTCGCTCTATTAACCAAAAATAGTCAACGGATGGGAGACCTTGCCGCGGGTACCATGGTTATCAAGGAGAAAAACTACCGCAAAATACATGTCAGCCTTGACGAATTTGATTATCTGACCCAGAACTACCAGCCTACTTATCCGCAAGCCGCTGACTTATCGCTGGAACAGATAAACGTAATTACCCGAACCTTACAATCCGGGAAAAAAGACCGCATACGGTACATTGCACAACTGACAAAAAAAGTTCAGGAACTTCTTTCTGTGACACCCCGTGAGAACGATCAGGAGAAATTTCTCCAGACCGTTCTCCGCGACTACCAGTATTATGCATTGGAAGAAATCTGATATCTCCCAAGCAATACGTAATTACACCACAACAAAGCTCTCCGATTTAAAGTTACTGTAAAATCTTCCGGAAGTTGCCGTAAACTTCAGTACACAATAGTCGGGATCAGTAACACCTTCTTTATAATACATGGTATCCCCGTCCTCCCATATCATTTCTTTACTGGCACTGTCCGTCAACACCTCTACCGTGCCACGCAACATTGCTCCTCTATAAAACCTCGAATCACAGAAATACATACAGGCACGATTGTTTTCCCGGAATTGTGCAACACGCATCGATGAAGTATTTGTCAACAGATAAATCGTCTTTATCCCTTCTCTTTTCCGGGGTTGCAACATAGCTTTTACATTTGGGAAGCCTTCTTCATCCACCGAACCCAGGAAAGCGATTTTCAATTTATCAATCATATTCCCGATTGTTTTTTCCGCATCTCTCATTCTATTATTATTTTAATGGTTATTGAATGAGGCAAAGATAAGGACACAACAGAAAATCGGCATAACAAAAACAAAGGGAGAAATAGTACTTTTCACGGTTTATGCATACTCCGGTAAACCAAAGGGGTCTCACCCGTACATTGGCGAAAGCATCGCACAAAATAAGAAACAGTAGAAAAATGAAGTTCAAATGCAATTATATTGTTTCGCACTCATTCCCATAGCTGAATTTACAATCTCATTCAGGTAATTGGGAGTGATACAAAGTTTGTCTGCATAATGCCGGACAGAATGGTGTTCTCTCATATCTGCCCCGACTAATTCAATAAATTTACTGATATGTGTACCACCCGCTTCTTTGTTCCCCTCTTCCATCGAAATCAGATTCTGATAGGCTCGGTTCAGTAACATCAGCGCCTCGTAAAGATATGCCCTCAACACATGTACATCGTCCTGTCTGTATTGGTCTATTTCTACCTTAATATCATGCAAAAGCTGAAGCATACGCTTATAAAGTTCATCGGGCAAGTGCAATCCGGATGCAGTTTTTTCCATCTTGAAGAATGGAAGTATCCCAATTCCGCACCTCACCCGGTTTGGAAAAGAAAACATCACCGGGAACAGCCTGATATGTCCGGTTATCAATAGAAAAACTCCCTTCCCCTTCTGTTACAAAAGTAATGTCATAATAAGTCAACGTGTGTACGGCGCTTTCAGCCAGGAACCTCTTTACATATTTCAGTTCTACCACATCTATCAGAAGTTCACTTCCATACTTATTCTTATAGAATGTATACCGGGGAATTGAGTTTTTCATCTTATCAGTACTAAATTTATTTATTTACAAACTTAAATTCATGCTCATTATATCTGTTGCCAACATTGGGATACTTTTGCAACAGCTTTTCTATATCCGCCATATCCTGAACTGACAAATCCACATCAACCGCCCGAGCGTTCTCTTCCAAATATTTCATCCGCTTAGTACCCGGTATCGGAATGATATTCTCACTTTGTGCCAGTATCCAGCTTAATGCAAGTTGGGCAGAAGTGACACCTTTCTCCGCAGCCATACCGGCCAAATCAGTAGCCAGACATTGGTTATTTACCCAATGCTCACCAGTGTATCTCGGCAAATGCCTACGAAAGTCATTTTCACCCAATGTCTCTACACGGATTGCATTGGCAACCAGCCCCCTACCCAATGGTGAGAAAGGAACTAACGTAACTCCCAGTTCCTTGGTCAGTGGCAGAATTTCTTTCTCCACATCGCGGGTCAGCAGAGAATATTCACTCTCTACAGCGGCAATAGGATACACAGCGCAAGCTCTTCGCAAGGATTCGGGCGAACACTCACTTAAACCTAAATATCGGACTTTACCTTCGCGCACCAGTTCAGCCATTGCTTCCACAGTCTCTTCAACCGGAACAGCAGGATCTATCCGATGAGCATAATACAAATCAATGGTTTCTATTTTCAATCGCCTCAGGCTGTTTTCTACCGCTTGTTTAATATACCGGGGAGAACCGTCCACATAACTTTCACCACCACCAAATACACTGCCTTGATTATTACGTAAACGAAAGCCGAACTTTGTAGCAATAAAAATCCGGTCTCTTTTTTCACTTACCATCTTCGAAAGCAGTTCCTCATTGGCTCCATTCCCATACACATCAGCCGTATCCCAAAAGTTTATGCCCAATTCCAAGGCACGGTGCAACGTTGCGATACTCCCTTTTTCGTCCGCCACTCCATACGCAGCACTCATTCCCATACAACCCAGTCCGATAGCGGAAAGTTGCACATCTGTTTTACCTAATTTTCTGTACTTCATAATTTTAATATTTCATTTCGGTGCAAAGTTAGGTGTTAGCGTACGGACGGATGAGTACTATTCAAATTATCCTTTGTACAAATCAAATAGTTACCTTCCCCCTGACTTCAGTCGGCGACTTACCTGTATGTTTACGAAAGAACTTACTAAAGTAGGAAACAGACTCAAAGCCCAGTCCAAATGCCATTTCTGAAATAGAAAGATTGCTATGTTGCAGATATTGAACAGCTTCTTTTACGATTCTTTCTGCAATAAGTACTGAGGTCGTTTTTCCTGTCGTTTCTTTAATAACCTTATTCAGATGGTTCACATGCACAGACAACCGATTGGCATAATCAGTCGGCGTACGCAGAACTAATGCAGCACGGGGATAATCTATCGGAAATTGCCTTTCCAGTAACTCCATAAACAATTCTGCAATACGCTGTGAAGCATTCGGATGCGATTCATACTGATTAGCATCCTGCATCCTCATGGCCGTATGTATCAGTAAATGAAGATAACAACGCAACACATCAAGTGTACCTGCGTAACCGGATTGTATCTCTTCCTGCATCTGAGCATATATATTTTGTACTTTCATCAGTTGAGATTCATCCAGGAAGAAGACTTTATCACCCGTCAGTTTAAATAAAGGTGTATTCGCCAAAGAGCCGTTCTTCTCTTCGGATTGCACAAACTGCTCATTAAAAATGCAGAACATACCCCTCTGCTCTTCACTGACAGACTCCCAAGCATAAGGCACAAGAGGATTGGAAAACAGCAGCGCCGGACGATCTACCAGAATCCATTTATCAGCATAATATAATTTCCCAATACCCATGATTAAAGTTACTTTATAGAAATCCCGATAGCTGAATTGCACAGTACCGAAATTGCACCGGCGGGAGAAGATATTGAAATATTCTTTCCCTTTAGAATAAGTGGTATCCAGTTTCGGATCGCAACGTTGTATTCTCTTGTAGAATTGAGGAATTGTTTCAGCCATTATCCAAGTCTCACTAAATGATACACCGTCCCCCTATTCGTCTTCTTGCAAGGGATATCCAATTTCTTCAGCGAACGGCCGAAGTGCCCTATTTTGCTGACCGACAGTTTATCGCGGGTTTTCTGCTGTAGATAATTGAATATCTCCATTGCGGTCAGCCATTCCCCTTCCCGTTCTTCTTCCGTCACCCGGAAATAGCAGTGGAAAAGCTGTTCGAGCGGACTGACCTGTTCAAAATCCCGGTTGGTCTCTTTCAGGATAGCTTCGTCCTCATCATTCAACCAGTAGCGCTCACCTTTATAAATGGCATCCATGGCCTGAGCATACAATTGCTTGTAGTTGATGGTGACATTCGTATCAATAGGTGCAGTCACTTCGATACAGATAAAACGGCGGCTGCCGCTGGGATCGGTAAGCAGGTCCATCTGATTACTGGTACCGATAAACGAGGCATAACGGCGCACTTCCTGAATGGTAGAACCGTAAGGTTTCCGCAAATTTGCCACAGGTTTCTGCAAAAGATGTTTCAGAAAACCCTGCTGATTAGAGCTAATCTGATCAAACTCATCCAGGTTCACCAGCAGAAAACGCCCCAGATAACGCTCCGCATCCTGTTTGCTCTTAAAATCAAGACTATCCGTATATCCGAAACGCAGTTCAGGCGGCAAAATAATGCGACAATAGGTAGATTTACGATACCCCTGTGCCCCAACCAGCAATGGCGACGTACTGTTTCCATGTTGGCGGTCGAGCCCACGCCAGTGAGCCACCATACTGAGAAACCAGCGATAAAACAACTCCCGCCAATGCGGATTATTGCATGGCACAAGATTGGCAAGCGCCCGGATGCGGTCTTTTCCGTCCCAACGCCCCACACTGCAAAGGTATTCTTCAACAGGATTGTACAAAGACACATACTCTGATGTCAGATAACGCTCCACGTCACGGTCCCAGGCACGAATCCCCTCTTTCAGGGCATTAATCGCCACCGTATTGCGTACCCTCCGATCCACCGGTCTGAAATAGAAATGAATGGAATTCCGCTGACGGTATTCCAGATCGTTCAACACCGTGTTATAACGAAACTCATAGCGTCGTTCCATAAACTCTTCCAGGCGCAGAGCGGTATCCTGCTCCGGAGTCAAAATAGTTTTAGAGCCAAAGCCCTTAGACTCTTGGTAAATATTATGAACCATAGTACGTACCGTTTGCTGCTCCGCCTGTGCATAATAATGAATAATCGTCTGCCTCACAACTTCCTCTTCCGGTATGCCCGCCTTGTAGCAATACTCCGCAAGGCGGACAAGCAACGGTTGGAGATTATTTCCCCGTCGCCAGTTCTCCATATCCCGGAGCGCCTTATCGAGGGCGGTTTCAAAAAGCATGGTGAAGGTCTGCGATGTTTCAAAACCCGGTTCCAGCCTCAGTAACGGATTTTTCTCAGCCAACTGCCGTTGCCGGAAGGTCTGTTCGCCGGGCATGGAGAATGGCTGCTCCAGACAGAAAGGTACTGCATGAGGATTGTATCCGGGATGTTCATCGAGTGTCATCCGGCAGCTTTGCATCAGTGAGGGCTCTTTCAAGGTAATGGGAAACGGGAACAACGGCTGATAGCAACTCACCGCCAAGCGATAGGCATGGGCATGAAACAATGCGGCTTCCTGTTCACGCTTCGGTAAGTTTCCATCCGGCAGGGCGAAACACACCCATATTTTCACACTCTTTCCGCTGGAACCGCAAAAAGCAGCAAACGTCTGAGGAAGCAGCATCGCCTGACGTTTTACCAGTTCAGCTTCCGCCAGCCCAGCCAGCTTCTTCACTTCAAGCTGAACCAGACCATTGTATCGTTTCATCCTTCGCCCTCCGTCTTTAGTCCGGGCGCACTCCACGGCAGGATAGACACGTGGAAGTTTGTCAATATGAGAGAATGCGGATTCAGTACCTTCCAACTGAGGGATAATAGTTCGTAACCCCGTCACATACCCGTCTCTGGTTTCCGTTTTCATCTTCTCCATCAGCACGTCGGCATCATAAACGGTCATCATCTCTCTGCCTGCATCTTTGTCATGTCTTATTGAAGTGATTTTCATATCATTATCTGTTTTGAATTTTATTTATATAGTATAATTCCTTTAAAGAGTTACAAAGATACTGCTCCAAAAAGCGAAAGTCAAGTATTTAAGCATATTATTCTGCATTTATTTCAAAAAAGTTCAGCTCATATATTTTGCAGTAAAAGCTTCAATAATAATTGAGAAATAAACAGGGAATCACTTGACTTAGCCCTGCTTATTTTGTATCTTTGTAGTAAGTCCTATTGGGTGTTAACCTTGGTCAACAGGCCGTGCAATGGAGGTCAACAAGCCGAGCAACCAACGTTGACAAGCCTGTTGACCAAGGTTAATACTCAATCATTCCTAAGGGTAAAAGGGATGTTCCTTAGGAGGAAACAGAATAGTCCCTAATGTAAAACAAATTAATACCTTATAATTAAAACAAGCAACTATGGCAATCTTATTTGAATGGTACGAAAACCCGGTGGCTCCCAACCAGTCACAAGAAGAAACAAAACTGCATGCACGCATCACACTGAACGGAAAAACAGGAACCGACAGGTTGCGACGCAAAATCCAGGAACGTTGTTCACTGACGGAAACTGATGTATCGGCCGTGCTCGACGCCCTGTCTCATGCAATGGGTGAAGAACTGGCGGAAGGCAGACAGGTACATCTGGATGGTATCGGTTACTTCCACCCTACCCTGACCTGCACGGAAGAAATAAAGGAAGATACAAAACGGAAGAATACGAAAGTAAGGCTGAAAGGCATCAAATTCCGGGCGGATCAGGAACTGAGAAGTGAAATCGGAAATGTGAAACTGAAGAATATAAAACACAACGGACACTCCAACAAATTATCGGATGAAGAAATAGACAACCGGCTAACCATCTACTTCAGTCAGCACCACATGATGACAAGAAGTGACTTCCAAAGGGTATGTGGCATGATGAAATCGACCGCAATGGGGCATATCCGCCGCTTACGCGGGGAAGGAAAGCTAAAAAACATCGGATTACAGAACCAACCGATATATGCGCCAAACGTGGGGTATTACGGTATAACAGAAGAAGTTATGATGTAGAAATGTAAAAATCCGACGTGAGAGTAAGCGGCTTACTCTCACGTCGGATTTTTACTCTCACCCACACTTAATATTCTAATTATCAATAAGCTATTTTAAAAGTGAGGGTAGTGAGAGTAAACCGAGCCAACTTTTTATTGAATCTTGAGCAACATTAAATTATTGTTAATTACCCTTTCATACATCGAACCATGTTTCAAAGATTATGTTGTTACAAATGAACAGCAACCTTAATTATGAATTTAAAATAATGAATTATGAAGAAGAAAATTAAATTTTTAAAGAAAGAATCGCTGTTACGTTAATGAACGGGATTCGAGAAAGAGTAGATTATATGATTAAACTAACTTTAAACTTAACAAAGATCAAAGCAAACAAGAAATCTGCAACCTAACCCTCCCGCTTTATTCCTGAAAAGAGCAAACAAATAAACTACTTCAGGGCATGTTATATTTTATTGTATCAACTATTAATGCATTTCAATTATGAAAAAATCAATTATTTTATCAGCATTTGTTTTAGCAGCATTGGCTGCAAATGCCCAGACTACCGTACAAGGCAGCAAATTCACAGACAATTGGTCTATAGAACTAAAAACCGGTATTATAACTCCTGTAAGCCACAGCGCTTTCTTCAAGAATGCCCGCCCGGCTTTGGGAATTGAGTTTACGAAGCAACTTACCCCCGTTTTCGGACTGGGAGTTCAAGGCATGGGATATATAAACACCTCGAACAGTAAGACAGCTTTTGATGCTTCAGACCTTAGCTTATTGGGTAAAGTCAACCTGATGAACCTGTTCGCAGGCTATACAGGTACTCCGCGCATATTCGAAGTAGAGGCCGTAGCCGGTGCGGGATGGCTGCACTACTACATGGACGGCCCTGGAGATGTGAACTCCTGGTCCAGCCGTTTCGGAATGAATTTCAACTTCAATCTCGGAGAAGCTAAAGCCTGGACGATAGGAGTCAAACCGGCATTGGTATATGATATGCAAGGCGACCACAACCGTAGCCGATTCAATGTAAACAATGCCGCCTTTGAACTAACAGCAGGTGTAGCTTACCACTTTGGTGGTAGCAACGGAAGCCATCACTTTACCTTGGCTAAACTCTATGATCCGGCCGAGATTAGCGACCTGAACAATTCTATCAATAATCTTCGCTCACAAGTGAATGAGAAGAATGGTCAGATCAATGTCGACGCACAGAAGATCAGCGCACTGCAACAAGAAGTAAACAACTTACAGAACCGGGTAATCCCTGTTGAGACGGTAGTGGAGACCAGCCGTATTCCGGAATCCATCATTACTTTCAGACAAGGTAGATCTACAGTCGATGCCTCTCAGTTGCCAAATGTGGAACGTGTGGCTTCTTACATGAAGAAATACGCAAATACAACAGTGGTGATTAAAGGCTACGCTTCACCGGAAGGTAGTGCTGAAGTCAATGCAAGAATAGCTAAAGCACGTGCCGAAGCCGTAAAGACAATTTTGGTCAATAAGTATAAAATCAACCCGTCACGTATTACTGCCGAAGGTCAGGGAGTGGGTGACATGTTCACAGAACCAGACTGGAACCGGGTTAGTATCTGTTCTATTATTGAAGATGCCAAATAAACAAAATTAAAATCCCCCTCGCCACAGATAGTTGTAGCGAGGGGGATTTTTAGTTTATGAGAGTTTCGATACACCCTCATTTCTTATTCCATTATTTAAAGTATCCTACAGGATGATTCAACATAGGAATCTGACTATCTTTCAGTTTCAATACTTTCTTCAACTGAGTGGCATCCATCGAACCTCGTGGCACTGTAGCCAATTTGGCATTAGCACAGAATAAAGAGATATTCTGCGAAACGATACCAACATCCATAGCTCCAACCACCTGATTTTGTGGCTTCTGAGCATCGCCAAAGAGAGAAACATCACTGACCAGTACCAAAGATACCGGAGCCGCTTTTACAAAAGTCTGACCACCTGCAACAGCATCGCGATGATCTCCTTCAGAAACCAGATTTAACTGATGATTTTTCGCATCGTACACATAGCTCCCTTCGGGTAATATCACGTATACATCTACATCCTGCTTATTCAAAGCCGATGGAGCTGTCCGCTTTCCAGACTCCGGACGATTGATTCCGTTAGCAGCCCACAATAAATCCGACAAGTCAGCAAGGCTCAATGCTTTCGAAGCATATTCACGTGTAGACTGACGTTCAGACAATGCTTTCATTACCGTACCGACACGATTCAAATTGGGCTTGGGTAACTTAACTACCTTATCAGCAGCAGAAGCAGCCACTGAAAGCACTAAACAAACTAACAATAGTTGTACTTTTCTCATAACTGTGGTATTTTAAAAGTTAAGAGGCAAATATACAAAAAAGGAATGAATTTTCATTTTTTGAGTATTATAGTATTCTCTTTTAGATAGGCTTTAATTTACTTACTAATAAAATCCTGTGGATGTTTCTTTACAAATTGTGACATCAATACAAAAAGACGGCCTCCATTATTCAACTCATAATATTCATTATCAAATTCTGTCAGAGGATTATCCTCATAACTTTTACTAAAATTTTCCGATGTACCGTCATCAAACTTTTCTAATTCTGGTTTTATTGTCTCGTAACAAGCATTAGCTCGTCTCATAAGACTGGAGAAGTCAATAGCTCCAATCAATTCCAAAGCCTTTTCAACTTCATACCGATCCTCACCCGACGGATTGAAATAGTATTGATTAAATCCTCCGTTACAAACTTCTCCATCCAATTCATAAATAAGAGAGAAAGCCTTTTGTGAATCGCTAAACCAAACTTCGTCGCTAAGCAAGCTCCACATAATTTTAGTATATAGCTCATCTTCAGGAGTTGCATCTATCAACTCTTGAGTAATAGGCTCATAATCTTCAGAAATACCTTTACCAATATTTTTTTTCTTAAAACCAAGTAAATTCAAGAACCAAGTAAGCATAATAATATAATTTAAGATATAGTCAAAATTAACTCATTCAAATTCACTCTTTTCGGAAAAGACCGAAAGCATCAGGACAATGCTCCGCAAGATATAGACTTAGCGATTTCTTCCATATGTGTATCATCCGTTCCGCAACAGCCGCCAAATATCCTAAAATCATATTCTGATTTCAATTTCATCATACCTTCAGCCAAGTCGGCAGGAGAAGAAGATTGCAAATCAGCGGAACCGTCCAGTTCACTATAAGACAATGCGGAAGTATTGGCCTGAATACCGATGAACCGTGTTCGGACAGCCTCGGTTTGGTTGAAGTTGTGCGCAAGAGCTTCATAGACGATGCAGGGATGTACACAGTTTGTCATATAGCACACCGGTTTGCGAGATACATTATCGTCGATAAAGCGGATAGCATAGTCGATGGTATGCCCATCAATAAGTTTCCCGTCTTTTTGGATGGTAAAACTAATGATATAGGGGATTCCGGTATCGGACATAGCCCTCGCCATACCCGTTGCCTCGGTCAACACAGGCATAATTCCCGCATACAGGAAATCTGCTTTCGCAAATTTAAATAGTTGCGCCTGCCAATGATGAAAGTCGTGAGCTTCCTCAATATTTAGAGCACCGGCGCCTGTATAAGCATCTCCTTTACACCCCATCAGACCGCCAATATACATTTCAATATTTGATGTTTCCTTTATCTTACGGAGGAACCTGACATTATTCTCAATAATAGCCTCATCATATCCGGCCTGAATAACTTGCTGCTTATTGGCCCGTCTGGTTGGGGTGGTAGCCAAGAACGGTAGATTGTATTTTTCAGCAATCCCCATGTAGCCCCGCCAAAGAGTTTCCAATGCCAGCCGCCCCTGTTGACTATAAATCAAATCAGCCATAGCTACACTGCCATTAATGGTGAGACCATACTCACGCTTCAATCGTTCTCCCAATGCCCCCTCCATCAGAACTGAAGAATGAGAGGCTATGCAAGTTTCAAAATCCATACAAGTCGGTTTTATATATTACTCGCAGGTATGTGATGCCTGTTGCCGCAAAGTTACAGAATCTTTCCCGGCTTTAAGAATACGGATCAAATGATTTCCGGTAAAAACAGAAAACTCTTCTCTTCGAAAAATCTGAAAAACAGAAAAAAAGCATTATACTTGCAATCTAAAAACACACTAATAGCTGACTAAGATTATCATGTTATTAAATCTAACAGAAGAACAAATCATACAATTAGCCCCGGATGCAGCCTCCGTAAAAGCCGGAAAAGGGTTGGCGACAAGAGCCAAGTGGGTGTTGCTGGAACACAGTGACCGTGCTATCTGGGGGCATTGCCAAGGAAGTGGGAAAACTCCATACCAGACCGTAATCGATACAAAAAACGTAGCATTCAAATGTTCCTGTCCCAGCCGGAAGTTTCCATGCAAACATGGATTGGGACTCTTATTTTTATATGCCGCACAGGCTGAGCAGTTCAAAGAAGCGGACGAACCGGAATGGGTGACTTCCTGGCTTTCCAAACGGGAAGAAAAAGCCGAAAAGAAGGAACAGAAAGCCAAAAGCGACACGCCTGTAGATGAAGCTGCACAAGCCAAACGTCAGGCTATGCGCCACCAAAAGGTGCTGAACGGTATTGATGAACTGGAAATTTGGCTGAAAGACCTGCTACGCAACGGATTAATCAATATACCGGAACGGGCTTATACTCTTTTCGACGGTATTGCCCGCCGTATGGTCGACGCCCAGGCTCCCGGACTCGCCAATCGGTTGAAAGCCATCCAGGAAATAAACTTCTACGAGGAAAGTTGGAAATACAAGTTAACCGACCAACTCGGAAAACTCTACCTCCTGATGAAGAGTTACCGGAACCTGGACCTGCAACCGGAAGAGTGGCAACAGGAAATCCGCACACAGATAGGTTATCCGCAAGCAAAAGAGGATGTGCTGGCGGGTGAAACAATTACCGACCAGTGGCTGGTACTCCATAAGAGAAGTCGGAAGATAAACGAGCTGAATAATGATATTTACTGGCTATACGGATGCCGGAGCAATCGTTTCGCCATCTATCTCAGTTTCACAGCTCCCGGAACCTTGGCGGAATTCAATCTTGTTCCCGGCAGTACCTACGACGGAAAACTCTGTTATTATAAAGGAGTAGGCAGTCTTCGCGCCTTGTTCAAAGAATGTGAATTATCCGAAGAAGCGATTACCCCGTATTTCTGTGCGAATCTGCAAAAAGCAACCGCCCGATACAGGGAAGCCCTGCAACAGAACCCATTTGCCGAAAATGTACCCGTATTAGTAGAAAATCTGCGACTGGCTGTTCAAGGGAAACAACTCTGTGTGCAGGATGCAAACAACGAACTGATGCCTGTGCAGATGCAAGACATCACCCGAACAGACATTCTATCCGTCACGGGTGGAAAGCCGTTTGCCGCCTTCTTTCTGGCAGACGCCAATTGCTGGGAGCTAAATTCAATGTGGTATCAATCTGACTATTATATTTGGAGAGATGAACGTAACTGAACCAATCATTAATGCAGCCTTATTGGGAACCGCTGCCAAAGAATTCATTCCAAACGGTTTACCGGAAACTCTGGAAGAAAACTTCCGGCTGCTGCAAGAAAAGAGCGAAGATGCGGAAGACGCTTTCTATCAGTTTTCAGCCCTGACTTTCGCCTACAGCCGTGCCGGAATGGAACCGTTACCTACCGGAGAAGCTATCACCATGAATGAAGCTCCGGATGACAGTCTGCCCTATTTCGACCGGAATATCGGCGACCTGCTGATTCAGATGGTCAATGAACAGAACCGGTATCTTTTATTATATGCTTACCGGAAAGCTGCCCGGTGCAACAAGCTTATTCCGCCATTCTATCTGCGGACGCTAATCTCACATGCCTACGACCGCAATAATCCCGATAAGCACGAAGAGCAAGCACTGCTTTCTTCCTTAACAGGTAACCGTGGACGCTGGCTGCTTACCCACATGGAATTACCGGACTGGGGAGATACCGGAAACGAAACCTGGGAAACAGCCTCGCATGAAGAACGGAAGCGGATGCTGCAACGCCTGAGAAAAGAGAATCCCGGACAGGGACTTGCCTTGCTGCAAACCGAACTGAAAAATGAATCTGCCGCCCACCGCGACGAACTGATACAATGCCTGCGCACCAATCTGAGTAAAGCGGATGAAAACTTCCTGCAAGAGATTGCCACTACCGACCGAAGCAGTAATGTAAAAGAAACCGCCCGTCGCCTGTTATGCAGTCTGCCCGACTCGGAACTGGTAAAAACATACTGTGACCTGCTGCGTGGAAAACTTCATTATAAGATGTTACTGGGCTGGTCATACGATAAAATCACCTTTACACCTGAGATGAAGAAATTGGGCTTGGAAGAGGTCAGTTCCAACAAGAAAGAAAAAGATGAAGAGTTTCTGCTCCGCCAGCTCGCCGAACGTGTACCGCTCAGTTTCTGGGCAGAGTTCTACGGCTGTTCACCGGAGAAAGCCGCCGCAAAACTGGCAAAGAAGCCACCATTCGGTTCCTACTTCAACTTATGCCAGCCGATAGAAAATTTCGGTGACAATCTGTGGGCGTATCAAACCCTGAAAGAAGATTCAAATGAAGCCTACGCCTCTTCACTGATGGGATTACTGACGCCGGAGCAACGGGAGGAAATCAACTTCCAGACAGACAGCAAGAGCAATTATATTCCCGAACCCTGGTATAATGCGGACGGGACGCAATGGGGAATAAAATTCTCCACACGAGCTTTACAAAGATTGTTCCATAGCAATTATTACTATTATCCGAAAGAGATGGCAGAACGCCTGTCGCTATACTTTCCTCCGGAGATGTTGCCCAAAGTGGAACAACAGGCAGTGGCATACGATGCCGAACACGCCATTGCCAAATTCTGCCGACTGACAGCGGAGTATATGAGAATGAAAGAAAAAATAAACAGCTTGTTTAATGACAATAAATAATACAAAACAATATGAGTACTTTACTTAGACAACATGCCGAACAGCAATTCGCAGAAGAGCTGCACGAACTGAAAAAGAATGAAACAAACTCTGTTCCCGAAAATTGGGAAATGTCTCCGCAATCGGTAGTCACCTACCTGATGGGGGGCAAACTGAAGAACGGATTTGAAGTTTCACCTAAATATATAGGTAACCGCCGTCTGATGGAGATAGCAGTAGCTACCCTGGTAACAGACCGCGCATTGCTGCTATACGGACTTCCCGGTACGGCGAAAAGCTGGGTGAGTGAGCATATTGCTGCCGCTATTTCCGGCAACTCCACACTGATAGTGCAAGGTACTGCCGGAACAGGAGAAGAAGCCATCCGCTACGGTTGGAACTATGCCCGACTGCTGGCAGAAGGGCCCAGTGAAGGCGCACTGGTGCAAACCCCAATAATGAAGGCCATGCAGGAAGGCAAGATAGGACGTATCGAGGAGTTGACACGTATCGGCTCTGACGTACAGGATACTCTGATCACAATTCTTTCGGAGAAAACACTTCCGGTTCCGGAGTTGAATAAAGAAGTACAAGCGATACGCGGTTTCAATATCATTGCAACAGCAAACAACCGTGACAAAGGAGTCAATGATCTGTCGAGCGCCTTGAAACGGCGTTTCAATACCGTCATTCTTCCTTTACCGGATACGATTGACGAAGAGATAGACATTGTACGCCGCCGCGTGGAAAGCTTTGAAAAGGTGATGCAACTTCCGGCAGAGAAACCGGCACTTGAAGAAATCCGTCGTGTAGTAACCATTTTCCGTGAGCTGCGGCAGGGAGCTACCAATGATGGAAAGACGAAGTTGAAAGCACCCAGTGGTACATTAAGTACGGCCGAGGCTATCTCGGTGGTAAATAACGGTTTGGCCATGGCAGGTTATTTCGGAGACGGACAGATACATGCCGAAGACCTTGTTTCGGGCATTCTCGGAGCAGTGGTGAAAGACCCGGTACAGGATAAAGTGGTATGGCAGGAATATATGGAGACGGTAGTGAAGAACCGCGACGGATGGAAAGATATCTACCGTGCTTCAAGGGATATGATCTGATACCTCCCACTCCATCATACGAACTAAAAGATTAAAAGAATGGCAATTCACTTATTAGGGATAAGGCATCACGGTCCCGGTTCATGCCGGAACGTACTGGAATACCTGCAAAAGCTTCAGCCCGATCTCATCTTGCTGGAAGGTCCGGCAGAAGCCGAGACTCTGCTTCCATGCGTGCTGAATGAACAGATGGAACCACCCGTCGCCTTACTCGCCTATCAACCCGACCAGCCACAAAATGCGGTGTTCTATCCATTTGCCGAATTCTCTCCGGAATGGCAGACGATAGTTTACGCCCTGCGGAACGAAGTACCGTTACGCTTCTTCGATTTACCACTGGTACATTCGATGGCGCAAAATCAGGAACCCAATAATACAACCGAAGAGCAACAGGAGGAGATTATCTCCACCGTATACAGAGATCCTTTTGACTATCTGGCAGAAGTGGCCGGATATACAGACGGGGAATCATGGTGGGAAACTACCATCGAGCACCGCAAAGACAGTGCCGATGTATTTCAGGCTGTGAAAGAAGCCGTAACCGCATTGCGGGAGGAACTTCCCGAACATACTTCTCCCCGTGATCAGCTCCGCGAAGCCTGGATGCGTAAGATGATCCGCACGGCACAGAAAGAAAATTTCGAACGCATCGCCGTGGTCTGTGGTGCCTGGCATGTGCCCGCCCTCGAAAATATGCCTAAAGTAAAAGAGGATAACGAACTGCTGAAAGGACTGCCCAAAATAAAAATAGAATGTACCTGGATTCCCTGGACATACGACCGGCTTGCTTTCCGCAGCGGATACGGAGCCGGCATAGAATCCCCGGGCTGGTATCATTATCTTTGGCATCATCCGCAGGACGACGGTACCCTCTGGATCAGTCAGGCTGCTTCCCTTTTCCGCAAGAAGAATATGGATATCTCCGTAGCCCACGTCATAGAAACTGTGCGTCTGGCACAGGTGACGGCTGCTTTACGCAATCTCCCCGCCCCTTCACTGGCTGAGTTTAATGAAGCCATCACCACCGTCATGGGCTTTGGCGACGATATCCTTTTACAAATCATCAAGGAAGAACTTATCATCAGTAACCGTCTGGGGCGTGTTCCCGATGATGTACCCAAAGTTCCCTTGCTGGTAGATGTGGAAAAGACTCAAAAACGGTTGCGTGTTCCATTTACAGCCGAAATCAAAGAGCTGACTCTTGACCTTCGTAAACCGAATGATCTGGATAGAAGTATCTTCTTCCATCGCCTGCACCTGCTCGACATAGATTGGGCAATTCCGGGCGGTACTGACGGTAAAGGTACTTTCAAAGAAAAATGGACACTCTACCACAAGCCGGAACAGATTATAAGCATCATCGAAAAGGCTATCTGGGGAAATACACTGGAAGAAGCAACGCAGAAGTTTCTGCTCAAACAGACGAAAGAGATACGGCATATTCCGGAACTCACCCGGCTGCTCGACCGGGTAATCCCTGCCAATCTACCGGACTTAGTAGAAGCCATGACGGTGCAACTCGACCGCCTCTCGGCTGCCTCCACTGATATCATCGAGATGATGGAGGCAGTACCCGATCTGGTAAATATCGTCCGCTACGGCAATGTCCGCAATCTGGATTTCTCAAAGGTAGGCGATATGCTCCAAGCTATGATTGCCCGTATCCTTGCAGGTGGAGTACTTGTTTGTATCAATATAGACGAGGAGGCTGCTACGGACATACTCAACAAACTGGTGTCTACGGATTACGCAGTTTCCACTCTCAATGATCCGGAACTGAACAGGATGTGGCTGGAATTCATCCGCCAGGTGCGTACATCCGTTAATGTACATCCGCTGTTGTCCGGCTATGCCACACGGCTGCTGAATGATAAGGGAGACATTTCAGCCGAAGAAGCGCAGAATACCCTTAGTTATTATTCTTCCATCGGTAATGCTCCGGCAGATATGGCCTACTGGTTCGAAGGTTTCCTCCGTTCTTCCGGTTCCATTCTGCTGCTGGATGATAATTTGTGGAACCTGGTAAATAACTGGGTATGTTCGCAGGAAAAAGAAACCTTCATGGAACTGCTTCCCATACTGAAACGCACGTTCAGCGAGTTCAGTCCCGCAGAACGCCGGAAGTTGGGTGAGAAAGCCAAGGCGGGCGGTGCAGGCGGCATACAGACTGCAACAGCCTCAGCAACGTCACACAATGAAGAGGAAGCTGCACGGGTGATTCCCTTGATTCACCGGTTATTAGGAATTGAAACGAAGTAAAGAGAAAGCAATGGAAGAAGAATATCTGAAAAGGTGGCGCCTGATACTGGGTGGAAACGAAGCCGACGGAACGGGTATCACACTGACACCGGAAGAGCAACGCATCGACCAGTCATTAGAAGCCGTATATGACAGCGACCGCCGCGGAGGACTCGGATCATCCGCCCCAAAGGTAAGCCGCTGGCTGGGAGATATCCGTGAGTTCTTTCCGCAGACTGTGGTACAGGTCATTCAGCGCGATGCAATCAAACGGCTGAATATCACCTCACTGTTGACGGAAAAGGAAATGCTTGAAACGGTAGTGCCGGATGTGCATCTTGTGGCTACACTGATGTCACTCAGTCGGGTTATTCCTGAAAAGAATAAGGAAATGGCACGGCAGGTAGTCCGCAAAGTGGTAGACGAACTGCTACGCAAGCTCTCCGCCCCTACCCAACAGGCTGTGACGGGAGCGCTCAACCGTTCTGCACGGCGGAGAAATCCACGTTATAACGAGATAGACTGGAAGACCACCATCACCAAGAATTTGAAAAACTACCAACCGGAATACAAGACTATCATCCCGGAAGTCCGTATCGGTTACGGCAGAAAACGGAAAGCGATGAAAGACATCATCCTCTGTCTGGACCAGAGCGGTTCAATGGGGACATCCGTCATTTACTCCGGAATCTTCGGGTCTGTACTGGCTTCCATTCCGGCAGTGAACACGCGGATGGTGGTATTTGATACGGCTGTGGTAGACCTTACCGATGACTTGCAAGATCCGGTAGACTTACTCTTCGGTGTACAGTTGGGTGGCGGTACGGATATCGCCCGCGCCCTGACCTATTGCCAGGGAGTAATCACCCGTCCGCAAGATACGGTGCTGGTACTGGTGACCGACTTGTATGAAGGGGGCGATCCGAGAGAAATGCGAAAGAAGTTCGTATCACTGGTGAACAGTGGCGTGCAACTTATCGTACTGCCCGCCCTGAATGATGACGGTGCCCCTTCTTATGACAAAAATCATGCAGAATTTCTGGCAAATATCGGTGTGCCTACCTTTGCTTGTACGCCCGATAAGTTCCCCGACCTGATGGCGGCAGCACTCAGTAAGCAGGATATAGGAATGTGGGTATCGCAGAATGTCAAGAACACTTAGTTTTGTGACAATCTATATTCGCAGGGAGATACCCCTACCAGTTTTCTAAACAGGTTGCTGAAATATTGTACGCTTGGATAGCCCAATTTTTCAGCAACCGAACTTACCGTATCACCTTTGCCTAATAGCATCTCCTTAGCGACTTTCAGCCTTTTCAACTGGAAGTATTCATCCAGATTCTTCCCCGTTTCAAACTTCAATAAATCACTGAAATAACGGGGAGATAAATGAAGTATATCTGCGCAGTATTTTGTAGAAGGTAATACACCGTTTTTCAATTGTCCGGACTGGATATAGCCATCCAATGCAATATCCATCTTATTCAATATCGCCTTATTGACTTCATTCCGAGTGATAAACTGACGGTCATAGAAACGGGAACAATAATCCAACAGGAGTTCTATATATCTTGAAATCAAGGTCTTGCTATGACAGTCTATTGCATGTTGCAGTTCCTTCTCAATATTGTACATACATTCAATTGCTTTATCCTTTTCGCGCAAGGAAAGGTGCAACGCTTCATTCAGATGATAAGAAAAGAAAGAGTAATTCTTAATGTTCCGCCCCAATGAAGTGCTGCAAAGCAAGTCGGGATGAAAAGCCAACAACCAGCCCTTTCGGGGAAATGCCTTTCCTTCGTTGATATTGATGGATTGTCCCGGAGTCAGGAAAATCATTGTTGCGTTGGAATAGTCGTAATACTTACGCCCGTAGATGAAATCCTCACATTCGCATTCCAACAGTAAGATGGTGTAGAAATCGAACTTGATAGTACGCTGCATCACATTGGCTTTAGATAAGTCAATGGCGCTCACCAACGGATGTAAGGTCTTATTTCCCAAACAGCAATTGCACTGGTGTACGGTCTCTATGTTCAATATATCCTTTTTCAAAACTGTACATTTTGCAGTCTATATTCATTGGGCGTACAGCCGACACGTTTTTTGAACAGGCGACTGAGGTGTTGCGGGTATTGAAATCCCAAGGTATAAGCAATCTCACTGATTGTCTCGTCCGTTTCAACGATATGTTCTTTAGCCAGTTCGATCACTTTCATCTGAATATGTTCCTGAGGTGTCATACCAGTTTCTTTCTTAATCATGTCACCGAAATAATTGGGTGAGAGATAGATTTTATCCGCAAAGTATTTCACAGATGGCAAGCCATCCTGCACAGGAAGATTACTTCTGAAATATTCATCCAGAAGTTGCTCAAACTTGGTAAGAGAGTCTTTATTGACGCCGCTCCGGGTGATGAACTGGCGTTCATAGAACCGCATACAGTAATTGAGCAGAAGCTCGATATTCATAGCAATCAATGCTTTACTATGCTTATCGATAGGATGCTCCAGCTCGATGCTGATCTTTTTCAGGCAATCCATCACAGTCTCTTTTTCCTGATCGGACAGGTGCAAAGCCTCGCTTACTGAATAAGAGAAGAAAGTATAATCTTTTATTGTCTTTCCGAGGGAGGTTCCGCGAATCAGGTCGGGATGAAAGAGGATACCGTACACTTCTTGCTGCACTACATCATTCAGCATCTCTACTCCGGCAGTCTGGCCGGGAGCAAAGCAAACGATGGTTCCTTCCTGATAGTCATAATGCTGGCGACCATACTTGATATCACAGTTCTTAGCTCCTTTCAGAAAGAGTGCATAAAGGCCATAAGTCATTTGGATATGATTGACCGATTTGGTTGCTTTGGTAAGATCCACCACACTCACCAGAGGATGCAGGGTTTCCAATCCGTAGAGACTGTTATAGTGATCTACATTATCTAATTTTATAACTCTATCCATATTCATAAGTATTTGAACTGCAACAAAGATAGAAATTATTTCAATTGAGAAATCAGGTATCTGTAATTGGGGTTATCATATCCGTAATAAGGGTACAAATTTCGGGATACAGCTTCAAAACAAAGACAACATTCGCATATCATCCAAAGCTTTCGGCTGATATTTTATCTCACTGAATACTCCCGTAAAGCCATCACCACGAGAACCGTGTGCCGCGAAACCTACTTTAATCTTCCCTTTCGTCCCAAGATTGAAATTCCTGACCATCAACCAGTTTTTATTGTCAGAGGAGTAGAAGAATGAATATTCCGATCCCCTCTTCACTACTGCCATATATGCGTAATCGCCTGCCGGCATGGAGTTGCAGTCATCAGAGAAAGTACGGGTGACAACGGAAACAATTGTCGGCTGAAGATGAACCGAGTTCTCATAACAGAATTTCGCCCAGACATCATCATCCTGATAAATGACAAGGGCAGCTACATCATAAACCGACTTCAATTTGCCTGTAACCCGTGCACTCATTGTAAAATCGGCTTCCGGCTCAAACAGGATAAGCGGGGCGTTCGCAACCTTCGACTTCCCGGAAGGGCTGTTGAAAAGATTCGTCTTTCCTGCCGCAGTTATGCTGATCCGGTCTTTTTCTATTTCGTAATCAACAGGGTGGTTGTGGATAATCAGATTGTGCGGAATAGTGGAAATACGCTTATTAATATCTGTCATCTGAAAGGATTTAGACGTGTTATGCCAGGAAAGAAGAAAAGGAATAGAGCTCAACTTGAACTGATTCTGCGCCGATGCAGGAATAGCTAACAGGAAAAATAAAACAAGATAGCTAAGTTTTTTCATAAATGTATTGTATTAGTTTCGGACAAAAATAGACACATCCATCGGCTTTCTTCGTAAGAGTATACTAATTAAACGGAAAAGAAACTAAAACATCATTTACGATGCCTATTGGCGAACAGCAGGAACAGGTTATTCTTTATTCTCATAAACATTGCTGAACTTGTGCCTGTTTTGGTGAAGATTAATTTTAGTACCGTTATGGAAGATAAAGAAAAGAAAAATGTAGTGTCAGCAGGTGATAACCTGACTGACTACATGGAGACGGTAATTGCCGACTTGGAAAAAGAAGGGAAATTTCCGGCAGCACATGTTTACCGGAGTGTACTGCACTCTTTTACCCGTTTCTGGAATGCCTCTGCACCGATGCGAGATGATCCGACATCAATGTCGAACGCCCTTGCACCAATACGGGATGTCTTTACGCCGGAGCGACTGAAGGAGTATGAGACGTGGCTAACGGAATGTGAATGCAGTCCGAACACTATTTCCACTTACATGCGCACGCTTCAGGCAGTGTATAACCGTTGGATGCCGCCCGGCATGGTAGACTACAATCCGATATTGTTCAAGGAATTGTATACCAAAGTAGAGTCGCGCACCAAGCGGGCACTAACAGCGGAACAGATGCGGCAGTTGGAGACTACGGATTTCAGCGCATTGTCGTTTCCCCAACAGCGTGTGCTGGCCTACTTCCTACTGATGTTCATGCTTCGCGGTATGCCTTTCATCGATCTGGCACATTTGCGGAAGCAGGACTTGCAAGGTAGGCGTATCGTCTACCGGAGGCATAAGACAGGCAAGCTGATGGTGGTGGACGTACCGCCGGATGCATTCCGGTTGTTGCAGAAGTACAGAAACAGGACTGGATCGGAGTATCTGTTTCCGATACTGAATGAAGCATCTCCGGGTAAAGAACGGTATCATCTTTATCAGGATACACTGCGCCGCTTCAACCGGGAACTGGCACGGTTGATGAAGAAACTCCTGCCCGGCGTTTCCGTGAGTTCGTACACGGCACGGCATACCTGGGCGACGCTGGCTTATCATAGCGGAACACCTCTTGGACTTATCAGCCAGTCGTTGGGACATTCGTCCATACGGGTGACAATGAGCTATCTAAAGCCCTTCGATGCGGAGGTGATAGATAAAGTAAACAGACAGGTGATCGCTTTAGTGAAAGGAAGCAAAAAGAAGAAAGCAGATAGCATCAATATGCTGTACGGCACTTTATTGAGATGATATTACTTGCATAGTAACGGCAGACAACGTGTGCAAAGGTGCATACTTTTTGACAAGTATGCAAACGAATGCTAATAAAACAACCGTTTAATCTTATATTTTACTATCTGGACTCCTCTTTACTATTCTAATAGATATACGAAATACAATTCCGCTTCCAACCCCTGAAAACGGATGCACTATTTGTGCGCCTTATTGCCAAGACAACTTCAATATATATGTTCATTCTCTGGTTTAGTGCCGTCCAAAAACGCTTTTTCAACCTGCACCGCTATAGTTGTCTGCCGTTACTATGCAAGTAACCCCACACAATCACATGTACAAAGCGACTGATGCCGAAACGACTGTAGCCGCACATGCGTTTCTTAATGAATAAACCGGCGGGATATACGACAAATCCCTCTATTATTAACCCCAATGAATAAAGTACGATTATGAAACGAACCAAACAGAAGTACGTACCGCCCCGTATAGAGGTGATGCAAATGGAGAACGAAGGCGTGATAGCTGGAAGCGGCAACCTGCCCGGAGTAAATGACGGTAACAGCGCATTCAACACCGGCTCCTACAGAAGCAGCAGCCGTGGCGGTTGCAACAGCGCAAGCAGCAGCGACCTGGAAGATCTTATTAACGACATTCTAACCATAGAACAATGAAAGCGATGAAATACATAAGCGCGGCCTTACTGACCGTACTGGTAGTCGTGGTCGCAGGATGCTCTGCCGACCGGGAACTTCCCAAACTCACCGGCAACACCGCCGCCGACACCCCCAAGAACTCCCAAACCCTTGTCCTGACCGTGGGAACTCCTACCGATGAAAGCACGCAAACCCGCGTAGCATACGATGACGCCGACCTGAAACTGACCTGGCAAGCCGAAGACCAACTGACCGTGGCAGGCTTCGATGCCGACGATACCTACAAAGGATGCAGCACAGACTTCACCTATCAAGGCGAGGAGAACAAAACCTCCGGCCCCTTCGAAGGAACAGCGGTGAGCGGTGCCACAACGTACACCCTCTATTATCCCAACACCGTACAAGTGAACCAAAGCACGGGTGACGCCTCCCTCTCCATGGAAGGGCAGACCTACACCCCGGACGATCCCACCGCCAACCTGAAGAATTATATATTACTGAAAAGCACAAGCAAAATATCCCCCGACGTCGATTTTACTCTGGAGATGGCGAGCAGCATCATGAAGTTCGATCTTAGCAACATCCCCGCCGAAGTGGGCAAGCTGACGAAACTAATATGGACGCTGGAAAACAACGTCGGCAACAGACAAAACCTGATGCTGGACTTCCCTGCCGGTGCGGTGACATTCGGCACCGGTGGCGGTAACACCTTGACAGCCTACCTTGGCTTCATGCCCTCAGGCGATGCCATGACGAAGTTCACCGTGATGCTGGTAGGCGACAAGATTTACCAGCAAGAAGTGGCGATGGCAGGCGGAAAGCCCTATACCGCCGGAAGCAGATATACCGCAACAATGGCCGGCGAATGGACGGAGTGCGAGCAGATGAAAATGACGGTAAGGATGGATGACACGAATGGGATTGGCTTCAATATCCCATTCCCAACAGGATACGCTGTACCCGCCAACACCGTAGTTGATTGGGGTGACAACAGTTCTTCCGTCATACCTCAAGGAACTGAAACCACAAGCAACGACGCATTCAATCATACTTATTCTCAAGCCGGTGCCTACACCATCACCATCACATCGGGGAAAGCGACAACGAAGCAGCAGATATTGCCTATGAACTTCTTTTCTAATAGAACCGGTAATAATAACGCGAAGAAATTGGTAAGCATGGATACTCCATTGCTGAACATGGATACCCGTAAGTTATCCGACCTCTTCCGTAATTGCAGCAACCTGGCCACAATACCCGATGAGCTGTTCGATAAAAATACGACTGCAACGGACTTCGAGTTTTGCTTCCAACGTTGCAGCACTCTGAAAGCAATACCTGATGGGCTGTTCAACAATAATACGAATGTAACGAGCTTCGCCAGTTGCTTCCAATATTGCAGCAATCTGGCTAAAATCCCAGATGGACTGTTCAATAAAAATACGGCTGTAACGGACTTCAAGTATTGCTTCAACGATTGCAGTCTGAAAGCAATACCCAAAGGCCTGTTCGATAAGAATACAGCTGCAACGAGCTTCTTCGCTTGCTTCTTCGGTTGCAGCAATCTGGCTGAAATCCCAGATGGACTGTTCAATAAGAATACGGCCGTAACTGACTTCGGGTATTGCTTCTACGATTGCAACACTCTGAAAGCAATACCTAATGGGCTGTTCGACAATAATACGAATGTAACGAGCTTCAACGATTGCTTCTACGATTGCAACACTCTGGCTGCAATACCCAAAGGATTGTTCGATAAGAATTTGGCTGCAACAGACTTCGGATATTGCTTCGGCCGTTGCAACACTCTGGCTGCAATACCCGAAGGATTGTTCGATAAGAATTTGGCAGCAACAAACTTCAGCAATTGCTTCTACAATTGCACGAAAGTCAAACTGAACAAGAATATATTCAGCACGGATGGCAACTATAGCCGTTTTAAAGATAAGAACATGAACTTCAGGTATTGTTTCAAGGCAGGCAACAGTGCTATCGACCCAGGCGAGGCTCCCGAACTGTGGAAGTATGATAAAGGCAGTGCAACCTGGAATACATCCGACTGTTTCGGTAATGCCAGATTCACGAACAAGGACGGTTATACCGATGAAGTGGCATCAGCCTGGGGTACTCTGAAAGATTGATACATTAAATAAATCCTGACACCACAATGAACCGTAGAAGCCTCTAAAGAGTGTCATTGACACTTAGCACAAGTATGCCCGACACTTAGCACAAGTCTTCCACCCCCCTTCAGAATGGCCTACAGGGCATGTTTTACTTAAAAACCATAACGTATGGCATTTTTCAAACCTATTTACAAAAAGATGTCCAAGAAGTGGCATCCCCAGGCCGTGAGCGTGGGTAAACCTATCGAGATGGACGAGCTTTGCAAGCAAATCGCCCTCATCTCCACCGTGAGCAGCGCCGACAGCAAGGCCACGCTCGAAGCCCTCGGCCTGGTGCTGGGGAGCAGTATGAACACCGGTCGCACCGTCCACGTGGAAGGTCTGGGCACTTTCTACTACACCTGCGTCTCCAACGGCAAGGGCGTGGACAGCGCCGAGAAGGTGAACGCCAACCAAATCTCCGGTACCCGCGTCCGCTTCATCCCCGAGTCGCGCCGCCAAGGCAGCGCCATCACCCGCGCCCTCATCGGCGAGAATGTGACGTGGACCAACGTCAGTTCCATCAGTGGTCTTGACGGCACCGGTTCCGGTAAACCGAGCGGCGGAGACGGTGGCATCGAAGAAAATCCGTTGGGATAAGAAGACAACGCACCGCACCTCTATTCAAAAAAAGCGCCCCGCTGCACAATGATGATGCAGCGGGGCGCTTTGCTTGAATAGAGAATAATAAGTATCAGCCGTGACAGGAAGATAGCGAAATAAATGTTATCTTTGTTGCCCTATGATAAGTATTAGGTTTTAAGTATTAAGCATTAAGTAACACCGTTGAATTATGGAACAGAATAGCATCAAAGGCATCCCCTACGGACTGAGCGACTACACCCGTCTCGCCCGTGAAAACTATTACTACGTAGACAAGACTCACTTCATCCCCCTGATAGAGCAAGAAGCCTCGTATCTCTTCCTCATCCGCCCCCGCCGCTTCGGCAAGACGCTACTCATCAATATGCTGGCCGCCTATTATGACATCAACAACGCCGACCGCTTCGAAGAGCTCTTCGGAGAGCAATGGATATACGAACACCCCACCTCCCTGAGGGCGAAGTTCATGATACTCCGGTTCAACTTCTCCGCCGTCAACTCCACGCCCGGAAGGCTGGAAGAATCGTTCGAGGAGCATTGCACGGGGCGTCTCGTAGAGTTTGCCGACAAGTACGAACACCTGTTCCAGCCCGGCTTCCGTCAGGAATTGATGAGCCGAACCACCGCTTCAACACGGCTGGATTATATCAATAGCACCGCCAGCCGGCTGCGCCTGCGCATCTACCTCCTCATCGACGAGTACGACAACTTCACCAATACCATCCTTTCCACCTTCGGCAAAGACGAGTATCGCAAGGCCACCCACGGCGAAGGCTTCTTCCGATACTTCTTCAACGTGCTCAAGTTCCTCACCTCTGGCAACGACATGGCACTGGAACGCATGTTCATCACCGGCGTAAGCCCCATCACGCTGGACGACGTGACGAGCGGCTTCAATATCGGAACCAACATCACCACCTCGCCGCTGTTCAACGGCCTTGTGGGCTTCACCGACACGGAACTGCGCACCATGTTGGAGTATTACCGCGACCGGGGCGCACTGACGATGGACGTGGAAGAGATGATCGCCGACATGAAGCCGTGGTACGACAACTACCACTTCTCCAAGGAATGCCTGAACGAAAGCATGTACAATTCCGACATGACGCTCTACTACATAAACAGCTGTCTGAAACAGGGTAGAAAGCCCGAAGAAATGGTAGACACCAACATCCGCACGGACTACAACAAGCTGCGCCACCTCATCCGGATAGACCACGAACTGGACGCCAACTTCTCCGTCATCCGCGAAATCGTGGAAAACGGACGTACATCAGGCACCATCAGTAGCGCCTTCTCCGTAGAGAAAATGGTGAACGAGAATAACTTCAAGTCATTGCTCTACTACTTCGGCCTACTCAGTATCCGGGGCGTGGAGGAAGGCGAAACTGTGCTTGCCATCCCTAACAACACCGTGCGCGAGCAGTTCTACAACTACCTGACGGAGGCTTACGCAGATGAAGACATCTTCAGCCTGAACATCTCCACCCTGGGTAAACTGGCAAAAGAAATGGCATACCGTGCCGACTGGCAACCCCTCTTCACCTATATCGCCACCGAACTGGAGAAGCAGAGCCGCATCCGCGAGTTCATCGACGGTGAAGCGCACGTGAAGGGGTTTCTTCTTGCCTATCTCAATATGACGAACTTCTACCAGCTGATGCCCGAATATGAACTGGGAAAGGGCTACGCCGACTTCTACTTCCGCCCCAATCCGCAGATACCGGATATCCGCTACGCCTACCTGATGGAGGTGAAGTACCTGAAGCGCGACGACCCCGAAAGCCGCATCGCCACGCTGAAGGAAGAAGCCCGGACGCAATTGCTGAAGTACGCTTCGGACGAGATTGTCGCACAGACTATCGGCGGAGCGCAACTTAAACTGATTACCATTGTTTTCCGTGGTTGGGAAATTGTAGGGATGGAGGAGACGGATAAATTATTCAACGAGAAACGCGACTCTTGACGATAGTATTCTGTTGCGCCATATTTCAACTTAAAAAAGCGCCCCGCTGCATCATCATCGTGCAGTGGGGCGCTTTTGCATTTATAAGAAACTGTATTTGGGGTTATCATATCCGTAATTTATCTACAAAGGAAATGCTACGTTTCCCCGACCTTTGCAGTACAAAAAAGAAATATATGAAGAATAAATTCAAACTCAATTCAAGTACCCTACTTGTATTCATCCTCACAACCGGTGTATTCGGAATAATCAATACCGAAATGGGTGTGATTGGAATTTTGCCCCTGATAGCCGAGAACTTTCAAGTAACTGTTCCGGAAGCGGGTTGGACGGTCAGCATATTTGCGCTGGTAGTAGCAATATCCGCTCCCATCACCCCCTTACTGTTTTCGGGTATCAACCGGAAAAAGGTGATGATACTGGCACTGGGATTATTTACATTAAGTAATATCATCTCCATGATGACCACTAATTTTACGGTGTTGCTGATATCCCGTGCACTCCCGGCATTCCTTCATCCGGTATATATATCTATGGCTTTCACGGTAGCGGCAGCATCTGTCAGTAAGGAGAAGGCACCAAAGGCAGTAGCAAAAGTATTCATCGGCGTATCAGCAGGTATGGTGCTGGGGGTGCCGGTGACAAGCTACATTGCAAGCGAAGTTTCGTATTCAATGGGCATGTTATTCTTCACCGTTGTAAATGCATTGGTACTGGTTGCAACCATTCTGTTTGTACCTTCCATGCCGGTCAAAGAGAAACTGTCCTACGGTACACAACTCAGTGTATTAAAAAAGAAAGTAGTCTGGTACTCCATTCTTGCTATCACGCTGATTAACGGAGCCTTATTCGGATTCTTCAGCTATATGTCTGATTACTTGAAGACAATCACCGGGGTTTCGTACACCGTAATCAGTACAATGCTACTGATTTATGGACTGGCCAATATAATAGGAAATGTAATAGCCGGAAAGCAACTGGCGGTCAATCCGGTACGTAGTATGATAATGATTCCTTTGGCACTACTGACTTTTTATATAGGAGTATTCGCTTTCGGGGAATGGCTGATGGCAATAGCAGTTATCATTCTGATCCTGGGAATTCTGGCAGGATACGGACAGAACACCATGCAATACATGATAACGCATGCCGCTCCCGAAGCACCGGATTTTGCCAACGGACTGTATTTATTATCTGCCAATCTCGGTACTACAGTAGGTGCAGCCGTCTGCGGATTGTTTATCACCTTCTTCAATACGCGTTATTCCGTCATCGGCTCTTTGATATTCCTTGTTTTAAGCATTGTATTCGTCGTATTAAGAATACGTGCTACACAATCCGAAAGGCAAATCAGAATGGAAATGGCTGCATAAGAAATAAGAAGCGGTTTTAACTTTATAATATAAAATGATTATGACTAAGAAAGTATTGATTTTATCATCCAGCCCTCGTCGTGGCGGAAACTCCGATACCCTTTGCGACGAATTTATACGAGGAGCAATTGAAAGTGGTAACGAAGCAGAAAAGTTTTTCCTACGTGACAAGACAATCCATTATTGCACAGGATGCAGCACATGTAGCCTGCACGGAAAACCTTGTCCGCAGAAAGATGATGCGGCAGAGATTATAGAGAAGATGGTGGCAGCCGATGTAATAGTTATGGCTACACCCGTTTATTTCTACACGATGAGTGCACAGATGAAAACGTTGATAGATCGTTGCTGTGGGCTCTATACGGAGATGAAGAATAAGGAATTTTATTTCATTGTCACCGCTGCCGAAGATGATCGGAAACTGATGGAACGTACCGTAGACACTTTCCAGGGATTTCTGGATTGCCTGGAAAATCCAACCATCAAAGGAGTTGTGTATGGAACCGGAGTTTGGCATGTGGGCGAAATAAAAGATAAACCAGCCCTACGGGAAGCTTATAAAATGGGAAAAGAAATAGAATAATTTATAGGATTTAAAAAAATAATAATAATGAGTCATTTTAGAATTTACATTCCTACCCGCACCTTGTTTGGTGCCGGTATGGTGAAGGAACTTCACAATCAGCAATTGCCCGGAAAGAAAGCAATGATTGTTATTTCAAACGGTCGCTCTACCAAGGATAACGGATATCTGAATACAGTAGAAGCCGAACTCCAGCAAGCAGGTGTTGAAACTGCCGTATTTGACCAGGTAGAAGCCAATCCGTTAAAATCAACCGTAATGGCAGGAGCCGCTTTTGCCAAGGAAAACAATTGCGACTTTTTAGTTGCCCTGGGTGGTGGAAGCGTAATGGACGCCTCCAAAGCGATGGCATTCATGGCCACGAATCCCGGCGATGTATGGGATTACATCAGTGGCGGAACCGGAAAAGGACAAACGATGGTAAACAAGCCCCTACCCCTGGTTTGCATTACCACCACTGCCGGAACAGGTTCCGAAGCCGATCAATGGGGCGTTATCACCAATGATGAAACCAATGAGAAAATAGGCTTTGGCGGTTATGATGAACTCTTCCCGGTACTGTCTATTGTCGATCCGGAGTTGATGAAATCTGTTCCGCCTAAGTTCACGGCCTATCAGGGATTTGATGCGTTGTTCCACTCTACAGAATGTTATATCTCTAAAACTGCCAGTCTGATGAGCGATATGTACGCATTGACCGCTATTGAAAATGTAGCTAAATATCTACCGCGTGCAGTTGCCAACGGAGCTGATATGGAGGCTCGTGAGAGAGTCGCATTCGCCAATAATCTGTCCGGTGCGGTAATGACCTTTTGCAGCACTACTGCCGAACACTCTTTGGAACACGCTATGAGCGCTTACCATCAGGAACTGCCACATGGTGCCGGATTGATTATGATCTCCAAAGCATTCTATGAATTCTTTATAGAGAAGCATGCCTGTGATGAACGATTCATCAAAATGGCACAAGCAATGGGTATGCCGGAAGCTGACAAACCGGAAGACTTTATCACCATGCTGGTAAAACTACAGGAAGCTTGTGGAGTGGCAAACCTGAAGATGAGTGATTATGGATTTACGCCCGATGAATTTGATACCCTTGTCACCAATGCCAAGGAAACAATGGGCGGATTATTCCTTGCCAACCCTTACGAATTGAAGCACGAAGACTGCGTGGAGATTTACCGCAAATCGTTTCGTTAATTCATAAACCCAGTTATTGTACGAGACTGCATCCGAGTTAACTTCATGTTCTGAACGAGAATGAGAAACATGAATTTATCTTCCGATGCAGCCTCTTTTGTACCCGATAAACAGAATCTGTAATCCGGGTTATTATGTCCGTAATCCGTCTACAAGGAGTATCCCATTTCCGCCGTATTTTTGCAATATAGAAAAAGGGTAATCAATCATTTAATAAACAACAAACAAAAAAACTTGAATAATGGAACTAATTAAAGACACTCATTACGAAGGTGAACGCCCTTTGTTCGCTGCTCACAACCTTCATCTAGAAAACGTAACGATCCATACCGGCGAATCTGCCCTGAAAGAATGTAGTAATATCGAAGCTGTAAATTGCCGTTTCGAAGGAAAATATCCTTTCTGGCATAACGATGGTTTCGTTGTGAAAAACTGCCTGTTTACGGAAGGAGCACGTGCCGCCCTCTGGTATTCCAATAATCTGCAAATGACAGACACTTTGGTAGAAGCACCGAAGATGTTCCGTGAAATGGATGGTATCCGGCTGGAAAACGTACAACTGCCCTATGCACTGGAAACCCTCTGGTTTTGCCGGAATGCAGAGTTGAAAAATGTAAAAGTAGACAAAGGTGATTACCTGTTTGTACACGGTGAAAATATCAGGATTGATGACTTTGAGATGAATGGTAACTACTCTTTCCAATACTGCAAAAACGTAGAAATCCGTAATGCGGTAATCAATTCAAAGGATGCTTTCTGGAATACGGAAAACGTGACGGTTTACGATTCTGTATTGAATGGGGAATATTTAGGCTGGCATTCCAGAAATCTGCGTCTGGTGAACTGCAAGATTTCAGGTACACAGCCGCTTTGCTATGCCCACAATCTGATTATGGAAAACTGCACGATGACAGAAGATGCAGACCTCGCTTTTGAATATAGCAGTGTACAGGCCACTATCCATAGTCCGGTTCACAGTGTAAAAAATCCGAGTACAGGAAGTATCACCGCCGAAAGTTTCGGAGTTATAATCCTGGATGAGAATATAAAAGCACCGGGCAACTGTGAATTGAAATTATGGGACGACCAAACCTGTTTTGACTGATTAGGTATGAAATACAATTTTGATGAAATCATTCCACGCCGGGGTACGAACTCCTACAAATGGGATTCTGCCAATGATGCCGACGTATTGCCAATGTGGGTAGCCGATATGGATTTCCGTACAGCCCCAGCTGTAACAGAAGCGCTGAAAAAGCGAGTAGAACATGGTATCTTCGGTTATGTCCGCGTGCCTGACAGCTATTATCATGCGGTAATCCACTGGTTCGACAGACGTCACAATTGGAAAATAGAGAGAGAATGGATAATCTATACAACTGGAGTAGTACCGGCTTTATCAGCAGTCATAAAAGCCCTGACGAATCCTGGTGATAGAGTTCTGGTGCAGACTCCGGTGTATAATTGCTTCTTTTCTTCCATCCGTAATAATGGTTGCGAGATGAGTTCCAATCCATTGATCTATGAGGATAACACCTATCGGATTGATTTTGACGATCTGGAGAAGAAAGCGGCAGACCCGAAAGTAAAATTACTGTTATTGTGTAATCCGCACAATCCGGCCGGAAGAGTCTGGAGCAAACAGGAATTAATACGTATTGGTGAGATTTGCCTCCGGAATGATGTATGGGTGGTATCAGATGAAATACATTGTGAACTGGTCTTTCCGGAATATACTTATACACCTTTTGCATCTCTTTCAGAAGAGTTCCAGATGCACTCCGTCACTTGCACATCACCCAGCAAAGCTTTTAATCTGGCCGGGCTTCAGATTGCAAACATCATTTCCGCTGATGCAGATATACGCAGAAAAATAGATAAAGCTATTAATATCAACGAAGTTTGTGATGTGAACCCATTCGGTGTGGAGGCATTGATAGCCGCCTATAATGAAGGGGAAGAATGGCTGGAAGAACTTAAAAGTTATCTATTTGCCAATTATCAGTATCTGAAAAACTATTTCAATGAACATCTACCGGATTTCCCCGTACTTAAATTAGAAGGTACTTATCTGGTATGGGTAGATTGTTCGGTGTTGAAGAAGCCATCGGAAGAAATCATGACGGCTCTACTGGAAAAAGAAAAGGTCCGGGTCAATGAAGGCAGTATGTACGGGGAAGACGGAGACAATTTTATCCGTATCAATACTGCCTGTCCGCGGCAACAGTTGGCTAAAGGTTTGGAGAGGCTGAAACATGCCTTCGGACAACTTTCTTAACATCTCCTATAACTATAAATAAGTATGGAAAGACCGGAACAGAGTCATATAGCAGGCATTATCATCGCCTATTTTCTGATTTATGTAGTCTGGGGCTCCACCTATTTCTTCATAGGGGTAGCCCTGAAAGACTTGCCGCCTTTTTTGCTCGGCGCCTTGCGTTTCACTGCCGCCGGTCTTATACTGTTGGGAATATGCCATTTCCGTGGAGAAAAGATATTCAAAAGAAGCCTGATAAAACATTCGGCCGTCAGTGGCATTGTACTGTTATTTATAGATATGGCAGTAGTAATGCTGGCACAACGCTATCTGACGAGTAGCCTTGTAGCTATTATCGCTTCCTCTACCGCACTCTGGATTTTATTGCTGGATGTACCGATGTGGAAGTGTAATTTTCGTAATCCGCTCATTATGATCGGAGGTGTAATAGGTTTCAGTGGAGTCATCATGCTCTATATGGAACAACTTAACATTGCCAAACTGCACCCGCAAAGTGAACGAGGGATATTACTTCTTGTTTTCGGGTGCATATCCTGGGCTTTAGGTACGTTGTATGCCAAATATCGCTCTTCACGTGAAGAAAAAGTAAATGCTTTTGCAGGTTCTGCATGGCAGATGTTATTCGCCAGCGGTATGTTTTGGATATGTTCTATTGTAAGCGGAGATATTCGGGAGATTGACTTGAAGGAGACTTCAATCACAAGCTGGCTCTCATTGGCATATCTAATTATTTTCGGTTCTCTACTGGCTTACTCGGCGTATGTTTGGCTACTGAAAGTCCGCCCGGCCACAGAAGTTGGAACGCATGCGTATGTCAATCCATTCATTGCAGTTCTTTTAGGTGTAGTACTGGGACATGAACATGTTACGCCGATCCAAATATCCGGTCTGGTAATTATATTGCTGGGAGTAATGTTGATAAGTCGAAAATATAAGAAGGGACCTTCATAAAACCATATCATTATAAGCGTTTCCGTTTTTCCGGATAATTATTAAATAAATAGTCTTCATCTCAATCGTCCCAAGCTTTCATATATCCATCTCAACTATTTATCAGTGCAAATTTATTCGGATGAAAACGGGAACGTTTTCTTTAATATTAGTAACTTCGCAAAAACATACTAAGAATTTGAAATATCATGGAATACAGAATATTAGGAAATACAGGACTATCAGTTAGTGTCATCGCACTGGGCTGTGAAGGTTTCGTGGGAAAAACGGAAGAACAGATACATTTGGAAATGGATTTCGCCATCAGTAAAGGAATCAACTTTATCGATATGTATGCCTCAAACCCTGATCTGCGTAGTAATATCGGCAAAGCATTGGCAGGGCGTCGGCAGCAGTTTATTATCCAGGGACATCTATGTGCTACCTGGGAAAACGATCAGTATCTGCGTACCCGTGATGTAGAAAAAACAATTGCTTCCTTTGAAGACCAGTTGACACGTCTTCATACGGATTACCTTGATATTGGTATGATTCACTATGTAGATAGTGAAGAAGATTTCCATGAAGTATTCAATGGTCCTATCATTCGGTTGGCCCTGCGTCTGAAAGAAGAAGGTAAAATTCGCCATATCGGACTAAGCAGCCACAACCCTACTGTGGCAAGGTTGGCTGTAGAAAGTGGATTGATTGAAGTACTGATGTTCTCCATCAATCCCTGTTACGATTTGCAACCACCCAGCGAAAATGTAGATGATTTATGGGCTGATGAAAGTTATGCCCATTCCCTCGAAAATATAGATCCGGAACGTGAAAAGCTTTATGAACTCTGTGAGCAGAAAGGTATAGGTCTGGATGTAATGAAAGCCTATGGCGGAGGAGACTTACTGAGTGAAACGAACTCTCCCTTTGGCAAAGCGATGACACCGGTGCAGTGCATTGAATATGCGCTAACCCGTCCGGCTGTTGCTTCCGTAATGGTCGGTTGCAAGAGTTGCGATGAGATGCAAGCTGCCATCAATTGGTGCAATGCTACTAAAGAAGAAAAGGATTACACCCCAATTATGGCAGGTATGGAAAAGTTTAGCTGGCAGGGGCATTGCATGTATTGCGGACATTGCGCCCCTTGCTCGGTAGGAATTGATATAGCGAGTGTAAACAAGTACTATAACCTAACCATTGCCCAGAATGAAATACCCGAGACAGTACGCGAACACTACAAGACGCTCTCGCATCATGCCTCGGAATGCATTCAGTGCGGACAATGTGAAACAAACTGTCCCTTTGGAGTAGCCATCATCGAACAGATGGAAAAGGCTGCGGAAAAGTTCGGATATTAGCAAAACGAACGTTGCTTTACTTTCCAGGCATAAAGCAACACCACGATAAACGAAAGCAACGGAACGATGAACGAGAAAGACATATTGGTCTGATCAGCCACATACCCCATCATGAGCGGTCCTACCGCTCCCCCGATGGGGGACATCATCAGATAAGAAGACGCACGCTTCGTATAGTTACCCAATTCCCTCAATGAAAGAGCGAAAATCGTGGGGAACATAATAGCTTCGAACGCATATCCCAGAAAAAGGGCTATCAATGACAAAATGCCCAGATTAAGAACTACCAAAGACGTGCTGACCACCGTTCCTATTGCACAAACGAACAGCACTTTTTCTGCCCGGATATACCGCATAATCCAGCTACCGGCAAAACGTCCGCACATAAACAGTCCCAGACCACCGAACGAAAGTACTACAGATGCATCGCGGGCATTCATCCAGCCGTCATCCACCACATAATTGATAAAGAAGCTGTTGATTGAGATTTCAGCTATCTCGTAACAAAACAGGCTGATAATACCGAAGATAAACAGCTTGTGCGACCAAAGCCCGCGTGCACCGTCTTCTCCGACTTCTTCTTCATCAGCTTCATGAACAATCTCCGGCAGGCGTATCTTATAGAATACCAAAGCAACTCCCAATACAATGATCCCCATCAGTGTGTAAGGCAATGATATATTGCTTTCGCCCCCTTCCGAGAATAATAACAATCCCCCGATAAGCGGACCGCAAATACAACCCAATCCATTGAACGACTGCGCCAGATTCAGGCGACTGGCAGCCGTTTCCCGGTCGCCTAATTCCGTCATGTAAGGATTAGCCGCTGTTTCCAGAAAAACCAAGCCACAGGCTATGACAAACAGGGAAAACAGAAAAAAGTTGAAAGACATCCAATATTCTCCGGGAATGAAAAGTAGGGAGCCTATGCCATAAAGCAACAGACCGAAAACCACTCCTTTCCGATAACCGTACTTATTGATAAACAGTCCGGCAGGAATAGCCATCACGAAATAACCCAGGTAAAACATGACCTGTACCCATGCCGAATGGGCACGTGTAATAACCAGCACATCTTGAAAGTGTTTGTTCAGCACATCTAATATCGCATGTGCAAATCCCCATAAGAAGAATAGGGAAGTTACCAGAATAAAAGGAATCTTATACTCCTTCTTTACCAAATTTTGCATACAGAACTCTTTTATAAAGAAAGCCACTCAAGGTTTTCAGCGCGCAAAGATAGCCAAGAAGTTTCATAATACGGCAGTTTCCCTTAACTTTGTGCCCAAAATTCAAGATTATAAAATGGAACACAGAAAACTGACAAGGTATCTGATATCGCTGGTGATGATCCTGATGATGGTCGGTTTAGCCGAATGGACCAATGAAAAGGAAATTCTGTTTCCGGAAATGACAGCGTTGATCATCGGCCTGTTAATTATCGATAAGCGGGTATGGAATGTAAAACGTTGGCAAATCATCCTACTTATGACTCTGGGGGCAGCAGTCGGTATCTGCATTGTTCGTTATTCACCCCTGCCCCATGTGATCAATCTATGCGCTGCATTTGTTTTTGCAGGTGCCTCTCTTCTGATCAGTCGAGCTACACTGATTCCCTTAATATCAGCTTGCGTATTGCCCGTTTTACTTCATACGGAAAGTATCGTTTATCCGATAGCAGTCTTTTCAATGTCAGTATCAGTAGTGCTTGTACAAATCATCCTGGAAAAATGCGGAATACGTAAACGGATGCCTAAACCCGTCGACAGGAAACCCGGCAAGGAAGATATCATCAGATGGCTGATATTATTCTGTTTTGTAGGTGCTTTGGCCGAATTGGCCGTCGGCATGGATTATCCCTATCTCATATTGCCCCCACTCATGGTGACCTTTGTAGAAATGGTAAACTCCAAAGCAGGATTCAGAAATCGCCCTACACAAGTATTTCTCTTTCTGACTACCGCAGCCACTCTGGGTACTGTACTTCAAATTGTCGGTCACCACCATCTTCATCTGCCGGAAAGTATCGTTGCTTTAACCATTGCGGCTATCCTGTTCCTCATCTTCGAGTGGACAGGGAAATACTTTGCTCCTGCCGGAGCACTGGCGTTCATTCCTATGCTATTACCCAAAGAGAATCTGGCTTGGTTACCTTTGGAGGCTTCTATCGGAGCAGCCTTATTCATAACCATTGCCATGGTTGTTTTTCAAAAATGCTATAAATGGAATCGGGCACAACTCATCTTCTGTGCCACCCCAACCCTACTACGTGAATATATGAACCGTAAAAAGCGGAAAAAACCAATCGAATAAATTAAGAACAAGATGAATACATACATGGAAACCCCGCGTCTGATTCTACGTGATTGGAAAGAAGAAGACATCCCTGTCTTTGCCGAATTAAATAGCAACGATCAGGTAATGGAATTCTTTCTCAAAAAGCTATCTTATCAGGAAACACTCGACTTCTATAATCGCATCCGGAAGGAATTCGCATCCAGAGGATATGGGTTGTATGCAGTAGAAAAGAAAGAAAACCATGCGTTTATAGGTTATGTAGGGTTGCATGATATTACGTTCGACGTAGATTTTGCCCCGGCCGTAGAGATAGGTTGGCGCCTGATTCCCGAAGTATGGAATCAGGGATATGCTACCGAAGCAGCTTCAGCCTGTCTGGAATATGCAAAAAAGACATTGGGACTGAAAGAATTATATTCTTTCACCTCACTCCCAAACAAACGTTCGGAACGCGTGATGCAAAAAATAGGTATGGTAAAAAGCAAAGAGTTTGATCATCCATTGGTCAGTCTCGACCATCCTTTATGCAGACATGTACTGTATAAGATCTCCTTGATAAATAGATAGTCAATATACCGTCCACGAGTACCTGTAAGGCACATTAAAAAGGGCTACACCCTTTATCCCGGATGGCTACACCCTTTACCCCAAAAGGTGTAGCCATCCGGGGGAAAGGGTGTAGCCCTGAAAAAGAAAGGATTTTCACCTTTTAAAAAAAGTGCAATATACCATAGCCTTTCTAAATGCTAATAAAAAACAATTATCACTTTTTTATTAACAAATTACGAATTAAAAGTTGCCATTCCCAACTATTGTATTACCTTTGTCGCGGTTTGAGTTACGAATCGTTATCGTATAGTTCTCCTTTTTATATCTTATTAAGCAGACCTCTCCTTTAATTATCCCCTCACTCTTACTTAATATTTATTTAATTAAAATTTCAAATGAACATTTACATTTCAGGTTTAAGCTATGGCATAAATGATGCTGACTTGAACGAATTATTCTCAGCGTATGGAGAGACCTCTTCAGCTAAAGTTATTATGGACAGAGAATCGGGAAGATCCAGAGGATTTGGTTTCGTCGAAATGACAAACGATACAGATGGACAAAAGGCAATTAATGAACTTAACGGAGCAGAATACGATCAGAAAACTATTTCAGTAAGCGTTGCACGTCCTCGTGAAGAAAGACCCCGTAACAACGGTTATAATTCCAGACGTTATTAATGTCTACCCTACAACAAGAACAGGAGATCAGATCTTCTGTTCTTGCTTTTTTCAACTAAAACAGCAATACAAAGAAAAGAACATCGCTAAACGAATAGAATACCCGGAAGTATATTTATCCGCTTACAGTCTTATTACAATATCAGTTTTATGAAGCCATTTTTTATTGGAAATATAGAGATAAAAACACCTATCATACAAGGTGGAATGGGAGTCGGAATTTCATTGTCCGGCCTGGCATCAGCCGTAGCCAACGAAGGCGGCATTGGTGTTATTTCATGTGCAGGTTTAGGCCTGCTATACCCTAAAGGCAAAGGCGACTATACCGAAAAGTGCATTTGCGGACTCAAAGAGGAAATCAGAAAAGCCCGCCAAAAAACAAAAGGAATCATCGGAGTGAATATCATGGTGGCCCTTTCCAATTATGCAGAGATGGTACGCACTGCCATAAGCGAAAAAATCGACGTAGTCTTTGCCGGCGCAGGACTTCCACTCGACTTACCCCTATACCTGACACCGGAAAGCAAAACGAAATTGGTGCCCATTGTATCTTCTTCAAGAGCGGCCAAGATTATATGCGACAAATGGCAGAAGAACTTTGATTATTTACCCGATGCCATAGTAGTAGAAGGCCCTAAAGCCGGAGGACATTTGGGCTTTAAGAAAGAACAAATACAAGATGAGAAATACGCTTTGGAGTCCTTGATACCCGAAGTTGTAGCAATTGCAATGAGCTATAAGGAAAGAAAAGATATTCCTGTAATTGCCGCAGGTGGAATCTCTACAGGCGAAGATATTGCACGATTCATGCAATTGGGAGCTTCGGCCGTACAAATGGGAAGCATTTTTGTAACAACCCAAGAGTGCGATGCTTCACAAACCTTCAAAGAGGTTTATATCCACTCTAAGCCCGAAGACGTTCTCATTATCGAAAGTCCCGTAGGAATGCCCGGACGAGCCATTGATGGGGAATTTATCCGTAATGTAGAGAAAGGACAGGAAAAGCCCAAATGTTGCTCATTCCATTGCATCAAAACGTGTGACTATCAGAAGAGTCCTTACTGCATCATCAAAGCACTGTATAATGCGGCCAAAGGAAATATGAAAAGAGGATATGCATTTGCAGGTAGTAATGCTTTTCTCTCTGAAAAAATACGCAGCGTAAAAGAAGTGATAACTACATTGAACAATGAGTTTCTTTTAGCAACCTGCCAATTAGCTCCAGCAAAAATGAAAACTTAAAAACAATTCAATATGATGAAAAAGAGTATTGTCCGACCAGAGACCAGTCAGTTAGCAGAAAACGCTCTTAAAGAGCATAAGAAAAAAGTTGGAGAAGTTATTCTTGTAGCAATTACTCCACGAACAACAATTGAACTTCCGGCCAATCTATCTCAAGCTGAAATAGCCGAACGTGTAGAACTCTATAAAAAACTGCACAGTTCCAAAATATAATTCAGTTGATTTTTCATCGATTGACAAAAGACAAAGAGGTTGTGTCAAAACGTTGGCACAACCTTTTTCTATAATTTATAGTCCTGT
>OGEP01000055.1_pt1 | contig 176676 bp, 139 predicted proteins | sample 1570721 | NCBI WGS metagenome assembly OGEP01 (sample SAMEA2582131, study PRJEB24529) | metagenome | biome: Human gut stool | place: China | collected 2011 | reverse complement strand
AAAAGTGATTAAGCAACTTTACCAAAAAATGCTGCTTTTAAATTTGCTTATTACATTATCAAGGATTATTACAAAAGGAATTTCAGATCTCATACCCATTATCTCATCCTCATATTGTACAAACGATCGGATTCGAAGAAATCCCCGGTATCGGATCAAGTATTATCATGGAATATATCGACGGAATCCATTTACGTGAATATCTGAATTCTAAAAACTATAACAGCCATGTCATACTAAAAATATTGGACGAACTCTGCCAAGCCTTAAGCTATATCCATTCTTTACAAATCATACACCGTGATTTAAAACCGGAAAATATCCTTATCACACGCAATGGTTCAAATGTCAAATTAATTGATTTCGGCTTATCGGATACAGACTCCTATTCCATTTTAAAACATCCCGCGGGTACCTTAAAATATGCCTCCCCGGAACAGCAAGTTCCTCAAACTACCATAGACAATAAAGCGGATATATATTCTCTCGGGGTAATCTTAGAAGAAATCATACAAACGACTCATGTAAAACTTCCACACGTACACAAGATAATCAGACGTTGTACCTCTGAACTTCCAGCCCAACGTTACACAAGCACAGACGAAATCATTCATTTGCTCCATTCAAAGAATAAATATTTACCCTATTTATCCGTTCTTTTAATTACAATTCTAACTACGGGTGGTTTACTACTCGGATATCACTGGGGATTAAAACAAAACGTCAATCGATATTCCCAATCAACCAATATTTATAACCAAATCGTCCAACAAGCTCAGCATATAACAGAACTTCGTTGTCAAAAATTATACGATTGGTATGACTCCATTACAACGCAAGATTCATTATCTCTTTGGTTAAAAGAATACAATAACCTGGTTCGGGAAGTCAATCAGCAAGTCGATTCCATCCTTAAACAAAATATTTCGCCCAGTGCCCCGGAATATCATCTATACAAGACAAGCTTAAACAAACTTACAGAAAATATTTGGATCGATTATTTTTACAAAAATCAAAACAAACTTCTGACTTCTCCGCCTGCTTTAAAAATACATAATGAGTAAAGTATATTTTATTTAGGCAATTATATATATACACTTATAAACGTACATTTAGTATAAACATGTATATAGACACCTTGATTTAAAATATTTTATCTATTCGTTATATTTGTTTTGTCGATAGAACAAATACAAACTATTTTTGTTCCATCAACAAGACAACACTCAATTATATTAAAGATTAAAGAAAATTTAACTCATTGAAATCTATAAACAACTACTACTTTCAAAAAGGTAAATCATCCGCATTCAAATCGATAAAATTTTCAGTTTCCCGAGGTTCCCTTAAATCAATAATTCAGCATTCTTTAAAACAAAATTTACCCCTTCCTGTATCAAACGACATACAGTAACCTCCGGTAACACAACTTAGTCCACTGCCCCGTCCCCGTGAACCATCATTCCAATCTTCGTTTCAAATAAACCATATCTTCCAGCAATATTCCTTCCTCCACGATCGGATGGTCGTAGTTGTCCGTAAAAAAATTCTTGATACGATGAGAATATTTAAACCCGCAATTTCTGTAAAATCCGAGTGTTCCCGGCACATCGCCTGTTCCCACCGTCATTTGCGTGTATTTTCCCGAATAATGGATGCACAGGTAACCGATCAGCCTCCGGCCATATCCCTGCCGTTGGAATCCGGGAGCAACAGCTATATTTTTGAGTTCACAAACCCCATCCCCTTCATCAGTGACCACCCCAACCGCTTTCACCCCCTCATCCTCCAGTACGAACAGTTCGCCACGTTCCAGATAACGGTCAATCATCGACTCCTGCTCGTCGGCAAGCAAGAGCAAATCCAGGTATTGTTTCTTATTTTCAGTAATTTGAGTAATTGTCATTTCGAATAAATCTATATATTTTTTCCAAACCTATTCCGGCCAAGAAGGAAACAGCTATTTGCCGGCTTCACACTGAATCCTATCACTCGATTTCCTTTAATCCCCGGCTTCGGAAATATTCATTAGCTTTACTGAAATGCTGGCAACCGAAAAATCTCCGGTCAGCCGATAAAGGCGCAGGATGGGAAGCCGTCAGTACACAGTGCCGTTGCCGGTCGAAAAAAGCTCCTTTCTTCTGCGTATCCCCCCAAAGCATAAACACGATATGCTCGCGCTCATCATTCAGATACCCGATCACCACATCCGTAACTCCTTCCCCCGATGCGATCCTGCCTAATACGCCCGCACCGTCAGAACAACATTCCACAACAAGACACCTTGTTCCACCCAACCTCCCCGACTCCAGTACCGTTTTCCCCTGGTCATCCTGTATCTACCTGAATATATTCACCAGTGAAGACAGGAAAGGCACTTCGTCCATCACCGGAAAAATACAACCCATAATACTGTCCGGGCTCCTGGTAAAGATCTTCCCCAGAATCACCACTTTCACCTTCTCAAACGGACAGGTATTATAAGCATGAAAATCCGGCTTCCCGGAGGAAACACCGAATACCGGGCATACTTCTCTTTTACAAACCTAACCAGCCGTTCGAAATAAGGCTTGTCAAATTCTTCCTGTAACCGCAGTCGCCAGCTTTCTTCGATTTGTACATGCATAAAACAAAACGAATTCAAATATACACCTTTCGGTTCAGCCGGCCAAACTACGATTCATCCCCCGGATACCTCAAATATACAACTTTATTCCATAAATATAACAGAGAAACAACTATCCTGTAATATTTCCCTCCACCCCTCTTTCAATTTAATCCCTATTCTTGTAATGTACTACAAATGTTAGGATTACGCTGGATATTATAAACAGACGCTGTGGTTGGTACAGGACCGACGAAAATGTCGAACGCCTCATGCAGTTCGGCGGCATTGTGAGGAATCGTTTGAAAATAAAATCGACAATCACCTATACAAACCTACTCCTCGGTATACCCAAGGAGTTCGGAAGTTTTTATAATTACACCCTATCGTTCTTCCCCGACAGAAAACCGATTGTCAACACCGCCCGGTCATGAAGTGAAATTCCGGCCTCATCTCCCGAATCCGATGACATGAGCAAGGATATGAAAAAGCGGGGTTTCAAATTCTTCGGTACTACGATTGGTTATGCCCACCTGCAAGCTTCAGGATTTATCAACGACCACCTGACAGGATGCATTTGCCGGAAGGATAAATGACCTCTTATTTTACCTTAAACTAGACGGTTGCCCCGTCCCCATGATTAGCTGTAATTCCGTCCTCCTTGTTTACCCCGATTATTCATTACTTTTGCACAAACTTTAAAACACAATTATGCAGATATTACTAGCTTGCACCCAAAATATGACCACAAGACCGGATCTTTCGCCCCCTCTCCTGACAAAGCCGAGATTTCTGGAAGAAGCCGGCCGCCATGCACTCCAGCAGAGCTAACTGCTTCTTCGTGCGAGGAATTCAACTACCAGCCCGAAGCTGTCCACGGCAAAGCAAATGTATTGCCGTTTGTATTGGAGTAAGTTTTTTGTAGCCTTGTATAAACAGCAAAAATCATCCCCCCTGCCAACCATTTCCCCCTCACAACCGTTATAAAAGAAAACAGGAGATGGAAATGGACAGATTTAAAGATAAAGTGGTGATCGTCACCGGCGCAGCTTCGGGAATAGGAGAAGCTACCACGCGGCGCATCGTGTCTGAGGGCGGAATGGTTGTCATGGCAGATTTTGCAAAAGAAAAAACGGCCCTTCTGGCCCAGGATTTAAAAGCAGAAAAAGCCGAAGTATACCCGGTTTATTTCTCTGCCGAAAACCTCGAAAGCTGCCGGACGCTGATCGGGACGGCACTGGAAAAATACCACAGGATCGACGTTCTGGTCAATAATGTCGGAGGCACCGACCTGCAAAAAGATAAAAACATCGAAGATCTGGATATCAGCTATTTCGACCAGGCTTTCCATATTAATCTACGTTGCGCAATCTATTTAAGCCAACTTGTCATCCCGGTAATGATCCGGCAGAAAGGAGGAAATATCGTAAATATAGCTTCCGTCGGAGGGCTCACCGGCGATTTCAGGGGCACGTATTACGGAGCCGCCAAAGCAGGAATCATCAACTTAACCCGCTATACGGCTACCCAAATGGGGAAATACAACATCCGCTGTAATGCCATTGCACCCGGTCTGGTGTTGACCCCCGCAGCCCTGAACAATCTCCCGGAAGAAACCCGGAAAATATTTGCCCGCCACAATGCCCTGCCTTACCTCGGCCAACCCCAGGACATCGCTTCCGTGGTAGCCTTTCTAGCCTCTGAGGATGCCCAATACCTCACCGGCCAAACCCTCGTAGCAGACGGAGGCCTGACCATTCACAATCCTACTGTTGCAGATTTCACCTAACTTTAATCCTATCATTTATGAAACACCTTATCCTCAGTCTGCTCATTTTCTTCCTGAGTGCCCATTTTTCCTTACAAGCCTGCACCGGGCTCTCCCTACAGGCAAAAGACGGAGCTTACATCCAGGCCCGCACCATTGAATGGGGAGAAAGCGACCTGCCCAGCGAATACGTTATTATCCCCAGAGGCAGGCAAATCAAAACCTATACGCCGGAAGGACTCAACGGAGCTACCTTCCAAACGAAATACGGCATGGCCGGACTGGCCATCATACAAAAAGAATTCATAGCCGAAGGACTCAATGAAGCAGGGCTTTCTGCGGGCCTTTTCTATTTTCCCCGGTACGGAAGCTACTCCGCCTACGACCCGGCAAAAAACGCCCACACTGTCAACGACCTGCAACTGGTAACCTGGATGCTTGCACAATTTTCTTCTGTCGACGAAGTTAGAACAGCCCTTCCTTCCATCCGGATTATCGGACTGGACAAACCCGGTTCCACTTCCACCGTCCACTGGCGCATAGGCGACTCTACCGGCAAACAGGCAGTACTGGAAATTGTAGACGGCATCCCCCATTTTTACGATAACCCCGTTGGAGTATTGACCAATTCCCCCGGATTCGGATGGCAGCTCACCAACCTGAGCAATTACATAAATCTTTTTCCAGGAGGAGTAGCCCCCCACGCCCTGAGTAACCTCACGCTGACTGCTTTTGGTGCAGGATCGGGATTTTTAGGTCTGCCCGGAGATGTCACTCCGCCTTCCCGTTTCGTCCGAATCAGCTTTTACAAAGCAACAGCCCCCCAACAGCCTACAGGCTTTGAAACCGTCCTCCAATGCTTCCACATCCTCAATAATTTCGATATTCCCATCGGCATAGAACATCCCGTTGGCGAATCCCCCGACATTCCAAGTGCCACCCAGTGGACCTCGGCCATCGACCTCACCAACCGCAAAATATATTACAAAACAGCCTACAACTCAACCATTCGCTGCATCGACCTGAAAAATATCAATTTCAACACAGTCCGATACCAATCGTTTCCCCTGGATAAAACCCGGCAACAACCCATCGAATACCTGCCAATAGAATAGCCCCAGGCCTCCCGCCGATTCCAGCCACACCCACCCGGCCTATAACCCCGGTACGTGTGCCTGGAATATTGCCTGGTGTTATACAGGAAAATCATGCGGTTTTGAAGCAAGAAAGTAAGGCGACCCCATAGCCTTGAGAAACATCACCGATAGAAGGAGAAAATTGGGTCTTTGCCAAAATCGAAGCCGACAGTTTGCAAAGGATAAAATCTGTCGATACACAACTCAAAAAATATAGCCCACGGGGACGCGTCTTGGGAGCTATCCGGAACCATTCCCGACAGGCACGGTATGGATGGTTCCCCGGACGTGTTCCTGCAAATTTACTCTATCGGAATATAAATCTCCGTTTTCAGCTTTTCCGGAACCGTGCGACGGGGATCGCTCACATATTTTTCAAAACAGTAGTTGCCCCGGGCCTCGAAACCTCCTTTTGCCAGTAACTCCCCGTAAATTTTATCATAGGCCGCCCCTATTTTACAGTACTCACCAATATACGTAAACGCGACGAAACGTCCGCCGCCGATGGTTTTTACGCCGATATCCCCGTTGGGTCTGGCAGGTTTGCAAATGCGGATACATACATCGCATTTCAGGTTTTCTTCGGCCGTGATTTCGGGATTATCGTGGTATAAAGCCAAATGTTCAATACCTGCCGAGAAAAGTCCCTGCCGCTTGATCTCTTCCCACATCCGCATATACATCGCACTGTAATCCACCTTTTTATAATCTCCCGTGGCACTGATGTACAGAACCGTCTTAGGTTCCTGTTCCACGACTTTGGCACGGCTGAGCTTCACTTCGGCCTTCGGTTCCTGTGTTGTCATCATCTGATAATTTTTTGTTAAACGATACATTTTAGGAGAGATGCCGAAAAATTTACAGAAAGATTTGGTCAGCGATGACGGGGTGTCGTACCCCACCCGGTAGGCAATATCCGCGACGGGGAGATCAGTATAACGCAACAGCTTCGCCGCCGTTTCCACCCTTGTGCGTATAATGAACGCTCCGATCGGTTCTTTCAGATAAGCGCGCATAATGCGGTGAAAATGAAACGGCGAGAATGCCGACAAGACGGCAAGACGACGCATATCAATCTCCTTGTCGAGGTGCTCCCGGATATACATACACACCCAGTCCACCCGCTGCCTGTAATCTTCTTCTGTTGTCAATTTCTTTTTCATCTCTGCGGACAAAATTATACCAAACCGGATACAATCACTTTTCCAAAATTGCTAATCTCCGGATAGCCCGCAGTGATGTGTATTTCGGGCTATCCGGAGGGAACCCTATCACAAACGGACGCTTACCCGGTACTCTCCCCCCTGCGATTCCCTGTATTCCTCCGGCACAGGAATACCGGAATGTCCGCACAGCAAGCACACATCGTGGACGTCATTTTTATCCCGCTTATATCCGCAATGAAAAAGTACCTGTTATACCCGGGGCATCCCCTGTTCTACTCCGGCGCTAACTCCGTCACGTCCGCTAAACAAATAAAAGCGGTTCCCGTCTCTGTCAACACTTGCACGATTCCCTCTTCTATTTTTCTCATGGCACCAACTTAGTACTTCCTCCCCCTTTTAAGTTAATTCCATTCCGCATGCCAAAAAGGAAATAGCCCGCAAGACACGTCCTCGGGTGCTAATAGCCTTTTACCCCCATCGAAGTACTCCCGATCATAATCAATGCCTGCGGAATCAACAGCCAGAAACTCGACAAAGGCAATAGAATATACCCTACGACCGACACCAGCAACAAGCTATACCCCAGGAACAAGGGCACAGGCTTCTGCTCCTTACGGATATAATACTGCAATGTACCCCCCAAAAGGAGCAGTATCCCGCCCACAAAAAAAACAAAAGCGTATGCCCTTTCCGCATCATTCCCAATGGAAGCGGCAAATCCGTCCATGATGATGTCCCGCCACATGTCCCATCCACCTGCCACCGCCACGAGCAGATGAAATCCCCCCGTCACCATCAGAATACCTTATCATTAATTGCAGACTCATACCTTTGTTGAATATTAAAAAGTTTTTTCCAACTTTCCACTAAATCATCATCTTTGGGATCATTGGGTTTATATCACTAACTCCTAATCCCCTTTTTTAATATCATTTGTTAGTGCCGGTTCGTTTAAAAGTTAAATGTAACCGATATTCAGGATAATAAACACATCAATGTTTAACCAGAGTACAATCATGCCCAATCGGTACAAGATTATCAAAATTAACCACAAGATAGGGATATTGTTCTTTACACAACCAATGACCTATTTCTCGTCTGGATTGCCCCTGCAAATCATAAAAACTTTCCAAAGCACAAAACGGACATACTTCAATACTTTTATTTTCAGCAATAAATTTATCAATAAAATCTTCCAACCCGGTCGAAAAAATGATCATTAAATTTTGGGGAACGCAATGCATTTTCCCATAAATGAACAAACAGATTCTTCAAAGGCTGCTGGAAGGCTGCCGGGAACTTCTTCAAGCAGACAGCTTTCAGACCGGAATTGTTCTCGCATAAATCAGCCACCCTGTTGGTATCCCGAATGGCAGCCATCACCTCTTGCTGCTGTTTCCCGGTCAGTTTTTTATAAGCCTGAAACAAAACTGTATTCGCCATCATCAGATTGACAGCCTTCACGACAGTCTCTCCATCTTCCGGGTCCAAACAGACAGCACGTAAATAATGATCTACGGCATTCATACTCCAGCCTATCCGGTTGTAACAATCTCCGATCCGTTTTAATAAAATGACATTTGTCGTGTCTGTCTGATATAAACGATCATAGATTCCGATCGCCCGAACAGTTTTACCTATCTGCTGATACAAACGGGCCAGCTGATAATTGACAAAAAAATCCAGAGAATCTTCTCCGGCCAATTGTTCATAGATATCGACCGCTTTCATCGTCCGCCCCGCCAAGGCTGCTACCCGCGCTAAAGCAAGCCGGGTATCCCAATCGGAAGAATCCCGCTCCAACCACTCCGAATAACAGCGGAAAGTTGCCTTATAACGCAACATCCCTTCATTGGCTTTACCTTCAAAAAAAGCAAATCGGAAGATTCACCTTCTATCCGGTATAAAGAATCGACACCTCTTAAAACCTCATCGTAATGATTCCGGTCCAACTCTCTTTCTAAAATTTGCCGACCGATGTCCTGAGCATAATTTCCTATACTACAAAACAGGATTCCAAGAACGAAATATATCTTTATTTCAATAGTTTTGATATTCCATCACAAATAAAGAAAGATTTCAACGATAAAACAAACGTTTCAACTAAAAACTTAGTTGCAAAAATATTTCCCTTAACGGACTAACAACAAAGCTCCTTTTTTAACATATTTCGGAGGATTCACCTTCTCTCTTCCTTTGGCAGTAATCACATAAAAATAAGTTCCCGGGCTTGCATATTTACCCCCGATACGTCCGTCCCAGCCTTCCGAAGGGTCGTTCCATTCGTAGATTTTACGTCCCCAACGGTTCAGAATCACCCCTTGGAAAGATTCCAGGGACAAGGCTTTCACCTTAAAAATATCATTCTTACCGTCTCCATTGGGTGTAAAGACATTCGGGACATCCAGCAAAGATTCGACGACATTTACATATTGTATATCCGAAGTATCCCGGCAAAAATTTCCTTTTCCATGAATGGCTACGAGCATTACCTTATACCGCCCGGAATGCTCGTAAGTATAAACAAAATCTTCCTGTGTCCGGATCTGATTTCCAATCAGGCTATCCTCGGGCGATAAGACCATTCCGACCAAATCGGTCGTATCTTTATACAAATACCATTCATAAGAAGAAGCATTTTTAGAACCGGAAGCATCGAATTCTACTTCTAAAGGTGCCTGTCCCATTTCATCGCCGACTTCCCCGACCACATCCACCGTATTTCCCAGAGTCAGTTCAGGGACAGCCTCCGGGATCATCGATTCGTAAGTCACTTCGTTACTTTCCCATACGAATCCGAAACGATCCTTGATCCTAATGCGGCAAGACACATCTTCGGCACATCCGGCGACAGCCTGACTTAGATCTTCATACCGATAGTCATTCATAGAAGACAATTGCCGTTCTTTGCCATCCCAATCGACCCAGTAATCCACATTCTCTCCACCGGGAAAACCGGCAAAATCGGGAATATAAAGATAATCGATATGAATCGTAATATATTCACAATCCAGTACATCGGTCAAAGTAATTTTAAAATCCATAAAATCATAAAACACATAAAACCGTTCCTGAACCGTATTCACCCCGTCCTTTCGGGCAGTAAAAGTATAGAGTCCGTTCCCCAGCAAAGGGACGGTCAAGCGGGTAGAATCCTCATACGGAACAACGGCCTGAGGGGAACCCTCGTAAGTCCAGCCGAATTCCCAATGATCTCCTCCCGGCACAAAACTCACCTGCCCTTCCGGAACCGCTCCGGCCTGGGTCTGACGGATAACATACAGCGGTCCGTCCGGATAATGGGAAGAATAGTTCACTTCCACCCCCTCTATCTGAATCCGCTGGGAAAATCCAAGTCCGGTCAGGAACACGAAAAACAACAACAATACATACCGCATATGATCAACATTTATGTCTCAACCATAACATACAGAAGAGTTTTACAATACTTACATCTCCACACACTTTGACGATTATCCTTGCAATATTACTAAAAATCCCCGGTATTTTGTGAGGCTGGAGATTAATTTTTAATTTTGCTACGGGAAATAATCAATCATTATCGTCGATCAAAAATTTATTCAGGGTGAATTTTATCAATGAATTAAACAGCAGTCAGCAGGAGGCGGTCATCAACACAGAAGGTCCTTCATTGGTCATTGCAGGTGCCGGTTCAGGCAAAACACGTGTATTGACCTACCGGATAGCCCAATTGCTCAGTCAGGGAGTGCCGGCCTATAAAATTCTGGCCCTGACCTTTACCAATAAAGCTGCCCGTGAAATGCAAAAACGAATTGCAGAGTTAGTGGGCCAGGAAATCGCTGCCAACCTGTGGATGGGAACTTTCCACTCGATTTTTTCAAAAATCCTGCGATTCGAAGCCGAGAAATTAGGCTATACATCGAGCTATACCATCTACGATACCCAGGATTCTAAAAATATGATCAAGACCATCGTCAAAGACATGAAGCTGGACGATAAGATTTACAAACCGAGCACAATCCTCGGACGGATTTCGATGGCGAAAAACAACCTGATCGTCGCTCAGAGTTATGCCCAATCTTCCCGCATTTTATCCGAAGATACAGCCAGCAAACGCCCGTTATTGGGAGAAATCTACAAACAATACCAGCAGCGTTGCAAACAATCGGATACTATGGATTTCGACGATCTTTTGCTGCAAACCAATATCCTGTTCCGTGATTTCCCGGACATTCTGACCAAATATCAACAGAAATTCAATTATATCCTGGTCGACGAATATCAGGATACCAATTACGCCCAATACCTGATCGTAAAAAAACTTTCGGACCGGCATCATAACATCTGTGTAGTCGGGGATGATGCACAAAGTATTTATTCTTTCCGGGGAGCCCGGATCGAGAACATCCTTAATTTTAAAAACGATTATCCGGAATACAAGCTATACAAACTGGAGCAAAATTACCGGTCGACGACCACGATCGTAGATGCAGCGAATTGTGTGATCAGTAAGAACAAAGAACAAATTCCCAAAAAGACCTTTTCTCAAAACGAAGAAGGTGAAAAGATCAAGGTATTGCGGGCCTTATCCGATAAGGAAGAAGGTTTCCAGGTCACGAATGAAATCTTCCGGCTAGCCAATTACGAGCAGCAGGAATACAGCGATTTTGCTATTCTCTACCGTACGAATGCCCAGTCGCGTATCTTAGAAGAAGCCCTCCGTAAACGGAATATTCCTTATAAAATTTACGGCGGCCAATCTTTCTACCAACGGAAAGAAATCAAGGATTTGCTGGCTTATTTCCGGTTGACCGTGAATCAGAACGATGAAGAAGCTTTCAAACGGATCATCAACTATCCCCGTCGGGGAATCGGAGATTCGACCGTAGACAAAATCCGGGAAATCGCCGGAAAATATCATGTCAGCCTGTGGACCGTACTCTGTAACCTCGATAAGGTGGCCGGCGCTTTCAACAGCGGTACCCTTTCCAAATTACAGAAATTCGGTAGTCTGATCGAACGTTTCCGGGAACAGATAGCGAATGAAAATGCGTATGACGCAGCTGTTATCATCGCCCGTTCTTCCGGTATCATCGACGACCTTTCCAATGACGAAACACCGGAGGGCGTATCCCGGAAAGAAAATATCCAGGAGCTCCTGAACGGTATCAAAGATTTCAGTGAAACCGCCTATAAAGAGGGGAAAGACGATAAATTACCGGCCTTCCTCGAAGGAGTAGCGTTGTTGACAGATCAGGACGGAGATAAAGAAGGGGATCAAAACAAAGTGACCCTCATGACCATCCATGCATCGAAAGGACTGGAATTCAGCAATGTCTTTATCACCGGTCTGGAAGAAGAACTTTTCCCGGCCCAGCAATGTGTGACCACTCCTGCCGCCCTGGAAGAAGAACGGCGGCTTTTCTATGTCGCTCTCACCCGGGCAGAAAAACGGGCTTTCATGTCGTTCGCCACTTCCCGTTACAAAAACGGCCAAGTGGTATCCTCCCGGCCTTCCCGTTTTATCGGTGAGATCGATCAGGAATTCCTCGAAGGATATATCGCGATGCGGGAAGAACCCTCAGGTTTCAAATTAAAAACTACGACAGCTATGTCCGGTTTACATAAGCCGGCGATCACTTTGAATAAACCCGCAACAATAGATATTCCGGCCATCGACCGATCGAAACTCAAACCGATCGACTCCAATCAGGTCGTTCCTGGTATGATCATTTTTCATCCTACCTTCGGAGCCGGAAAAGTGATCAACCTGGAAGGTTTAGGCGTACAAAAAAAGGCAAAAGTGGTCTTCCGTGAAGGGGGAAGCCGGACTCTTTTGTTAAAATTTGCAAAATTATACATTCAAGCAGACTAAAAACTTCCGTCAGAACACTAAAAAGCGTATATTTGCCTCATAATCTGAAAGAGATACCTTGAAATCGCTATTTTACAGAATAACGATTTTCGGATTGCCTTCAACCCGGAGAAATCCGGTTAAAGTCTGCAAATAAATAAATATTTTCTTTATATCTGGTAAAAACAACGTACTGCGATTAAGAAACACATAGTATTTTTATGGAATATAATACCCAAAAGAAAAAATTATTACTTCCTGAATATGGACGTAACATACAAAAAATGGTAGATTACCTATTGACCATTGAAGACCGGGAAGAAAGAACCAGAGCCGCAAAGACAGTAATCGACGTGATGGGAAATCTTTATCCTCACTTACGGGACGTTCCCGATTTCCGGCATAAACTTTGGGATCATCTGGCCATCATGTCTGAATTTAAATTGGATATAGATACTCCCTATCCTCTCCCTTCTCTCTCCAAACTACAGGAGAAACCGGAAAGACTGCCTTACAGTTCGAATCACATCAAATACAAGCACTACGGCAAATTAGTTGAAAAACTCATAGACAAAATCAAAGAGCTGGAAGATCCGGAACAAAAAAGAGCACTGATCGTTCTGACCGCCAACCACATGAAGAAATCATTCCTCACCTGGAATAAAGATAGCGTCGAAGACGAACAAATCTATAACGACATCAACACCTTATGCGGCTGTACCGTTATCTTACCGGAGGGTATGACTCTTTCCAATCCGAAAGATCTGCTACAGAAAAAGAGCAAGCCCAGTTCCAATAAGCCGATGAACAAAAACTACCAGAAGAATAACAATAACAACAATAATAAAGGCAACAATAACCGGCAATATTACAAAAAGAACGGGTAAAAGATGCAGGTAGTCACCATACTGGGAAGCAATTCCGGCAATAAACGCCAGCTTATAACAGAAGCCATTCGAATATTGTCATCGACAGAGCAATGGGTAATGGCTTCGTCGTTTTACGAAACAGCCCCCTGGGGCTTCGAATGTGATGAAAACTTTCTCAACCAGGTCGTTGTTTTTCAAACCCGGTTATCGGCCTTCGATTTTTTACAACGTTGTCTCGAAACAGAAAAACGCTTAGGACGGATCAGACTTGCCGGCGGACCCCGCTATTCTTCCCGTCCGATCGATATCGACCTGTTATTTTATGATTCTGTCATTCTGAATACGCCGGATTTAATACTTCCTCATCCCCGTATGCAGGAACGCAATTTTGTACTGACTCCTCTGGCAGAAATCTTACCGGATTTTGTCCATCCGGTATTTCAGAAAACAATCGCCACCTTACTACAGGAATGTCCGGATAAGCTAGAAGCCCGAAAACTTCCGGACCAATCTTGCTTCTGAAGCTTCAGCAAGCAAGAAAATAAACTGGATGAATAAAACTTTTTTAGTTACAGCGATTACATAAGTTACCATGGTTTCAACGGTTAGACTTGACTTTTAAAACTTTTGTAACCGTTGAAACCTATCTAACTATTTTAAAAGTACCTTTAAACCAAGTATCATCCGATTCTTCGGATCTCTGCACCGATCGCATTCAATTTTTCATCGATATGCTCATACCCCCGGTCGATCTGGTCGATATTATGAATTGTACTGACTCCCTGAGCCGATAGAGCGGCGATCAACAGAGCAATACCGGCCCGAATATCGGGAGAGGTCATTTTGGTAGCCCTTAACTGTGATTCGTGATTCTGTCCGATGACTGTCGCCCGGTGGGGATCGCAAAGGATGATCTTAGCTCCCATATCGATCAGCTTATCAACAAAGAACAAGCGACTCTCGAACATTTTCTGATGAATCAACACACTTCCTTTAGCCTGGGTTGCGACCACCAGGAACACACTCAGTAAGTCGGGTGTCAAACCGGGCCAGGGCGCATCCGCAACCGTTAGAATCGAGCCATCGATAAAATCCTCGATCATATAATGCTCCTGACGCGGAATATACAGATCGTCTCCGCGTTCCTCGATCCGGATACCGAGACGGCGGAAAGAATCGGGAATGATTCCCAATTGGCGTATATTCACATTCCGGATCGTAATCTCCGAACGGGTCATGGCAGCCAATCCGATATAACTTCCCACTTCGATCATATCGGGCAAACAACGATGATGACAACCTTTCAGCTCCTTCACTCCCTCTATGGTCAGAAGATTCGAAGCTATCCCCGAAATCCGGGCACCCATCGCATTCAGCATCAGACATAATTGCTGGATATATGGCTCACAAGCCGCATTATAGATCGTAGTCATTCCCTCTGCCAATACCGCAGCCATAATAATATTAGCCGTACCTGTCACCGAAGCTTCGTCGAGCAACATATAACACCCCCGTAATTTCTCAGCCGAAGCCCGGAAGCAACCCTCCGAACTATTATAATCGAAAGTAGCCCCTAATTTCTCAAAACCCAGGAAATGAGTATCCAACCGCCTCCGGCCGATTTTATCTCCACCGGGCTTAGGGATCAATCCACACCCGTAGACTGCCAATAGTGGCCCGAGAATCATGATAGACCCCCTCAGACTGACCGCTTTATTATAAAAATCTTCCGTTTCGAAATAATCAAAATTGATATCCGAAGCCTTGAAGACAAATTCTCCATGTGCAGGGTGTCCGACCTGTACGCCCATCCCCTGCAATAATTCGATCAGCTTCAAAACATCCAGAATCTCAGGGACATTGGATAAGGTTACCTCTTCTTTGGTCAGTAAACAGGCACAGATCACTTGTAATGCCTCATTTTTAGCTCCCTGAGGACATAATTCCCCTTTCAGTCTTCTTCCTCCGGTAATTGCAAATTTACTCATATCGCTTATTTAAAAGAACGGCAAACGACTGCCGAAAAACAAACTATCCATATCAACAAGCTCTGTATCAACTTCTAATCGCCAATCGTCATTCCTAAACCGCCCATCAATTTAAAATCCGATTCAATCATTCAAAGTTATCAAAAAAGGCGTAAAACAAAAATAACTTCAATTTTATATTGTCTTAAATCAATTATATGGTTACATTTGTAGGTATTGTAATAAATATTCAAAATATTCGGAGATGAAGAACTTTTTGAAATATACCCTGGCGACTATTGTGGGTATAATGATTGTCCATGTTATTCTGTTTTTTATTTTTATCGGGTTTATCGGAGCTATCGCTTCTTTTTCAGAAAAAACAGTTACTGTAAAAAATAATAGCATTTTAACTATTAAACTGGAAGGAGAAATTCTGGACCGGACTTCCGACAATCCCCTCGACAATATTGATTTTCTCTCATTCACTCCAAAGAAAAATCTGGGATTAAATAAAATATTAGCCAGTATACAAAAAGCAGCCAAGGATTCGCGTATCCAGGGAATTTATCTGGACCTGACCGAAATTCAGGGAAATTTCGGAGCCCTGGCCTTTACTCAGGAAATCCGGAACGCTTTACAAAAATTCAAGGAAAGCGGAAAGTTTATTTACAGTTATTCGAACCTGGGATATTCCCAAAAAAGTTATTATCTGGCTACCGTTGCCGACAAAATCTTTGTAAACCCCGAAACACCTTTGTTGTTAACCGGAATGAGCAGTAGCATCTCTTTTTACAAAGAGACTCTGGCCAAACTGGGCATACAACCCGAAGTAGTGAAAGTCGGTAAATTTAAATCAGCCGTAGAGCCTTTTATCTCCGACGAAATGAGTCCCGCCAACCGGGAACAGGTACAGAAATACCTCGATTCTTCCTGGGGGACGATTGTGCAAGGAATTGCAGAAAGCCGGAACATCCCCGTCGATTCGATCAATGCCCTGGCGAATCGTTTCGATTTCTACACCACCCGCCAATTTCAGGATTTCGGTTTCTTCGACGGTGTTCTCTACGAAGATCAGATGCTGGCCTTATTGAAGGAGAAATGTGGGGTAGGAAGTTCGGATCCATTGAACCAGATTGCTCTGACCGATTATCAGAATGCCTCGGTTCCGGAAGTACCGATCGAATTTAATAAAGACAAAATTGCCGTCGTATATGCTTCCGGAGAAATCGGACTGGAGCAAAAAAATAATACCATAGGGCCGGAGCTCGCAAAAACAATCCGCAAAATCCGGGAAGACAATACTGTGAAAGCCATCGTCCTGCGCGTAAACTCACCGGGAGGCAGTGCCCTGACTTCCGACATTATCTGGCGGGAAGTCGAACTAGCCACACAAACCAAACCGGTGATCGTTTCTATGGGTAATGTAGCAGCTTCAGGAGGATACTATATTTCGTGTGCAGCCGACACCATCGTCGCCGAACCGACGACTTTGACCGGTTCGATCGGAATCTTCGGTATGTTTTTCAGTGGCGAAAAACTGATCGAAGATAAGATGGGAATCCATACCGATGTAGTCAAAACCAACGATCACAGTGATTTCGGCGGAAGCTATCCCCTCCCTTTACCGGTCAGTAACCGGGCTTTAACTCCCTACGAAAGGAATGTACTGCAAAACTATGTCAATCAGGGGTATGAAACCTTTCTGAGCCGTGTTATGTCCGGCCGCGGTTTAACCCATGACGAACTTCATGCTATCGCTCAGGGACGGGTATGGACCGGAGAAGATGCCCTGAAAATCGGTTTAGTAGATGTGTTGGGAGGATTAGAAGATGCGATTCGGATTGCGGCTCAAAAAGCCGGTATCGAAAAATACAACCTGACGGAATATCCGGTAGTAAAAAGTCCGATAGAGGAATTATTCGCCGAGTTTACGACAGAAGTAAAAGCACGCCTGTTGAAAGAAGAACTAGGCACTTTCTATACGACTTGGGAACAGATGAAAAATAAGGTAGAAAACCAGGGATTACTGGCACGTATTCCCTATGATATTGCATTCCACTAGCAAGTTCACAAGCTATTTACCAACAAAAACCACGGCCATGGCATTTGTCAAAATAATATTGTTGCCACTCAGTGTTATTTATGGTGTTGTCACCGGAGCACGCAATTTTCTTTTTCATATCGGAGTACTGAAATCACAAACTTTCAGGGTACCTGTTATTTGTGTCGGCAATATTACTGTAGGAGGTACCGGAAAAACGCCTCATACAGAACTGATCATCTCGGAGCTAAAAAAGAAATTCCGGGTAGCCTGTCTCAGCCGGGGGTATAAACGCAAGACCAGAGGCTTTATCCTGGCCAACGAACATTCTACCGCCGCTGAAATCGGTGACGAACCGATGCAGATCAAAAGTAAATACCCGGATATTCTGGTAGCTTGTGATGGTAACCGAGTGAGAGGAATCCAAAAACTTCTTGCCTTACCGGAACCTCCCGAAGTGATCCTGCTGGACGATGCTTTCCAACACCGATATGTACAAGCCGACAAAAATATCGTTCTGATCGATTATAACCGTCCGGTACACGAAGATTGTCTGCTTCCGGCAGGCCGGTTAAGGGAAAGCGTACAAGCACTGAAGCGAGCTGACTATATTATCGTCACTAAATGTCCTAAAAGTATCCAACCGATAGAAAAGAGGATTTTATCCAAACACTTAAAGATAAAGCCTTATCAACAACTCTTCTTCACCACCCTGGAATACGGTAAGATCAAGCCTCTTTTCCCGCAATACGAATCTATCGTACCGGACCGAAGTAGCAGTATCCTGTGCCTGACAGGCATAGCACAACCCGGTCCTTATATCGATCATTTGAAAACTTTCACCTCGGATATCACCGAAATCCGGTATCCGGATCATCATCATTTCTCCAAAAAAGATTTTCAGCAGATTGCCCGGGCTTTCGAATCCATCGAAAATCCGAAGAAATATATATTCACCACCGAAAAAGATGCGGTGCGGCTGAAAGCTTGTCCCTTACCCGAAGAATTGCAAAGGGTGATTTATTATATTCCGGTGGAACCCGTATTTATCGACCAAGACGATTTACTATTAAACGAAATATCAGAATATGTTAGGAAAAATCAAAGATAGTGCAGCTTATATTTCCCGTTTTCTGGAAGGGGAAAAATATCGGATCGGTATCATCCTGGGTACAGGATTAGGAGAATTAGGCAAATCGATAGAAATAAAACATACGATTCCCTATGCCGGAATTCCTCATTTCCCGGTATCCACCGTCCAAGGACACAAAGGAAATCTATTAATCGGGAAATTCGGCGGGAAAAACGTAATCGCAATGCAAGGACGTTTTCATTTTTATGAAGGTTATCCGATGCAAGAAGTCACTTTTCCTATCCGGGTATTACATGAATTAGGCGTGAAGTATCTCTTCGTTTCCAATGCTGCCGGTGGTGTCAACACTCAATTTCTGGTGGGCGACCTGATGATCATCACCGACCATATCAATCTCTTCCCGGAACATCCGCTGCGAGGGAAAAACATCGACGAACTCGGTCCCCGTTTCCCCGGAATGACTGATGCCTATAGCCCCAGAATCATCCGGCTGGCAGAAGAATGCGGGAAAAAATTAGGTATTCCGTTACAGCATGGAGTATATGCCGGCCTGCAGGGCCCCTCTTTCGAGACACCGGCAGAATACAACTGGATCCGGGTTATCGGAGGAGATGCTGTAGGCATGTCCACCGTACCCGAAATCATTGTAGCCCGCCATATGGGTATGGAATGTTTCGGTATGTCGGTAATCACCAATAGCACGGCTTCACCGGAACTGATCAAAACCAACCACACTGAAGTTCAGGACATCGGCAATACAGCCCAACCCCGCATGACAGCCCTATTCCGCGAGATTATTGCAGAACTAGAGAGTTGAAAGAGTTGCTGAGTTACTGATTTGTAGAGTTGTAGAGCTAAATAAGTTACAAAGTTATTGAGTTAAAGGAGTTGGATCTAATCTGATAACTGTAGCTTATTGAACTCAGCAACTCAGTAACTCTTATAACTCAGCAACTCTTTTAACTCAGCAACTCTTTTAACTCAGCAACTCTTTTAACTCAACAACTCAGCAACTCTATAACGTAATTTATTTATCTTTGGGGCAAAATTGAAGTTTTGAAGGAATTTTCTTGGGATATTAATCGTTTCAGGTCCGGTGATCGAAGTGCATTTCAGTTTGTTTTCGATAACTTATATCAAACTTTATGCTTATTCACGAACCGTTTCTTGAAAGATCTTCCTGCAAGTGAAGATATTGTGCAAGAAAATTTTTTATCCCTTTGGAACCACAGGGAAGAAATGGAATCGATGGTACACATCAAATCTTTCCTATACCTCATCAGTCGTAATTCGGCCCTGGATTATCTGAAGCATCAAAAGATTAAAAACCAGTATGAGCAAAAAGTACTGGAAGCTGAAGTGACAGAGAATTTCGAGTATTTCGTTATTGCAGAAGAGGTAGAGCAAATCTTACTCAAAACCCAGGAAAGTCTTCCCGGGAAATGTAAAGAGATTTTTATCCTGGCCATGCAAGGAAAAGACAACGAAGCCATTGCCAAAACTTTGAATATCTCCGTCAATACAGTAAAAACCCAGAAAAAAATAGCTTATAAAAAACTGAAATCGTACATAACTGAAATAGGCTGTATCCTGCTGTGGCTGCATAAGATGTAAAATTTCATCTATTCTATTTATCTTTCATTTTAAATAAATTTTCATTTTTTTTCACCCAAACCTGTTACTGAATCGTAATAGACATAAAGATAAAAAAAATGAAAAAACTAAATCAATCTTTTCATATATCACAGCTTATCATCCGGAGTTTTCAACAGGAATTAGATGAAAACGGAAAACGGGATTTAGTATCCTGGTTAAACACAGATCCGAGGAATCAAGCTCTTTACCAGGATCTCCAACAAAAAGATCTGGCAGAGAGGAAGCAACAAATCAAACAACTACACCCGGAAAAAAGTTGGAAACAACTGGAAAGACAAATTCATTTCAAGCGTAATAATCATTATCTTACTATTTTCAAATATGTAGCGATCTTACTGCTCATTCTTTCAACCGGACTATACTATTACAGCCAACGTTTTACAACCGATAAGCCCTTCACTCCGACAGTCACGGCAAACATTCCGGTTCCCGGAAGTACTAAAGCGATTTTAATACTGGAATCAGGGGAAGAAATAGAATTAACGAGCGGACAAAATTTCTGTTTACAACAAGATACGAATATCCAGATTCTTAATACGGATAACATTCTGAGAATCAATATTTCCGATTCAACATCACCCCTCAAAGAGAATTATTCTACTTTATCCGTACCGAAAGGCGGCGAATACCGAATTGTTTTGAGTGATGGAAGTAAAGTATGGCTCAATTCTGACAGCCGGCTCCGTTTTCCTTCCCCTTTTAGCGGAGATAAAAGAACCGTATTCTTAGAGGGAGAAGCTTATTTCGAAGTAGCTCACGACACTCAAAAACCTTTTGTTGTTTCCACCGAGGATATGAGTATCCGGGTATTAGGAACTAAGTTTAATGTAAAAGCATACGCCGAAGACGAAGCCGTTTATACCACCCTGGTCTCCGGTTCCGTCCGGACAAACAATAAGCAATCGACCTATTCGACCCTATTAAGCCCTAATGAGCAATGTATTTATTATCCGGGAAACAACCGGATGGAAACCCGTAAAATAGATCCTCAGACTTTTTTAGGATGGGTACAGGGACGTTTTATTTTTGAAAACGAAACCCTGGAAGAAATTTTAAAACAACTTGGACGGTGGTACGATACCGAAATTTTCTATCAAAACCCCCGGGTAGCGAAGTATCGCTTCACGGGAAACGTAGACCGTTTCGACCAAATATCCACCCTGCTCCATATGATCGAAAAGACATATCCGGTTTCGTTTACTATAAACGGTAGAACGATCGTAGTAAAATAATGGACGACTAAAAAGCGGAATGCTCGCAACATCCCGCTTATAATTGCTAAATAACTATAGTGCAAACAATTATTTAACATTCAAATTTATGAAAAAAGAATCGGATTATTTCTCTTTCCGAAGGAGAAAATTACCAAAACCAGGACTAACTATGAAGTTATTCATTCTATTTAGTTTGGTATGTGTATTCAACACACAGGCTATCGACATGAAAGCTCAGCAGGCGGAGATTCAACTGAACTTGAAAAACACACCATTGACAGAGGTACTGAAAAAAATTCAACAACAAAGCGGATACAACATTTTATATAGTAATGAGCTGATTAAAAACGCCAAGCCAGTGAATGTCACTATTCAGAGTAAAGACATCCGGGAAGTGATGAACACCTGCCTGAGCGGGAATGCCCTGGCTTATGAAATCGAAAACGGGACTATCCTTATTAAAGCCCAGCCGGCCATACCCCAGTCTCCGTCCACCCAAAAGATCAGGGGGGCCGTAATTGAAACTAAAACGGGTATGCCTTTACCCGGAGTAACCGTAGTAGCTGAAATCGAAGGCAAACCTCTGACAGGAACCGCCACAGATGCCGATGGGCATTTTGAAATTACCCTCCCGTCAAATATAGGAGAGCTTACCTTCACCTGTGTCGGCTACAAAACAATAAAAGCAAAAATCGAAACGGACAAAGAGATGACCATCCGAATGTTCGAAGAAGTAAAAGCGATGGATGAAGTCGTGGTTACAGGCTATTTCACCAAAGCAAAATCCAGCTACACAGGAGCCGCCAAAACGGTCAGCGGAGATGAATTGAAGACGATTTCTTCGACCAATATCGTTACCGCACTAGCTGCTCTGACTCCCGGTCTGGAAATCGTCGAACGTAGCGAATTCGGATCGAATCCCAATAAAGTGCCTGAACTATTACTCCGTGGTATGGGATCTTTCAACAACAGTAATGTCCAGGTCAACCAACCGACTATCATATTGGACGGAATAGAAATTTCGATGCAGGACCTCTATGATCTGGATATGAATGAAATCGAGTCGATCACGGTATTAAAAGATGCCTCAGCTACCGCCCTTTACGGATCCCGTGCCGCCAATGGAGTGATTGTTATCGAACGCAAAAAACTGACAGTCGGAAATATGAGGGTTTCTTATAATTTCACCGGTAATGTACAATTCCCTTATCTGAAAGATTACAACGTATTGAATGCCAGACAAAAGCTGGAATATGAACGTTTAGCAGGATTATATACAGCCGATAAACAAACAGACCAATGGGGAGACCCCCTTCCGGCTAAAGAACAATGGAGATTAGACAGTTTGTATAACACCCGTTTGCAGGATGTCAACCGTGGCGTTAATTCCGACTGGTTATCCCAACCGGCACGGGTAGCTTTCTCACACGATCATTCTCTGCGGTTATACGGAGGTGCCTCCAATATCCGGTATGAATTGAACGGCCGGTTCAATAACGTACAGGGAGTCATGAAAGAAGATTACCGGCGTCGCTATAACCTCGGTTTTCAGTTACAATACCATATTCAGGACAAGCTGACCTTGTCCAACCGGACATCCTATACAGAGGTCAATACTAAAAACACTCCTTACGGCAGTTTTTCACAATACACTTTAATGAACCCTTATGACCGGATGTACGATACCTACGGCAATCCCAATACTGCGCTCTCCTGGGATCAGAACAATCCTTTATATGAAGCTAAATCGGGTAACCGGGCCACCTCAAAGGAAAAGACATTTTACAACAATACCGATATCCGGTGGGAAATCAATGACCTGTTCCGGCTAAACGCTACATTCAATATCACTGTGACCGACGGCAGTGGAGAAACCTTTTTATCCCCTAATTCACAAGTTTTTAAAAATGAGACCGATAATTCGAAGAAAGGTTCACTAGCCTTATCCGGCCAATCCGGTTCATCTTATTCCGGAACCTTCGTCGGTGCTTTCAATAAAACTACAGAAAAAAACAGTCTGATCAGTGTCAATGCCGGCCTTGAAGTCCGGCATGAACATTCGGAGACTTCATCTATCGAGACCTTGGGTTATTTCGATAATGAACTCGATTTTATCGGACAAGGTGCCGGCTATCCAACGACAAAACAACCTTCGGGTACCCAAACGTTAAGCTCTGAAATCGGCGGTTTTATCAACGGTACCTATATGTATAACAACCGTTACTATGCCGATTTTGTATACCGGCTTACGGGATCTTCCAAATTCGGAGCCAATAACCGTTATGGGCAATTCTGGTCGGGAGGTGTCGGTTGGAACCTTCACAATGAACGCCTTTTCCAATCGGACAAGATTGACTTATTGAAGTTGCGTGCCAGTGCCGGTTACACCGGAAAAGTGAATTTCGAATCCTTCCAGGCGATGACCATTTATAAATATTCCGGCGACCTGGAATACCGGAACGGTATCGGTGCTACTCCCATCACAATCGGTAATGACGACTTGAAATGGGAAAGAGAGCTATCCTACAATGTCGGAACGGACATCAGTTTATTCGGCAGGCGTTTAAACCTGACCTTCGATGCTTATCTGAAGAAAACCACCGATTTATTGCTGGATGAATCGAAAGCACCTTCCACAGGTATTACGACAGGAAAAGAAAATATCGGTGAAATGACTAACAAAGGGATAGAAATCCAGATCGACGGATACCTCCTCCAGCGTCCCGACTTATACTGGCAGTTAAGTTTTAACGGATACACGAATAAAAATAAAATAGACAAAATCAGTACAGCTTTAAAGGAACAGAATGCCGCGAACAATTCTTCCGGCAGTGTTACCCCTCTCGGGCAATATGAGGAAGGTGAATCGATCACAGCACTGAAAGTTGTCCGTTCAGCAGGGATCGATCCGGCAACCGGGCAAGAAGTATTTTATAAACTTAATGGAGAACGTACTTTTGAGTATGATCCGGACGATAAAGTAATTGTCGGGGACACCGAACCCCAATTCAGGGGTAATGTATCCACTAATTTCTATTATAAAGGTTTTAGTGTATATATCCTGGGGACCTTCAAATGCGGCGGTTATTTGTACAATTCCACCCGTGCGTCTAAAATCGAAGGCACAGATGCCAAATATAATGTCGACGAACGGGCATTCAACGAACGCTGGAAAAATCCAGGAGATATCGCTTTGTATAAAAACATTGCCATTACCGGAACGACTCCGAAACATACGGACCGTTTTGTCGAAAAAGAAAATGTCTTTACTCTAACGACCTTCAATCTGGGTTATGAATTCAACCAAAATATTTGTTCCCGCTTACATGTCCGGAATCTAAGATTAGGAGTCAATTTCACAGACTTATTCCGAATCTCTACTGTAAAAATCGAACGGGGAACCGACTACTTATACAGTAACGGTTTCGAATTTACACTCAGTACAACTTTTTAAAATCAAACACGATGAAAATGAATTTAAAAAATATAATCTTTATACTGGGGGTACTTTTTCTGGGTAGCTCCTGTGAGAATTTTCTGGATGTACATCCTAAAGGAGAAGTTACAGGCAAAGAATTACTAAAAGACCGGAAAGGATTTGAAAACGCCCTCTACGGTGTTTATGCCACTATGCGCAACCAGACACTTTACGGCCGTTATCTGAGTTATTATACCTTAGACGTCATGGCCCAATATTATACCTCCTTCGGCAATACCTATGTTTCGGAGTTAAGAGCTTTTAATTACAAGCAAACCGATGTCGAAACCGAGTTTTATAATATCTGGTGCAAAATGTACAATAATATCTCGAACGTAAACAATATACTTGAAAACCTGGATAATATATCTGCTTCTTCCCTGAAATACTATCCTATTTATAAAGGAGAAGCTTTGGGATTACGTGCTTTTATGCATTTCGACCTTTTACGTATCTTCAGTGAACAGATCACTCAAAATCCGGAGGCCGCAGGAATTCCTTATGCCACGCAATTTTCATTGACAGCACCCGAATTTCTGAAAGCCAAAGACGTTTATACGCGGATTAAAAACGATTTGAAAGAAGCCGAAAAATTATTGAACGATCCGGAACTGTATAGTTCGGCGACAGCTATAGACAATTACTTGAAAGATCAATCTACCCATTTTAATCTACAAGCCGTTCAGGGTACATTGGCCCGCGTATATTTGACCGAAAACAACATCGACAGTGCGCTTTACTATGCCGAACAGGTGATCAATAGCCAAAAACAATCTTTATTGAAAAAAACAGAATTAAAAGATGCCTTTGCGGGGATTTTATCTCCTAAAGAAACAATTTTCGGACTTTATTATAAAGGATTTTACGACAATGTTTTGAAGGATTTATATCAGTCCATCACTTTTTACTCCCTGGATCCGCGTTATAACATTGAAAACATCTATCAACAAAATCGCACCGGTAACGATTATCGTTGGGATGAATGGTTCATTCCTGCCAGCCAAACCAGTGCTACCCGCTTGAAAAAAATTACCGATATTTATCAACTCAATAACAAACCATGTCCTGCGGAGGTTATTCAAGGAATCAATCTAATCCGGCTTCCTGAGATGTATTATATTGCTTCCGAAGCCGCCCTGTTAAAAGGTGATTATCCCACCGCCCTGAATTATTTCAACCAGGTTTTGGAAAGCCGGGGCCTGACCGCATTGGACGATCGTATTCCAGCCGAGACATTGACCATCGACCGGATCGACGAAGAACGTTACAAAGAATTCATCGGAGAAGGCCAGAGTTTCTTCCATATGAAGCGCCGGCACCTGGATATTCAGGACGCAGACGGCCAGCTCATCAAAGCCAGCCCGAAAATCTACAACATCGAGATCCCGGAACAAGAATTCGATTATAGAAAATAATGAAAACATTAATATCATGAAAGCAATAAAATACATTTTTCAAGGCGGGCTTTATCTGTTGCTAGGACTCCTGTCCGTTTCCTGTGAAAAGACAACTTATCCGGAATACGATACCGCCTTCTCCGGAATCTATTTCGAAGAGGATAGCATACGTTACTCTTTCGGAGTCACTCCTTTATCGACAAGCAGTTACATCATGGAATTACCGGTAAAAATTATGGGAACTCCGACAAAGCAAAGACGGACCTTTCAAGTAGAAGTTATAGCGAACAAAACAACCGCCGAGGTGAATGTGCATTATAAAATGCCGGCAGAATGCGTCATCGAAGCCGACTCTGTAAAAGGCATTCTACCTTTAGAAGTGCTCCGGAATGATTTGGGAGATACAGACAGTTACCAAGTCACCTTCAAATTGAAAAAAACAGAAACGTTCACGCCTGTCAGCGAGGCAGGAGAACAAATTATAGCCATCTTCAATAACGTTGTCGAACCCCCGGCATGGAAAGATTGGCAAGGGAAACCGACCTGGCCCAGCAATAAACTAGGCCCCTGGAATCCTATCGTATGGGTTAAATTTATGGAATACTTCAGAGCGATGGAGGAAAGCCATCCGGCCACCTATAAAGCCATCGTCACGGCCTATGGACCCAATCTGGAAAAAGTACAAAACGGCTGGTTATGGGAGTTTGATGTGTCTGTCAAAAAATACATTCTGATTCCGATGTATGCCTTTTTCGAAGAACATCCGGAATACAATGTCGAAATGCCTGATCCTAATGTTTAATACCCTACTAAATACCGAAGTTATGAAAATAAAATATATATTACCGATCATTTTTGCTTTTCTATTGGCTGCCTGTTTCGACGATGACACCACCACAGGCACACAGCCTATCTCTGTGATATCGATAGACACAACCAAACTTGAAAAAGTATATAATATCAACAAATTCGAAACCCGGATAATTACCCCGGAGATTACACAAACCGATTCTTCTCTGCCTTTATCATATGAATGGCAAGTGGATTATAAATTCTATTCGGATTCCGTCGCTTTCAGATTTACAGGTAAAGATTTAGGAAGTTACGAGGTAAGATTAAAGGTAAGTAATCAGGATGGGAGTACTTTTTATACTTTCCAACTAAATGTCAATTCACCTTATGAAGAAGGGATCGCTATGCTGAGCGAAGGTCCGCAAGGACAGACAGAACTTTCTTTTATGCGTAAATATTCGGATGAGGAATTAAAAGCGGGAATAAAAGAAAAATTCGTTATGAATTGTCTTCAATTGAATAATCCGGATGTTTCTTTTGAAAAATCTCCGACGGATATGGCTAAAAGAGGAACGCAATTATTTATCTGTTGCCAGAATCATCCCATTGTATATGCTGTCAATACAAAGACTTTCGAATTGGAAAATGCCATCTCAGCTCCGGAATACCCGGATTTTATTCCACTAAAGATGAACATCCCGGATAATACATCCCGAATTTCCGATGTACTTTGCCAGCATGGAGTTGTTTACAGTCTTTCCACTCATGAAGGAGTGATCGTCCCTCATACTTATTTAACCGGAAAATATGCGGAACAAACTTTTTTCTGTGCACCCTACCAGGTCTATAGTTACTATTGGAATCCTGAAACTTGTCAGATATTGAATAATAACGGATATAACATCACGACTTCTGAAAAAGCACTCGATGGCCAGGAACTGATTCAATATTTCAACGGTATTTATAACGACTATATAACGATTATTTCACGCGATAAAACGAATGGCAAAATTAAGAAAACCAATATAGGTTCTACTTTTATCGCCTATAATGACGACTATACGGAACGTTGGTTCGATTTAAGAGAAGAAAAGATATTGACAGGCAACACCAATTTAAAACCGACCTCCCCCAGTGTCGCTTCTTCTGTTTATAATCAACTTCTTTATGCAGAAGGAAATAAAATTTATCGTTGGTACTATTCAGACAACAGTTTTCCGACTACCCCCTGGACGACTATAAATCTGGAAAATTGTGAAATCACCTATTTAGGGTTAAGTCCCGACGAAACCCAATTGTACGTAGGGGTCTACCAACCGCAGGAAAGCGGTTTAAACGGTCATCTTTACATTCTGGATAGCGACACCGGTAAACCAGTAGGAGATACTCCTTATCTTCATGTGGGATACAAACCGGTGAAAATTATGTATAAGGTGAAATAATCGGACAAAGCTATGAAATTAATCTTTTTTGCATGCAGCCTGTTATTATTCATAGCAGGCGCATGCCAAACCCCAAGACCTTCGGTCTGTTTGAAAGGAAATATCCTCCTTTCTTCTTTTCAGGATTACAAACTGTATCTTCAGGATCATGGAGAGGATATGCTCATTCAACCCGATTCTATAGAAGGAAAATTCATGTTGGAAATAGCTTGTGACAGTGCACACATAGCCATTTTAACAGGTATTTTCGGTAGCGATGAAAATAAATGGTATTTTATCCAACCTTTATTTCTGACTCCGGGGAAAGAGATCAGCATGCAGCTACAAACAGGAGAAAGGGGAATGAAGGTAACCTTTGCCTCTAAAGACAATAACAACAATGCCTTAAAAGCCTATCAGGACTATTACCTGACTCATAGCAAAGAATTATGGATAAATACGCCTTCTCCTTCCCAGGCAAAGGAATTTTTAATGGGATTTATCCAAAAAGCCCGGGAGTTGACCGACAAATTACGTCCAGCTCCCGAGGTAGCCCGTTATCTGGCCACTTTCGGCTATTTAGAATATTTAAAAGGCATCGGACATTGTAACTATATCTATCGGCAACAAAACGAACAGGAACGCCTGCAAGGCCTGGAAGAAACAGTCGCACCTCCCGACCAAATGCTGGACGACCCGATAGCCCTTCTTTTTAAAAACGATATTCCCAATATCATTATAGATTATTTGAAAAAAGAAGTAATCGACCCCGAAGGACAACTCGAACTCCTCCGGCAAAAATTCACCCAACCTCAGATCGTCCGCCTTATTACTGAAAATATCATACAGCATTATTTGGTTTCTTACCCTTATACCCGGGATTTCGAGGAAGGTCTGGCACGACTGAAGAAGATGTGTACCTTTTTGCCCGAAAAGGGAGAAGAGTTTATCCATCAGTTCCAAAGTAAAAGATATTGTATCGAAGGGGCTGACCTTCCGGCTGTAACATTAGAAGATCCGGACGGGAAACAATATAAACTATCCGATTTCAAAGGCAAACCTCTTTATATCGACCTATGGGCTTCGTGGTGTGTTCCCTGCTGTAAGGAAATACCCCATCTGCAAAAACTGGAACGACAGGTAGCCAATAAGCAACTGGAATTTATCAGTATATCCATCGATGAGAATAAAAAAGACTGGAAAGCAAGAATGCAGCAGCTTCATATGGAAGGTCGGCAATATATTGTTGTCGGAAACGAATTAGCCAATATGCTGAACATCTCAAGTATTCCTCACTTTCTAATTTATAACAAAGCAGGCAAACTCATACAATACGAAGCTCCCCGTCCTTCAGCCGGCAAACCGTTACAAGAAATGCTGGAAAAACTGAAGTAGGTCAGCCAATAAACAGTTCGATCACGGGCACCAAAATAGCCGTCATGATTCCCATTACACCGATAGCTAACCCGCTGATCGCTCCTTCTACCGCTCCCAACTCCATGGCCTTGGCAGTTCCCAGGCCATGGGCGGCGGAACCCAAAGCCAAACCACGGGCAATCCGGCTCTTGATCCCTAAACGCTCCAGGATAAACGGACCGACCAAGCCACCGAAAATACCGACGACAATCACCACCACAGCCGCAATGGCCGGTATCCCTCCCGAACGCTCGGCGATACTCATCGCAATCGGAGTAGTCACAGATTTCGGCTCCAAAGAAGCGACCAAAGCATGATCGGCACCGAAATACCGGGCGATAAAAATCACACTCAACACCCCGGTTATACAACCGACAAATACCGAAGTGATGATAGAAACGGCATTTTCTTTCAATTGGGCCATCTGTTCATAGAGTAAATACCCTAATACGACGACTGTCGGTCCAAGCATAAAACTGATCATCCGACTTCCTTTTTCAAACGACTCGTAAGAAATCCCCAGGAAGTGAGTGATCAATGCCAAAACGGGTATAGATACCAACAATGGATTCAGGATACTCAGTCTTGTCTTTCTGAACAACCATACAGCAGCAAGATACACCCCGATCACCAAGGTTAATATGAATATTTCGGAATTTAATAAAACAGTCATAAGCCAAACAGCATTTACATTTCTAAATCAACGGTCTTCCGCTCCTTTCCGGTGTTTCTCAAACCATTGTTGTATCGAAGCCACGACGACGATCACCATCACCGTACTGACGGCACAAGCCACCAATACCGCCTGCCAATACTGAGATAATATATCTAAGGCATTCACAATCCCGACCCCGGCAGGAACAAAAAACAAAGCCATGTTATCACAAAGGAACCGGGCAACAGGCTTGATACGCTCAGGCTTGACCCACTTCAAGCATAAAGCGGTAAACAACAACATCATCCCGATCACACTCCCGGGAATAAAACCGTTCACCAGCCACCCCACCAACTCACCGAGCGCAAAAAAGAAAAGTACGATAAAAATACCTGGTAACATAGTTAAAGTAAAAGGTAAAAGGCTAAAAAGCTAAAGGCTAAAAGCAATGAGCGGATTAGCTTCGAAAACCGATACAAAAATATAATATTCAGCCCAAAGTTATGCTCCATCCGATTATTTTTGCCCCAGCAATCTACGAAAACGTTCGTTCTCACTTTCTTTCACCCTCCAGCCTCCAGCCTTTAGCTTTTAGCTTTCAGCCTTTAGCTTTTAGCTTTCAGCCTCTAGCTTATTGCTTTCAGCTTTTTAGCCTCTAGCTTTTCATCCCGATCCCTGCCCCGAACCTCCCCGCTCTCTCCCCTTCTCTCCGATAGGAGAAGAAAAGGTCCGGATGACAGACCGAGCACATACCGGCCACTTCTATATTTTCATTTTTCACCCCACATGCCAACAATTCTTTACGATTAGCTTCCCACAAATCCACCTGGTATTTTCCCGGTTGCTTTCCCAGACCAACGATCGCCTGATTACCGGGAAATAACTGTTGAAACACCCGGGCCACTTCCTCTCCGACTTCGAAACAACATTTCCCGATCGAGGGGCCAATAGCCGCCACTACCCGTTGGAGATCACATCCGAAATGCTCCTGCATCACCCGCACGGTTACTCCGACTATTTCAGCCGCTGTTCCTCTCCATCCGGCATGCACTGCGGCAACCACCCTTTTCTCCGGTTCGAACAGGAGTACGGGAACACAATCGGCAGACAACACCATCAGACATATCCCCGGCTGATTCGTCACCAAGGCATCGGTTGCCGGAATGCGGCTTTCCCTATCCAAAGCCCCTCTCCCGGCTTCCTCAACCGTAACGATCCGCACTGTCGCCGAATGTACCTGCCGGGCAGTAATCAGCCGCTCTACCTCAAATCCTGCAGCTTCCGCCAGGCTCCTGCGATTATGCTGTATGATCTCAGGATTTTCCCGATCGGAAAATCCGATATTTTTAACTCCCGAAGAGACAAAATGCATCAATTCCGGATAAGCGGATAAATTCCGGAACCGATAAAAAGGGAAATCCCCGCTAAGCAGTTTCTCCATATCCATTCATTTTAGATCGACAAAATTAGCCCAAGTTCGGATAATCCCCAAAGTTTAAGCTCCAAACCGTCATAAAAGTAAACTTTCAGCCGATTCCAACGTATGTTTAAGAAAAAAATATGTTACAGGACTATTTGACATTAAGGCAAGCATACCTCACCCGACCCGACACCCGGACTCAGATACATCAAAATTATGTCCGGAATTTGTTTTTATACGAAACTTTCCGGTTGGGCGGACACAACCTTCCACCGACAATATTCGAGAACATCGTCAGTACCGGTAAACCTCAATCGACAGAGACAACCCGTCAAGCCTACGATCTTTGGCAAGCCTGGCAATATTGTGAAAAACAAGCAGCCCTTCGCCAGCCTTTAGACCTTTCGTTTGTCAGAACGGTTTCTGCCCGTATCATGAAGCATACCGGTGGCGAAACGACTACTTCTGTGGGACGTTACGATACTTCGTTAGGAGATTTCCGCCTCGGCGAGGATTATGACGAAGTATACCCTTTGGCTGATTTCCGTAAAATCCCCCTCCTGCTCGACAATCTGTGCCGGACTACCGATGTACAACTAACCGAAGCCGGTGTAAGCGAGAACATTAAAATTGTGGCCAACTTCATGTACGATTTTATGCATATCAAGCCATTCGGTTATTGCAATCTGGAAACCGGTATCCTGCTCATCAACTTTTTGGAACTGAAAGAAGAGCATCCCCTGCTCATCCTGTTTGCCGACGACCGGGCAGAATTACTCAATGCCCTGAAACGGGGAAAAATCAGTGAGACACCGGAAACCCTCGAAGCATTTATCCTGCATGAACAGATTAAATTCTTCAATAGGGAAATTTAAAAGTAACTCATTCAAAACCAGCATCGAAAAAAAGTCTTCATTTTTCTTTGTAATTAATAATAGATGAGCTATCTTTGCCGTCCGATAATAGAAAGAATAATTATAAAATTTTACATACAATGAAAAAGGGCATACATCCTGAAAATTACAGACTGGTAGTATTTAAAGATATGTCTAATGGCACGACTACCATTACTAAATCAACTGCAGCAACAAAAGAAACCATCGAGATCGATGGTGTAGAATATCCGTTGGTAAAAATGGAAATCTCCAACACTTCACACCCGTTCTATACCGGTAAAGTGAAATTGGTGGATACTGCCGGTCGTGTAGATAAATTCATGAACCGTTACAAGGACCACATGGAAAAAAGAAAAAAATAATCGTTTCTTTCTAAGAAATAAAAGATAAAGGGACTGTCTGAATATTTAGACAGTTCTTTTTTTTATCAAAAAGAAATAAGGCTTTCGAACTGATTTTTCAGCAAGAAAGCCTTTTAGATTTCAGATTGATTCATTATCTATCTGAACAATATCTACTCCTCCCGTAAGATCGAACATCCTTTTCAGGAACACATTTTATACGTGGTACCCTCTTTTGACACATTGCCCTAAGTCTCCTCCTGAGTACCACATGTTCCAGCCCGTTGTGTACCCCTTTCCGTCGGAACCAAGGACCGTTCCTGCCCTTGGTTCTTGCCGAAACGATAGAATATGCCATAATTCCTCCTCTTAAGTGGATTCCTGCAAAATCTATGTCTATTTGCAACGCGCTGGTCAACTATCACTTTTCAGTATTCAGATTTTTCCCCCAGGTCGGGTATCCATACACGCATAGTCTGGTTGTCACCGCGGTTATTCCATGTATAATAGGGGATCAGCGTGATTTCAGTCGGAGTCCGGTCGCCCGCATCGGTGCGAACACCCCGAATCTTGATCTGCGTTATGTTTTCGAGAGGACCTTCCGTGATAAGTTGTGTGCGTGTCTCATCCGAAATCAGGTTCAGCTGCTGCACGACACCGTTATCGGTTCCTTCTGCGCAATAGACCAGCGGTCCGCGGGTGACGGCCGTTGTTCCCACATTTTCCTTTACACGAGGATCACAGGAGGTCCGGCGAACCGGCATAGGAAGTTCCAATTCCACGATATCCCCGTTTTTCCACATGCGTTTGACGACAGCAAAGCCATTGTCCATGTCGTAATCCACAGTCTTGCCGTTTACCCGGATCGTTACGGAATATTTCTCTGTATTGCGGTATGGGTACAGCCCGCCGGGCATAAATTCCCGGCCTGTGCTCCAAGTCGGGATACGCAGGCAAAGGCCGAATGTCGTGCGTTTTTCAGGCGTAAGCGTCATACGGACTTTCCCGTCGAACGGATAATCCGAGGTCTGGTCTATACCGACACGGATACCGTCCATAGATACGGTTGTCCGGCTATTGCCGTAGAGTGTCAGATAGAGACGATTTTTACTGTAAGCATACATGTAACCCGGGACTTGCAGGATCATACGCGATATATTGGGCGGACAACAAGCACAACCGAACCATGGAGCACGACCGCCCAGACCGTGGTTGAAACGATGCTCGCCGTCGGCCTCCAGCGGATTGACATAAAAAAAACGGTCGCCTGTAAGGCTGATTCCGGCCAGTGCGTTGTTGAACAGTGAAATTTCGGCGATATCGAGATATCGGGCGTCACCGCTACCGAGAAACATGCCCTGATTGAAGAAAACGTTACCTACGGCAGCACAGGTCTCACTGTAGGCGGTTTTGTTCGGCAATTCGTATGCAGGCCCGAAGCCTTCGATTGAAGCCTGCGCACCCAATCCACCCGTGATGTAAATGCGGGTAGAAACGAGGTTGTTCCAGATCGCGTCGAGTGCTTTAGCATAATGCCGCTCACTGGTCAGGGCATCCACCATTGCCATGGCAGTGTAGAGATAGACAGCACGTACGGCGTGCCCTACGGGTTCGGTTTGCTCGGCGACAGGAGCGTGTTGCTGGGCATAAAACGGCGACATAAAACCGTCGCCTTCAGGACGATAGGTTACCCCCCGGATGTCGAGGAATTTTTTCGCCATATCCAAATAGAGTCGGTCACCCGTTACGCGGTAGAGTTTACAGAGTGCCAGTTCGATCTCCTCATGTCCCGGCGCCTGCATGACCGGTTTGCCGTCGTTATAGGCCGGATCGCCTTCGAAAAAGACCCTATTGACGTGTCGGGCGTTTTTAATGGCTATATCCAGGAGAGTTCGTTTGCCCGTGGCCTGATAATAAGCTGCCGCAGCCTCGTAAAGGTGCCCAACGTTGTAAAGTTCATGGCTATATACGACCTTCGAATAGGGCTTGTCGCCTACCCAGAATGGATCGAAACAACCACAGGTGTGGCATACGAAGAGGTACCCGTCTTTCTGCTGAGCCCGGCCGATGATATCAATCAATGAATCCATTTTGGCTTCCAGTTCCGGATCAGGCCTGAGCATCAACGAATAGGCCGCTCCTTCCATGATTTTGTAGAGATCCGAACTAAGCGGGCCGTTATTGGATATGGACTGTCCACCGCGGCCTTCCAGAAAATCCGCACCGCCTTGAAGCTGTTCGATAGCCGGACCGGCCTGAACCAGCGAAAACGGTAAGGTAACATCGAGTTCGGTCTGCATCCGCTCTCCCCAGAATCCTCCGGTCAGCGTCACTTCATTGAATGGAACAGGGATAATTTGTTCCGGCTGTTTCGTTGCCGCCGAGAGACAATATGTCCACAGCACCGCAGCAATAAAAAAAATATTTTTCATCGTATTGTATTGTGTTATAATGAGACTTAGAGTCCGTACCGTCTGATACCATTGGCAGTGGTGCGGTTATCGTTTGTTTGTTTCGAATGCATAAAACATGTGTTGTGTGGGGTACCCGAACGCAACACCGACGACAGGAAATTGTCATGGTGGAGCATCAGGGAAGGGCATGAGCCGGATATCACCCAGGTCGGTACAGCCTGTGCTGCTGAGGTGGGTGTGCAAAAACCCGATCAGCACGTTGTCCGAATAGTTGTAGCCGGAATACCACCCCCACCCTTTGAAGATGTTTTGTAATCCGGTCTGCACCGTACCGAAAGGCACGCAAACCCCGATATACGGGTCCACATACCGAAGGTTGTTTTTCTTCCCGGCTGAGACCGTCAATGCGGTGGGTGCGGACAGCGGTGTAAAGAGAATCTTCTTCATACAGGTTTATTGCTGAGTTTTATTGTTTTCAGGAGTGAACGGCTGCTTTATCTTCGTCCTGATTCGCAGTACGGTAAGCGACCACGGCTCGAACACATAGTTGAACTTTTCGGCGAAGCCGTCATAACAGTTCTCTACGGGGAATACTTTGCGCGGGTCGTCGAGCGAGTTCTCGTCGGTCGGGTTCTGTGACGACAGGGTGACGACCCGGCCCAACCGTTCCACGTTCGACACATGAGCAAGATCGATGGTTGCAGAGAATCTGTCCGGAGCGGCGTTCACGAATTTGACGATCAGTTCGCCCGTGCGGTCGTCGTAACCCGTGGCGATAAAGCGCCGGGTGGTATCAGCATAGACTTCGAGCGATTTCTTGCCGTCGAGGTAATAAGTGAAATGCCCGCCCTCGATATCGATGCGGATGTCGTACCAGCGTCCGGTTTCGATCTGCTGTGCAGTGTAATTGGCTATGATCGGCGTGTCGTTGTCCGATACACGCTGGAATGCGGTGGAACGGTTATTCCAGCCGCCGATGTTGAGTACATAGCCGTGCTGTTCGTCCTGCATCCCGAAGTAGACGAGGAAACCCTCGGCCCCGGCGGTCTTACGGGCTTTGAGCGTGATGGTACAGTCACCGAACGGTTCCGCCGTATTCCACAGGTTGCGGCGCACCACGTCGGGACCGCTCCCCTTCAGCGAACCATCCGAGGTGGTCCAGGTGCCCGACTGCGGTTTCCAGCCCTGCGACATGTCGGCTTCGACGGTCCGTCCGTCGGCAAGGGTGATTTTCAGGTCTCTGTATTCGTTGTCCGTGTTCCAGCCGCCCAACGCAATCCGTCCTCTGACCTCGACGGATACAGAGGGCTGCCCGAACACGTTTTTTACATTGTAGGACGGACGGTTATGGGCGAACAACTGCTGCACGTAATACGACGAACGTCCGGTTATGCGGTGTGCATCCAGCTGAATCAGCGTCGGTGACCAGGCCCGGTCGTCGACATGGGTCAACAGCGGCGCATAGGATGTCATCCGCACAAGGTCGCAATTACGTTCCGCCCCCGTAAGAAAAGCCGCTTCGGCCAGCGCACCAAGCAGGTTACCGTCGCCGACGTTTTGTGTAACGGCGTATTCGCCGACATAAATCCCGTACTGGCCACGCTCCATTCCGTCGAACATGCGGGCCCCTTCGAAAAAGAATTCGGGCGATACGTACATGTGGGGATCGATGAGGTCTACCTTTTCATGGCGGTGCTGCTCACCGAATCCGAGCGTCGAAATAATCGTCAGTTGCGGGTATTTTGTTTTGATAGCTTTGTAAAACCTGTCGTAACGCTTTTCATAGACGGGGCCCCAGTTTTCGTTGCCGATTTCGACGTATTTCAGCGGAAAAGGCCCCGGGTGTCCGTTTTCAACACGCCTGCGGCTCCAGTCGGTCGTGCCATCGCCCAATGCATAATCGATGGCGTCGAGCGCATCGGCGATGAAGAGATCCAGTTCTTCTTCCGGACACGCATCGCCCACGGCAGCCTGGCCACCCAGTCCGGCGTTGCAGACGAACATGGCATCGGCCCCGATGTCTTCGCAGAACTGGAGAAATTCGTGGTATCCGAATCCGTAGGTACTCCGGTAACCCCAAAGGTTGTATTGTCCGGGCCGCTTTACGGGATCACCTATGGTCTCTTTCCATTTAACACGGTTGGAGAGCGTGATGCCCTCGACGATGCCGCCGCCCGGCCAGCGGATAAAAGCCGGATGCAGCGCTTCGAGTGTCTCGGCAACGTCACGCCGCAGGCCGTTTTCCCGGTTGCGGAAAGTCTCCTGTGGGAAAAGCGAAACGTAATCCAGCAGGAGTGTACCCTGTCCGTCGAGTTCGATGACAAACCGTGCACGGCTGTCCGAATCCGTCGGGGTCAGCGTCGCGTCGTGGCGTTTCCAGGCCTTGCCGGTCCCTGCGTCGATTCGGTGGGAACACAATTCCGATCCGTTTTCACTGATCAGCCGGACAGTTACGTCGCCCTTGAATCGGCCAATGTTCGAAGTGTATAAAACGAGACGGTAGTTTTTACCCTTTTCAATATGTATACCCCAGTAACCGGAATTAGTGACTGTCGTTCGGCTTTGGGTCGGCAATGCGACGCAGAGAGCCGTAGGGGTTGCCGGATCTAGCGGATATTCCCGGTTCAAGTACATGGATGCACCTGAACCTGCAGTCTGTTGCAGAGTCCAAGCGGGAATCTCCGCCGTATTCCAGCGTAATTTCATATCCGGGGAAGGCAGGGCTCCCGTCAGGTGGTTGGGAAGGGCCGGCGGCCGGAGTTCCCCTCCTTCAAGCCGGTAACCTTCGGGAACAGTCGAATCCTCGAAACCGCGATTCTGGATCAGCTCGGCATACAATCCACCGTCACCAGCATGGTTTATCTCTTCGAAAAAAATGCCGTACATCGATTCAGGCACAGCGTGTCCCCGTTCAGCAAGGTCGATCTGGATACGGCCCGTGTCACCTTCTCCGGGATTCCCCGTAGCGCACGCCGTCAAGACGACCGACAGTATGGTGAGTATCTTTTTCATGTTTTGTTGTTGAAAGGGATAACCCGCCGGTCATACGGTAGATTATCCTTCTTTATGCAGGGTTATTATATCTCGGCCTTGATGCGTAGTACGGTGAACGACCACGGTTCGAACGTATAATCGAATTGCCCGGAGAATTTATTGAAGGTACTTTCTCTGGGGAATACCCGCTTCGGATCGTCGAGCGTGTTCTCATCCTTAGGATCGGCCGACGTCAGAGTGACGACTTTGCCCTTACGTTTCACAGAGGTCACGTTTTGCAGGTTGACCGATGTGCTGAACGGCTCTTTAGTGGCATTTACGAATTTGACGATCAGTTCGCCCGTGTTCTCATCATACCCCGAAACAACATAACGTTGTATGTTCTCGATCGCTGTTTCGAGCATCTGTTTACCGTCGAGGCTGTAGGTGAATTTGCCGTCCTTGATGTCAATGCGAATGTCATACCAGCTCCCCTCCTCCACATACTGCGAGATGTTGTTGGGAATCTGCGGCATGTCGTTGCCGTTGATGCGCTGGAAAGCCGTAGTCTGGTTTCCCCAGCCGCCGATATTAAGTACGTAGCCGTTCTTTCCGTCGTGCATACCGAAGTAAATGAGAAATCCTTCCGCTCCGGCAATCTTGCGGGCTTTGAGCGAGATCGAGCAATCGCCGAATGCTTCCGGAACACTCCAGAGGTTCCAACGCATCACTCCGGGCCCGGAGCCTTTCAGTGTTCCGCCCTCTGCGTTCCATGTACCCTCTTGGGGTGTCCACCCCTGCGACATGTCGGCCTCGACGGTGCGTCCGTCGGCCAGGGTGACCTTCAGGTCCTTGTATTCGTTATCGGTGTTCCAACCGCCCACAGCGATCTGTCCTTTGACCCCGACGGGGATGACGGGCTGTTCGAACGACGTAGCAACGTTAAACGACGGGCGGTTCTCGGCATACATCTTCTGCACCTGATACGACGAGCGTCCCATAACGCGGTACGAGTCGAACCAAATGAGATTTGTAGGCCATACGCGATCGTTAACATTCTCGAAAAGAGGTGCATACGAAGCCATTTTCACTAAATCGGAGTTACGTTCCACGCCCGTCAAGAAAGCCGCTTCAGCCAACGCTCCGAGCAAATTGCCGCCACCGACGTTCTGGTTGACGGCATATTCGCCGATGTAGATTTCGTAATCACCGCGTTCCTGCTGATCAAAGAGCTTGTCGCTGGCGAAGAAGAATTCGGGCGATACGTACCAGTGGGGATCTATCATATCGACCCTTTCATGACGGTGCTGACCACCCAGTCCGAGTGTCGAGATGAGTTTCAACTGCGGATATTTTTCCTTGATGGCTTTATAGAATTTATCGTAACGCTTTTCATAGACAGGACCCCAGTTTTCGTTGCCGATCTCGACATATTTCAGCGGGAAAGGTGCCGGATGCCCGTTTTCGACGCGCTTGCGGCTCCATTCGGTCGTGCCGTCGCCCAGCGCATAGTCGATGGCATCGAGTACATCCTCGATGAAGGAATCGACCTCATCTTCCTTGCAAGCGTCGCCTACACGGCCTTGACAGCCCAAACCGACATTGCAGACGAACATGCCCCCGGCACCGATATCCTCGCAGAACTGCAGAAATTCATGATAGCCGAAGCCCATCGTGGTACGATACCCCCAAGTGTCGTAAACACCCGGACGGGTCACCGGATCGCCAATGGTTTCCTTCCATTTGATGCGATTCGAAAGGGTAATACCCTCGACTACACAACCGCCCGGCCAACGGACGAATGCCGGCCGCATGGCTTCGAGCGTTTCGGCGATATCTTTACGCAGTCCGTTTGCGCGGTTACGAAACGTTTCGAAGGGGAACAACGAAACATAATCCAGCAGCAGCGTGCCTTTACCTTCAAGTTCGATAACGAGATGAGCGCGGGAATCACTGCCCGTGGCAGTCAGGTGTCCGGTGTATTCGCTCCATGCTTTGGCCATGTCGATGGCCAGTGGACAGTTACAGAGTTCCTGACCATCTTCTCCGACGAGCCTGATGACAGCTTTACCGTCGAAGCGTTTACCGTTCGAGGTGTACAAACGCAGGTAATAATCTTTACCTTCCTCGATATTCATGCCCCAGAATCCGGTGTTGCCGATCGCCACCCGTCCCTCAGCGGGAAGCGTGACTTTGAGCGCCGTGGGAGTAGCGCTGTTGAGCGGGTATTCGGTCGTGAGCTTCATCGAAGCCCCCTCGCCTTCGAGCTGTGTCAGTGACCAGGCCGGAATCTCCTCTGTGGGCCAGCGATAACACATATCGGGATGGGGCTTGGCGCAGGTGAGATGGTTACAACTGTTGGCCGGCGGGTAGAGTTTACCGTCCTTGACACGGTAGCCTTCGGGGACCGAAGTGTCCTCAAAACCGCGGTTTTGAACCAGCTCGGCATACAGTCCGCCGTCACCCGCATGGTTAATCTCTTCGAAGAAGATGCCGTACATGGATGAGGGAATATCCGCACCGTGTTGTGCAACATCGATGGTTATCTCCGCTTGGGGCTGCGAGCAGGCCGCAAGCAACAGGGCGAACGCCGGCAGGACGAGAATCTGGTGTAGGGTTTTCATGGTCGGTTTCATTTGGGTTGATAGATTTTTAACATTCGACGGAACAGTATTCCGGGGTAGCTCCGAATGCTTTGTTGGGTATAAATTCGAGCATCGTATTGACCGGATCGGGCGCGCATTCGGTTTGCAACAGCGTGTAGAGCGGATACGCAGTACGATAGGTGTCACATAATGAAAATATAGTGCAGGTATCGCGACCAAGGGCCTCGTAGTTTTTACCGTCGGCACCGCGGTAGGTTCCGTAACAATCGTTGAAGAGATTGGGTTGGAGAAAAACATGGTAAAGCCCCGAATAGAGAATACGACGGACCGGATCGTGATAGCCCGAACACCAGCCCCACCCCTTGTTGAAATTGTCGGGAACGAACGGTAGGACTCCGAACGGTACTGCGACACCCATAAAGGAACAGCCGTGTCCCGACATGCCGATCCGTGTGTTCACCCATTGCATGACGCCTTCCTGCCGTGTAAGCGACAGATTAGAAGTCCGGGCTTGTGCGGCTATACCGGCGAGAACCAGCAACGGAATAATCGTGCGTCTGAGCATGGCCGGATTACTTGTTCTGGGGTTTATTTTTCCACGGAATATGCTCGGGGTGTGCCTCGTAATACTTACGGGCCGTAGCAACGTTATCCTTGGGCATTAGAAATACGAAACGTCCGGGGAAATCCTTTTCCAAGCGTTCGGCTTCGCGTTTCAGGCGCGCTATGCCGTGATAACCATAAGTGGCCGCCGTGGGGTAAACGTTCAGAAAGTGCGGACGCGAAGGATCTAGCTGTGCCTGCCGGTGCGCGAGGTTATTGTAAAGATCGCCTTCGGCAACCAAATGGTCTCCCTGGTTCATAATGATTACCCCATCATGGTAGTCCAGTATCACGTCGTCATCGCCATTGAAGACGCCTTCAAGCCCCGCCGTTTCCACATAGCGATAGAAACGGTCTGTGCCGTAAGAGGTGTGCCAAAAACAGGCCGTCTTGAATCCGGCCGACGCAAGCCACTGGCGGTTCAGTTCGAGCCACTTCTCATACCCCTCTTCGCTGTAATCGCGGCCGTAGATGAATTGGTAACCCGAGGGACCGGCCATCAGTTCGTCATTGGGACTCATATGATCGTAGTACCATTCCAACAGGAAGGGATTCAGCTCTTGCATACCGGCACATAAGGTAGTTCCGACGGGGAAAGCCCCGCGGTCGGTGTCATCGGTCCAGATGGCGTAGAGTGCATTTTGGTCGAACTGCACATTGTCACCGTCACTGAACACGACACTGACGTAAATTTTACCGTTCTCAGCCTTGACGGCCCTACCCGGTCGCTGTTTGAAAGATTTGTTGGGATAACTGCACCAGAAACTGCCGTTGGCGTAGTAATCGCTCACGACATAACCTATATTGTAACGGTTGGTGACATATAGCAGGTCATCGCCGCTCTTGGCATAGCCCATGACAATAGCTCCCGGCTTGAAGTCACCCTTCCGGCAGATTTCCTCGATGATCGAACGTTCCTCGGGATCGGCATCGTCGAGCCAGAATGCGAATCCGCGCGACGCCACGGCGTAATCGTAGAGCGTCCATGGATTACCCATCCAGTCACTACGTAGTCCCAGCGAGAAGAGTATGTTCGGATGGCATGCCGGCTGAATAGTTTTCATGGCCCATTCATAAGCGTCGCGTTTGGATGCCCAACGGCCATATAGACGCACGACGTTACCTTTCCACGGGGTCTCGGCCGTCAGGCGGGCATAGAGTTCCTCAGTCAGCGGCAATCCCCGGTGTTGAGCCGAGAGCATGACGGCCATATTCCACGACCAGTCTTCCTCCGGACTCCAAATGTAAATGTTACGCACACGATCGGCATAGGCACGGAACATAGAGCGCAACCCGGGGTCTGCTCCTTCCTCAAGCGGAAGTACTTCGAAAGGACGTTTCGTATCGTTGAGCTGGCGCACATGGTGATCGGCCAGATAAAGATAACACTGTGCCGTGTCCTGGTTTATGAGTCCCTGAAAAGCTGTGGAGACCATGCGGGCCGGCCCGTGGTCCTTGCGGATATCGGCAACGGTAATCGTGCCTTTGTACATTTTGGTTTTGTAGAACTGTCCTGACTGCGGCGCAGCTGAAACTTTGCAGCCGATAAGTATTACGGCTGCCGTCAGGAACGGAAATATACGGTGTCTGATATTTTTCATATTCATTCAGGTTTACAGACTGTGGAGTGTGCTATTTTTTGAGTTTGAATCGTAATACAGTCATCGACTGGGGGCGGAACGTGACGTCCATTGAAGAACTTACGTTATTGACAACATCCTCTACGGGCATAATCCGGTTCCGCTCTTCGAAAGTGTTTTCCTCATGTTTAGAATTTGCCCAGAGGGAGATACGCTTGCCCTGCGGTTCGAATTCGGCGTTATGGAAATTAAGTTTTGTGCGCATCGGCACGTCCTCGGCATTAATCACCTTGACGATCACTTCGCCGTTGGTCCGGTCCAGGCCCGCGATGGCATACTGGCGTTGTACGTAACTGTTATCATAGGTCAGATCCTTCCGGCCATCGATCCAGCACTCCAAGATATCCTTGTTCTTGATGACGAGTTTCACGTGATAGGTACGGCCCGTTTCGATGCGTGTCGTCGGGCGGTCGGTGTTCAGTACGAAGGCGTTGTCATCGGCAACGCTCTGGAAAATCGTCCATGCGTTACCGAAGCTACCCAGTGTCATCTGGTAGCAGTTCGCCGGATCTTTGGCACCGAACTTAAGGACAAATCCTTCTTTACCGCCCAGTTTTTTGGCATCAAACTCCACGGATACGATCTTCGACTTGACGGCGTCGAGCCACTGATCGCGGAGCATGATCGAACCGGTGCCGTTTTCGTCAGGCTGAATCAGTTTGCCATTTTCAATTTTCCAGTTACCCGAAGCAACTGCCCATTCTCCGGGATTACTCTCCAGGTCCGAGGAGTAAACCTCCTCTCCATCGACCGAGATACGGATGTTCGAGTATTCGGCCGCTGTCTGATAGGTTCCCAGACCGATGCCACCGACCGGAGTGGTTTTATCGGGTAGCAGGCCCAGCTGCGTGTCGATGGCGAGGTTTACGTCCGGCCGGTTGTCAGTGAACATACGTTCGACCCAATAGGAACTACGACCGATCACGTCATCGTTCTTCACCAGAATCAGGTTGACACCCATACGGCATTTGGTATTCTCCATCAGCGGAGCATAGGAAGTCATCGTAACCAGATCCGAATTACGTTCCATACCCATGACGAAGGCCCCTTCACTCAGTGCCCCCTCCATGTTGCCCGCCCCTACACCCATGTTACAGGCGTATTCGCCGACATAGGTTTTGTGCCCCTCTTCACGCGGGAACTTGTCGAAATAGTCAGTATTGGAGTAAAACCAACTGGGGAAGTTGTAGAAATGGGGGTCATTCATGTCGTAACCGTCGAGCCATGAGAGCTGGTCGCTCATCGGCAGGCAAGTAATGATCGTTATGTCGGGGTACGCTTCGCGGATACGTTTGTAGAAACGGTTGTAATATTTGGCGTACATGGCACTATGATTCTCATTACCCACTTCGATATAATCGAGCGTAAAAGGTTCAGGGTGTCCGTTCTTTGCACGCTCAGCGCCCCACTTAGTAGTCTTCGCATCGCCCGTAGCGTATTCGATGGCATCAAGCGCATCCTGTATAAGTACCTCAACCTCCTCGTCATCGTAATAATCGCCGTTACGGCCGTCGCAGGACATACCGGCATTGCAGACAAACATCGCCTTCGCACCCATATCTTCACAATATTGTAAGAATTCGTGGTAGCCGAAGCCGTTGGTCGAATGGTAGCCCCAGAGGTTGTATTCACCTTTGCGGAGCTCGGGTTTACCGATGGTATTTTTCCAATTCACCCGATTTTCCATTGTTAATCCCTCAACGATACAACCTCCGGGCCAACGCATAAAGGCCGGCTTAAGGTCGGCGACAAACTGGGCGACGTCCTTACGCAGGCCGTTGGGCCGGTTGTGAAAGGTCTCTTGCGGGAAGAGCGATACATAGTCGATCTCCAATGCACCCTCCGAGTCGAAGCGCAAAGCAAACCGGCCGTCGTTCATGGTTTGTGACGGTTTCATGACAGCTTCGAAATATTTCCATTCTCCGTCACCTTTGAGCGTAAAACGCTTCGAGGCGATAACCTCATTCTGTGCCGTGAGTATTTCCGCCGTCACACTACCCTTGTAGCCGGACGCAGCCTTGATGTAGAAACGGAGATCATATTTTTTGCCTGCTTGGACGGCCAGCCCGTAGAACCCGCTATTTACCAAACGGAACGGGGCCGCACAACGATCGATGTTCAGATACATGGCCTTCGATGCCTCGACGCCCAGATGGTCGGTATCGTCGATACGTACCGAATATTTGCCATTAGCCGGACATTCTACCGTCCAGCCCGGATGAGTATCCTCGATGTTCCACGGAATACTCCAGCTTCGCAGTTGTTCGGGCGAGGAGTAGACTGATTTGTGAGGTGCATAAACTCGCTTGTCGTTCGGATTATAGGTACAACCCGACGGGAGGTTCGCCTCTTCAAACCCGCGGTTAAAGATCAGTTCGGCATAGATGCCACCGTCAGCCGAACGGTTGATATCTTCGAAGAATACACCATACATCATCGGGGAGATTTCGGCTTTTTCCTGCGCAACATCAATATCGATACGAGTCAGGGGAATTTCCTGCGCCGTTGCAGCCGGGATAAGCCCTGTGATTCCTAAAGAAAGCAGTGCTAATAATTTTGTTCTCATTGTCTTATGGGTTGAATATTATTTACAATATTTTTTCAGCAGGTCTATTTCAACCTGATCGTAAGGTGTGAAATCGCCGTGAAAAATGTCGTGCTGCCACGGCCCTTTATACTCGCCGTGTTCGGGACGGTGGCCCCATGGGAGGTCGGTTTGCGTCTTACCGTTCACCAATCCCCAGATCATGCAACCAACCTTCTCTTCGGCGAAGACGGGTAGCACGCCCGGAATCGTCGATGCGGCGGGCCGGTTCATCCATTCGGTGCAGATCACCGGACGCCCCTCTTTTTTCAGCTCGCGGCACGTGTTGCGCGTATGGTTCGCATCGGCGTAACAGTGGAAAGTAACAATGTCCGAGTTATCGAGACAGAAGCGGTTCAGCCCTTCGTTGCCGCACCATACACCGACGGTGATCGGCTGCCTGACATCGACCTCGCGCGCCCACTTCACGACACTCTTCAACAATGGCAGGCTGCGGTCGCCCAATCCACTGTTAGTGGGTTCGTTGTAAAGGTCCCAAACGAAAATGCGATCGTCTTGGCCGAAGCGGGTCATGATATCCTTGACATAAATTTCAAGCAAGGAATGCGTGCGCTCGTCGATGACCATCGTATGGCCGGGCGAGGGCGACCACGCCCATGCATACCAACCTTTAAGCGGTTCGGGTTGTGGTCCGGTCACAGGATCGGTGTTGGCCCCGAAAACGCAGTCATCGAAGAAGATTGGCATTACCTTGATATGGTATTTGTCGCAAATCGACAGGAATTTGTCGAACGCCTTGATAAAATGCTTCGGATTCTCGGCATAGACGGCATATTGGAGTACGACGCGGGCGCAGTTCAACCCGACCTCCTCGGCCAGTGCGAGTTCGCGCTCTATCACTTCAGGCGAAAAATTCGTCTTGTCCCACATAGCCGTATAATTAACGGCATTAGCGGGAATGTAGTTGAAACCGCAGAACCACGGATTGGCTTCGCTCCATGCCTGTGCCTGCGCTTTGGTCCAGCGTTCCGAAGCATTTACACTGGTAGTATGGATCGTCAGGGCCGCCAGTAGGGCTGCAAATTGGATAATAGTCTTTTTCATCAGTCTCAGTTTGAAATCTTATTGTATTCGGACAACACTTTGTAGAAGGTTTCGGTATCGGTGTGGTGCGTTTCGTACGCCGGAATTTTCAGAGCTCCGATCTCCGTAAGGTCGTGCACCGAAGCATCGGTGATGCACGGAACTTCATTCTTCGAAAAGACGAGGTGTACGCCGAAAGCTTCTGCTTCGACCATCAGGTCCATCATGACCGGATCATCTGTGTCGTAGTACTGCATAAACGCCTCTTTCGGCTTTTTGGTGAATTTGAAAGACCAAGGAACGTAAGGCGGCTTTTCACCGCCGAGGACGCACTTGATCACTTCTTGTTTGATCATATCGTTAGTTTATAAAAAATGGAGCGAATTTAATTGTACAAATATATAGGATAAGAAATCTGCTATCTACTGTGTTATTTGCAAATAGTTGTGCTATATTTACACTAAGAGCCATTCCTTCTATAATAATAAGAGGTGTTTATATAATACTCCCTACTCGATTGTGGCACAGGATTTGTGCTATAGGTAATGAATTCTATTTTTACACAAAACATTGACAAAATGTCAGTTGTTACTCGTATAAAAATTTATAACCATAAAACAAGAGAGGACGAATAAATGGATAAAATAAATCTGAAAGCAGTGTTATTACAGAACATGGGAGAAGATTCGGCAGATTTCCTACCCATCATGGGGGACGAGAAAGAACTGCTGAATGATAATATGCAGATTCCTGACACACTGCCAATTTTACCGCTACGGAATACGGTATTATTTCCGGGCGTAATCATTCCGATCAACATCGGACGGGATAAATCTTTAAAGTTGATCAAAGATTCCTACCGGCAGAGTGCCCTGATCGGAGTAGTTGCACAAAAAGATACCAATACTGAAAATCCGGATATAAACGATCTTTACCAGATCGGAACAGTAGCTTCTATCCTGAAAATACTGGAAATGCCGGACGGAACCACCACAGCCATCATTCAAGGCAAGAGAAGGTTTTTATTGGAAGATATCCTTTACGACGATCCTTACCATGTTGGGAAGATCAGTTTGAAAAAAGAAGAAGGGGTACCTGAAAACGATCCGGAATACAATGCGATAGCAGAATCGTTGAAAGATATGGCTTCCAAGATCGTCAAATATTCCAGCCATATCCCTAATGAAGCAGGTTTTGCGCTAAAAAATATCGAGAGTATGCTTTTTCTGATCAACTTCATCTCTTCGAATACAGATGTAGACTATCAGAATAAACAAGAGTTGCTGGAAATCGACAACCTGAAACAACGGGCGATCAAACTACTGGAAATCCTGAGTAAGCAGGTGAGTTTACTGGAATTGAAAAACGATATTCAGAAGAAAGTAAAAATGGATATCGACAAACAACAGCGCGAATATTTCCTGCATCAACAGATGAAGACCATACAGGACGAACTGGGAGGTAATCCGACCGACGAGGAAATCAAAGAACTGGAGGAACTGGCCGAGACGAAAGAATGGAACGGGAATGTCCGGGAAATTTTCAACAAAGAGCTGAACAAGCTGAAACGGTTGAATCCTTCTTCCCCCGATTACTCGGTACAATCCAATTATTTGAGGGAAATGCTGGACCTGCCCTGGAATCACCTCTCGGAGGACAACCTGGATCTGGAACATGCACGCCAGGTACTGGATGCCGATCATTTCGGACTGGAGAAAGTAAAAGAAAGAATTTTAGAATACTTAGCGGTTTTAAAGTTAAAAGCCGATATGAAATCGCCGATTGTGTGCCTCTACGGCCCTCCGGGAGTAGGTAAAACCTCCCTGGGAAAATCTGTAGCCCGGGCCTTGAACCGCGAATTTGTACGGATGTCTTTAGGTGGATTGCACGATGAATCGGAAATCCGGGGACACCGGAAGACCTATATCGGAGCTATGCCGGGACGAATCCTTCAGAGTATCAAAAAAGCAGGAACTTCTAATCCTGTTTTCATTCTGGATGAGATCGATAAAGTGGGTAACGATTTCCGGGGGGATCCTCAATCTGCCCTGTTGGAAGTGCTCGACCCGGAACAAAACGGCAGTTTTCACGATAATTTTCTGGACATCGACTATGATCTGTCGAAAGTGATGTTCATCGCCACAGCCAATGACCTCAGCACGATTGCAGGTCCTTTGCGCGACCGGATGGAAATCATCGAAGTGACGGGTTACCTCATGGAGGAAAAACGGGAAATCGCTAAGCGGCACCTGATTCCGAAGCAATTGGAAAACCACGGAATTACGGCCGGGCATGTAACGATCCCAGACGAGATCATCGACCTGATCATCGAGAAATATACCCGCGAATCGGGCGTTCGTAGTCTGGACATGACCATAGCTAAAATTATGCGCCATGTGGCCCGGAAGGTCGCTATGAATAAAAAATTCACGATTACGCTCGACGAAAATAAGGTGAAAGAATATCTGGGAAGCCCGATTTTCTCCCGGGAGGAATATCAAGGGAACGAACTACCCGGTGTCGTGACCGGATTAGCCTGGACAGCCGTAGGAGGAGAAATTCTCTATATAGAATCGAGCTACAGCAAAGGCAAAGGGCATCTTAGCCTGACCGGTAACCTGGGAGAAGTAATGAAAGAATCCGCTACTTTAGCACTCGAATACATCAAATCGCATGCAAAAGAAATCGGGATCGACGAAAAGATGTTCGAAGAAAACGACATCCACGTCCATGTTCCGGCTGGAGCTGTTCCCAAAGACGGACCTTCGGCAGGGATCACCATGGTTACTGCACTAGTATCCGCCCTCACCGGCCGGAAAGTGAAAAAAGCCATCGCCATGACCGGAGAAATCACTCTCCGTGGCAAAGTATTACCGGTAGGGGGAATCCGCGAAAAAATCCTGGCCGCCAAACGAGCCGGAATAAAAGAGATCATCCTTTGCTGTGAAAACAAAAAAGATATCGACGATATCAAAAAAGAATACCTGAAAGGGCTGAAATTCCACTATGTGGATCATATCAAAGAAGTGCTGGAAACAGCGCTTCTAAAAGCATAAAGGAATCTCCTGTGAGACCTATGGTTTTTAGTTACAACGGCGATAGCAGTCCGACTTGACTTCTGAACCGTTGTAACTATTTAAAAGTATGTTTACAACATATAAATATATATAACTACCTAAAAAAAACTCATGGAAAATCAAGAACTGCAAACCACCCGGAATCAATCGATCGTTACAATCGGTGATTGGATCATTACGATGATCCTGATGTGTATTCCTTTTGTGAATTTTATTATGTTATTAGTCTGGGCTTTCAGTGCCGGTACTCCTGTCAGTAAAGCCAATTGGGCAAAAGCTACTCTTATCTTTATGCTGATCGGATTTGTATTGGTGATCCTGTTTTGGGGAGCCATCGGCGGACTACTCTTAAGCAATATGTAGACACACTTAAATTCAAATAATGATATTAAGATCTCCGGTTTTAATATCATTATTTGAACCGATATCCTACAACTACCGTATTTCCTTCCTCCCCCTGCTCCCGGTAGATTTTCATGAGATCGGGATGAGCCCGTCGGTAGGCCTCCCATTGTTCCTCATTCAAGGAGGCTTTCAAGCGGTCCAGCATCATACAGTAATCAGAAGAGGGAAAATAAAAATACATATAATCGTCGCACTGACGCATGCCCGGGTTCCAGTTATGGTATAATCGCAACACTGCATTCGGTTTATATCTGAAATTTCCCACCGACAACAAATCATCGTCCACTAAATCATAATTACAGGTTACTTTTTTCAACTTATCATAAACCAATAAATAATATTTTTGATTCACTAAAACTACAATCAAAACATATTTATTATTTTCCGACATCTCAATTACAGTCAAACAATTATCTGAATACCCAGCCTTTCCGCATAGACGAAAGTTTTTAAAAGAACCTTTATCTAAATAATAACGTAAGGTAACCGTATCTTCCGAAACCTGATAAATACTATTGTCGATATCAGAATAATAACAAAAGGTATCATTCACTACATACGACTTATTCCTTACAGCATATTTCCCTACTTTCTGACCTGGGAAATAAGAAATTTTTAACTGTCCGCTCTTCCAGTTTACCAGATTCACCAAACATTCCTCAGACCGATATGTCGATCCACAAATAGGTGTGTTTAAATATACTGCACAACTATCATTCAGCATCCACGTAAAATACCCCACTCCATATTCATAAGAGGGATACTCGGATTTCTTCTGCCAAAGCAACGTTCCGTCCAAAGCATAGCAATGAAAACCCAATACATCCCCGGCTAATACATTCGAATCAGGGGTCAATACAATTTCATGCGGCAAATAAAGATATTCATCCGGTCCACGGCCAAACCGGCCAAGAGTGTGCTGAAACTCACCGGCAGAATCGAATACGCTCAAGGTTACCACATCAGTCATGCCCTCGGTCACTATGGAAGTCGCAACAATCCGATCCCCCATTTTTACAAAGTCTCCGATTCTATTACATACGATCCCTTTAAAAGTCAGCACTTCATATCCATTGAAAAGCTCGGACATCTTCAATGTCCGGGCTTCATCAGGCTTAAAACGAATAACCGGTACCGACTCTTCCTGCATACTCCCGGAAGAACATGCCACCAAACAAAGCCCTATAAGAAAAACAATCGAAAAACGATACAACATAGGATTATTCTGCTATGAATTGACACTGAGGCCCCCAAAAACCTTGGAAACAAACGCAATAACCATATACTGTCGTTGCATTTTCACCGTTTTTTTCAAAATATCCGGAGATACAATACTCTTCTTCAGGTACATTTTTATCCCAAGCCCATATTTTTTGTTCGGCCCAGGCCGTCAAAACAAAAAACAAGGCTATTCCTATCAAAACGAATGATTTTTTCAATGCTGTTTTCATAATACAAAGGGTTTAGATTAATAATTGCAATATATTAATTTATATTAATAAAAACAACTATTTCTAAATAATTTATCAATAATGCCCGAAAATAAAAATTTTCCAGTGATTAAAGTCCGATAATAAAAACCACTCCGAAGCTGATATCCAACCAATTATAGCGCCACCGGCTATCGGTCACCCGTTTGTTGGAAACTTTATCCCTCATATACACTTCTTTATATTCCAGGCTCATCAAGCTAATATCCAAAGCCAGATACTCTTTGAGCCGCGCCCATAAGCCCGGTTTCAAGGTAGACACCCATAATTCGTGTTTTCCATCGTGTCCTTTTTTCAGAAAGCTTTTTCCCCAGCCATATCCACTGGTTCCCTGCAGGTATAACCGGACTCCCCCACGAGGAGCATACAGCCGGAAAAATCCACCTGTCTCCAGTGTATACTGGTGTCCCTCGTCATCCATCATATATTCGTAAGCCAGATCGGCTCCCAAAGCGATATTATTCGTCACAAAATAACCTGGCGAAACAATGCCTTTGATGGTATATCCCAGATTGACAATCTTCCCGTCATAGGTCACTAATTTCCCGCCTCCGGTGTAATTCAACCGGGCTCCGATCGTCATTTCGCCTCCATATTGTGCTTTGAGGGTCATACCCAAGCATAAAAATAAACCGAAGAACAGTATTTTCTTCATGATCTGTTTTATTTACCTGCACAAGCTATTCATTCAAGCTCTGCGTCAACTTCTTCACCAGCTTATACTTATTAAAAAATTCCTTCAACACAACCCGCAGAACCGTATAGGACGGAATCGCCAGAATCATTCCCAAAATACCGGCCATACTACCGGCCATCAAAATCACCAAAAATATTTCCAAAGGATGGGCGTGTACACTACTCCCATAAATAAAAGGCTGAAAAACAACATTATCGATCAATTGAGTCAACAACATCGCTATAGTCATATAGATCAACAGCGGCAGCATCTGATCGTAAAAATCCAGCCCCAAATTCAACACGACTCCCACAGCCAATCCGAAAAATACCCCGATCATAGGCCCGATATACGGTATCACATTCAAAACTCCGGTCACCAAACCGATGACAACCGCATTACTAAAGCCCAAACCGACAATCGTCAGTCCGATCGTATTCAAAGCCATAACCCCCAAAACTTCGAGCAATAATCCGACAAAATAACGGACCAGTAATTTTTGTATGGAATCCAAAGCATTCCGGGCCTGTTCTTCGAAGCGGGAAGGAAGCACCGCCATCACCATCCCTGAAAACAAGCGGCTATCCTTCAGAAAGAAAAATAAAATAAACGTAATGGAAAAGAGAGCGACAAAAATATCCGTCATCGTTCCGGCTACCGTCCCGAACCAGGTTTTCAGCTGACCGACATTAAACACTTTACTCAATAAATCCGTCACATAAGCATCCACATCCTGATCCTCATCCATCAAACCGTAATGCTTCATAAAATGTCCGGCATCCTCGATCGGGCTTTCCAATTCGGAAACGATATTAGACACACTTACATTGCCCAACGACTGAAATTCACGGATAGCGAGCGGGATAATGGTACTAAAAAAAAGAATAAATAATCCCCAAAGGCAAATCACCGTGATTCCGGCTTTCAAACCATCAGGCAAACGATAGCCCCGGATCTTCACCCGGCCTAATAAATCGATAATCGGCCTGCCGATAAAAGAAATGACAGCTGCCACTAAAATATAAACGATGACAGAAAAAAAATACCAGGAAAAGAAAATTGCCCCAGCTAATGCGACAATTCCTAACACATATTTGGTGACTGAATTCATTCCGCTCCCTTTTTTCAATTGCTTTTCTCCTCTCTTAATTTTCCAAAAATAAATAAAAACCTTTGATTATTTTCTTAAATACCTCAATTTTTAAAAAGATCGATCAAAACCGGAAATGAAGGGGTTTATCCTGTCTGTATTCCATATACGGTAATAAAAGTAAAAAGTAAACGCATATAAACGGCAGTCCTCCAAGGTGACTGACAGGAACCGGAAGTTCCGCCAGAAAGATATCTCCACGGATCCACCAACTTTAAACACCCAAAAACTCCTTGAACACGATAAACTTTATAAGCCTCTGCCCCCTCTAAACCGATTTTTTTTAAAGATTCAGAAAAAGAGCGAAGAAGATCAGGTTATTTTTAAAAACCTTTATATCTTTAATACGTTAATTTTAGATCGAAACAAACCGTTTAAAAACATGTTCATACGCCTTTGGCATATCTATTATGATGGTTTCAGCCATTTACCCAAATGGGGAAAAATATTGATCGCAATAGTTGTGGCCAAACTATTGGTCCTGTTTGTGGTATTTAAATTCCTGCTCATGCCGAATTATCTCAATACGACCTATACGACGGAACAGGAAAAAAGTAATCATGTACTCAACGAATTAATTACCAAACCTTAGCTTATGATATCAGAATTAACCACTACAACTTTGGTCGAATGGTCACGCTGGCAATTTGCGATGACCGCCATTTACCATTACATGTTCGTACCTCTCACTCTGGGGTTATCCTTTCTACTGGCTATTATGGAAACCATGTGGGTCAGGACCGGTAAGGCCGAGTGGTTGAATGCCACCAAATTCTGGATGAAGCTTTTTGCAATCAACTTCGCCATCGGTATAGCTACGGGACTGATATTGGAATTCCAATTCGGTTCCAACTGGTCGAATTATTCCTGGTTTGTCGGGGATATTTTCGGAGCTCCTCTGGCCATCGAAGGTTTGTTCGCTTTCTTTCTCGAAGCCACTTTCTTCGCCGTCATGTTCTTCGGCTGGAACAGGGTAAGCCGTCGTTTTCATCTGGTTTCCACCTGGATGGTATTCATCGGTTCCAACATTTCCGCTTTGTGGATCCTGGTAGCGAATGCGTGGATGCAAAACCCGGTAGGCATGGAATTCAACCCGATGACAGCCCGCAACGAAATGTCGGATTTCTGGGCGGTACTACTCTCACCGACAGCCATGAGTAAATTCTTCCATACCGTCACCTCGGCTTATACGCTTTCGGCTTGTTTTGTCGTTGGAGTAAGCGCCTGGTTTATTCTGAAAAAAAGACATTTCGAATTTGCCCGGAAGAGTATCCTGCTGGCCTCCGTTTTCGGCTTCCTGAGTATCATCGCTACGATCTTCACGGGCGACATCAGTGCCCAGGATGTTACCCGTACCCAACCGATGAAACTAGCTGCTATGGAGGGACTCAACGAAGGAGGGAAAGGAGCCCCGTTTACCTTGATCGGCTTGACTTGCACCGATCCTCAATTACCGTCCGAACGTATGAAAACGGTAAAATACGGTATTACCATTCCTAAACTTTTATCCTTCCTGGGGTATCATGACTTCGATGCCTATGTGCCCGGTATCCAAAATATCATGGACGGCTACACCTCCGAAGACGGAAAAGTATATCCTTCTATAGAGCAACGCATGGCCAACGGCCGTCTGGCGATAGATGCACTGAAAACGTACAAACAAGCTGTTAAAGACAAAGACGATGCGCTGGCTAGCCAATCTTTACAGACACTACGGGCCAACTTCCAGGATTTCGGTTACGGCTATCTCAATTCGCCTTACGACACGATCCCTCCTGTTCCTCTGGTATTCTATAGTTTCCGGCTGATGGTAGGTCTGGGCATGCTATTCGTTTTGTTGTTTATCTGCTCCTGGTGGTATGCCAAGAAAAGAAAATTCGAAAAATTCAAGTTCATCCCCTATCTGGCTATCGCGTGTGTTCCGTTGGCATATATCGCTTCGCAATGCGGATGGATCGTAGCTGAAGTAGGACGTCAACCTTGGGTGGTACAAAACCTGATGCCTACGAATGTGGCCATCACCCGCATCGCTTCGGGTTGGGTTGTCACCACCTTCTGGATGTTCGCCATTCTGTTCACCTTATTATTGATTGCCGAGATCGGAATCATGTTCACCCAGATCAGGAAAGGGGTAAAAGAGTAAAAAATGAAAAATGAGGAAACCATAACGGCCTGAAAAGTTATAGTCCTCACAAACGATAAATAATAATGGATTATGGATTTAAATATATTACAACATTACTGGTGGATCTTGATCTGTATATTAGGAGGTTTACTGGTATTCTTATTGTTTGTACAAGGAGGACAAAGTCTTCTTTATACCATAGGAAAAAATAAAGATGAACGGGATTTGATCGTCAATACCCTGGGACATAAATGGGAATATACGTTTACCACATTAGTGGTATTCGGCGGAGCTTTCTTCGCCAGTTTTCCCCTATTCTACTCAACCAGTTTCGGAGGAGCCTATGTCGTCTGGATGCTGATCCTCTTTTGTTTTGTCTTGCAAGCGGTATCTTATGAATACCGGAATAAAAAAAACAATTTTCTGGGCAGTCGGACTTACGAAGTATTCCTGATGATCAACGGATTCGCTGCGCCTCTTTTGTTGGGAGCCGCTGTAGCTACTTTCTTTACAGGTTCCCCTTTCCGTCTGGGTGTAATGCATGATGTCGAATGGATGACACCCTGGCGCGGTCTGGATGCCTTGTTCGTCATCACCAACTATTTCCTGGCTCTAGCCGTTTTCTTCCTGGCACGGACATTAGCAGCCCTTTATTTTATTCTTACTATCGATGATCCGAACATCCGCATACGCAGCCACCGGCAAGTGAAATTCAATGCCGTACCGTTCGTTCTCTTTTTCCTGTTGTTTATCGGTTTTATTTTTGCCGGTGAAGGGTATGCAATCACCCCGGAAGGAAACATTGCATTAGTACCCTATAAATATTTTTATAACCTGATAGAAATGCCGCTGAATGCCTTGATATTCATTATCGGAGTAGCAGGAGTACTCTACGGCATCATCCGAAACTGGATATTTCCCCGATGGACGAAAGGAATCTGGTTTGCAGGAGCCGGAACGATATTGACCGTTATCGCTCTGCTGATTCTGGCAGGTTTCAACCAAACCGCCTTTTATCCCTCATATGTCGATCCTGATTCCTCACTGACTATTTACAACGCTTCTTCGTCCTTATATACCCTGAAAGCGATGTCCTACGTATCTATTATCATACCTGTAGTAATCGCCTATATCTGGTATGCCTGGCGGACGATGACCCGGAAAGCCATCGACAAGCAGGAATTAGAAGAAAGTGAAAATAAATATTAATCCACCGATCCCTCCCAGGGAGGGATCGGCATTATGCCGCACAGGCAATGCAAAAACTTTTAAACCATATCCGGTGCCACGATCCTCGTTCCCCTAACTAACCGGATAATTCAGTACCGATGATACCATCAAAGAACGGGAAATGAAAAGTCTGAAAACCGATCTCACCCTTTTCTGATTTTCACTCAAAGCCTTATCTTTGCGCAACTGAAAAATTCATACGTTCATGAACAGAATTAAAGGTATCCTATATGCTATCGTCTCCTCTTCGACTTTCGGACTGGCCCCTTTTTTACGCTGACCCTACTAAGCTTCGGCTATTCATCTTTTGAAGTATTGACCTACCGTTGGGGGATCGCTTCCCTTTGCCTGATCGGATTCGGTCTATTGGCCGGGTGTAATTTCCGGTTAAGTAAAAAGGATTTCGGGGTCGTCTTTTTGTTAAGCCTGTTTCGGGCAACGACCTCATTCAGCCTGGTGATCGCCTATCAGAATATTGCCAGCGGTGTAGCTTCGACAATTCATTTTATGTATCCTTTAGCTGTAGCGCTGGCCATGATTTTTTTCTACCATGAGAAAAAATCCGGCTGGGTCATTTCGGCAGTACTCCTATCCATTCTCGGAGCAATCCTCTTATCTTCAGGCAATATAGCAGGTTATAACGCCAACGTGACGGTAGGTATTATTTGCGCCTGCATCTCTATTTTCTCTTACGGAGGTTATATCATCGGAGTCCGGAAAACACGGGCTGTAGCGATCAACTCCACCGTACTCACTTGTTATGTCATGGGATTAGGGGCATTGTTTTTCATTATCGGCGGGTGCCTTACAGAAGGCATCCGGTTAGAAACCCAAGGAAAGGTATGGCTTTATATTCTAGGCCTGGCTTTACCGGCAACCGCTATTTCCAATATGGCCTTAGTCAAAGCAATCAAGCATATCGGTCCCACATTAACTTCGATCTTCGGAGCGATGGAACCGTTGACCGCTGTTTTTATCGGTATAGTTGTTTTCCATGAAACCTCCACGATAAGCGGTATTTTAGGCATGCTACTCATTATTATAGCAGTCTTCATCGTCGTCGTCAAAGAAAACCGGAAGTAAAAGGAAAATAACCTTAGGTATCCGGAATAAAATCGCAGATTTATACCTGTAATATGTATATCACTGCCTAAATTCGAATCAAGGCTTAAGGATTCTTTTAACAGAACTTTCAGTTTGCCCGACAGTCGGGCAAACTGAAAGTTCCTAAACAACAAAATCCTATTTTTGAGTTCAGTATTTCCGAATCGGCGTAATCACCACCTGGAAAGTATAGTCCTGATAAGGCAACAGATAAGGTTGTAACGGCCAGGCACCCCAGCTATTGATACATCCCAATCCCATTTGTTTCAGGTCAAAAGACAAGGTGGTCAATCCACGTGGTTTCAATTCTCCGGAATGCCGCTGATCTTTGTCCCAACCGTCATCCAGGTCTTCCGGCAAATAATTCAAAGCAGAGGCTGAGAAAGGAACATCCGAACGAATAGCCAAACCACGCCCATCGATATCGGTCAGTTTCCACCAACGGATATCCGATTTCGTACCGGATTCCTGCGGACGGATATAAGGATAATACTGATCTTTCACCAACTGACGGTAACGGCCCAGACGCTGACTCTCATTCCGGTCGTCATAATTCTCAACAGGTCCCCGGCCATAATAATCGATCCGGTCGAATCTGCCCGGCATCACCAGTTGCATACCGAAACGGAACAGGTGGGGCATATCTTTCTTCTCCTTGTCGACAGCAAGCTGTTCACTGATCCGAATCTCCCCGTTTCCACCGATAAGATAAGTCATGGTCAATACAGCTGCCAATCGGGGTAATTCATAAGTTGTCACCACCTGAACCCGATTGCCTTGTTCCTCTGCCTCAAAGCTCTTCAATTTCAATCCGGGATTCTTCCAATCCACAAAGCGGCGGTGAAGATTCGCCCCGAAATCATTATCTGTCGGAGCCCGCCAGAAATTGGGCCGTAAAGCATATCCATATTCGATCATCTCATACCCATTCAGACTGATCCCCTCTATCCAGCCGGACCATTTTCCAAAAGTTACCTGTACTTCTCCGGCACTCACGACAGCATGTACCAAATCTTCATACAGAGAAGCCTTTTGCCCGGTTTCGGCCAATTCAACCTGAAACAAAGGATAAGGGGTAATCTCCAATTGTTCTTCCGCAACCGCATAACCTGCCGGAAGTAATTGCCGGGCTTGTTTCAGGCGATAGGTCACATTCAGCAGAATTTCACCTTCAGCAGGAAGATCCGTTTCTTTATACCCCAATACGACCGGTTGTGTTTGTTGCGGGGCGATCTGCAAATCCATCACAACACCCTGTCTCACCGGCTCTCCATTCTGTAACAATTGCCACTCCAGGTAATAATCCGAAAGATCGGTAAAGAAATTCTCATTATACACATTTACGATTCCTTTCCTAAGAGCTGCCGGCGTAGTCCATATCGACTGATACATCTTCCGCACTTCATACATATGGGGATTCGGCACCCGGTCCGGACTGATCAAACCGTTGCAGTTAAAATTCTTATCCGAAGCATCGTAGCGGTTGTAATCTCCCCCGTAAGCATAAATCATTGCGCCGTCTGCCGTATACTTCCGAAGTCCCTGATCTACAAAATCCCAGATAAAACCGCCCTGCAAATTCGGGTATTTCCGGATCAAATCCCAATATTCTTTAAAACCGCCCAAAGAATTTCCCATGGCATGCGCATATTCACACTGAATCAGTGGTCGTGAATCCCCACTCTTAGCGAAATTTTCCATCCAATTCAGGTCGGCATACATCGGGCAAACAATATCCGTATGGGCTCTGCGTCCTGCCTGTTCATATTGTACAGGACGGCTGCCATCTCTCTGTTTGATCCAGTCGTAACAAGCCACAAAGTTCGGTCCGTCACCGGCTTCATTTCCCAACGACCAGAAAATAATCGAAGGATGATTTTTAAAAGTCTCCACCATCCGCTGATTTCTTTCGAGGTGAGCCTTGGCATAAGCCGGTTCCTTGGCCAGTGTCCGTTCGCCATACCCCATTCCATGAGATTCGATATTGGCTTCACACACGACATACAACCCATATTCGTCACAAAGGTTATACCATTCGGGATCGTCCGGATAATGACACGTCCGCACGGCATTCAGATTATTCTCCTTCATCACCCGTATATCCTCGATCATTCTCTCCCGGGATACCTGATATCCGGTCAAAGGATCCAATTCATGGCGGTCGGCTCCTTTTTACAAGACCGGCTGCCCATTGACCCATACCTGCCCCAATTCTTTCTTCAGTTCGATTTTCCGGAATCCGACCCGTTGCGGAACAACTTCCAGCACTTTTCCGGCATTATTTTTTAAAGTCAGCAACAAAGTATACAGATTAGGCTCTTCAGCACTCCATTTTGCCGGATTTTTCACTGCCATTTCAGTACGCACAATTCCTTTTCCATCGGGCTTGACACTCGTTTTTTCTACGATATTTCCTGCTTTATCTTTCAATTCGAGTTCCACTGTCCCGCTGTTCCGGGACACTTGGGCCACGACATTCAAAGACCCGTCACGATACGCCTCATCCAAATCGGGAGTGATAAAAATATCCTTCAGATGTAACGGATTCCGGGCATACAACCAAGCTCCCCGGGCAATTCCGGATAAACGCCAAAAGTCCTGATCTTCAAGATAACTCCCGTCACACCAACGATATACCTGCATCGCGATCAGGTTCTTTCCCGGCCGTACATAACCGGTTATATCGAATTCGGCTGCCAGCTTACTATCTTCGCTATAACCGACAAATTTTCCATTCACCCATACATATAAGTTCGAAGTGGCAGAGCCTACATGCAGAAACACCTGCTGTCCTTTCCATGAAGCAGGAATTTCAACGGTTTTTCGATAAGAGCCCACATGATTATTCACCGTTTCTATTTTCGGAGGATCAGGTGTAAACTGATTCGACCAGGCATAACCCGAATTACGGTATAAGGGATCTCCGTATCCATTCATTTCCCAGATTCCGGGCACCGGAAAGTCCACCCAATATTGATCCTCGAAATCCAACCGATAAAAGTTTACAGGCCGTTCGGTTTGATCCTTTACCCAGTTAAACTTCCACATCCCGTTCAACGATAGAAAATTGGATGATTCTTCTCTTACTCCTTGCTCAGCCATTTCCCTGGAAGGATAAGCAAAATAATCCGCCCTTGCCGGTGCACGGTTGATCGCATTCAACTCCGGATCGAGCCATTCCTTCTTTTGAGCAAACGTTGTCACAGAAAGGCATAAGCCTAAACACAATAACAGTTTTTTCATAAATTATAATATTAAATGCCAATTTATTCTGCTCAAAAATAGTCAATATTACACCTATCGAGGTAGAAAAAGAATTAAAAAAGGAAGAAAAATATACGAATAGTCTGAAAGTGGTTGTATGAAACCCTCATTCCAGCGTCATTTTCTCTGGTGTACAAATGTACATGAAGGTTTCATAACATGCTTGTCATTCATTATTGCCGATCTGTATTTTCGTTAGGAATACACGACTCGGGTTTTTATACAAATGTTTGGCAAAACCTTTACGGCCACTTTCTGTCACAAATCCACACGTAGCATTATTCGCCATAGTCAACTTATCTACTCCGTCCGATATCACCAGCCCGGATAACTCTTTTTCCGTTATCAACATAAAGTTCAAAGTTATTCCTCCCATAAACTTCGTTGTATTCATTTCAGAAGCTTTATAATCGGTATATCCCAGCCCGTGCATAATATCTTCTGTCTCTGATGCTGCCGGATTCAAACAATAATATTTAGAATCGTTGTCAACATACAATATGACATCGATCTCACTCAAATGAGCTTTATAATCGGCCATATCATAAACCACATCTTCTGTCGGATTATACAGCCATGCCACGTTCTTTCCAGTCATTGTTATGCCATGGCGGTTATTGATGTACCTGATCATCTCAAATTTTTGATCCAACACTTTTGTGGTTCCGTCATTCCGGGTAACTTTCAGTTTTATGCCCAGACTTTTACCACGCAGCGATTCGTCATCCGGCATAATCAACGGATATTTCACCAATACGGTAGATATCTCCCGGGAAAAATAGCCTTCACTATCCAAGGATAATGCTTTATCTTCATCCACCATAGCAAAAGTAACGTCTTCCACGATAGGCCGGATTCCATCTTCCGAGGTAATCTCGATCCGGCTCAATTCTCCTTTACTGGTTGAAGCGACAAACTGAAATACAACTGTTTCTCCCGGTTCGGCTTTAATAGGATTATTGGTTTCTATGACGGTAAGGTTCAGCTCCCCATTGGATTCCAATACATCATCCATAGAACAGCTTCCCCATAAAAACAAAACCGGTAACAATAATAAATATATCTTTTTCATAATTCTATACTTTAATCGATTAAAGTGGTTTTTGTTCTACACTGGTATTATGCTCAAACTCAGCACGCGGTATCGGGAAACAAAGCTGATCGTCTTTTTCATAATTATCGTTCCAGGTTTTCAACAGCCGTTTGCCTCCGACTCTCATCCGCACGGCAAGATAGTACAAGGCTCCATTCTCCATACCGATTTCCCGGAGATTTTCATTGAAGATTTCATTCATCAGACTTTCCCGGTCCGGATAATCCGATGCTTTCAACGGCGTAGCTCCTGCCCGGTTACGGACAATATTCAGGACATCCACCACGTCTTTCACAGGACTGTCGGTCCGTAACATCGCTTCCGCCTTGATCAGGTACATCTGAGCTACACGCATATAATACATCGGACAGTCGCCGGTGGATACATAATGCTTCTTCCAGATTTGTCTTTTATATTTTTCCCCGTTCAGATTAGTAAATTCCAGAGAATCGAAAGTCACTTCATACCGGGGATCCTCTTCCGGAAAAACCGCAAGATACGCACTCGACGGTTGATAAGTCCCGCCACCGAACATTTTAAACAAACTCCCCACATTATCATCCATCGCAGGAGGATTCTTCATGAAACGGGTAAACAATAACTCTTTCGAGTCATATCCATGCTGAAAAATATCAGCATAAGTATCCTCCATTCCAAACTCCGCACTACCGATCACTTCATTTGCCAAACGGATGGCTTCGCTATAATCGCCATCAGCCCCCCGGTTCATCAGTAAGTCGGCTTTAAAAGCTTTCGCGAAAGTAGCACACACACGGTACCTGGAATAAAATGCCGGAGCATATTTTATGGCATAGTCCAAATCTTCAAAAATCTTTTCATAAGATTCTTTGACTGTAGCTCTTGCCTGATTGTTGTTGGAAAGCGAAGAAGGTTCCAGGCGTATAATCGTCCCTAACCGGCTGTCGAGATCCCAGAAATATCCGTATTTCCGTAACAAAAAAGCATGCGCAAAGCCCCTCAGGAAACGGGCTTCGGCCAACATTTCCGTCTTACGGTTCGGCCCGAAAGCACTTTCCGGTAAACGATCGGTATAATAGATGAAATTATTGGCCGAATTCACAATCTTATAACCACTCTTCCAGGGATTTTCCGCATCAGAATTATCATCCAATACCTGCAAACGGGGTAATTGTTCCCCTTCCGTTTTTGAACGATAAAAAGCTGTAGGATCTAACAATCCTGTACGGAATTCATTATCACAAATGTAATAGGCACTCCATGTTCCCCATCCCTCCAGGTAGGAGTATACCCCATTCAAAGCGACCTTTGCCGAAGATTCATTGGTAATCGCATTATCTCCCACCAAATCATGAGGCGGAATTTCATTATCGAACATACTGTCACAACTTCCTAATGTCAGCAGCAAAAGTATCAACGACAAACTGCTATATATCTTATTCATAATCATGCTTATTTAATAGTTACTTTTACTCCGAAATTAAATGTTCGCGTTGTCGGATACATATCGTTATCGACAGAAGCGCCTTCGATCGCATCCGTACTGAAAGACTCCGGAGAAGGACCCGGATAAGAAGTAAAGGTATACACATTATTTGCAGAGGCAAATATGCTGACATTACCGAAAATCCTGGTTTTATCCACCCAGTGCCGCGGCAGGCTGTATTCAAGATTTATATTCTGTATTTTCACATAAGAAGCATCGTATACCGCATTATCTCCAAAGTCATTATAATAAAAATTATACCTGATGCTCGGATATTTATTCGAAGGATTCTCGGGTGTCCACCTTTTCAACGCTGTGCTCTGTGTATTTTGATTCTCCGCCATATTGAACATATTGGCTTCTCCCATCCAGATTTTCTGCGCACCATGGCTAAATGTTCCCTGAACACTTAATTTCAATCCTTTCCAGGACAAACGGGTAGCAAATCCTCCCTCAAAATCGGGCCGGGAACAACCGATCACCGTTTTATCTTCAGTGGAACCGGAGACTTTATTTACATACCCATCTCCAGACAAATCTACATATTTCAAATCGCCGGGCATCGTTTTCCGTCCGTAAGCCTCCTGGTAAGGTTGATCCGGATTCAAAGCCTCATAACGGTTCACTTCCTCCTGTGTCTGAAAAATACCATCTGTCTTATACCCGTAGATCAAACCCAAGCTCTTGCCTTCCTGAATCACTGTATTTCCCAGATAACTGCTCCCAGGATAAGAAACATATTCGGCATCGATATCCGTAATTTTATTTTTATTCTTCCCGATATTAAAGCCAACGAACCAATTCCAATCCTTATTATCAATAATATTAGCTTTTATTTCAAATTCGATACCTTTATTCTCGATATTGGCAAAATTAATCTGTGTAGTCTCCAGGCCTGTACTCAACGCCATAGTATAAGCATACAACAAACCATCCGTTTTCTTTTTATAAAAACCTAAAGTTCCGGAAATCCGCTGGTTGGGTAAGAATCCAAAATCAAGTGCCAGATCGACCTGTTCGGTAGCTTCCCATTTCAAACGGTCATTCCCGATTTGTGAAGGCCGGGTGGCAGGCTGATTCTCATAGTCCGCATTTTCATAAAGTGTTCTCCAGCCATACTCACCGACATAAGCATTTCCGGTTTTACCCCATCCTCCTCTCAGTTTCAGGAAAGTGAAAATATTCGATTCCCGCAGAAAATCTTCTTCCGACACAATCCAGGCCGCAGCCACTGACGGGAATTTACCCCAACGATATTTAGGGGCAAACCGGGAAGAACCATCGGCACGGAAAGTACCTGTCAACAAGTAACGGTTCATAAACTTATACTCGGCACGGGCAATATAAGAAAACATCACCGAACCGACAGCTGAACCACCTTTCCCTCCATAATCCACCAAATCACTGCCTTGCCAGATTCCATTCTGTACCTCATCGTCCGGGAAATCCCGTAACTTAAAATAGGTATTATTCTGCCGGTCCTTATTATATACGATGGCCCCTAAAGCGTTCAGGCTGTGTTTCTCATTAAAAGTCTTGTTGTAAGTCAACCGGCCTTCGAACTCCATGGTTTGCCCGGCAGAATATGCCCAGCGTCCAACACCTTTCTGATCTCCCCAATAACCACTACCCTCTTGGGTATTACTGGAAGCATAAGAACTCTCTTCTCCTTTCCGGCGTTGATACGTATACTGGGTCAAAAGTTTCAATTCCGGCAGAATCTGAAATTCAAGGTTCCCCGTCAATCTGAAATTATCCTGACTATAAGTCGTCGTATTTTCCGTCATCTCAATAATCGGATTCTTAACATAATACACCTTCCCTCCGGAAATATAAGGATGCAAATACAAGGACCCATCTTCATTATAAGCCGGTATATCCGGTCGTGCTGCAGCTGCTGTTGACAAAGAAGCGCCGTTCACATGCCGGTCAGAAGTAGTACCGGAGAATTTTGCATTCGCTTTTATCCATTTATTGATATCGGCATCAAAACCCAATGTATAAGTATATCTCTGAAAATCAGTAGCTTTCACCATTCCTTCTTCGTTAGCATATCCAAAAGAAGCATAATATCCGAAATCCTGGCTTCCACCCCGGATGGAGAGCCGATGTTGCTGAGTAGAGCCATTACGCATGATATGTTTCATCCAGGGAGTATCTTCTTCACCGAAATATCCGGGAGCCGTGACCTTCTGATACATCGGATACAGATTTACATCCTCAAACCCATCGGCTTTAGCGGAATTTGTGATCGCCTCCAAAAACAACATCTTGTACTCGTCAGCATTCAGCGTATTTACATCCGATACCAGACGGGTAGCACTGTAATCATAACTATAATTAATAATCGGTTTCTGATTTCTTTGTCCGGCTTTCATCGTAATCATAATGACTCCGGCAGCTCCCCGGGACCCATATATCGCTGCTGAAGAAGCCCCCTTCAAAATATCGATACTCTGTACATCATCGGGATTCAATTCATTAATATCGAAATCCGAAGGCATAGGCACATTGTCCACGACAATCAACGGAGCCAAAGCTCCTGTCAGGGAAGGTACACCCCGAATTTCCAGCCGGGCAGCGCTACCCGGCGAACCGTCGCCATTCAGGATACTCAAACCGGCCACCTGTCCCTGCATCATATGGGCAATATTCGTTGCAGTAGACTCCTCGATAATTTTAGAGTCAAAACGGGCTACTGCTCCGGTCAAATCTTTTTTCGTAGCCGTACCGTAACCGATCACCACCACCTCATCCAGATCGCTTTGATCATATTCCATAACTATATTGAACTCCCCGTTCCCCTGAACAGTTAATTCTTTATTTTTCATTCCGACATAAGAAAATTGTAACACCATTCCCGCTTTCGGAATATTTAAGGAAAAATTCCCATCGACATCGGAGGCGGTACCTATCGTCGTGCCTTTCAATACGATAGTTACTCCCGGTAAAGGCATCCCTTCCTTATCAGTCACCTTGCCTTTTACCGTTACTTCTTCGACATGCTGCGGTGTTGCTGGCTGTTTTACCAGTATAATATAATCGTCCATGAATTTATACGACATCCCCTGGCCTTGCAACACTTGTTTCAATATCTCTTCCAGTTCTACATCGGTAAAATTTGCTTTTACTTTCTTACTCAAAGTCAACTGATCGTCATTATACACGACCGCCTTATTTGTCTGACGCTGGATTTCTTTAAATACCTCTTTTAGTCCGGTTTCACCCAACCGCATAGTCAACCGTTGCTGTGACCAAACCTCTGCCGAGACTGAAGTCGCAAAAAAGACACACATCAAAAAGGGTAATTTCATCACCCAAAATAATTTACGCGGCTTGTTTTTTGGCAGAGCAAGCCACCAATTCGCACTTTTTTTCATAAATTTGTAAATTAATTATTAAATTTATTTCCCCAAGGGGAAGATTTGTCGGTGCGCGCTTCCAACACGCACCGATTTTTTATTTTCTATTTACTACAATAGTCCTCTCGTTCAAAACAAATTGAACATTCGTAATCTCTTCTATAATATTCAAAACATAACGTATATCATTATATTTCTTAAAAGCACCGGAATATTTCAAAGTTTTCAGTTCTTCAGCAACAAAAAAGAAATCCACATCGTACCAACGGCCCAGCCTGCGAGTGAGTTCTTCCAAAGGCATCGAATCAAAATTCAGGATGCCATCTTTCCAGTCGACATACTGCGACACATCTACCTTTCTAACTGTTCCCCGCCGGGTAGTCGTCTGATAAACATATTGTTCATCAGGTTGTAAGATCTGTTGCCGATGGTCCGTCTGCACCCCGACCTTTCCATGCACTAAAGTTACTGCCGCCTCCATCTCCTCCGGATAAGCCATCACATTAAATCCGGTTCCCAATACGGTCACGCTCATTCCCGATGTCTCCACCAGAAAAGGATGTACTGTATCGGCAGCTACTTCAAAATAAGCTTCTCCCTCCAGAAAAACCTTTCGTTGTCCGCCTGTAAATGCTACCGGATATTTCAATTTCGAAGCCGAATTCAACCACACTTTCGTACCATCGGATAATACCAGCTTATATTCTCCACTCCGCGGAATAGTAATCGTATTGAAAAGCATTTCCTCCTGCTGCATATCCCCGGCCTTTTGTTCATATGTCAGCTCCCCTTTTCTCTTTCGGATCAATGTCCCATCTTTCCAAAGCGAATCCCTGCCCCATTCCTCCAGGTTCACCTGTTCGCCACTAGCCAATGTCAACACGGCCTTATACGATCCAGGCAGGACAGCCGGCTGTTGCGCCATCGGCGATATTTCACTACTCCGATCTTCCCACGGCCTTTCGATCAGTCCTATAGCGATCCCGATCGTAAAAACCGCAACAGCGGCATACCGCCAAAAATAATTTCCGGACAAAAGGAAACGCCGTTTATTTCCGGACAATTTCTTTTTCAGTTTTTCCATATCCTCCCGGACACGTTCCGGATTCCGGAATACATTCTCTCCCTCACCTCTTTTCAAACGCTCACGTATCCGGCAATATCTCATATAGTGGCGTTCATCCTCCGCCAACCACACATTAAGTCTCTCCTTTTCCTCCGGCGTAATTGTTTCTGACAATTCAGCCGTAATCAAGCGTGCTATCTCATAATACGCAGACAAATCTTTCATCGCTTATCAAATTTGTATATAAAACACACAGCTGATAAAAAAGATGAATGAAAAATAATTTTTTTTGAAAAAAAATGGTTTATCCTTGTACCTCAAACCAGGCAAGTAATAACAATAACGATCCTGTCAATTCTTTCCGAAGGATATTCAAAGCATTGTATTTCAGGGTTTTTACAGAATTGACCGAAATTCCTAACTGATCGGCGATCTCTTGATTTTTATCTCCTTTTACAACCAAACGCATAATCCGGGCAGATTGTGCCGGAAGACGATCGATAGCCGAATAAAGCGCTTCAATAGCTTCCTCTTCAATCACCATCAAATCGAAATCGGCATCTGTTTCTTCCGAAAACCTCCCGGCCAGATCCACCTCTTTCCGATGGTCCCGGATATAGTTCAGGCACTGATTTCTGATAGTAATATATAAAAAAGATTTCACAGCTGCAAAATCTCTGAAATCTTCCCGTTTATTCCACCATTTGATAAAAGCATCCTGAGCAACATCCTTACTCAACATTTCATTATTAAGGTAATGGTTGGCAATATTACACAATCCCGGATACAGACTCACAAACAAACGTTCGAAAGCCTTCATGTCACCGGAACGCATTTTCCGAAAATCCTCAGCCTGTTTTTCTAGCATCTTACCTTAAATTAACCTAAACAAAAATATTGAAAATAAGAAAACAAAAAAAATATACCCTGAAAATCACGAAAAATTTAGGAAAAAAAACTTCCCCGAAAGTTAAATGAAAAACTTTCGGGGTTCAGTAGACAGATTAAATAAAATAGATATCTATTCAAATAATAAAAACTTTCGTCTCCACGACGAGTTTATTCCATATAACTGGAATTATCCCAGCAATGTGTACAGAGCTGTTCTTTAGGTAAACCAATCGCTTTCACGAGATCGTCCAAGCGCTGGAATTGCAGAGAATCCAACTGGAGATGCTGGCACATCACCCTCACCATCTCCTTATATTTCTCTGAATCCGGATCCGAGTAAGGTTTCAGTATTTCGTCCGTCAGTTCGGAAGTTCCTTCCAGGTCGCGGATGACACGGCGGGCAAATAAGTCAAAGGTCGAACGGGAAGTGGAGAAATTAAGAAAACAACAGGGGTAGATCAAAGGAGGACAGGCGATCCGGATATGTACCTCTTTCACTCCGCATTCACGCAATTTCACGACATTGTCTTTCAACTGGGTACCCCGTACGATAGAATCGTCCAAAAAAACGATCCGGGCATCCCGCGTAAACGCCTCGTTCGGTAACAACTTCATCTTAGCGACCAAATCACGCATATTTTGATTTTGCGGCATAAAACTCCGCGGCCAGGTCGGTGTATATTTCACAAAAGGTCTTTTATAAGGAATCCCCTTCTCGTTGGAATATCCGATAGCATGTCCCACACCCGAGTCCGGAATTCCGGCAGCAAAATCAGGAGTCAATTCATCACGTTTCGCCATAGCAGCCCCACAACGGTAACGGGCATCTTCGACGTTGATCCCTTCGTAATAAGCAGAAGGATAGCCATAATAAACCCACAAAAAAGAACATATCTGTTTTCTGCAACCGGCAGCAATAATCGGTGTAATCCCGTCTTTCGAAACCCGTATCGCTTCATGCGGTCCCAGATCACGGACTATATTATAGCCTAAATTGGTAAACGAAGAGCTTTCACTGGCCACAACATAACCGAATTCATTCTTACCGATAATGATGGGAGTACGGCCGAACTTATCACGGGCAGCATAAATACAACTGTCTGTCAGAATTAAAAAAGAACAAGACCCCTTGACCATACGGTAAACGTTCTCTATACCTTCCTTGAATGTCTCTCCTTTGTTGATCAGAATACTGACTACTTCGGTCGGGTTGATGGCCGACCCGGACATTTCGGCAAAGTGAATCTTTTCCTTCAACAACTGAGCGGATATCTCTTCCAGATTATCGATTCGCCCTACCGTCACTACGGCAAAACGCCCCAAATGCGAAGTTACCGTTATCGGCTGCGACTCCATATCACTGATCACCCCGATCCCCAGGTAAGAACCAATGAAACGTCCCAATTCCGGCTCGAACTTATTCCGGAAATAAGCACTTTCTATACTGTGAATCGACCGGACAAAATCCTCTCCGTTATAAAAAGCCATACCGGCTTTCTTCGTTCCCAGATGTGAATGGTAATCGGTGCCGTAGAAAACATCGGCAACGCACTCTTTGCGTGATACGCAACCAAAAAATCCGCTCATATAATTGTAGTCATTGATTTAAGGCTACAAAATTACAAAAAAAGTAAAAAGTAGAAAGTAGAAAGCGTTCAAATTCTCCCCGCAAGAGCAGGTTCTTATAAAGCAAGTTATCCGATAAGAAAATAAAAAGCAAGATCTGTTTTCAAAATTCCAAAATAATACTTACATTTGCAACGAAAATCACATCTATATGCGTAAAAAGCCGATCTACTAAGCACAGAAGGAGTGCCTGGAGATTTTTTTGCCTGTATCGGGTGTATTCAAAAAAAAGAGTTATGAAACGACGAAGGTAACATTTTGGAATGTTAAACATTTGAAAAACAACATTTTGAATCGGATTATCCGCTAAAGAGGGTAAAGTATGTCCGAACAGTTCTTTGACATGTTGTGTTTTTCAAAATAAAATGTTTAACTATAAAATCCAAAATGTTATGAATTCAAAAAGTCGTTATGAATTAGCCGCTTCGGTATGTCGCGGAAAAGTATGGCTCGACAATACAGCCCTGGCAGCCATTAGCCGAATGTACCGGAAACGAATAGAAAATGCAACCTCTAAACTGGAAGCGACCGTCGAACAAGGACGCTACGCTTCATTCAGAATCGATCAGGCGCTCGATCACCCTAAAGCCTCCCGTCTTGTTTTACAACAAATGATTGCTTCATTGGAAGAGGTCATCGGTCAATTATTTATTTTTGAAGCAGGTAGCCGCATCAATACGAACCGTTATACCTGTCTTATCTCACAATTCCGGGAAAAACAGGCTTTAGCCAAGCGCGCACTTGAGCATTCAGATAAAAACAATACCCCGGAAGTGTTTGTTTAGCAAACTTTTCATTATTTTTGTAGGGTCTCTTCGGGGACTTACATATTTCGATGAAAGTGTTTCGCTTTTATCCTGTGCTGAAAATCTGGTAAATTTAAAGTAAACAAGGAGAAGCAATACAAAACACTCATCACTTGCACGTTATTGCGTCAAATCACGTAATACTGTCAAGTGTGGGGTATTGTTTATTTGTTTACAGGTTTACCAGAACCTTCAGCACAATAAACCGATAACTCCACACTTTCTTTATATTAACGAATCACTATCCCGGAGTTAGATAGTAGCTCAAACATCATGAAAAAAATTTTATTCCATTTATTTCTGCTGGCCTCATTATTTATGGCAGCTTGCCATGACGATAACGGAGGTCCCTCTTCTATTGTCATCGACAAAGATCAGCAAAACCAGACAGCTTACGCCGACGATACAGAAAAAACCATCCGGTTCGAAGCGACAGAAGCCTGGCATACCGAAGTCGACTACACAGCAACAAAAGCAACGGAAACCGTAGAAAAATGGGTAAGTCTCGATCCAGCCAGTGGCGAAGCAGGCGAAATCACCATTAAACTCGCCTTATCCACCAATTACACCGGTACTGACCGAAAAGCGACGATCCACATCATTTGCGGAGGTACGACGATCACGGTCATCATCGAACAAAAAGGAGAAACTGAAAACGGAGAGGTGCCGGATGAAGATTCTCCGGCCGATGGAGTACGTAAAATCTCTGAAATCATTACTTCCACCGACGGCGAACCGAATCACATCGTATTTACCTACGATGAACAAGGACGTGTACAAGAATACTCACTGTATAAAGAAATCTCCGGTCAGAAAAAAACAGAATACGTGACGACTCTGACTTACTCAGAAGACCGGATCGTCAAGAAAACCCAAGCTTACAATGACAGTTATACGACAGGAACAACAACCTATTCGCTATCCGAAGGCCGTATCGGCAAAGCAAGGGCGGAAACCGACAATTTCGATTGTGACACCTGGTACTACGACTCAGAAGGCAATATGACCAAATATATCGAAAGATATACGATTACGATGGGAAGTGTCGATCAGGAAGGAAATACAGGAGCAACCGTCGAAGTTCTCGATTCGACTGTCACCACTTATATCTGGCAAAACGGAGTGGTGAAAACCATGCATTACTATCCGGAAGACAATGTTTCCAACGATATCATCACCTCGGAATTCGAATATTACGACCTGGATGAAATCCGGCCATTACCATCGGTAATAAAACTACAATATTACCCGGAAGAACTGGCGGGTGAAGATCTGACTTTATTTGGTTATAACGGTAATGTTCCTGCCCGGTTCATAAAAAAAGTAACTACTTCGGGAGACCGGTGGAATAAAGACAATGGCACGACTACTTATCGCTATGTAACCGATTCTAAAGGATATGTGGTCCAAATCTACAGCAAATGGGAGTCCGCGCAGGGCAAGACCGATGCAGAAGAAAAACTGGAATGTGAAATCATTTATGAATAATTCTACGGCATGGTTGGATTGCCTGGCATTCGGGGAATCAGGCATAAAAGCCTTCGGCTATTTCGGAAAACGGAGTGCTTACCTGATGAGCAAAGAAAAAGACGGGTACAATAATGACGAACATGTCTTCGAATACCGGACAGACAACGAAGGCTATATCCGGGAAATCACTGTTACAACTTACGATGGCCAACACCAGGTAAGCAGTAAACGTATTCACACCATTAGCTACATCGACGCAAACTGATTCTATCGTTTCATCGATCGGAATCATTCCCCTATCTTCCTGCTGAAAGCCAATTCGCTTCATACAGAGAAGATAGGGTTTCTTTATTTCACAATAACAACCGGGAAGCGTCTGATATGATTCACTTTGACCGGCGATCAAACGGCTTTTACATCATAAAGTCAACTTTGTTAGCGCCGGACATTCTTTATTTAAAGTTTATTTTATAATTTTGCAGCTTGTTATAAAAAAAGTGTGCTAGTCATGAAACGGATTGATTTTCAACCGGTATTATTCGATACCCTAAAAAATTATTCGAAAGAAAAATTCTTTACCGACCTGATGGCCGGAATTATTGTCGGAATCGTTGCTCTTCCATTAGCCATCGCTTTCGGTATTGCTTCGGGGGTAAGTCCCGAACAAGGTCTGATCACAGCCATAATCGCAGGATTTATCGTTTCCTTCCTGGGAGGGAGTAACGTACAGATCGGAGGACCGACTGGGGCCTTTATCGTTATCGTTTATGGTATTATTCAACAATTCGGTATCGAGGGTCTGGCGATCGCTACCGTTATGGCCGGAATCATGTTGGTCTTGATGGGAGTATTTAAACTAGGCACAATCATCCGCTTTATCCCTTATCCGATCGTCGTCGGATTTACCAGTGGTATTGCACTTACCATTTTCACGACTCAGATCAAAGATCTGTTCGGATTAACCATGGACAAAGTGCCCGCCGATTTTATCTCCAAATGGATTGCTTATTTCCACAGTTTCGACACAACGAACTGGATTGCACTAGGGGTAGGAATCGGAAGTATCCTGCTCATTATCGTCACTCCCCGGTTTTCTAAAAAAATACCGGGTTCGTTGATCGCCATCATTGTCATGACCGTTATCAGTTATCTGTTACGCCATCACCTGAATATCACCGGCCTGGAAACCATCGGCGACCGTTTTGAGATCAATGCCAGCCTGCCGACTCCCAACGGCTTAGCGTTTAATATCGAAACCATCAATCAGCTTCTGCCGGCAGCTTTCACCATCGCCATTCTGGGAGCCATCGAGTCTTTATTATCGGCCACCGTAGCAGATGGAGTCACCGGACATAAACACAATTCCAATACAGAGTTAATAGCCCAGGGAGCAGCCAATATCGTAGTTCCTTTCTTCGGAGGGATTCCAGCCACCGGAGCAATTGCCCGGACCATGACCAATATCAATAACGGCGGCAAAACTCCTGTAGCCGGTTTGATCCATGCCGTTGTATTATTATTGATACTCTTGTTCCTCGGCCCCTTGACCAAACATATTCCGATGGCTTGCCTGGCCGGCGTTTTGGTTATCGTTTCTTACAACATGAGCGAATGGCGTACATTCAAATCACTGATGAAAAACTCCAGATCGGATGTCGCTGTATTATTGACTACTTTCTTATTGACCGTCATTTTCGATCTGACCATCGCCATAGAAATCGGTCTGTTACTGGCCCTGGTACTCTTTATGAAACGAATGAGCGAAGTAACGCATATCACGGTTGCCAAAGATCAGCTCGATCTGTCGAACGAGGGCGAAATCTACCATGAAGAAGAAAAACTGATCGTACCGCAAGGAGTCGAAGTATATGAAATCGACGGCCCGTTCTTTTTCGGTGTCGCCAATAAATTCGACGAATGTATGAAAACCATCGGCGACAAACCCCGCATTCGTATCATCCGGATGCGCAAAGTACCGTTTATGGATACGACAGGGCTGCACAACCTGGAAAGCCTTTACCGTTTATCTACGAAAGAAAAAATACAGGTCATCCTCTCCGGAGTAAACGAACAGGTTCGTGCAACTTTGGTCAAATCTTCCTTTGCCCGAACCATCGGCGAAGAAAATATTTGCAGTAACATTCACGAAGCATTGAAACGGGCGGAAGTATGTCTGAAAAGTTAAAGCGCTGACTTTTCAGACACCCCGGTCTGCATCAGAATCCGAAATCATCGAGTATTACCTCTTTTTTCTCTGCTTCCTGAAAAGGTTTAGCTTCCTGATGCACCGGATTCCCTTCGATATAAATGGCGCGGAACGGACGTACCGGGCAGACATATTCACATCCCCCGCATCCGACACAAATATCGGGATTCACGGAAGGGATCGTCAAGCCATTTTTATAAGGAATCATAGTCACGGCCTGAGTAGGACAATGTTCGGAGCAAGCCCCGCAACTGGTCTCGTCGGTATTGACGATACAATTTTCGCGGACAAAAACCACCCGTCCCATCTGCAGCTTATGCTTTTCCTCTTTGGTAAGCGGCAATAAAGCCCCGTTCGGACACACTTCAGAACATACCGTACAATCGAAGTTACAAAAACCATGACCGAAATCCATTTTCGGTTGCATCATCCCCCCTAAACCATAATCCATAAAGGCAGGTTTCAACACACGCGAAGGACATTTGGTGACACAAAGATGACAAGCCGTACAATGTTTCAATAAATGCTCTGCACTTTGAGAACCGGGAGGGCTCAACGGATGCTCTCTTTGCCAGGATTTATTGGCTTTAACGACAGCCTTTCCCTGAGCCAGCACTTTGTTGGGAAGAAGTAAAGACAAAGCCCCTACGGTAGCCACAAACTGCCGCTTAGAAGTATCCACCGGCTTTTCCGGCGTCTTCCGCCCTTTCTTCCACCCCAATCCGTATTTTATACTATGCTTATGGCAAACCGACAGACAATTATAGCAGTCCACACAACGGCTCTGATCTACCTTTTTGGCCTTGCTATCGATACATCCCGCCTTACATTGCCGCTCACAAAGCCCACATGAAACACAGGCATCGGCCTCTATCCGTATCCGCCCAAAAGAATAACGCGATAAGAAACCCAATAATGTTCCTACCGGACAGACAGTATTACACCAGGTACGGCCATACTTCCAGGCCAACCAGCCAATCCCGCAGAAAGTCAGGAGCCCGATGAAAAGAGAGGCCATACTCAATACATAAATATCGGTATGATAAAATGTATAATTACCGAAACTATTGAATACCCAGGCCAGCAAATTATTTACAGCCAAATAAACAGGCCGGAAAACATTTACCCCCATCCGTCCAAATGCACTATATGGATCGAGCAGGCTTAACAAAACAGTAGCACCGAGTAAAAAAGCCAACACCACTATTCCCAACACCCCATAACGCAAAACGCGTTTTTCACGGGTATAATGATAATGCTTTTTACGATTTATTCTCTTCGCTATCCAAGCTACGACATCCTGAAAAATACCCATCGGGCAAATCACCGAACAATAAATACGCCCGAATAATAGTGTCGCCACCAGCAGGATCAATACAATTCCGAAACTCCCCGCCAATAAGGCCGGGACAAACTGTATCCGTGCCAGATTAGGCCATCCTGTAGTTAAACCGGCAAAATCCAGGAAATAAAAGGTAATCACGGCCCCCATGACTACCGCAAACAAAACACGTAATTTTTTTAGCATAACATCCCCCACCTTTAGCCTTTTGCCTTTAGCCTTTTGCTTTTAGCCTTTAGCTTTTTGCTTTTAGCTTTTTGCTTTTAGCTTTTTTACCTTTTTTTCAAATCTTAATCCTCTTCACTTTCAAGCGATTGATGTCCATCGTACCGATTTTCAGCTCCTCTCCTTTAGCCAAATGTCCAACCACCTCCAGAGGCATCTTTTCCACCTGATTGAAAAACTTAGTAGCTGCCGTATCTACAGCGACAATATCCGGCGACATAAACAACCCCTTGGCCAGCACCACGTCGGCTTCTGATTTTCCGCGCGGTCCATTGGTTTTCATCAGACGGTAAGCATCCACGACATTCAATACCGCCGGCTTACTGATTGTGCAAATATCAGCGATACATTGCTGCAAATCATTGCGATGGAAAAATCCGCGATCCCAGACAATCCCCATATGATTTTTCATCGAAATGGTCATTTTAGCCCCACCGTGATTTTTCAAAATAGGAACATTGATCCACACATCACAATCCAAAATAGCCGAATGTATTTTAGCTGTTTTCAGGCTTTTGGCCTTAGGTAGTTCCACTTCCCGGTAATAAGATTCCTCATGTGCCGGCATCACCTTAGCACCGGCCGCTTTGGCAGCCTCTTCGATTCCGCTGTTTTTATAACATTTCCGCCAGTCATCGCAAGTATGATCGAACACAACCACCTCCTTTGCACCGGCATCGAAACATTGCTTAATAATTTCAGATACCAATTCAGGATTGGTATTTCCTGCCAATTCGGGCACTTTATCCCAACCGATATTCGGTTTGACAACCACTTTTTGTCCGGCTTTGACAAATTTCCCCATACCTCCGAATTCAGCGATTGCTTTCCGGAACATTTCTGCCGGTTCACCACCCATTACGGCGACCAAATCGCATCCCCCGGCCTGAGAAGTATTTTGTGCCATGATATCCATCACCCCATCCCACTTCATTGTCACAGCAGCCCCTGTCAAGGCTAGTGTCTTTAAAAATTCTCGACGATCCATAAAGTCTGTTTATAAAGTTCGTAAAGTTATAAGGCCCATCATACGCACGAACAACTCCTTAATCCGTCCGCCATGGAAAACGAAAACACATTTCATTATACAGGCAATAGTCGGCATTCCCATTGACAGCAAAAGTCTTCACTACAGCAGCCCCCGCACCGAGCAACAACTGTCGGGCATAATTCAAGGTTGTTCCGGTTTTTACCCGGTCCTCTACCAATAATATTTTTTTCCCTTTTACCTCGAACCGGATTTCCTCTAACAACCGGGGCCGGTCGTACAATTGTTTTTGATCGGCATCCCTTAAATGCAATTTCAGCAACTGCATATCCAGATTCAAACGCTGATTCAGCATCGCTGCCGGAATAATACCTCCATTCGCAACAGCAACAATCAAATCGAATCGTTCTTCGAAAGTAATCTCCAGAAAACGCTGTCTTACTTCCTCAAAAGTCTTAACATTCATATTTAGCCAACCCTTTCAGGATTACCCAGCCAAGCACCACTTGCAACAACATTCCCGGGAATCCGATTTTAAAATCTTGCAATGCAGCAGACAAATCCGAAGCGATCAACCATTCGGCTATACCACCGAGCACCTGATAGGCCACCACCACCGCAGCGACATGCAATAAAGAAACCCGTTGACTTCTGTCGGCTACAATAGCTCCCACCAAAGCCAGTAACGTAGATTTTACCAACAAAACAGGTAACATCCCTGCCGGCGGCATCCCGAATAAGAGGTGATTACACAAAGGTGACAATACAGCAGTCAGTATACCCACTTTCAAACCGAATTTATAAGAAGCGATCAAAGTAAAAAAATAGATCGGTAAAAATATTTTACCTCCATCCGGCATTAAATGGCACAATTGGGGAAGCAGCATATTTCCTCCGACAAAAAGGACCGCAAACAAATAGGTCCGGACATTCACAACAGAAAGATTTAACTGACGAAATTGAGATACGATCATCATTTTAGTGCATATTTAAAATTTAACCACTTCAAATATACAAATTTTTCATAGTTTTGATCAATCGCTATACTTTTTTCCGATTGAAATTAAAAAAAACAATGCTTATCTTTGGAACATGAAAATTTTAGGAAATATCATTTGGTTACTATTCGGAGGAATCTTCGTCGCCGTCGAATATTTCATCGCCAGTATCGGATTATTTATCACAATCATCGGTATTCCCTTCGGGCTCCAGACAGTCAAACTCGGTATATTGGCATTATGGCCCTTCGGAAGCGAGATCGTACATAAACAATCGCCCCACGGATGCCTCTCTACCCTGATGAACATCATCTGGTTTTTTATAGGCGGAATCTGGATTTTCCTATCGCACATTTTTTGGGGAGTCCTGTTTTGCATCACGATTATCGGTATCCCATTCGGAATGCAACATTTCAAATTAGCCGGACTGGCACTCACTCCTTTCGGACACGATGTAAAATAAAACCTTTTATCTTACAAACAATATGCTGACTCCGATGACACAATAAATCAAAGATTCTGCCACATTCACCGCCAAAGCCACCTTAGGGTTTTGCATCAAGCGACGAGCTAACCGATCCGCCACAGCAGCTACCATTGAAAAAATCAGGAAAGCCTGAACCATAAAAACAAGCCCTAACAATAACATCTGAGGAATGGGATTTTCTATCCCTTTATCTATAAATTGCGGAAAAAAAGCCAGAAAAAACAAGATTACCTTAGGATTCAATATATTCATCAGTATCCCTTTCCGGTATAGTTTTCCACTGACAGCAGCGTCTCCCGACAACTCGAAATGATTCTCCCGACGGGCCAGAAAAGCTTTTACTCCAAGATACAACAAATAAGCAGCACCGGCAAACTTCAACATCGTAAAAGCTACAGGAGAACTCATCAGCAAAATCGAAACACCCAGACTGACAGCCGTTACATGAGCGATCAAGCCGGTACACAATCCGGCGGCAAAGACCATCCCGGCCTTTCGTCCCCGGGTGATACTCTGTGTAATCACAAAAAGTATATCCGGTCCCGGCATCAAAGTCAGCAGCACTGCCGCACTAATAAATCCCCAAAGGTTCATAACTATAAATCAGATTCTAATTATTTTCAGCTAAAATTAATGCTAATAATCAAAAAAAATTAATTTTGTGAGAATAATTTAATCAATAACCATTAAAATCCATCGATCATGATTTCACTGATTATCCTGGGTATTATTTTTCTGTATGCCATTATATCTTACAATACGCTGACCCGAAAAAGAAACAATGTCGACAACGCTTTCGGTTCGATCGATGTCATGCTGAAAAAAAGATTCGACCTTATTCCCAATTTAGTCGCTACTGTACAGCAATACGCGAAACACGAAGAAGAGACATTTACTAAAATCACAAATTTACGGACGAAGAGTTACGACTCCCTCACAGCTGAAGAAAAAGCAGATTTTGACAAAACATTCACTGCTGCTAAAAATAATTTCTTTATGGTAGCTGAAAACTATCCGGCCTTACGGTCTTCGGAAAATTTCATGCAACTTCAAAAAACACTGAACGAGACAGAAGAACAACTTTCGGCTTCCCGCCGGACCTATAATGCAGCTGTTACGGATTACAACAATTCGGTGATGACCTTTCCATCCAACATCATTGCCAACCTGTTCAGTTTTACCAAAAAAGAAGTATTCGCTATTCCGGAGGAGGAAAAAGTGAATCCGGATGTAAAAAAATTGTTCCGATCTTAATCCACAGTTATGGAACAAAACTTTCAGGATATTTATGAACAATTGCAATCCCGAATCCGACAAGCAGAAGATAAGAGACTGCAATTAAAAGCGAAAGGAACGAAAAACGGGCTGATAGCGGGAGGTATTACCCTTGTCGCAGGAGTTGTCGTCAGCCTGATTATCGGAGGGGGATGGCCGGGTATCCTTATCGCCTGTATTCTCGGCTTGATCGTACTATTTTCTTGTATTCAGTCCAAGTCGGGAGAATTATGTGCTTATTATAAAGAAAATATCATCTCATCCATTATTTCCTATCTTTGCCAGGAAGCAAGTTACCGGCCGGAAAGCGGAATCGCAGAATCGGTCTTTATGAACAGCCAGTTATTCAATACCTCACCCGACCGTTATCGCAGTGAAGATCTGATTTGCGGAAAAATCGATAAAACCAGTTTTATCTGTTCGGAAATTATAGCCGAAGAAAAACGGGTCACGACCGATTCCAAAGGCCGCAGGCAGGAACACTGGATAGATATTTTCAGAGGTTTCTTTTTTATAGCCGACTTCAACAAAAACTTTCAGGGCCAAACGGTTGTTTTCCGTAACTCCTGGTTCAAACTCAACCTGGGCAAACAGAGAGTCAAACTGGAAAATCCGAACTTTGAAAAGCAGTTCGACGTATTCTCTACAGATCAGGTAGAAGCCCGATACATCCTCACTCCTAATTTAATGGAAAGATTACTCGAACTCGATTCCAGGTTTCCGGGGAAAATAACGGTAAGTTTCAGGGATTCTTCTGTCATTATCGCCATTCCCGATCAAACGAATCATTTTGAAACCAACATTTGGGAATGCCAGTTGAATACGGATAAACTGAAACGGGAATTCGGGACCTTGGTCAATCTATTTCAAATTATTCATGATTTAAACCTGAATCTGCGTATTTGGACCAAAGATTAACTTTTTATTGATTTATGTTACTAAATATCATTTACTTATTAGCAGGGTTTATTATTTTAGTGTATGGAGCCAATTTGCTGGTCGATGGTGGTGCAGCACTGGCCCATCGGCTGAAAGTACCGAATATCGTTATCGGTCTGACGGTAGTAGCCTTCGGTACCTCGACTCCGGAACTTGTAGTGAATATCATTTCATCGATCGAAGGAAGTTCCGCGCTGGCATTAGGTAATGTTCTGGGAAGCAACATATTCAACATCATGGCAATCCTGGGAGTAACCGCCTTATTCGTCCCTATCGGAATCAAAAGATCCACAACATGGATTGAAATTCCGCTGGCTGTACTGGCAGCAGTTCTTATCCTGATATTGGCGAACGGTGAGCCGGCAGGTATCATCACCCGGGCAGAAGGATTTTGTTTACTTTGCTTTTTTGCCGTTTTTATCGCCTACACCTTATTTATTGCCAAACGGGGTGGTCAGGAAACCGAAGAAGTAAATATCAAACCCTACAGCCTGAAGAAATCCGTACTTTTTATTTTGTTAGGTCTAGCCGGCCTCGTCGGAGGAGGACGCTTATTGGTTGACGGAGCAGTCAGTCTGGCTCAGATGGCAGGTATTTCGGAACGAATCATCGGATTGACCATTATCTCTATCGGAACCTCCCTGCCGGAATTAGCCACTTCCTTGATCGCTGCCCGCAAGAAAAACGCAGATATAGCCATCGGAAATGTCGTGGGTTCGAATATCTTCAATACCTTCCTGATCCTGGGAGCTTCGGCCGGCATATCCCCTCTGAAGGTAACAACGGATAGTGTAACCGATTTATGGGTCAATATCGGAGTTTCCGTCCTGCTGTTTATTTTTGTTTTCACCGGCAAGGGAAGACAGATCAACCGCTGGGAGGGTGCCTTATTTTTAACCCTGTATATCACCTATCTGACTTTATTGATCGTATCATAAAAGACCGGCATGTTTTTTTATACCGTTATGAAAACCCCTATCGTATATCTCCTATTCATGATCGTTCTGTATCTGTCTTGCTCACCTCGTCCCCAAAGCCCGGCCGATATTCACACCGATCTCAGCAATAACAAGATATTACAATTATCCGAACTATTCGACAGAATCCGTTATATTCCTTTGGAAACTCCAGATACCGCTTTGATAGCCAACGTACAATCGGTCACTTATCATAACGGCCGTTATTATCTTATCGCCGAAAACACCCTTTATGTTTTCAACCGCCACGGGCAATACCTCTCCCAGCATAACAACCGGGGACGGGGAGCAAACGAATACAGCAGTATCTTCAAAGTAAAAAGTTCCATCGGTGATTCTGTGATCTATGTATCGGGCGATAACGGTAAAGGCCACATCGTCATGGCTTACGACAAGAACGGAAACTACCTGAAAACATTGATACAAAACCGATCCTTCAATATGGAATTTAACGTACTGGAAAATGGTATCATCATTTCGGATGGGCGAACCGTCTCCCTATATGACAAACAAGGGAAATTGGAAAACGAAATTCGGATCAGTCCTTTCGATTCTATCTCTTTCGGTACGAGCAATTATTTATCCGATTTCTCCAGCCAGGAGGTTATATTCAGTTGTCCCGGTAGTGACACCCTCTATTTTTTGGGTAAAAGCGGTATTACCCGTAAAATATCCCTGGATTACGGTCATAATCAAAGCCCGGAACAATTCAAAAAATCGCTTTCGAAACCGATCACCTTCCCTTATTTTCACAATTTCATTTCCTTAGGTAAAACCGTCCTGGACCTCATCGTTATCGGCCAGAAACAATACATGATTCAACTGGACTTAACCCATCGGACCGCCACGGTATGCGATACCCTCGTCAACGATATCGATCACACGATTCCCTACATTCCCCGGGAGATGGTACAAAATCAAGGTTTGATGGTTTTACCGGCCCCGGTTTTCTTTCATTTTATCCAACCGGAACAACTTGCAGCTATCCCCGCCCTTCGTAACCTGACCGAAGATGCTAATCCGGTAATCGTCGTTTTAAATCTAAAATCCTCCTCTTTATAAAACAATAGAAATATTTCTCGTCCTATCTTCACAGGCGAATCACAGAAATCATTAACTTTGTATCTGTGAGAAATAATTGTTTTAAAAAAACACAAATTTTTTGACAAAATTTATAAACATATGAAAAAGGGATACATTGTTTTAATCGTTATCGCTGTAGTTGTATTGAGTATTTTCTTTTGGTTTAAAGGAGCTTACAACGGCATGGTCAATATGCGCGAAGCCGTATCGGCCCAATGGTCGAATGTGGAAAACCAATATCAACGGCGCCTGGATCTGATCCCCAATCTGGTCAATACAGTGAAAGGGTATGCTTCACACGAAGAAAATACACTGACCGAAGTAGTCAATGCCCGGGCAAAAGCCACTCAGATGCAGCTGAATATCGACCAGCTCGACGAAGCGGCCCTAAAAAAATTAAGTAACATACAAGGGGAATTATCCTCCGCTTTATCCCGATTGATGGCTATTTCTGAAAATTATCCGGATCTGAAGGCTAACCAAAACTTTCTTGATTTGCAAGCCCAGCTCGAAGGAACGGAAAACCGGATAGCAGTAGAACGCCGGAAATTCAACGATGTCGCCCGCAGCTACAATGCTTTCATCCTGCAATTCCCCAGAAACCTGGTAGCCGGAATGTTCGGATTCACCTCCAAACCCTATTTTGAAGCCAATGCAGGAGCTGAAAATGCTCCTAAAGTAGAATTTTGAGCAATGAAACCATCCGATTTTTTCACCCCGGCTCAGAAGACCGCTATGGTTGCCGCCATCCGGCAAGCAGAAAAAGATACTTCCGGCGAAATCCGGATCCATTTCGAAAATCATTGCCGGAAGAATGTACTCGACCGTGCAGCCCAGGTCTTTGCCGACTTGAAAATGCATAAGACAGCCTTGCGGAACGGTATACTGATTTACGTCGCATTAGAAGATAAACAATTGGCGATATTGGGAGATGCAGGGATCAATGCGAAAGTGCCGGACCATTTTTGGGATGACATAAAAAACAATATGATAGAAAAATTCAAATCAGGACAGATTTGCGAGGGAGTTTGCGAAGCTGTCCTGACTGCAGGACAGCAGCTAAAAGCTTTTTTTCCCTATCAGGCAGACGATGTCAACGAACTGTCGGACGATATCTCATTTAAAAATTAAACATGAAACGATCAGTCCTTATTTTCTTTATATGCATTACTTCCTTTTTACAGGCTCAGGATCTACCCGAACCGATGCGCCCCAAACGGATAGTCAATGATTTCACTCAGCTGTTCAGTCCACAGCAACAACAAGCATTGGAGCAAAAGTTGAGAAATTTTAACGACACTTCTTCCACCCAGATCGCAATAGTAACCGTACCCACCCTACAAGGCTACGCCCCCAGCGATTATGCCCAGCGTTTAGCTGAAAAATGGGGAGTCGGCCAAAAAGGAAAAGACAACGGAGTCTTACTTCTGATCAAGCCCAAGAGCAGGACAGAAAAAGGACAAGTAGCCATTGCCGTCGGATATGGATTGGAAGGAGTCATTCCGGATGCCATCGCTTCGAGAATCATCCGGAACGAAATTATACCTGAATTTCAACAAAACAATTATTACCGGGGAATTAACAAAGCGACAGATGTACTCATGCAGCTTGCCGGTGGGGAATTTACAGCCGAACAATATGCCCGCAAAAACGGAAATGGCAGTGCCGAAGTGATCATCATTCCTATCTTGATCCTATTTCTCCTGCCTCTGTTTTTCCGAAGAAAAAAAGGGTATACCACAGGTAGCCATGGAAGTGGAGGAATCCCTCCCATATTTTTCGGAGGTTTCGGCGGTGGCGGCAGCAATTTCGGTTCTTTCAGCGGAGGTAGCGGAAGCTTCGGAGGTTTCGGCGGAGGGAGTTTCGGCGGTGGCGGGGCCAGTGGAAGCTGGTAAAACGATAAATACAGATAATGCAAATACCGGACAGTACCATATGTTCACTCCTCAATCAAGGCGAGGAGAAAGGCATGGAATATTTGTTTACCAGATATTACAAGCCTTTGGTACTATGGGCGGCTTCTTTCCTGAACAACATTCCCCAGTCGGAAGATCTGGTACAGGACTTTTTTATCCGTTTATGGGAAAAAAGGACCCAAACCTCACTACAAGCAACCACCTTTAAATCTTTTCTTTACACTTCTGTACGCAATCTGGCATTCGACCGGATGGAAAAAAAAGATCCCCTGCGCCATGCTACCGATCTGAAGTCTTCCGACAAAGCCTGGGAAGAATACGATACCCTGGAAGAAGAAGTATTGGCCCGGGTCAAAAACGAAATCGATAAGCTTCCCGAAAGAAGCCGTCAAATCATGCAATGTATCTATTTACAAGGATTACATTATAAAGAAACTGCAGCTAAACTAGGCATTTCTATCGCTACGGTGAATACGCTTTTAGTCAACGCCCTCAAAAAAATTCGTCAGGCCTATCCCGATATAACCCAAAATATCATCCTGTTTTTGCTTTTATCCGACAAAAAAAGATAAAAAACCAAAAACACAAAAGATTAAATTCCAATTCATTATAATTATTTTTTCAACTATTTCAAAAAAGTTGTCTTTTCCATTCAATGAAAATTAATATTTTCCCGTACTATGGATAAATGCAACCGATATGCTAAATAAAGACAACATCGATCAATTACTTTTAAAGCATCTCTTACAGGAAAACGCCGTAGAGGAAGAACAGCTTCTGAAAGAATGGTTGGGACACGATCCTGAACATCAAAGGTACTTCGAAAGATTCCGTCGGCATCACATTCACCTTCAGGCTGCTATCCAATCCGGCCGTATTCAAGGTCAATATATTGAATTTGCATCCCGTCTGAAACGGCGTCATATCCGCCGTCTTTTTATCCGAGTTGCAGCCATCGCCCTGATTCTGCTCGGAGGCGGACTTTCCTTTTACCTGATCCATACCCCTTCACTGATTCCGACTTTAGCCGAAGTTCCGATTCATCCGGGTTCGTCAAAGGCGATTCTGCATCTTTCTTCCGGAACTGCGATTCCCGTAAACACCACTTCGCAGGAGTTAAAGGAAAAAGATGGAACACTAATCCGTATTTCCAATGAAGGAGTCTTGAATTACGCAGAATCAGCCAACATTTCGACTGCAAACCTGATAAACCGACTCGAAATCCCCAGAGGTGGAGAATTCAAAATCAAACTGGCAGACGGGACCGAAGTATGGTTGAATGCAGAGACAGAACTCCGATACCCAACAGTTTTCTCAAGCCTGGAAAGAAGAGTAAAACTTCAGGGAGAAGGCTATTTTAAAGTTGCTAAAAATGAAAAACAGCCTTTTATTGTCGAAGTCGGCGATATTGAAGTCAAAGTATATGGTACCCAATTCAATATCAGTACTCAAAATAAAGACAACATCGAAACCGTTCTGGTCAGCGGTAGCGTCAGTATCCGCCACCACGACCAGGAGACTCACCTAAACCCTTCCCAAAAGGCAGCCTATACCTCCTCCGGGAAACTAACGATTGAAGAAGTGGATGTTTTACCTTATATCACCTGGAAAGACGGAAATTTCATGTTCCAAAACGAGTCCTTGGAATCGATCATGAATAAATTAGCCAGATGGTACGATCTGGACGTATTCTACCTCAACGAGCAAACTAAAAATATTCACCTGTCAGGTATGATGACCAGATATAAAGAGGTATCGGAACTTTTCCACTATTTTGAAAAAATTTCCACCGCCCGTTTCATCATCAAAGGCCGGACCGTGACGGTAAAATAAATGTTCGTTTATTCAAAATAAACAGCCGGGAATGTACCACCATTCCCAGCTGCAATCAGATAAAAAGACAGCGGACAAAGCTAACTGTAGGCTGTCGGATTGTTTTACCTTAAAATACAAATTTATGGAATGTAAACGAATCTTTGTCCTTTCAAACTTAAAAAGATTAAAAATTGTCAGGATTATGAAGTTATTCTCAATTTTTATGCTGGTATTCACCTTGGGAGGTTTTACTTCCGGATACTCTCAAAAGCAAGTCGTCACTTTGAATTTAAAGCAATGTGACGTCAATACGCTATTACAGGAAATCTGGAAACAAACCGGGTTGCGGTTCGTTTATAACGAACAGGATGTCGCCCGACTAAAACGCTTTGACGTTAACGCCCAACAGAAGCAAGTAGACGAAATTTTAGACCATATCTTCAAAAACACGCCTTATCAGTGTGCTTATGAAAGCGACGTTATTTATATCACCCCTCGTCCGGTAGGCGATCTTCCTCAAGTCAAACAGGAAAGAGTGAAACTTTCCGGTAATATCAAGGACAAAAACGGAAATGTTTTACCGGGAGTAACGGTCTTCATCGGTAACTCGGACATTGGTACTTCTTCCGATATCAATGGTAACTATCAGCTTGCCATCCTCAAAGGTAATGCGGTGGAAATCGTCTATTCTTTTATCGGAATGAAAAAAGTCACCTATAACTTTCCGGCAACGGAAGATGTCCGTCATAATGTCGTCATGGAAGAAGATCAGGTTGAATTGCAAGACGTTGTAGTTATCGGTTACGGAAGCAAGTCGGCAAGAAACCTGACCAGTTCCGTATCGTCGGTCAAAGCGAAAGACCTGGAAAAATATGCCAACGGAGCCACGACTTTCGACAACATGCTAGGTGGAGCAGTGAAGGGGGTATTGGTCAATCAAAACTCAGGAGAACCAGGTGCCAAAGCAACTTTAAACATCCGGGGAATCACTTCCCCGTTAAAATCGCAAAACAATAATGAACCCTTGTATGTCGTCGACGGTGTACCTTTCTTTGTCGAGCGCAGCCTGAATATGCTGAATCCGCTTTCAACTCTTTCCCCCAACGACATCGAAAGTATCGACGTATTGAAAGACGCTGCCGCAACAGCTATTTATGGTTCCAGAGGAGCCAACGGAGTAGTCATCATCAAAACCAAGGACGGTCACCGCAACGAACAAATGAAAATCAGTCTGGGATATACCTTGAGTGTCGGTAACCAAATTAAAAAATTCAAACCATTAAACACAACTAAATTTAAAAATCTCCAGGAATTAATCATTAAAAATACACTCGGAGCCATCAACAAAGCACAAATCACAGACGATAATATCATATACGGCCAAATCTATCCTGCAATCGATTATATGGCCAATACTTCCTATGATAATTACGGAAATATGATATTCGACGGATTAAAAGACGAGGCTTTCGGTGAAGAAAATACCAATTGGGTAGATGAGACCAATAATAAGAATGCACTGACTCACATGTATAATCTGGCTATCCGCGGAGGTGGAAAATTATCCAATTACTCCTTTTCTTTCAATGCAATCGACCAGGAAGGTTTGTTTATCAACGACGATATGCAACGTTACAACAGTCGTCTGTCCTTTGACTCGGATGTCTCAAAACGCTTCAAAGTAGGAGCAGCCCTGGGTTATACAATGACCAAACGCCATAGCGGAGCTGCAGGCGAAGAAATGGGTATTACCCGAGAATGGAATGTCAGACCCGATGTACCCGTATACGATGAAACGGGAGAATTATACCGCATCGACGGAACTCCGACCAGGGGTTTCCCCGTAGGTTTAGCCAATCCAGTCGCAAACCGGCAAAATAAAAACAAAAAAGAATCTTATCAATTCCTGGGAAACAGTTATCTGGAATACAAAATCTTCAACGGTTTGAAAATCAGAGGAGATATCAATATCTCTATGTTTCAGGATCAGTATAGTAATTACAACCCGCTGGTCGCCCAAGACGATTGGGGAGGCGGAGGCATGTCCACCCTTCAGGACGACCGCAGCAAAGCCGCCAATACTTCGATCAACTTCAGGGCCGACTATAATTTCCAGATAGAAGACCATTATTTCAGTTTTATGGTCGGCTATGGTTGGGACCGTTCTTTTAGTGAATATACTTCGCATTACTACATGGGCTTCCCGGATGATGAAGTCCTGAATAATGCGGGGTCTGCAACAGAAACACACTGCATCGGAGACGCAAAGTCCAAAAGTGCCCTCAATTCCATTTATGCCCGTGCCAGCTATAATTATCTCGACAAATATCTGGCAGAAATCAATTTCCGTTCTGATGCCTCTTCCAAATTCGGCCCCGGTAATCAAAGAGGTTATTTCCCTTCTATATCCCTGGGATGGCGGATGAGCAGCGAAAATTTCATGGCCGATACAGAAAAAGTCGACGATCTGAAATTACGTTTCAGTTGGGGACAAACCGGTTCTACCAACATCAACGATTTCGTCTACAGACAATTTTATGAAAAAGGCAATCCTTATATAGGACAATCGACTCTGACTCCCGGTTTATTACCTAATCCGGATATCAAATGGGAAAGGACATCCGAATTCAACGGTGGATTAGATTACGCTTTCTTCAACCACCGCCTGTTCGGTAGCATCGACGGATACTATCGTTACACCAAAGGTGCATTGGCTCCTTCCCCCTATCCGCTCGAATCAGGTTCCACTTCCTATACGTCCAACTTAATCGACCTCTCCAACAAAGGCGTTGAGATTGAAATCGGCGGGGATATTATCCGTACAGCCGACTGGACCTGGACCTCGAAATTCAATATAGCCCTGAACCGGAACAAAATCGAAAAACTCAATGGAGCCGAGCTTTCCAGTAACGATGTCGATACCTATATAGAAGGTCAGCCTGCCGGCGTTTTAAAAGGATATATCGTCGAAAAAATATTCCAAAACGACGATGAAGTAGTTACTCTAAATAAAACAGCCGTAGCTCGTGGAGCGAATTATTACCAGGAAAAGTCGACCGGTATGGGTGACTTCAAATACAAGGACCTGGATGGGAACGGTTATATCGACAGTAAAGACCGGGAAGTTATTGCTACTCCTCAGCCTAAATTCTTCGGAGGATTTTTCAATTCGGTCAATTACAAAAATTTCAATTTGTCGTTCGTTTTCCAATTCTCCCAAGGAGCTAAAGCTGCTGTTTATAATATGATGAGCGATATGTATGGGTATATTGGAAATAACATCTATCCCGAACTCTATGGGAAAACCTGGAGTCCCGAAAATCCCGATGCTCGTTATGCACGTCTGGTTTATACCGATCCTTCCAAAAACTCTCGTTTCTCCGATCGTTACATTTACGAAACATCGTATTTACGCTTAAAGAATATTACTTTCTCTTATAATTTACCACAGAATTTCCTGAAGAAAATCAATGTACAATCGGCCATGTTATTTGTCAGCGGCTCTAATATCTGGACCGTGACCCAATGGCCGGGTATCGATCCGGAACTGATCAGTAGTTTCACTACTTCACAGATGACCCTGAATGAAGATCCCTATCCATTGAGTAAAACATTTACCTTAGGTGTTAAAGTTGAATTTTAACGATAAAATCTCATACTATGAAAACAACATATATTATTTCTACCTTATTTCTCTCTGTATTGATTTGGGCATGTGACCTGATGGGAGACGTAGATAAAGTAAAACCTTATTATAAACTGGAAGACCAAACCGCAATACGGAATGCCCAGAGTGCAGAACAGGTGTTACGCGGGGTATATACCCAATGGAGGGCCATGAGTCTTTGTAACTTCCGAAGCCATATCGGCCTGCTCGCCGGTTCATTAGCACTCTCGGGTAGTGGTGGATTGGCAGGAGAAACCGGTTTCACCGACAACAATGTACTGGAAGACAATAGTATCATTGGAAATGTCTATAATAATTTATATGATGTAATCAACGCGGCCAACTTTATGATCGAATTTTTGGAAAACAATACGGTAAAAGACCTGGACCCTGCGAGACGTATGGAAATATTAGGCGAAGGCTATTTCAACCGGGCCATGGCTCACTTTATGTTGTTACGCTATTTCGGGCAATTTTACGATACCGATTCTCCATATGGTATCGTCCTGTCCGACAAACCTTACCGGGAACCGTTAGCAAAGGCCCGCTCGACTGTAGCTGAAAGCTATAAATTTATCGAATCGGATCTCGATTCAGCTATATTATATGCTCCGGACATGCCTATGAGTAATTATACGCCCACTCATGCGCAGGCCGGAAAAACAACCGCACAAGCCCTGAAAGCAAAAGTATTACTAAGTAAAGGAGATTACGTAAATGCAGCCCTACTGGCCGATGAAGTGATTCAAACAGCCGGCAACTACGGATACGGGCTGGTTGACTTTATGAGTATCTTCAGCGATATGTTCGATTCTCCTGAAGTGCTGTTCGCTCCTTATGTCTCCAACTATGAAGAACAATGTAGTTTCATTTTAGACCGGACAACTTATAGTTCTTATTCTCAAAAAATAGCCGATGCGATGGATCCCACTCCAGGGAACAAAGAAACAGGAGAAGGTTACGATCCCCGTTTTGCCGCCCCGTTTCTTACACCGGACGTCATCACAACTTCTTTCAAAAACGGGAAATATCCTCACAGTACCAATGATGACGGCAAGAGCAATACCTACTACTTCCTGCGTTTGGGAGAAGTATATTATATCCATGCAGAAGCGGAAGCCCGGCAGGGAGGCAATCATCTTGCGGCAGCCCGTACCAGTCTGCAAACCGTTTTGGATGCCCATGTCCCGGGAGTATATGACGTGAGTACTATTCCTGACAACCAGCTTTTAGAAATGATCCGCCAGCACAAATGGATCGACCTGCTTTTTGAAAACCAAGAAGAGTGGTACGACATGATCAGGTATTATAAACACGGCGATTTAGACATCACCACCATACGCCCGAATATAAAGTCGGATAAACAATTGATCCTACCCATCCCGCAATCGGCCAAAGCAGGTAACAACTTACTCATCGAAAACCCTTAAATCCCCAAAAATGAAAAATCTGTTAACTGTGCTATTCCTTGTTCTGGCAATTCAGTATTGCCAGGCACAAAATAAATCTTTTCACATCACCGGCTCTATCCAAGGCCCATGTGAAGGGATGGTTTTCAAACTGTTGGATAATAGCTATCCTCCTCAAACAATTGCAACAACGGTCATTAAAGATCATTGTTTCGAATTGACCGGGGAAATTCCGGCACCCGGCTTTTATCGTTGGATCATCGATACGACTCCCGTAGGGAAAAAATCCTCGGAAGCCAACTGGTTGGCCGGCAATTTCTATTTGGAAAATTCGGATATCACTTTCCAGGGAGATATCCATACTTTACCCACTTATTACTGGAATCCGGAACGTAAAGGTAAGATGATAATCCAGGGTTCGGAGACAGAAGATCTGTATCAGTCATTCAAAACTTCTATCCAAGAACTGAGTAAAGCCAGAAATCAGGCAGACGGCGAATACCTCGAGCAATATCACCGTCCGGCATTAGACAACATCTTCAATACCGAGGAGGGCATTCGCCTGGCCCGCCGGATCTCCGAACTGGATCGGCAGATCATTCAGGCCACGATCCGATTTATCAAACAAAATCCGGCTTCTGTAGTGGCTCTCGATCAAGCCGGTTATTTCCTGCTCGGAGAGATCGACTTAACCTCCGGTCAGATCGAAGATCTGCAAAATACACTTTCCGGGGTTTGGGGAAATTGTCCCCGTATGACCGAATTCAAGGAAAAAGCAGAGATGGCCAAAAAAATCGCTATAGGAGCCCCGTTTCAAGACATCGAACTCACCGATCCGGAAGGGAAAAAAGTAAAATTATCCGAATGCCTTCCAACCGGAAAATATGTGATGCTCGAATTCTGGGCATCCTGGTGCGGCCCCTGCCGGGGTGAAATTCCTCATCTGAAACACGTCTACCAGAATTACAAAGACAAAGGATTCGAGATCATCAGTGTCTCGATCGATCAAAAGAATAAAGATTGGCAAAAAGCCATGAAAGAAGAAAAGATGCCCTGGATACAATTAAATGATCCGCAAGGAGAAAACGGACCGGCAATACAAGTATATAATGTGACCGGAGTACCCCATTGTATTCTGTTGGACAAAGAAGGTAAAATATTCAAAACCAATATGCGGGGCGCATACCTGGACGCCGCATTAGAACAATTAATTCCTTAATACGATGAAAAAAATATTTTTAGCTTTTTTATGCAGCAGTAGTTTAGTCGCTTGCCAAACTAAATATGACGGTTATATCCTCAACGGTAACATCGGGGGAAACAGTGAAGGCATGAAAGTACAGTTAGTAAACGAAGCCGTCTATCCTCCGGTCACCATCGACAGCACGGTTATTAAAAACGGCAGGTTCCAATTGAAAGGTAAAGTCGACCGTCCCGGTATGTATCAATTAATCATCGACAAAACCGGCCAGGATGACCCGTCCCAAATGTTAGCCAGCCGGTTTTACCTGGAAAATTCGGTTATCAGTTATTCCGGTCACGTCGACAGCCTGCGTACTTATTATTGGAGCGATGAAACCTTCCGGAAAGATCCGGTAGTAAAGGGCTCCGCCTCCCAGGATCTGTACGACCGGTATTTGAAAAGTATCGCCGATCTCAGAAAACAATCCGGAACCATAAATGAAAAGTATCTGGAAGTATATCATCGGCCGGCAATGGACGGCATATTCAATACAGAAGAGGGAATCGCGTTAATCAAACAAGAAAACGAGATCAACAAGAAATTAAACATCGCCCAATGGAAATTTATCGAAGAACATCCCGAAAGCATAGTAGGATATGATTTAGCCCTTCAATTCCTACAAGGCATGTACGTCAATTTAACCGTCCCTCAGCTCGAACAATTGACTGCACTCATCACCAAAGCCTGGGCGAATATTCCCCCAATGGCCGAAAACTTCAAAACCATAGCTGACAAAGCCAAAACGATGGCTATCGGCGAAAAATATCAGGATATCGAACTGATGAATCCGGAAGGGAAAATGGTCAAGCTTTCTTCCTGTGTACCCGAAGGAAAATATGTGATGCTGGAATTCTGGGCATCCTGGTGTGGTCCCTGCCGGGGCGAGATTCCACACCTTCGTCATGTATATCAGGAGTATAAAGACAAAGGCTTTGAAATCATCAGTATTTCTATCGACGAAAAGAAAACCGACTGGGACAAGGCGATGAAAGAAGAAAAAATGGTTTGGAAGCAACTGTGTGATCCCAACGGTTTTAACGGACCTGTCGCCCAAAAATACAATATCACAGGAGTCCCCACCTGTATCCTTCTCGATAAAGAAGGCCGTATCTTTAAAACCGAAATGCGGGGAGCCGCCCTGGATGCTGTATTACAGGAACTATACTGACTTTACCTATTCCCCCGGCCACCGATGTTGCCGGGGGTAACCTCCGTAACCATCAATAAGAATAAACCTCTCCTTTATAGGTGATTTTCAGAGAGCGGTCACTTCCCGGAAGTGGTTTCATCTCGGCCTTAACAATCTCTTCTTTCGGAGAGAACCTATTTTTCAACCGCAGATACAATAGTCCTTTATCAAAAAGATAATGACTCTCTGCATAACGGATCAGCGATTCTGCAATTTCAAAATTCAGTATTTCTTCCTCATCGGTCATACTCTTCCCCACACCGGAAACAATCCAATCTCCATCGTTAAAATTCCGGGGTGTTTGTTCTCCGTTATAATTAATTTTCAGACTGGCATCGGATATCCATTTCCGGTTTTGCAAAGCGGAAACCTGAAACACCCAGGTTCTTAAACCGGAACACAAAACGGTAATCTGTCCCTCATACGGAGCCCGGTAGCCCACAATTTCCCAGTGAGCTGTTTCAGTGGTTAATGCCAGATCGTCTGTTACAATCTTAAAAACCGAATCCTGTCCCTTCCATCCGACCCATTCGTGTTCATTCACTTGCTGAAGACGATATTCCGGGAAAAGTTCTTCTGCCCGGTCTTCTCCTTCCTCATCCAAAGCCGTCAAATAGGTGTTCATTCTCAAAGCAAGATCCCAAAACGACAAAATAGAAGCCATATTACCTTCCAAATAATCGAAATTTTGTTTACCTAACTGATAACCTGCATGAGAATCGTAGCCACACTCCTCCGAACAAGCTCCCAAAGAACCTATTAAAACAAAAATTAAAACACTGTATAACAACGATTTAAATATTTTCATAACTCTCACAACTTATTCCTTCAAAAGGAATTTCATATTTTATGTAAAATTAAGTAAAATATTTTAATAAACCAAACAATACACTTATAACAAATTCTATTCCAAAACTTATACCGATGAAAATTCTCTCAGCCAACCCGGAACTTTCCATCCAAATTTAAGTATAACAAGTATCATCAAAACATTTAATTATGGAAAAAAAAACTCGTAAAATCGAACCGGGTACACCTACTCCTGACCCGAAATATCACCTTGAAATTACAGCAGACGGCCCCTATCTGGTATACGGAAATCCCCCTCTTCAACAAGAGATTTTCGTTTTGAATAAAGAACAAATCCCCTGGGAATATACCCAAGGGCATAAATACCCAACCGACAACGAACCCACCGCTTTATGCCGTTGTGGTCAATCCAAAAATCATCCGTATTGCGACGGTTCCCATCACCATGCCGATTGGGATCCGACACTAACCGCCGGTAATATCCCCCTTTTAGAGAATGCCGATCTATATGACGGTCCCGGAGTCCAGTTGGCCGACAACACCGAATATTGTGTACATGCCCGTTTTTGTATGGCCAGAGGAACGGTTTGGCAGTTGACGGAAGATTCCGGTAACCCCGAAGCCCATGATCTGGCCGTACACGAAAGCATGTACTGCCCCTCCGGCCGGTTAAAACTCTGGGACAAAGAAGAGGAAAAATTTTATGAGCCTCCCTTAAAACCGGCTTTAGGCCTGATCGAAGACCCACAGGAAGAATGTAGTGGCCCGCTCTGGGTCAAAGGAGGTATTCCTGTGAATGGACCTGACGGCACCGAATACGAACAACGCAACCGGGTCACCCTATGCCGTTGCGGAGCATCCGCTAATAAACCCTATTGCGACGGAACCCATGTTACGGTCCACTTCCAGGACCACCTGCCCCTCAGTACCGAATCAGAAGAAAAAATGAAATAAATACAGATTCAAATCGTTCGGTTACTCTATTGTCTCAATCAGAGTTTCAGACAATGGAACAACCGAACTTCTCAAACTGTTAAGCATGCATAAATTCAGAATTATTTCCAACTCCGATAGGGCCGGTGTGCCAGCCTTACATTATAATAACGCAGATCTCCGGTCACTTCTTCTCCCAACCATTCCGGCTTTTCAAAAAGCTCATCCTCCTGCTTTAATTCAACTTCAGCCAGCAATAACCCTTTATTCTCCCCCAGAAACTCGTCTACCTCGAAAATATGCCCCCCTACTTTCACTAAATAACGAATTTTGTCAACCACCCCAGGCTCGCACAATTTCAGGAGTTCTTCTGCATCTTCCCTGGCAATCTCTTTTTCCCATTCATAGCGGGTAACTCCATGAACATCACTTTTACCTTTTACAGTAAGATAGCCCTGTTCACCTTTCACCCGTATCCTGACCGTCCTTTCCGGTACGGAGGACAAATAGCCCTGTACAATCCGAAAGGATTGGTAAGCATATGCTTTAAAGTCTCCCCGGACCAAAAACTTTCTTTCTATCTCTTGTGGCATATTGATTTCTTTTACAACAAAATTAAAGCAAAAGAAACACTTAAACAGCCAAAAAACTAAAAAAAGTCAAACTTGTCCGGGCAGCCCTGTTTAATTTACCTGTCTGATAGCCGCAACAGCTTGTGTCAATCTTTCAAAATCCTCCGGGAATACATCTCCAATAGTACCAATCCGGAATGTATCAGCATCCGAAACCTTTCCGGGATAAATGACAAAACCCTGTTGTTTCAGCAACCCATAAAACTCTGTAAACGAAAAACCCGGCTCCGGATAAAGAAAAGAAGTAATAATCGGAGACTGCTTTTCCGGTTCCAGCAAGGTGGAAAAACCAATAGCCCGCATTCCTTCCACTAATACCTCATGATTCCGGCAATAACGGCGGTAACGGGCTTCTATACCTCCCTCTGCTTTCAACTCTTTCAAAGCTTGAAAAAATGCCCGTACAACGTGAGTCGGTGAGGTAAACCGCCATTTTCCATGCCCTTTTTCCATTTCTTCCCATTGGGCATAAATATCCAGGGACAAAGAACGGGCAACTCCTTTGCATTTCAGCAATTTTTCCCGTGAAGCGAGAACAAAGGTAAAGCCCGGAACTCCCTGTATACACTTATTGGCACTACTAACCAGAAAATCAATACCCAGTTTTTTCATATCGATAGGAATCCCTCCAAAACTACTCATGGCATCAACGATCCAGGTGATCCCGCGTCCACGCAACACCTCTGCAATTTCTTCAATCGGATTCAATAAACCCGTCGTTGTTTCACTATGGACCAAAGACAAATGGCTGATTCCAGGATGATTTTTCAAAGCCTCCTCCACGATTGCGGGGGTAATCAGCTCCGTTTCTTTCAAAGCCACCATGACATAATCCAGTTTATAATAATCAGCAATGGCCGCCATCCGTTTGCCATAAGCACCATTCGCTATAATCAGTAACCTGTCGGTAGGTTTCACGACAGCTCCCAAAGTTGCCTCTACGCCATAAGTCCCACTTCCTTGTAGCAACACAGTTGTATATTCCTTCTCATCCAGTCCTGCCACCTCCAGCAATTCTTTCCGGATCACAGTAACTATTCCTTCATTGTAATCTTTATCCCAGGTACACCAATCCTGTAACATGGCTTCTTTCACCGTCTCAGAAGTACTCAACGGTCCAGGGGTCAACAGTAAATAATTTCTCATACACCTATTATTTTTTATTCATTAAATTATGTATCAGGTCCGGCAATTCACGGATATTATCCAGCACATAATGTGCACCGGCTGCCATCATCCGCTCTCTGACCTCTTGTTTCAAAGTATATAACTCCGGTTCAGGCATAGTTTTGTATTCCTCCTCGGTCAACCCCAACTAATTACTACCTGTAATTACTCCGACAGAACATACTTTTGCATTCAATCCTTCCCGGATATCGGCGATAGTATCTCCAACTTTAACCACCTCGTCAACAGAAGGAATCGCCAGCTCTGTCATGTTCCGGTAAATCATATAAGGAGCCGGGCGTCCGGCAGGCAAATGATCCGGAGTTACCAGACAATCTACAGTATATCCCTGAGCAGCAGCTCCGGGTTGTACAATTTTCATCATAGCGTCGGTATACCCTGTCGTTGAACCAATACGGATCCCTTCACGACGTAATTGTTCCATTGTCTCTATAACTCCCGGAACAGGAGTCGTAAAATCCTGAAGTGAAGCAAACAAATGTTTCTCAAAACTCTGATACATGATTGCGACATCATTCTGATTCCATTCCCGTCCATGTGCTGTACGAAACCTTTCACTCACTTCAGGCATTTTCAAAATAGCCTTTATATGTTCAATCTTTAATAATCCCATCGGTTCACGGGCTTGCCGGTAAGTGATCGTCACTCCCTGCTCCTGAAACACCTTCAAAAAAGCATTCAATGGAGCAAAACACCCAAAATCGACAGCCGTTCCGGCCCAATCCATAATGACACAACTAACTTTTTTCATGTCCTTAAATCAAATATTACTGTAATTAGAATAAAACCAATCAATAAGCATGAGCAGTTTCCAGAGGCATCACCTTTTCAGACGCTCTTCGTTTTGCCCGCCGGTACAGATAAACCCAAGCACCGACAAATAATACACTGCATCCCAAACCCACATAACCCGCCAATTGGTTATAAAACGATAACCAATTGATATCCGGATTTAAAAATTCCTTTATGGCTAAGACAATCACCGTTCCTAAATAACCGATGAAATCAATCAATACAATAAAAAAACCGACATTCCCCCGGATACGGAAACAAGCTATAAAACGATCAAAGAAAATAGTCTGAAAACACAAATAAGCAAGATACAAACAGAGACTTTGAATAAATAACCAAACTACCGGACTTAGTTGCAATGCCTCATATCTCAACGAAATAAAAGACATGGTCAGCATGCCCAAAATCACCAAACTCAATAAAATCAATAAAACCCGCATATTATTACGGACAAAAACCATTAATCCGAAGATAATCAAGATAATCAAAGTAACGATACTGTCCAATTGAGCGAATATCCATGAAGAATAACCACTCCCCGCAACATCAAATATTTTCACCAGAAAATCTTCCTTTATATCCCGTAAAGCCACCAACAAAAAATTAGCGACTAAAATAATAGAGAGAAAAGGCATATAATTTTTGAATAAAGCCCAGCGTTGCCTTCCATCCAAAGTCATCCGCTCTGCTTTCAAAGCCCTGTCTTCTTCGGAAGGTTTTGGCAGAGATTGCAACACATATCCCAATAAAGCCAGGCATGGCAAAGCACAACCACCGATCAGGGCAGGCATCCAAAACTCACTGACCTGCCAATGGTCCATCACAAACAATCCCAGGGATTTCGCTGCACCTGAACTAATCACCATGCTAATCCCCAATAAACTGGCTAGCATATCCGTTACCCGCCGCCCTTCTATAAAACTGAAAATCACTCCCCACATACATCCCAAAGCCAGCCCATTAAAAAACATAGCAAAGATATTACCCGGAGACGGCAGGATAGCAAAACCGACTAAAGCCAACTCAGCTAAAACAATCGCCCCCAAAATAAATTTTAAACGATGTTGTCCCTTTAACTCAGAAATCAATTTAATGCCGATAAACTTGGCCAACAAATAACCTAAAATCTGAGTAATAGTCACTACAACCTTATAATCCATTCCCCAAATACTCAGCCCATCAAATGTAGCAGCCGTAAAAGGTTTACGCAATGCATATACTAACGAATAAGAAAGCAGGGCCGCTCCTCCTGCCCACAGAATAAAAATAAAATCTGAAAATGATCTACGATCCCGGATAAAAGAAAAATTCATAGCCTTGTCTTTAACTGTGACAAAGTTATGAACCCAATGTTACGCCGACATTAAAAAAAATATGACGAAATAATGACGATATTCACTTTTTCAATGACACTACCACAGGCCACATCCTCGGTTGTGCCATATCCCTCCAGAAACAGTCTCTTCAAGCAGCTTTTCCGGAATAGTTCCCGGACGATCCGGATATTCCCGTTTCTTAGCATCCGTAACGATACAGGTATGTTCCTGCACCGGCTGTTCGGAGGAAATGACACCGCATTTCTGCATCAGCTCGTTAATCCAGGCGACCTGTCCATCTTTAAAAATCTTCAGTACCCTATTCTCCATTTCAAAATCATAAGCCGTACCGATTGAAAAGCCTGTGACTTGAAATCTCCCTTGACCAAAAATTTCCGTTCTATTTCCTGTGGCCTACCATTCTTCCTGATAACAAACCCGGCTCCCCGCAATTATTTATTAAAATAACTGTCTAAAAAATTCTTCAAATCGATGTGTGATTGTGGTCTGGCAAGCACCTGATTATCTTTTCCGATCACATAATAAGAAGGTATGGCCTGCACTCCGAACGACCAGAAAAAAGCCTGATTACAAGTGGTCATCGGATAAGCGAACTCATATTTTTCAACCTGAATCTTAGCATCCTTTTCACTGAGCAGACCGGCACACAGAAAAACCAGCTCCGGCTGCTCTTTCCAGCGATCATATAATTTATTCATCCACGGCTGGGCCAATACACATCCGACACACCCGGTAGAAGTAAATTGCATCACCACGATCTTGCCTTGCAGCGATGCGTTGGAATACACTTTCCCGGTCATGACATCCGTCAATTCATAAGCAGGAGCCTCATCACCCACCTTCACCTCCTGCACGAACTCGTCGAAAGAAGCGACATAGCGAATTTTATCTGCCTGAGCAGGATAAAAACAACTGTCCGGAATATCCTTCAGCTCCATATTTTCCAAAAATTCCGTATTCCGGTTTCCCGGAATTTTCCTGCCGTCCTGATCTCCCGAATTGGTATAAGACCAGTAAACAGGCAAACCTGTATGTTTTTCTATAAATAAAGCATACGTATTATAACTATGCATCACTTTATATCTTACATTGGCTTTCCATGACTCATTATTACTTTTCGAGGGAATAAGCGTGACATCATTATGCCGTTTGAGTACATAACAATCCTGCCCGTTAAAAAGCGTATCCGGCGCCCGCTCCACCCATACATCGACGATCCGGGAAGAATCGGAAGCAACTTCACGCAGTTTCTTACCATCCAGGATTTGCTGCATCAAATCGAGCTCCTCCTGGATCCGGGCAAAATAATCATACCTTTTCGCACCGGGTTCAACAGGAATACGCGTACCAAGCAACATATCCAGATATACACAAGCCATATAAGGCTGATCGTTCCGGTAGAAAACCCGGTTATCGATTTGTTCGAAGGTAAAAAAATAAGTACCCGAATCCCGTACTACCTGTTTAAAGAGAAAAGGTATCCGACTGGCCAGCTCATCCGACAACTCCGCACCGTCAAAAGCAGCATTACTGACCAGGACAGCCGACACAGACTGTAGTTCATCCAAGCTTTTCACAGCAAGCCGAACAATCTCTTGCGGTTGCTGTGACCGACAGCCACAAACCACATAAATCATTAATATACAAAACAAAACATTCTTCATCATAATACAAAGATAAAAAATGTTTTCAGGTTTCAACAAATAACAACAAAAAAAAGCCGCTCCCCGGAAAGAAGCGGCTTCCCAAATCAAAATCCCGATACTTTACTTTTTACGTATCCCCTTCGTAGCAACCTTTTTACCTGTACCGGTAGCCGCGATCTTTTCGACAGGTTTACCGGATGAAGCGCGTTTCACCCGTTCGCCTTCCAAATACCGAACCACCGCATACTTGGCAGCGGCAATCGTCTCCCGGTTCACTTTTTCAATGACACTACCACGAGCCACGTCCTCGGTCGTACAATATCCCTCCAGAAGCAATAACTGTACGATCATATTATTGATATTCGTTTCTTCACTATATCCCTCTGCGACATACAACTGTTCCATATGTTCGGCGAATTCACACGCAAATTCCGGATAATTCGGCAAACTCATCAATTCCTCGAACGTCTCGCTGAAACTACTCAGTTCGATATTCAGATTGGGATTCACCAACAAAGGACTGAATTCTTTCTTCGGGTCTACAGGTACAAAATCCACCAGATTACTCATATCTACCTTACGGTCGATATCGTCCATCCGGCGATAGTCGGCTTTCTTCATGTTCTCCAGCTGATAGATAAAGAAATTATATCGCCACAATTCCGAACTATTCATTTCTCCTTTGAAAATAGGACGATATTTCTCGTTCAGCAGGCGTTTCACGCAAATTTTCCCTTCATTGATTTCCGGGCGGGTAATCCGTACCTCTTGAATCATCCGTTTCAGCTCCATAGCGGCTTTCTGAGGTCCGGTAATCTCCCGGCCTTTCTTGCCGATCTCCGTTGAAAGCATACCACATTGAATATTCCGGGCTTTCCCCTTACCGTCGCTCCCTCCGCGCATGATTTTCACCAGGTTCATCACCGATTCCAACTGTCCTTCCTCAGCAATAAACGGTTGCCCTCCCGGAGTACTGGCCAGAGAATCGAAAATCGCACTGAACATCTTCCGGTCGATCATCATTTCCCGGCTTTCTCTTTCCCCATACGATACGGTAGCAATAAACCGGTTCTGTATCATATCGAAAGAGACCGTTTGGATGGTATAGCCAACCCCGTCCCGTTTAAACTGCTTACCGCCGAAAATCTGACCGACTACTTCCGTAATATCGATCTTATCCAATAATTTGAACGAAGAAGCCAGATAATATTGCTTTTCATTTTCTACATAATCCCAATCTAAAATATCATCCAGATAATTACCATGACGGGCAATCACATCTACAATATTCTTATCTGCCGTATAACGCTTCAAGGTACGCTGGAAATTAGGACCATCCTGACTGGTCGCTTTCTCTTTCCTCTCCCCATGGGCATCCATATACAACAGGAAATTTTCAGGATTGTCCACCCGGGTTATACCTGCTTCCTCCTTCGAATAGTTTCCGGCACTCAGCATGATATCGATCTTATAAGGCATCGTGATATCACACATACCGCTCACCGTGCTCCGGGAATTGAGATCTTCGACATTACTGTCGGCACTACTTTCGAACAGATACTTATAATACTTGATATAATCCGGGTCGAAATCCGTCGTCCGCGAGAAATCACCGACCTCTGTACCGATCCCATACAGATTACCTTCGGCATCCTGAAACTCATGGAACATATCGCCCGCAATCAGTTTTACCGAACGGACCCCCTCGAGGTTATTCCGCAACCATTTCAGGATAAAAGCGGCGATCATTTCCGACTTCCCTACCCCACTATCCCCATTGATCTCGATAACAAAGATACTACCGTCGTTTTCTTCCACGGCAAACAAAGAACCGTGACGCGGATTACCGCCGATCTCTTTAATTTTCTCATTGATCACCGTCAGACGTGGTTTCTTGACATCCCCGAAATAATCTACCTTCTGTTTCAACGGCGTAACGATCGTCTTGATGTTCCCGTTCGGCCCCGGTATATCGAAATACCCGATCTGCGGGAAAGAAATCAGCTTTTCGGGAGCCCCCAGGAAACTGATCACATCCGGGACGAACCGGGTGATATCTTCGATCGGAATGTCTTCGGTATAATTCAGCCGGTAGTTATCGGTCAGGTATTTCATATATCCCTTCTGGAAAATCACCAGCTCCTTCACCATGCCATGTTTCACCACCTTACAGCGATAATCGTCCGAATCCATATTGGCGATAAACCGGGCCAAACGACCGATAAAAAAAGACGAATCGGGCCGCAAATCCAATAGCTTCAAATAATCGTTCGGTCCTGCCTCCCCAAGCCGCTTTTTCGAAATAGTCCCCGGACGATCCACTTTGTGGAACGGATATTCCCGTTTCTTAGCATCCGTAACGATACGGGTATGCTCCTGCACCGGCTGCTCGGAAGAAATGACACCGCATTTCTGCATCAGTTCGTTGATCCAGGCGATCCGCCCATCTTCGAAAGTCTCCAGCACCTTATTCTCCATTTCAAAATCTTTATAAATAGAAATACCGTGCTGTACCATCTCGTTGACACTGGAATTTTGTTTCATAAAAGCCGTCTCCACCAGCCGGACCATCGTATGGGTATAACGTTTGTAATAATCGGTTCCTTTTGTCCGCTTGATCATGCTGATATAGAACAACACCACTTTCCGGCTCACCCGGTGGATCTCTTTCTCAGCCACCTTAATATCCCGGCGCCGCATGATATAATCGTTGATTTCCTTCAATTGGGTAGGTAATATCTCGGTGATAAACTCCTCTGTAAACATCTTCACCTCCCTGTCCGCACAAGCTCCGATCTTATCGCTGAAATACTTCAATTTGGCCGATACCAGCCGATAGAAAGAATGATCGTTATGTAATAAATACAGAAACAGGATCTTATCGGTTACCGGCAAATTTTCTTTGTTCATCCCCGAAGCGATCGAATCCATCATATACCCCATACACTTCTGAGCCAGCAACGTCTCTTTAAATTCGGGCAGAGCGCGGAGACGGTTGATAAATTCATCTACCCAGATTTGCAGGTTCAGGTCACTCAACCGAATACCGGTGATTTCCTCGAATGTTTCTCCGGCTACCCGGACAATCTCCTTGCGGCTAGGTTCGAGGCTGTCTTTTTCAAACGGCAGATTGAAATGCAATAAAATTTCCCGGATATATTTCTTGATAATCACATTGATTCCTTCCAATTTCGATTTATCCAACTCCGGATTTCCGGTTGCATCGATAGCTAAAATCTTCACTTTACTATCCGAGAACAGAAGATGCTCCATTTCAATCAGAATTTCCCGCATCACATTTTTCTCCATCGGATCGTCCAGTACATTATAGTTGGGCTGGAACGTCTTCTTATTAGTGATATATTTCAGGATCACCGCCTTACTGTATTTCGAACTTACCGTATTGAAATCCAGGTCGGCAATGGCCGGCACTTGCTTATAAATCTGTGCCAGTAAATTTTCATATACCTTCGTAAAAGCAGCACTCCGGATAAACTCGAATACATCCCGGCAAGAACCGATCTTGTCACCATGTAATTCGATGACCGAATTTACCGACCGGTCGATCGTCGTAATGCTCACTCCGCTACGCTCGGGAGAGGCATGGTACAAGGTCCGGATATCACGGATCTGCAAAGAAGGCGCTTTGTCTTTCCGGTATTTAGCGGATAAAGGATAATCGCCGATAATCGTATCGATCAATTCCTGAATTTTAGTATAAGCGAAAATCTCATCCAAAATCGTATGGCTTCCCACCTCCTTATAAGCCGCATCCAACCGCTTAGCCGCAAACAGTGTCCAATATTTCATAAAAATGGTAAAACCGTCTTCCAGTTCATATTTAAACACTTGCTTACTCTCCTCGGTATCGGCAAGAAAACCTCCGATAGCAAAGCGGACCAAACCGGTAGGATAGGGCACAGCAGCAATCCCCCGGTGTAACGCCAGATATTGGCAGAAACAAAGCAGATCGGCATAAGAAAACCCTTCCCCCACCCGGAAGTTAAACAAATAAGAACCATCCGAAGGCAACCAACTGACTTCCGTCCCTTCGAATTCAGCTACAACCCGTTGAGCCACCTCTTTTGCCCAACTCATCCGTAACATCGATTCTGAACGGAAATTCTTATTCACCCGGAAACGGTTCAGATTTTCCACCAACCGTTTCTGGTAATAAACGAAGAAAGGTTCGTTATGGTATTTAAAATCGTCCGGCAGGGCCAATATATCCAGTTTATCCAAAGCTACCAGCTCATCCAGCAGGAACAGGTACAACGGGCTACCTTCAAATCCGGCGGTCTTATGCAACTGACGGTTTGCAACACTATTGGCGTTCGATTTTTCAATCCGTCCGATCTGTTCATTGATAAACCGGATCAGTGTCTCTTTGATCTTAAAGCGGGAAGCATTTTTCGGTAACTCGCTTTCCAGCGTATCTTTTATTTTTTTAGCTACCTGTGCCGTCTCCAGCAAATTATTCAACATCAGTAAAGAGTTGTTATTGCCGTGCGAACAGGAATTCAGCTGACGCACAAAAGCAGCGACCGCAGCAGCCTGAGGGGTCACCGCCAAAGCCCCTAACCGATCGCCCGTAGCCGACAAATTCTTGGTGGTCGATAACGATGATACCGCCCGGATATTGGCCTGGGCATTGATATTATTGATGATATACCGCGAGATCGTACGCCATTTCGGCATATGTTTATCCGTAACCTTCACACTGTCGGCATAAGCTTCGTCGAGAAAAAGAGTAATCTTACAAGTATTCATCAGTTTCAGGAACGAATTCAAAGCTTCGGTATTGAAATCCGTATAACCGGTCGGATTATTCGGATCGTTGATCAGAATCGTCGTATTCTCACAAAACAAATCCCAAAGGCTGCCACTATCGTCGAATAAAGCCAGCGTCGATTTGATACGGAGTAATTTATCCGTCAGCCGTTCATAGGCTAAACGCCCGTCAGGCAAATTCTCGATTTCGATATCGAAAGGATTGATATCGAAAGTATCGTCAGGCAGCAAATCCTTATATTCCCAAGCCTGCATCGCATTGTAAATAATATAAGGTTTCGGCTTTCCATTGGGATGAAACAACAGATCCCGGATAATCATCTGTACCGAATCGGAAACCGAAGTCTGTTCCAGATTGCCTAAAGCCGATAAGAATTCTTTCACGATTTGCTGATCCTCCACAGGCAAGGCCCGGTATTTTTCCCGGATCCCCAGGTCATTGAGGAAATTATCGTAACGGCCTTTATTGTTAGCATCATTATCTATCTTCGTGATATAAGCCTGATATTTCTCTAAAAACAGGTTGATGCCGAAATTCTTATGAAAGTGATTCTTCAGGGTACGCTCATAATTGCTGGGAATAATATTCAGGATCAACCGGCACGCTTTATACACCTTATCTTCCAATCGGTGCAAAGGCTTTTGCAGCAGATAACGTCCATAAGTACGGATCTGGTTGCGTCCGCCGCCTTCCAATACACTCAACACCTGAATCTGGGGGCAATCCGAATAAAAGTATTGCCGGATCCGGCTTTCGAACTCATCGATCAATTCACGGGTTTGTGCCTGTCGTTTTTCTTCTTTATGGCAATTCTCCAGAAAATAAATAAAATCCCGTAATTTTTCCAGGGAATATTTATCCTGAACGATCTTCCTGGAGAACATATCCAGTTTAAACACATTCAACCGTTTCACCGCATCCCCGGCAGTCCCGATCTGTTCGGTCAGAATCTGATTGATCTCTTTCTCGTAGGCTTTGATTTGCAGCTCGATTTTTTCCCGGAATTCTGACAGGAAAGAGGGATTCACATTTTCCAGAATCAACCGCAAGTTCAATTGCGTATTGGCCGGAGAACCCAATTTCTTGGTATGTACCTTATTCAGTGTATGGATAATCCCGTTATGAAAACAGAACACCAGAGAGGTATTGGAACTCCTCGATTCCCGCGAATCGTCGACAATCACCAGACGGGTCAGCAGAGGAAACCATTTTTCACCGGAGAAAGGATTCACCCGCATATGCCGGGCTTTCACCACAAAGACCGAGGTTGTATCCACCCTCATCTGTTCGAACAATTCTTCGGTAGCAGGATTCTCCAACACTTGTACACTATTCTTACCGAACACTTCTCCCCGGAGCAGACTGACCGCTTTATCGGCATTTCCCGAAACCACCGTCGTAATCATACCGTTCAGTCCCTTGAAATTCACCGCCCAACGCATCCGGTTGAGAAAGTCGGCCTTCTCAGCCCCGGTTGTATAATGGGTACTCTGGCCGATCATCTGCTCCAAAGTATCCATCAAATAATTCCAATGCGCTTCGTTCAGGTCACCGGTCACCCCGATCACATCCCGGTATTTCCGCAAATCGCGTACCTGCCCGCCCAATTGTACCTGGGAGATAAACTCGATATGGCTACTGCGCACAGGAGGAGTTCCTACCGAAAAATCATGAGTGTCTTTAATATTTTTCAAGAGAACTCTGGAATCAGGACTTACTGCTTCGGTATCCAGGAACTCATCGATCTTCTTCACAAACTCTCCCCGCCTTCCACTCAATTCGAAAGCTTTGGAAGGATGATGCGGACAAAGCATCAAAGCAACATCCGTATATCCCGGAATATCTTCCCGGAACTTCAACAAATAACGGTTGATCTCCGACTGCTGGACAGCCGGGTCATCGGGTTCTTCAAAACAAAGCTTCACAAAACTGGTCAGATTGTCATAAATATGACGCGGCAAAAAAATCTCTGCCCGTTCCCCTAACGATTCGTAAAGATTCAGTAATTGTCGGGCCTCATTACTCAGAAATGCCCTCGGTTCTCCTTTGATTTTCATTGTATGGTTTTAATTTCTACTCTTTTTTTCATGACAAAACCGGTCAGTTCGAACCTCTTCACTTTTATCGCAAAAAAAAGCCCGCCTTTCAGCGAGCTTCTTTATTCTATTATATTTTCCCCTATGCCAACAGAAGCCCGCAACGTAACTTTACGTTTAAAATTATTGTCCGTCAACTTCATCATTACAGTCATCATAGGTTTCTGTCTTTCATATTTTCAGGTACAATATTAAGAATTAATATACGAAAACCGGCCGGTTTGTTAAAGAAACGTGAAAATTTTAAAGGAAAACGTTTGAGTAAACTTTCCTTCCAACAACTGTATAATATTTAACAATAAAGGACGGAGACGGGGGTACCGGGCTATTTTCCGACAAAAAAAGAGAATCGCAATAAAAACCACTTTATCACGATTCTCTCTTCAACCACAAAAACTCAGTCCTGAATCAGGCCATCAATTATTCCCCGGATTTTGTTCCATCAACTTATTGGCATTGATTTCGCTCGAAGGAATCGGATAAATCCGTTTATAAGGCAAATTGGCTTTATACAATTCGGGATCGGCGGCAGTAGCCATTTTTTCAGCCACAGCCCGATTGGTTTCCAGAAGTTGATCCACTCCCATCCGCCAGGTGGCGTACCATTCATGCCCATTCTCGAACCCCAGTTCCAGTATCCATTCCTGATAGATCGTCTGTAATATATCGGTCACTCCCGTAATAGCCGGTAATCCATGACCGGAACGTAAAGCATTCAGGGTAGCCAAAGGATCTCCTTTCCCGGTACGGGCTTCACATTCGGCTTTCATCATATAAATCTCTGAATAACGCATCAGGTAAGTGGGCATTGTTCCTTCTGCATTCGAAGCTTTCCGAATCGTCTGCTGAGGTCCGAAAACATCCCCGACTCCATTTTTCAGGATAACCGTTTTCCGGGGATCGTCCCCGACCAGTTCCATAAAAGACTCCGTAGGTCCCCATTTCCCCTCATTATAATACGCCTGTACCCGCGTGGCCTGATATTTCACTTCATCTGTCCCTGCAAATCCCCGGGTATAGATCAGCTCCTGATTAGAAAAATCGGTAAAAACAGCCGAATAGGGGGCCACCAATGCCCGTTCTCCGTCACCGATAAACGTATTGGCAGCCTCTAAAGCCTCACTGTATTTCCCCATATAGAAAAGTACTTTCACTTTAAGAGCCTTGGCAGCCATTTTCGACGCAAAATCCGAAGAAGTAAAATCCGGGGCGTTCGATATAGCATACTCGATATCCTTCAGGATAAAATCATACGTCTGCTGAACCGTCGAACGGGCTTTATAGACATCATCGGAAGTAGGGGGAGTCTCCCGGATGATCATCCCATATTTACTGTCCAATTTATCATATTCCCCGAACATCCTCAACAAATCGAACATATACCACCCCCGCAGAAACCGGATCTCTCCCATCATGGTGGTTTTCCGTCCATCGGTAAACAGATTATCGCTCATTCCTTCCAAAACAGCCAGTAATTTCGTCGACGAATTGATAATCGTATTAAAAGCATCCCAAAAAGGAGTATATGCTGCCCCCACCAGATTCAGTTCCGGCAAACGGTTTTCGATATAATAGATACTCACAACCACGCCGGGATTGTCGTTTCTTTGCAAAATACCGGCAGTCATTGCATGATTTCCGATCGACATATAAGACTCATACCCGATCTGTTCACCATAAATACCGGTCAAAGCGGTTTCTGCCGACTTTTCATCCGTAATCGCATTATCAGGAGTCAGATTATGCGGAGGCTCCTGGTTCAGGACGTCCGTAATCTGGCAGGAAAACAGCAGACTACCGACCATCAAAAGGATAAATATCTTTTTCATAAGCATTCGTGCTAATAATTAAAAATTAAGTCGTAACCCGATTGTATAAGAACGGACACCCGGATAAATATCACTATCGTAATTTCCTCCGTAGTTAGCCGTAGCACTACCTACCGTCGCCGGATCGATTCCCGGATAACGGGTGATAGTGAAAAGATTGGCGATAGCGAAATATACCTGTCCCCCTTTGTAATACCTGGCATCCCACAATACCGGCAAATTGTACTGGATCCGCAAATGCGACAGCTTCAAATAAGAAGCTTTGTGTACTTCCAGATTATTCGTCGCCGGAACCGGATCGTCGACATACAAAGCCGGTAAACGGGAAGACGTATTCTGTTCGGACCAACGGTTGTAAAGGTTATAATCGATCAGGTTGTTCAACGAACCGGAAATATTTTGCAAAGTATTGTTATACAAGCGTTCTGCACCTACCGAATAATTGAACATCAGATACAGGGATAAATCTTTCCAGGACACATTGGAAGAAAATCCCCCCTGAAATTTCGGTTCCGGATTAGCAATGATGACCCGGTCTTTCACGCTGATATGCCCGTCTCCATTCACATCCCGGTAAATAATCTGTCCCGGTTTGGTCTCGCTGCTATAATAATAAGTGGCAGTCCCGTTACTCAGCTCCTGTGCCTTTTTATTATATTCCTCGATCTGTGTCCAGGACTGGAATATACCGTCGGTCTGGTACCCCAGAACAGCTCCCACCGGATGTCCTTCGGCCAGTACTTCGGTACCGCTTCCCTGTACCACACCTTTACCGGCCCAATCCTGTGCCCCTTCGGATACCAAAGATTTCACCTTATTGCGGTTAACGGCCAGATTAAAAGTAACGTCCCATTTCACCTCCGTCTCCCTGAAAATTTTTGCATCGACGATCCACTCGAATCCCTTATTCTGTACCCGTCCGACATTTTTATACATCCCGCTGAAGGGTTGCAGTGAAGTCGGAAAATCGATATACCACAACAGGTCGTTGGTGTTCTTATAATACCAGCCGATAGATCCGCTCAACCGGTAATCCAGCAAAGCATAATCGACAGCGATATCGAATTGCTTGGTCCGTTCCCAGCGTAAATCGTTATTTCCCAGGGTTGTCGGGATAATTCCCGGTTTTCCCAGAAAATCGTTCGGGCCATAAAGATCCTTATTGTTATAATTACCGATATTCTGTGTTCCCGTCACTCCGGCCGAAAGCCTTAATTTCAATTCGTTCACTTCTTCAATATCCTTCATGAAAGGTTCCTGATCGATTTTCCAGGCAAAAGCCCCCGAGGGGAAAAAACCGTATTTATTGTGCGAACCGAATTTCGACGAACCGTCGAAACGAGCCGTAAAAGTGAAAAGATATTTTTCCATCAATTGGTAGTTAAACCGTCCGAAGACCGAAATCAGTCCGTTTCCGGACGAATTCCCGCTTACATCGTAAGGAGTTGTAGCGCTACTCAGGTTATTCAAGATTTTGTCCATCGGAAAATCGACACCGGTAGCACTGAAATCACCTGCCTTGTAACGCTCGAACGAGACTCCGAACAAAGCATCCAAAGCATGTATCTCCTTAAATGTCCCCTCATATTTCAATGTATTATCCCAAAGGGTACGTACCGATTCGCTACTTCCCCGTACAGCTTTACCGGTATAATTGTTATAATAATTACCTTCCTGTAAAAAACTGGGATAATATTGGTGGGTGAAATTAAAGTTCTTAGCTACAGAGAAAGTTGAACGAAAACGAAGTCCCGGAATAATCTGGGCCTCTCCGAATACCGTCCCATTAAACCGATAAACATCGTTCCGGTTGGTAATCTTCGTTTTGGCCACCGGATTATCTGTCGTACCGATCTTATAATAACTACCGTCCTCTGCATAAACCGGGACATCCGGACGAAACTGTTTGATCTGCCACAACCCTTGTCCTTCCTGGGATTGATCGGTATACGCCAAACTTACATTGGTACCGAATTTCAATACCGAAGTCACATCCCAATCCAGGTTGATCCGCCCGGTATACCGTTTCAGGTCATCCCCTTTCAATACTCCATTTTGGAAACTCATCCCGAAGGAAGTAAAATATTTCAGTCTTGAACTTCCTCCCCTCACCGAAAGCTCCACACTGTTCGTTGAAGCTTTCTGTGACAATAATTTATACCAATCTGTATCGGCATCCTTCAGGATAGTCCCTTCTTTAATACTCAAAGCCGTCTCATTGGTCGGATCCACTTTTAACGTATTGATTGCAGCATCCATCATGACATTCCGGAATTCATTCGCATTCAATATGCTGAAATTCTCTATCTGGGTATCGAAATTGGTAAAATACTTCAGATTCAGCTGAGGCTTTTCATTCTGTATCCCCCGTTTGGTTGTAATCAATACCACGCCATTAGCGGCCCTCGACCCATAAATAGCCGCTGCCGAAGCATCCTTCAATATATCGATCGACTGAATATCATCCGGGTTTATGGCGATCATATCGGCTTGTTCGGCCGGAATACCGTCGATCACATACAAAGGTTCATTGGTACCTTCCAACGAAGTGGATCCCCTCACCCGGATCTTCACCGGTTCACCGGGTTTCGCCGAAGCCATAGACACCTGAACCCCCGGCGCTTTCCCCTGCAAGGCAGAAGCGACATTCATCACCGGTTCCTTTTCCAGATCAGCAGCCCCGACAGAAGATACCGAACCGGTTAAATCCCTGAGCCGGGTAGTACCGTACCCGACCACCACAACCTCGTCCAGCTTCCTGGCTTCCGGCTTTAAAGTAAAATTATAAACCCCGATTCCCGGCATAATCGTCTTCTCCGCCTCTGAATAACCGATAAATGAAGCACTCAACGTCTTCGCCTCAGGGTTTATCCGCAAGGTATAATCTCCGTTGACATCGGTAGCCACTCCTACCATAGTCCCCTTTATCCAAACATTCGCCCCCACAATCGGAGCTCCGTTCTCATCCGTTACCTTACCGTGAACAACCCGCAACGTTTCCGCAGTTTGTTGTTTGTCCCTACTGCCCGGAACCCTAGCCACCGACTGTCCGGGAAGCAATAAAAGCCATACCATTCCGAAAGCTACAGATAGCCATATCGACCAACCTCCGTGTCTTCCTTTCAAAACCGTTTTCTCCATTTCTTGTCTCATAAATTTTCCAGGTTAGAAAGATTCGTTTTTTCACTAGTATTCGCATTTTTTATCAATAAGGTTTGGAAAATCATCGACAAAAAATTCCCTTATCCGTCACCGGACAAGGGAACCCCTTTTTTAGCTTTTCTTTCCTACCGCTAACTTATAGCTTCTTCGATTACTCTTTTAAAATCCATTTTCACTTCCTGCAAATTTTTTCCTCCATAGGTCAGGGATTTTTCACCGACCCGCACAATACCGAAAATCATCTTTTCTTCCTCGTCATACTCCTCATAACCCTGATAACCTTTGTATTTCAAGCCACATAAGAAATCAAGCAAATAGGCAAAACGGCCTTGACGTGCCGCCCGGTATGGCCGGACCACAAAACCTCTACCCGGGGAGAAACTCATCAACTGCTCGCTACCGTCCGGTACAAGCAGGACAAACTGATTTTCACCACAAACCTCATCGTATGCCTTCATCGTCACCACCAGCCCATCGTTCCACATACCCAGGACATACATCTCGAAAGCCCCCAGATCCGCGGTCGCCTGAACGGTATCCGAACCATCACAAACCAGGGTATAATTCCCCAGGCAAAAACGATCATAACAAACAGAAAACTCTTTCATCGCCGATCATTACTTATTTAATTTTTCTACAAAGCTCGCCGGAATATTAACCATGGCACACCCCAGCATATCGATACGTACCAACACCTTCGTCACTCCCTTGTGTCTGATCAGTTCACCTTCCATCCCCCTCAGCGAACCTTTCACCACCCTGACCAAATCACCGGCCTTTATATTTTCATTGGTCATTTCCACTGCCTCTTCCGAGAAATCCAGCAAAAAACGGAAGTCCTCCATCTGCTTATCCGGAATCACAGCAGCCCCCGCCTCTCCCTTCAGCCTCAGAAAAGCCACCACCCCCTTCGTCTGCAGCACCTTCACCTGCTCCTGACGGCCTACCCGCACAAAAACCAGCCCCGCAATCACCGGCACCACCACCCGCGACTTCCGGTACGTCCACTGCCTCAACACCGTCTGTACCGGCAAAAAACACTCCACACCCAGCTCCTCCAACCGGTCACGCACCTTCTTCTCCGCACGGGAGGCGGTGAAGACAGCGTGCCAATGAACCGTTTCCGTTTTTTGCCTATCTATTGCCATACATCCTTTCATAGTATCCCTGATAATCTCCGCTCGTCACCTGATCCAGCCACTCCTGATTATCCAGATACCATTTCACCGTTTTCTCTATACCCTCCTCGAACTGTAAAGAAGGTTCCCAGCCCAATTCATTTTTCAGTTTCGTCGAATCGATAGCATAGCGCAAATCATGTCCGGCCCGGTCTGTCACGTATGTGATCAGCTTCTCCGATGCTCCTTCAGGGCGTCCCAGTAAGCGATCTACCGTCTTGATCAGAACCCGGATCAAATCGATATTTTTCCATTCGTTAAAGCCACCGATATTATATGTTTCGGCAACCTTTCCATTATGGAAAATAAGATCGATGGCCCGGGCATGATCCACCACATACAACCAGTCACGCACATTTTCCCCCTTTCCGTAAACGGGCAAAGGTTTATTGTGACGGATGTTATTGATAAACAAAGGGATTAGCTTTTCCGGGAATTGGTAAGGACCGTAGTTATTACTGCAATTGGTTACAAGGGTAGGCATACCGAAAGTATCGTGAAAGGCCCTCACGAAATGATCGGAAGAAGCTTTCGAAGCCGAGTAGGGGGAATGCGGATCATATTTCGTTGTCTCCGTAAAAAAGGTGCCGTCAAACTTCAGGGCCCCATACACCTCATCGGTAGAGATATGATAGAAACGTTTCCCGTCATATTGTCCGTCCCAGCTTACTTTAGCGGCTTGCAACAAAGACAGGGTCCCCATCACATTCGTCTGAGCAAAGGTAAACGGATCTTTGATCGAGCGGTCTACATGGCTTTCCGCTGCCAGATGGATCACTCCGTCGATACTGTGCTGCCGGAACAATTCCAGTATCTTTTCAAAATCACAGATATCTGCTTTTACAAAAGTATAATTCGGCTGCTGTTCGATGTCTGCCAGATTGGCCAGATTCCCCGCATAAGTCAGCTTATCCAGATTAATGATATGATATTCCGGATATTTCGTCACAAACAGACGCACTACATGCGAGCCGATAAAACCGGCACCACCGGTAATCAATACATTCCTTTTAAAATCCATCATTTCCGTTTTAATTCATTTATACATTTCACAAGTGAATCCTTCCAGTAAGGAATGGTACAATCAAAATCCCGTTTCACTTTTGTTTTATCCAGCACTGAGAAAGCCGGACGTTTTACTTTACCCGGAAACTCATCCGAATGGCACGGCCGGATGTCACAAGTATTTCCCGATAAAGCAACGATCTCTTTAGCAAAATCATACCACGAACACACGCCCTCATTGGAAAAATGGTAAATTCCCTGATGTTGCCTGTATTTTCCCGTTTCGATGGCGTGAACGATCAAAGTGGCCAAGTCGGCGGCATAAGTCGGCGTTCCCACCTGGTCAAATACGACATTCAACTGCTCCCTTTCCACTGTCAAACGCTGTATGGTCTTTACAAAATTATTCCCGAAAGCAGAATACAGCCAGGCTGTCCGGAAGATCAGGTAACGACATCCGCTCTGCTCTACAGCCTGTTCTCCTGCCAGCTTCGTCCTGCCGTAAGCACCCAACGGATCGGTCGGTTCATCCTCCCGGTAAGGCAGATTCCTGTTTCCGCCGAACACATAATCAGTTGAAACGTGAATCAAGGTAGCATTCGCTTCCTTACAGACAACTGCCAGGTTCTCCACCGCCAGACGATTAATCCTATCAGCCGTCCCTTCATCTTCCTCTGCCTTGTCTACATTCGTATAGGCAGCACAATTCACCACTACGCTGATTTTCTCGTCCGCCACATAACGCCGCACGGCATCCAAATCGGTAATGTCCAATTCCGCTATATCGGTAAAGATATAGCAATCTTTTCCGTTCTTCCCGCCAGCCAGCCGCCTCATCTCATTCCCCAACTGTCCGTTGGCTCCGGTCACCAATATCCTATTCATAGAGATTCACATTATAGTCAAACCAATCACAGGCATCTTTCAGGCATGGATGGTGTCTGTCCTTTTCAGAAAGGATCACCTTAGCGGCCGGAATCCGCCAGTCGATTCCTAAATCCGGATCATCCCAGGCTAAAGCCCCCTCACTTTCCGGTGCATAAAAATTATCGCATTTATACTGAAACACGGCCTCCGCACTCAATACCGCAAATCCATGGGCAAATCCCCGCGGAACGAAAAACTGCCGTTTATTCTCCTCCGTTAATTCAACGGAAACATACTTCCCGAACGTAGGCGATCCCTTACGGATATCCACCGCCACATCCAGTACACGACCTTTCACCACCCGCACCAGTTTGGATTGGGCATACGGAGGTTGCTGGAAATGCAATCCCCTCACCACACCGTAACACGATTTCGACTCATTATCCTGGACAAAAACGGTTTTACATACCTGCCGTTCGAAATCACGCTGTGAAAACGACTCAAAAAAATAGCCGCGTTCATCACCGAAAATACGGGGTTGCACGATGACAACACCCGGTATACAGGTTTCAATCAGTTCCATATTTTAATTGATAATATCACACGAATTCTCAGATAAAGCCCAAGCGATTTTTATCATTTCTCCTTTCCGGAAAACTCAGCCGCCAATTTCAGAAGATATTGTCCATATTGATTTTTAATCATAGGTTGTGCCAGTTCCTGCATTTTCTCCGGTGTAATCCAGCCTTGCCGCAAAGCAATCCCTTCCAGACAGGCAAGTTTCAACCCCTGCCGTTTTTCAATCACCTCCACAAAAGTCGACGCCTCACTCAATGAATCATGTGTTCCGGTATCCAGCCACGCAAATCCCCGGCCCAGCAACTGCACTTTCAACTCCTGATCCTGCAGGAAACGCTGGTTCACCGTCGTAATCTCCAGTTCTCCGCGTGCCGACGGCTTGATATGCTTCGCCACATCCACCACCTTATTGGGATAAAAATACAACCCCACCACTGCATAGTTGGATTTCGGCTGTGCAGGTTTCTCTTCGATACTCAACACATTCCCTTCCTTGTCGAACTCCGCCACACCATACCGTTCCGGGTCATTCACCCAATAACCGAAAACCGTCGCCTTTTGTTCTTCCTCTGCCGTCCTCACCGCCTCCAGCAGCATCCGTGTAAAACTCTGACCATAAAATATATTATCGCCCAGTACCAGACAAGCCGAATCTTCCCCTATAAATTTCTCCCCGATGATAAACGCCTGTGCCAGCCCGTCCGGACTCGGCTGCTCCGCATACTCGAAACGCACCCCGTAATCCGCCCCGTCTCCCAGCAACCGCCGGAATCCGGGTAAATCCTGAGGGGTTGAAATAATCAAGATCTCCCGAATCCCTGCCAACATCAGCACCGACACCGGATAATAAATCATCGGCTTATCGAAAATCGGAAGTAATTGCTTCCCCCTTTTGTAATAGGATATAAGCGGATCCCAGACCCTCCGGCTAAAACGATGCCTTTCATCGTTTATCATATTGTGTTAATATACCTCTATTGATTTTCCTTCTTTTAGAATCAAAAAACCATCCCCATTTATTAAAATATTTTATAATAGAACAAATATGATATTTAAGCAATTTCTTATTTTTATAAGACCCTTTGGCATACCCATGAAATACACAGACTCCCGGATAATACATTGTTTTCGACACTTGTCCTATCCGACGGCAAAGGTCCAAATCTTCCGCATACATAAAAAAACGTTCATCAAATCCACCAATCTGTTTTAATACAGAAACTCGTATGAACATAAAGCAACCGGACAATGAAGGAACTTCCATCTCCTTATCATATCCCAAAAACCGTAGTTCATATCTTTCATTTCTATATCTAATATATTTTTTACAGGGTAAAAAGCGTCTTCCTAATAAATCAAATGGAGTTGGTAATAACTTGCACAAATATTGCAATTCTCCGTTAGGATACAATACTTTAGGCATTACTAAACCTACATCTTCATAAGAATTCATAAAAAGCGTCAACTTCTCTATCACCCCACATTCAAAATAAATATCTGGATTTATCACAATATGATAATCTGAATTAATTTCCAACGCTCTCTGTATAGCCAAATTATGCCCTGCTCCAAAACCGGTATTTATAGGATTAGAAATATAACATATTTTGGGAGAAAAATTTCTAAAACTGTCCAAAGATTCATTTAAAGGAGAATTATCCACAAGATATATAATATTAACGATAGAAGAAATAGTACTTTTCAAAACCTTTTCTAATTCGAACACATTTGTCTTATAAACAACAATTGAAGCCGTAACCAACATTAAGAATATATTTAAAATAACTTATCTCAAAAAATCCAATAATTCTTTTATTTTATTTGAAAGCTTCAGAGATTGAACAACTTCATCGTAAGTGCCTTGTAAAAAATTCATTATAACAGTTGCTATAGAGTCTGAACTTTTAGGATCAAAAGTGATGGGGTTCACTAAAATATCATTAGCAAAAGGCAGATTAGATACTAATACTTTTAATCCTAACTGATTAGCTTCAATTAAAGGTAAACCCAAGGATTCTTTTAATGAAGGAAATAATAATGCTTTCGACCTTCCGTAAATTTCGAAGACCTCATCATGTGAAATTTTGCCCAAATTGACTACAGGATGAAAATCATACAAAGAATTTATTCTGGTTATCATCTCCAGTAATTTCGGATTTCTGTCATCAAGGGTCAGGGCTATCCTGAACTTCACCTGTTCAAGGGCCTTTGCTACTGCATCCAGTAAACGAACATTATTTTTATGATTATCCGATGAACCGGGATAAAAAAAGTCAAATTCCTTTTCACGGGTATTTTCTACCACCTTTACTTCCTCATAAAATGGTAACAACAAAGCCGGCTTTCCAAAATTCTCATTCAACAACCTCTGCATTTCTACTGTTTGACATCCGGTCACAGTAACCTTATTGATGAATAATTTAATCCAGAGATAATAAACAAACTTCCGCAAATTCAGACTTAACGTACTGTCATCCTTAGTCCATCGGGGTTTATTTACAAAAAAAAGATTATGAATATAAAAAACAGAATCCCGGTTTCTCACAAAAGGAGGTAAATTACAAAAATACAACACCTTATCCCGCTTCCGCATATATCTGAAAAAAGTAGCCCAAGGGCTGGTACGTTGGAGGATTATTGAATCTGACTGATACTTCTTCAATCTTTCATAAACAGCCTCATAAGCAATATATACCAAGACTTTCGTATTGCAACAGCTTAAATGCCTTAGCAAAAGTTCCAATAAGACAATTCCGCCGTTAGAATTAATCTGAGAAGCTTCAATAATCATTATGATGTAAGAATTTTATTTTACCAATTCTTCAAATTGACTGGCCACATTTCTAATATCGAAACCGGAAATATCGATCTTTTCTTCTCCGGTAAATTCATGGGCACAAAAGCGGACAAATTTTTGAGAATCAAAATTATTTTGGGACAAAGAAAAAATAGGACGTCCGCTCAATTTATAATCAATCAATTTACTGGGAATCTGATTTTCAGAAGCATTGTTTACATTAACGATAAAATCCATTGAACTTAAACAATAGATCAAATCTAAACGCGGAATACTATGCCTTAATTCCAACTTAGCACCCAACTTCCGGACATATGGTTCCAGACAAGAATAGCTGTCAGCACTGGATAAATTAGTATAGATGACAAAACGGAAATCAAAATCCAAGGAACATAAAAATTCAAACAAATTTTTGGGATTTCGTATATCTGAATAAAATAAACCGGCATACCCAAAAGTCGGAATCGGATTCCTTTGATATTCGGCCAAACGTATATCGTCAAAATTAAACCCTTGCGGAATAACTTTTATGCTCTTTTCCTCCTTTAACCAAAGATAAGAGGACACAGCCCGGCTGGTTGGAACAGTGACGTAGTCAAACCTGCGAAGTACTCTTTTTTCAATCCATTGAAAATATTTAGCTACTTTTATACTATGATTAAACCTCGAAAAAGGATCACCATAATCAGCAACATAACACCGCGCAACCTGCCGGTCCTTTATTTTAGAACTGACTCCCCAATGAACAGTAAAAGGTAAGCCAATTGAAATAAGCAGATCATACTGTTCATTAAAAACGAGTTTCCGTTTTAATCCGAATAAAATCTTCAACCAGGTATTGGTTGTAAAATAAAAAAGATATTTTCTGAATTCAGATTTATACCATTTCTCTTTTGTTCTATTTCCGGCTTTTGGAGAATCCTGTTGCATCCGGATTATATCCAGATTTACCAATTTAACCCCTCCCGTAGCCCGGGATACATTCACGCCGTCCCTGATAACAGAAGTCGTATTAAAAACACTGACCTCATACCCCCGTCGTACAAATTCCCGGGCCAACTCGGCCGCACGGAAAGCTCTCGGAGCAGGTATTGGCTCATAGTAAGCTGTGACTATCGCTATTTTCATTATATTTTTCTAATAAATAACCGGAATAAACACAGGCAAGCGCAGTCCAGTAGACAGGTAAAAGAGAGATACTTCTTGAAAATTGAAGAAATATAAAATATTGAATAAAAATCAAGGCAAAAAAGCTGTATCTGCTATTCAGTTTCAGTAACCTGTAAGCATACTGGAAAACTTTAAAATTAATATACAGGAATAGTACTCCACCGAGTAACCCGATAGCCATGAACACCTCTATAATCATATTGTGAACATAACCTCCCCGCAAATCACCCATCAACAATATAGACCTTCCGAAAACCGGATGTTCCATAAACATCCGGATTCCTTCCTGATAAAAAGCTCCTCTTCCTGACGCATTTTCTACGTCAAATGTGAAAATCGTCATCAGTCGGGAAATAAAATTACTATTCAAATATTCCTGAAAAAAAAGATCAATATGTCCAATATTCAAAATAAGCAAGAGAGCTACGATACAAATCCCCAGGATTGTCTTCAAGTTAATCCGCATAAAACAAAAAATACCAAGAATAGCAAAAAGGGCAACAAACGGACTTCTTGAATTAGCAATTCCCATTGAAAATAGCCCAAAACTTAAAGGTATCACTAACAACCAGCGCCATTTCCCGGAATAAAAACCCATCAGGCTAAAACAAATCAATACAAAAGTTAAAGCCAGATGTCCATATCCGATTGTATCTAAAAGCTGATTAGCCTCAAACCTACCTTCAAAAGCATTTTCCCCACTCATCACCAAAGCTATCACTGCCTTCAAAGAAACCAATAAACCGAGACCAAAAAGGGAAAAAAGTGTCCAAAGCATCTTTTTTAAATTGACAAGCCTCCAATTAATCCAACGGCAAAGCAAATAAGGAAGTATACACAAGAAAATATAATATATAATATACGTACTCCGATTGGCAAATGTCGTCTGTTCTATCTGTTCCAGATATATATTATAGACCATTCTCATCCCATACCAAAACATAAAAACATACATCAAAATGTCCAGATTCCCGATGTTGACCTTAGCTATCTGATCCCGGTAAGGAAATAAAAAAAGGAAGTAAAAACACGCTGTTAATATCAGAAAAACCCCGGACGTTATAACACTGATAGGAAGCACATTCCCCAAAAATGTCCTTACATCGAAAGCAAACAAAACTATAACCGCCAGAAAAACTAAATTCCGAATCCAGCCGCTATAACTTATTTTCGTACTAAATTTCATATTTCTCCAAAATCTCCGTAAGAGAACGAAAATGATGGCCCTTTGCAGCTAAATATTCTACAGCACGCAATGAAGAAAGAGTTAATGTTTTAGGATGGGCTACTATACTGACAAACGGTAATTCGCTTTGGGATACTTTTCTTTCAATCAGGACCGAATTTATATATCCGTCTAGCATAAACTGATTAAAATATTTCCCTTTTTGCAGGAAAGACATGAAACGCTTCCGGACAGAAACAGCAGCAATAACACTTATGCCTTTTCCATCACCAAATATTTCAGCATTTTTCCGGTTCATTTTGCGTCCCAGTGCAAATGCTATTTTTTCCCACCGTGACATATAATAACCATTGACAGGCAACTCTATTGTCTTTCCATTTTTATCAGGAATCCGCACATCATCCGAAAACCTGTAAAATGCGTTAGACTTTAGTCCGGAATAATCCAAAGCATGCACTTCTCCGTCTAATCGCATTCCGGGAACCACCGAAGAATCGACTTTTATTCCACAAATCTGAAAAGCAGAACGCAATTTTTCAAATGGCTCAACACACCATCCCCCGGCACGAAAGGCACAAACTGCATAATCGGGAACAGCTTTCCGTGCAATATGATTCAGAAGCTCCACCCCTTCCTGAAACAACTCAATAATCTTTTCTTCGGTCAAACTATTCAGTTTATAATGCTTATAGGACTGAAATACCCATTCATTATTTTCCTTACGGACATCCAGCCAATGAGGATGGAGATGTAACTCAATCCGGTGTCCACGGATTACAATTTCCTGAAGCTGGCTTTCAAATTTCCCATACAACTCCGCATCCTGAGGTATCTCCGATTTTTTAAGCAGATTCAAATAAATCGTATCAACAAAAAAAACAGCTTTCCCACCAATCCTTTCCAACACCTCCAACAGCTCAGCCGTCGGCTTCAAAAGAGAAACAGAAGCATCACCACTTTTCTGAAAAAAAAGCTCATAATCCAAAGTCAGCAGACAATCAGCCATACCAATCAATAATTACCCCTTTTCCGTTCCTGATCTATGACATCCCCACAATAATTCCTGCCCTGTTTAGCAGCAACCAACCAACAAAATAGCTTATATTTGAATTTATTTAGCGGCATCTTCCAGAGATACCCTTTTTTCAATTCTCCTCCGAAACGGCTCTTAAAACGCTGTATTCCTTCATATTTACTTCCTTCATCCGGATTGATACGCGCCCCGACAAAATCATAATACTTCACACCGCGTTCCTTCATAAGCTTCATGGCAGACCAATGCAATAAATTCATGGCACCGGCATGCGGCTTAACGGCAGAGCCGCCAAACATATAATAGGCAGAACGATTTTCACTCCATAACAGAATTGCAGCCCCCTGAAGTTCTCCCTCAAAACTCGCAACCCAATAATCAATATGTTTCACTCTTGATAAACCCTCCAGCATACCTTGACTGAGAAGCCCGATATGCTGGCGTTCCAAGGTTGACTGTATCAAAGCTTCACAAACACCCCGGTTTTCTACCCCACAACTCACCCTTACGCCATCTTTTTCAGCTTTTTTTATAACATTACGATGTTTCGTATGTAAATTGGCAAACAACGCATCCTCATCCAAAGATAAGTCCACCACGTAAGAACCAAAAAAACAATTTACCGAACCTTGAGGACAACAACTGAACAAAGCTGTGACATGTTGTGTCAGAATAAAATCTACCGGTAAATTCTTTTTGATAAATCCGGTAACTTCATTCAAAAGGTAACTTATCCTGTCCTCCGTTGTAACTCCGGAATCTCCCAGAGTAAACAATAAATACCTGAAAAACAATTTCTTTTTGATGTAAAAAGGGAGTACAAACGAATCATGCACGATATACCCCCAATCCTCAACCTCCTGGGCTTGCAAATATTCAGGAGTAGCCAACACCTCACCACCCGTAATTTCTGCGATTTCGCTATAATCCTTTGTTATCCTCATCAGGCTTAAAATCTTTAATTATTTTTCCTAATTCCATATCCCCCGTAAAACCATTCCATGAGCCTCTGATAAAATAAAGTTGATGCATCAGTTTCTCTTTATGAAAAACATTTCCGACAACACCTTTGAAAAATAAAAAAGAATGAAATGCCAATTGCTCCGCACTCCGCCAAAAACCAAAATGCTTTTTAGCCAGATACACCTTATTACGCCCCATCAGATAAGAGGTATAAAACATCCGATGTTTTCCCCCTCCGGCATTGAGATGTTGGTGCCAGGCTTTAGCTTCAGTTGTAACCGCCAAATTGACTCCCAATTTCTTAGCTCTTAACCCCATATCAACCTCATCGGAATACATAAAAAGCAAATTATCCTGTAAACCAACCTGCTCATAAAATTCCCTCCGCGCTAAATTCATTCCGCCCGCAACTGTTTCACAAACAAAACTGTTAAAACCAAGAGCATCACAGACTGAACCGACATAAGGTTCTTTCAAAAACAAATATCTGCTAATAAAACATCCGACACTCTCAATCACTTCCGAATCCTTCTTCAAAACTACAGGAGCTACCATTCCCAATCCCTCATCACGATACAAAAAATGATACAATTTTGTCAATTCTCCTGCCGGTAACCGAATATCATTACCGATTAACAAAATGGCATCCACATTTTTATCAGCTAAAGCCACCTTTATCCCATCATTATATGCATACGTACAGCCTCCGTTAGAGCTACGCCTGATAATCTTAGAGCAAGGAAAAAAAGTCCTTAATTTACTTGCATATTCCTCACACGAATGATTATCAACTACAATATGCAAATACAACTCATCCTTGTATTCCTGATAATGTCCAAGCCATTCGGTGAACTTATAATCATCATTATAAGTGATTGTTATGGCAGCTACATTCATATAACCTCAAATTTTCTATTGTATAATCCAACTTACTCCGATCATTCTCCAACGGCAACTCCAATACCCTTTTATACAATCTCTTTGCAGTAGGGACATCTGCAGAATACTCCATCAAATCATATCCGGAAGCAACATAAATTCCGGCTCCGGTCAGAAAACTCACCATTTCCGTTGCCACATCTTCATCCCGGGCAACCAGAACAATTTTATGGTTATTGGTTCCTTCCGCCCCCCGGGTTATTATCCTGAAAAAATGGCTGTTTTCAAACGCTTTATGAATCAACTGTGAAAACTCACAACGAAAAGTCTGCTTAAAATTCGCATATAGAATACCACCTAAAATTCTACTCTCAAAACGATTCATAGAATCAAATACCATATCTACCCGTTTTTGCAAATAGAAATATAAATAGGAAAATAATACAAAAATCCTGTATCTCTTATAAGTATATATCTCATACCTGTTAAAATAATAATTCAGATAAGCCAATACATGCATCCCCCAGTGATTCTTTCTTTTAAAAGAATAATTTCTATTCGATGTCCAAAAAAAAGATCCCAAATGGCCCGGTGTGGATTTCCCGGGAGAAAAGGAAAAAAAACCGGCATCTCCCCAAGTTCCCGCCAAACGTCCATTCAGCTTGGCTCCAAAACTCTGTGCAGCATCATCAATCAACTTAATACCAAAGTCCTTACATATTTTTTCAATTCCAGGATAATCGACCGGATTTCCATACAAACCTGCCACTAAAATACCGGAAACATCAGGATGTTGTAAAATTTTCTTTTTTATATCCTCAACATCAGCATTCAGATCAGTTTCTGATAAATCATAATATATGGGACTAATCTTCAGACGCCTCAACACGGGCTTAACAGAGCTGCACATATAAACAGGCATCAACAACTTTCCCTGAATATTCAAAGATTTCAAACAATGATACAGAGAGGCTTTTCCGCTACTGCTATAACGCCAGTTCTTACCTGTCAGAGCAGACAATCCGGTCAGCTCCAATTGCCTCTTACAAAACCGGAATGGTACAAATTTTTCTATCCGTAAAGTCATCTTTAAATTTCCGCTCAAGCAGAGAATAAACCAATTGACTTATTTCAGCTAATAATTATAACAGAACATTCCAACAATCTCTTCGTATGGATCCTCTTCCTCACCTTTCACTCCCTGAAACACAATCCGGGTTCCGTTTTCTTCAAAATATCTCCTCAAATCTCCCTCCATCTGATTACTAAATATTCGCTGCACATGATAGCTAACCGGCTTTGCAGGTGCCCCTGCTATAAATGCATGGGAAGTATATTGTTCCGAATAATCCTTATTAACCAAGCTATTTCTTCCGGTAATGGTGTAATCCGGTACAACAGCATTTTTGGAAACCACAGTTCCCGGATTAAGCCAGCAACGTTGTCCAATTACAATAGGTCCGGTCACTCTCCCTATCCTACCTGTTTCTATATCCTTTATAAAATGCATATTAGTATCCATAATAACACATCCATAGGCTATTCTTGTGAAATCACCTATTATTATCCCATATTGGCTTTTCAGCATTGTTCCGCTTCCAATCACACAACACCTGCCCAGCTCCAGAGGACCTTTATAAGTCTCGATAGTAACACCCCCGCTAATCATAATATGCCCGTTGAAAATAAGATCATGACTTATCGTCCACTGTCCCGGAAGACAAGTAGAATAATGACTGTCAACATTCCGGCCAACTTTTACCAATCCCCGGCAAACAGGTCCGCGTATTATGATTCTTCCACTCAAATCGTATATCTTCAGCTTACCGTAAACCAATATGGGAAGTTTACAAGCCGTGCTAAAAGGTAATTTTCTAAAATTCAATCTTATGGTTGCCCTCCAATTTACAAGCCACAGTAACCTGAAAAAATGATAAATATGACGAAGGATTCTTTTTATATACTCTCTCATACGAACAAAGCTTATTTACCGGGCTTTCTTCCCAAAAATTTAGATAATAAACCAGCTAAACTTAAATTGATTACCGACCTCATCAAACACAGGGAGTAAAAAAAACTACATCCGAAAATAACCATCCCCAAACCATACCTCAAAAAAAGATGATTGAGATCCTTTACAAAAAAACTTAAAAGACAAAAAGCACAAGTAAAAATAAAAATCTTTACTGCCCTGGTTTTAAAAACAATATGATATACTTTTTTCATAATGCCGCACATCAGTAATAAATGACATACAGCAACAATAATAGACGATATGCCCAATCCCGTTAATCCCCAATAATAATAAGCAACCAAATTAAAAACTATTGAAAGGACATTCATAATGGTTGTTGTATAAACAAAAATCGATGACTTCTGTTTAGCCAACAAAATCATACCCATTGTATTTGAATAAATAGTAATCAATATACTGAAAATCGCATATTGAATATATTCCATGGATTGCAAAAACATTTCCGTATATAAAATCCTGATAAATAATGGCATAGCAAACATAAACAAGACAACCAAAGGCCCCATCAAAAGTAACCCAACCTCCGCCTGTCTGTTCACTTCAATCACCAATGCCTGATTATCCGAATGTATAGCAGATATTCGCGGATAGTAATCAGTTGTCAAAGCAGTTGTTATAATACCAAAATAAGCAACCACAATTGTACTGCCTGCCTGAAATATTCCTACTTCATCCAATCCTGACTGATGGCTAATAAAAGCACGAATAATAAAATCGGACAACATGCCAAATAAAGACAAATACATAAATGCCAGTCCCATCTTTATCATCCCCTTGCCATCCGTAAAAACTGTCCTGTTCTCCATCACCAACCTCACATAATTCACTTTACGGACATAAAGCCACGCTATCAACGCAGAAAAACCGGCTGCCAAAATCAATGAAGGAACAATACCTGCAAATCCCCAAAAATAGTACAGGGGTACAGATATTAATAATCCCAGCGAACTTCCATACACGGAAGCTTTTGCCAAATCCCGCAACCGCCTCATTCCTTTTAATATAGCTAACTCACCTTCACTAACAATAGAAAGAAATACAGCCATGGATAAAAAAATAAAGGCAACGATATGGTCACGGTTATTAAACGAAACATCGCTTAATACTCTGGCAAATACGATCGTTACTACAGCCCCCAGCAAAGCTGTAAACCAGACAATTTTTTTGGTAACGGTTATAATCCGATTTAATTTTTCAATCTCACAAGTCGCATTTGCCTCAGCAACATCCCTCACTGCACTCTGGGGAATTCCTAAACCAGCTACTGTCCTTAACATATTGACCGCTGAATTATAGAGACTGATCACTCCCATACCCTCCGTCCCCAACAATATCGCAACAGCCTTATTAATAGCAGCTTTCATCACAATATTAAAAACCTGCACAAATCCAAACAGAAAAGTGGATTTAAAAATAGACCTATATGAACTCTCATTACTCTGCATCTGTTCTCCTCAGATACTTGCAAAAAAACAAATACATGTCATCCACCGTCTTATTCAACGGATAATTCTTCCCCATATAACTATAACTACCAATAATAACCGGCTGGGGTACAACATTGTGTCCCCCGACCTCATCCGTATCAATAACAATAATTTCCGAACCTTTCTTATTCATAATGTCCGCAAACTGAACAGCTATATCATAAGACACAAAACGATCCCTTTTCGGCTGAATGATCAAATAGGGACATCTATAGGGTACCTCCGAATGCGTATTATATACATACGGATCATATTTCCCAACTTTATCTTTTTCATAAGAACCTGATTTCATCCCAAACAAACGAATAAGACCTGTCTTATACCCCAGTTTTTCCCAGACATTTTTTTCTATACTGATCAAAGGACATAATCCCCCTTGCGCCAGAATAGGAATAGAGGTATGATTCACTAAACTGGAAGCCGTAAGCCCCCCGTTTGAATTACAATATACCACACATCCGGAAAAGTCAATATTATTAAAATGTTCTTTAATATAATCATAAGCTTTAATAACAGAACGGACAGAAACCGGATTACCCAAACATCGGGTATGATCCACCTGCAAACGTTCAGAATAGGATTCAGGCATTCCGGCAGTACACAATACGGCACATCCCCTGGATACAAAATATCTTGTAAAATCATTATTTTCCGGTTCACTTCCCGAACTGCTTACCGTCCCACCCCCGCTATGGCAATAGATAACAAGAGGAATATCCTGCATGATCCGATTATTTTCCGGTAACATCAACACACACCAGTCCGGCTCAACATTATAACCACCACGTCCATTCGGATCAGTTTCAACATCAACCTGAAATCTCACTATATTTTCATCCCATAGTGAACCTTTATCCCCATCATGACATCCGGAAGTTGACAAAGTCAATAACAAAAACAGCTCCCCCCAGAAAATTGTAATACAGTATTTCATTTATTATAAAACATCAAAAATAATACTCAGTTATAACAACAACGATTTCAGCCGTTCCCTCAAAGCTGTATAATCCTCCTTCAATTCTGCCGGACAACCGACAACAGTCCGGCCGGCCGGCACATCTTTATTCACCATCGCAGCCGTTCCTACAAGTGCTTCCTCATGAACAACCACTTTATTCAAAACCACTGCTTGCGGAGCTACATAAACAGAATCCTCCAAAGAAGATGACCCCATCAAACGTACCCCGGCAGTTAAAATACAATTGCGCCCGACCACACAATTGTGGGCGATATAACAAAAATTATCAATCATACAATGATCACCAATAGTCACAGCCCCTTCAAAAAGTGCATTAGCGACAGTCACCTGGTCACCAATATGAACATCACGACCGATAACCGTACCTCCGGCATGTTTCACTTTATAAGGTACTTTACAATGATCCCTCAACACCTGAAATCCCTCACACCCAATCACACAGTGACAGCCAATGACCGAATAGTCACCTATCACAGTATTTGGCTTCACAACCGTATACGGCCCTATCGAAACACCGTCACCAATAACAACAGGTCCTTCAATTACCACCGAAGGATGAATATCACATCCCCGGCCTACCTGGACAGAGTCGCCCGGTAATCTATAAAAATCAGTCTGTTCCAAAAGGACATGATGGATCTGATAAAATAACTCTTCAGGAAACGAAGAAAGAATATAACTAAACCGTTCTCCGGTAAGCGTCTTATACAAATCCGGAGTAATTATTAATGCCTGAACAACCGGATTATTTCTTGCTTTCTCAATGAAACCAACAGAAGCAACATAAGACAGCACCGAGTTATAAACTGAACTCCGGTTACACAAACCCAACCCTTGAATAACGACATCCTCCCCGATGAAATCGGTATCCGCCAATTTGGCAATCTCAGACAACCGGGCTGATCTGCTATTCATTACCACATCTTTTAAACCACCAGCCACAAGGCAAAGCAACAAAATGGGAATGAAACTCCCGAACCCCCGGATATACTCCCTGCTCTCCGAAAACACTGTAATAACTATTAGGCAGATGAACTCCTGAACAAGAATACCCCCTTGCTTTAAAATCTTTCAAAGTGGCAGCTTTATCTTTGGCCAATATTCCAAAAACCCAATAATTAGGATTTATATTTTCTGTATCTAAAAAACATAAACCCGGCATTTTATCTGACAAAACAACTTGCCAATCAAACGCGTTTTGCCTTTGCTTTTCCAGCAACTCATCCAATTGCCCCACCTGCAAACAACCAATATAGGAAGCAACTTCATTCATAGTAACCCCATATCCGGGAAAGGATACATCACTGTTTGGATTGATTTCACCGGCAGCGTCACGGAAAGTTGAGCGATCGACTCCCAAATCCCTTATTCGTATAGCCTTCTGCACATGTTCCTTACATCTGAAAATCACAGCTCCCCCATCTATGGTATTTGGTAAACGGACAGTCTGAAACGACAATAAAGTGGCATCGGCTTCCAGCGTACCCAGTAGCTTTCCTTTATAATGCGCACCGAAAGCTTCAATACAATCATCAATCACAAACAACCCTTTTCTCCGGCCTATTTCATTTATCTCATCAATATACCCCGGATAACCGCAATGATGATTGTGAAATATAGCCTTAGTCGCAGGTGAAATTTTTCCTTCCACGCTTTCAGGGCACAACGTTCCCCGCTTGGGATCAACATCTGCCCAGACAACTTTCGCCCCGTAAGAAAGCAAAGGCATAGTGGAAGCCAGACAGGATTGCGGCGAAGCAATGATTTCATCCCCCCTTTTAACTCCCAAAGCCGCCAGCATGACATGTATTGCAGCCGTAAAACTATTTACAGTCACAGGTACTTGCAGACAATGTAAATACTTCTGTAAAGCATCTTCAAAACTCCTCCCCCATTTGCCATAAGCCAACGCTCCGCTATGCAAAATTTCTTCCAGACAGGGCAATTCATCCGGCATATAAGGTTTATACAATGGAATCATCACCACCCCCTCTTTATACAACTGACAATTCTTTCCCTCTCTTCTCCACTAACCCACCAACCGCAGGGAATATGAATCAAACGGGAATAAAATTCCTCCAATCCCGGCAACTCCCGGCGGGAAGCAGCAAAAATACTGTGCGTATCATTCCGGTGATGAAGAGGGGATACAGTTATTCCCTCAGACTCCATCATCTTTATAAAATCCTCCCGGCGTTCCACTTTCATCGTGTACAGCCAGTAAGAAGCTTCTGTATTTTTAGAATACTCAACCAGTTCAACTCCTGAAATATTTTTCAAATGTTCATCATAATACTTTCCATTTGAAATAAACCGGCCTAAAACCTCCTCCAGATACCTCATCTGCACCAGACCAATCGTTGCAGTTACATTATTCATCCCGTATTTAAACCCAACTTCCTGAATATCATTCTCCAAACGGGACTTTGTTTTATCCAGTCCAAACCATCTTTTCAACCGCGCCTTCTCATAATCCTTCTGATTTCCGACACACAAAAAACCACCGTCAACTGTCGTCACATGCTTAATTGCCTGCAAAGAAAATAAAGTATAAGGAGAATTACTGCCTATCAATTGCCCGTTAAATTTAGCTCCCAAAGCATGGGCGGCATCTTCTATTACTGGAATCTTAAAATCATGGGCAATCCGGTTGAATTCCTCCATATCACACACCATTCCGGCATAATGCACAACAACAATAGCCTTTGTTCTCTCATTAATAAGCGAACGAACCGAAAAAGGATCCAACAAACCATTCCGCGGATTCACATCCCCCCAAACAACCCTGGCTCCGGTCATGGCAATCGCCGTATTCGTTGGTTCTGCTGTCATCGCCGTACTGATAACTTCATCTCCGGGCTTCACTCCGGCCAGTAACAAAGCCAGATGAAGCGCATCTGTCCCCGCATGAACTGCCAGCGAAAAAGGATTCCCTATAAATTTACTAAACTGAGCTTCAAATTGATATACAGCCTCTCCCTCTGCGATATAACCACTGTAAAGGATTTTCTCCAATTCAGGCATCAAAACTTCACGCTCGGGAATATACGGTTTAACTAATGGAATCATCATAATCCTTTTCAGTAATTTTTTAATTCATCCCGGACATAATCCAGGGATAACAACAACTGTTTTAACTCATCGACTGATAATCTCCTCGTATTGGCGGAATTATACTCATCTTCAATCAATTTCGGACCATCCTTTTGTATATATTTTGTATAATTCAAATCCCTGAAATCCGCAGGGACACGATAAAAATCACCCAAATCGAAAGCTTTGGACATCTCTTCCTTGGTACACAGTGTCTCATACATCTTCTCACCATGCCGGGCACCGATTATTTTTATTTCATTATTGGCATGAAACAATTCACGGACAGCTGTTGCCAAATCGATTATTGTAGCCGCAGGTGCTTTCTGGACAAACAAATCTCCTGGTTCCGCATGTTCAAATGCGTATAACACCAAATTAACCGCATCATCCAAAGACATCATAAAACGGGTCATCTCAGGAATCGTTACCGTCATAGGCACACCCTCTTTGATCTGCTTAATAAATAAAGGAATAATAGAGCCCCTGGAACACATCACATTGCCATAACGAGTAGCACAAATCACCCCTCCATTTTGCATCACCCTGGAATCCCGTGCTTTAGAAACTGCCAGTTTCTCCATCAGAGCCTTTGTCATTCCCATAGCATTAATTGGATAAGCTGCTTTATCAGTACTTAAAACCACCACCTTCTTCACATTATTCCTGGCAGCAGCCTCCAATACATTTTCCGCTCCATATAAATTGGTCCGTATCGCCTGCATAGGATAAAATTCACAAGAAGGCACCTGTTTTAAAGCTGCCGCATGAAAAACATAATCCACACCTAACATGGCATTATTGATCGAATCAAAGTCCCGGACATTACCAATGATAAAATTCAACCTATCATTTTTATATTCGATACGCATATCTTCCTGTTTCTTCTCATCACGGCTAAAAATCCGGATTTCTTTTAAATCCGAATTTAAAAAATGTTTCAAAACAGCATTACCAAACGAACCGGTTCCTCCGGTAATCATCAACACTTTATTTTTAAACATATTGGATTGTATTTATTATTCTTTTACATGCTTCCCCGTCTCCATAAGGATTTACAGCTTTGCTCATCCGATCATAATATTCCGGTTCATCTAATAAAGCAGAAACCTCATTGACTATTTTATGATAATCTGTGCCAACCAATTTAACCGTCCCCGCCTCCAAAGCCTCCGGTCGTTCAGTTGTATTGCGCATAACTAACACAGGCTTACCCAATCCCGGAGCTTCTTCCTGAATACCACCGCTGTCTGTCAATACAATTGTACTTTTCTCCATCAGATAGATAAAAGAAAGATATTCCAAAGGTTCGATAAAAAACATATTGGACAGTCGGGCAGTACCGAAGACTTCATAGATTGGTTGCCGCACATTGGGATTCAGATGCATCGGATAAACGAAATCCACCTGAGGATATTTTTCGGTTAAAGTTTTAATAGCTTGACACATGTGAATGAATCCATTCCCAAAATTCTCCCGACGGTGTCCTGTAATTAAAACAAGACTCCGATCCTCATTCAAACGTTTCACATTATATCCGGCTTTTTTCAGAGAAACTTCCAGCTGTATATCCAAAGACTTATCATGTTTGATTTTGTCCACAACCATATATAAAGCATCGATCACCGTATTACCGGTCACTGTAATCGCTTCTTCTTTTATCCCTTCGTCCAATAAATTCTGACGGCTCAGTGGTGTGGGAGAGAAATGGTAGCTGGCAATACGACCGGTAATCAACCGGTTCATTTCTTCCGGCCAGGGACTGTATATATTATGTGTACGCAAACCCGCCTCTACATGTCCTACCGGAATTTGCTGATAGAATGCAGCCAAAGCTGCCGAAGTCGAGGTAGTGGTATCCCCATGTACAAGAACTATATCAGGCTGCGTTCCTTTCAATACATCCCGCATCCCCGTCAATACCCGGGCAGTAACATCATACAAATCCTGACCTTGTTTCATAATATTCAAGTCATAATCAGGAACAATCTCAAATAACTGAAGTACCTGATCCAACATCTCACGATGCTGCCCTGTTACACATACAATAGTCTGGAATTGCTCAGGATATTTCTGGAATTCTTTTACCAGCGGTGCCATTTTAATGGCTTCAGGACGAGTCCCGAAAACAAGCATTACTTTTTTCACAACCGGATCAATTCTTCTTGTAAATACCACAAAAATCCAATATTACTTTATCATCCCGATAAGGAAGTGTCTTAAACTCTTTATGTGCTACCAAAAATACCACAATATCTGCCTTCTCATAAGCTTCAGCATAGTCCGCCAGCTTAAACACTTTATGTTCAGACACATTGGGCTCCACCACTAAAATATCGGCGTTATTACAGCTCTGCAATACTTTTGTCGTAATATATTTCGCTGGAGATTCACGAAGATCATCGATATTGGGTTTGAAGGCAAGTCCCATCATTGCGACAATCGGTTGACGATGATGAACCAATTCAAACTTCAACATCTCGTTTTGTACTTTTTCTGCACACCAAAACGATTTATAGTTATTAATCTCACGAGCTTTAGATATAATCTGGGATTCCATCGGAAAATCCGCCGTAATAAAATAAGGATCGACAGCTATGCAATGGCCCCCCACTCCACATCCCGGCTGTAGAATGTTGACACGCGGATGTTTATTCGCCAACTCAATTAATTCCCATACGTTAATCCCAGCTTTGTCACAAATCAATGACAATTCATTTGCAAAAGCAATTTGTACATCCCGGGAAGAATTCTCCGTTAATTTACACATTTCGGCCGTACGACTATTTGTTCGATGCAATTTTCCCTGTACAAATTGACTGTAGAATGCAATTGCCTTTTCAGTAGATTCAGGATTTATACCACCAATTACCCGATCATTATGCACCAGTTCATATATTACATTTCCAGGCAAAACACGCTCCGGACAGTAAGCAATATAAATATTCCCTTCCAATTCAGGACGCTCATCAAAAATAAGTTTTGTCATCATTTCCGTCGTTCCTATCGGAGAAGTCGACTCTATAACAAATAAATCTCCCACTTTCAAAAAAGGGATAACAACACGAGTAGCAGCCTCGACATAGGATATATCCGGTTCATGATTCCCTTTAAAAGGAGTAGGCACAACCATAAAGTAAGCCTCGCTGACCTCCGGTTTCACAGCAGCTTTCATCTGGCCGGAAGAGATCACTTCCTCCAGATAAGCTTCCAAGCCAGGCTCTACGATATGTAATTTCCCTTGATTAGTCATCTCTACAACTTGGGGATTAATGTCTACCCCAATCACTTCTATACCGTGTTTAGCAGCAATTATAGCTGTAGGCAGGCCTATATAACCCAATCCCATAAAGCATGCTTTCATTGTTATCAGATTTTAAACGAGAATTATTAACGACTATTTTAGATGAAGGTACCTCCAAAATGCCAATAAAAAGAGTTCAATTAAATCAGAATTTAATTAAACCAGTTCCCATTACATATAGGATATTAAACAAAACTCCCTGATCCGATAACAGATCAGGGAGTTTTGTTTAATATGAGATAAAAAACGATTGGAATGCAATTTTTACATAGAATATTATGTGATTTGCATAATTCGGATAATATAATTATATTTGTATAAAAATGGAGTTATGAGGAAAATAGTGAACCCTTTTATTGTGACGGGGAAAATCGATCCGGCCTATTTTTGTGATCGGGAAGAAGAATCGGTCCGTTTGATCCGGTCGTTGGATAACGGGAATAATTTGGTGATTATTTCCCCGAGAAGGATGGGAAAGACGGGATTAATTCAGTTTTGTTATGAAAAACCGGAATGGAAAAAAACGTATTACACTTTTTTCATCGACATCTTACATACTTCCAGTCTGAGGGAGTTTACTTATACGCTGGGGAAAGAGATTTATGAAACGTTGCTGCCCCGGAGTAAAAGAATGACTCAACTTTTTATGCAGACGCTGAAATCAATTAGCGGGAAATTCGGTTTCGATCCGCTGTCGAATACCCCGACTTTTAGTTTGGAGTTAGGGGATATTGACCGACCCGAATATACGTTAGATGAAATTTTCGTTTATCTTGCCAAAGCCGATAAACCCTGTATTATTGCCATCGACGAATTTCAGCAGATCGCTAAATATCCGGAAAAGAATATCGAGGCTTTGTTGCGGACACATATTCAAAAAATAAATAATTGCCATTTCATTTTTGCAGGAAGTGAACGGCATATGATGCAAAATATGTTCGTATCTGCTTCACGTCCATTTTACCATAGTGCAGATATGCTCGAACTAAGTGCTATCCCCGACGAGAAATATATTCCCTTCATTGTCGGTAATTTCAATAAATTCGGAAAATCTATTTCCGAGGACACGGCCAAACGGGTATACGCCTTGTTTCAGGGGCATACTTATTATATTCAAAAAACTTTTAATGAAGGTTTTGCAGATACTGAAAACAATAAGGAGTGTACGATTAGTATTCTTCAACAAAGTATCGATAGGCTACTAAGTGACAACGATACCATATTCCGGGAAATCCTTTCCAATATACCGGAACGTCAGAAAGAAGTGTTGTACGCCATTGCAAAAGATGGAGAAGCCCGTCAAGTCACTTCTTCTGCTTTTATTAAACGTCATCGGCTGGCTTCGGCCAGTGCTGTTCAATCGGCTATAAAGAAGTTGCTGGATAAAGATTTTATCACAGAAATCAATAAGACGTATTCTCTCACAGACCGTCTTTTTGCTTTGTGGATAAAAACGGTTTACGGAACCGGTTTCCGGTTATAAACAAAACTTCCCTGATCTTTTGAAATCAGGGAAGTTGGAAGTGAATTAGGGACACCTCTATCGGTTAGCAGAATTACAAAAGTGACAAAGGTTACAGAAGTCAGACTGAACCACTGTAACCTTTGTCACTTTTGAAACCGTAATAATTCTTTTAATCAATCGGTTTCAATTTCTAAATTTCTGAATTTGTTATTTTATTATCCCTTGACGCAGTTTCTTGTTCGATTTTTTGAATGAAATCAGATTTCACTTCCTGCAAATTTTTTCCTCCATAGGTCAGGGATTTTTCACCGACCCGCACAATACCGAAAATCATCTTTTCTTCCTCGTCATACTCCTCATAACCCTGATAACCTTTGTATTTCAAGCCACATAAGAAATCAAGCAAATAGGCAAAACGGCCTTGACGTGCCGCCCGGTATGGCCGGACCACAAAACCTCTACCCGGGGAGAAACTCATCAACTGCTCGCTACCGTCCGGTACAAGCAGGACAAACTGATTTTCACCACAAACCTCATCGTATGCCTTCATCGTCACCACCAGCCCATCGTTCCACATACCCAGGACATACATCTCGAAAGCCCCCAGATCCGCGGTCGCCTGAACGGTATCCGAACCATCACAAACCAGGGTATAATTCCCCAGGCAAAAACGATCATAACAAACAGAAAACTCTTTCATCGCCGATCATTACTTATTTAATTTTTCTACAAAGCTCGCCGGAATATTAACCATGGCACACCCCAGCATATCGATACGTACCAACACCTTCGTCACTCCCTTGTGTCTGATCAGTTCACCTTCCATCCCCCTCAGCGAACCTTTCACCACCCTGACCAAATCACCGGCCTTTATATTTTCATTGGTCATTTCCACTGCCTCTTCCGAGAAATCCAGCAAAAAACGGAAGTCCTCCATCTGCTTATCCGGAATCACAGCAGCCCCCGCCTCTCCCTTCAGCCTCAGAAAAGCCACCACCCCCTTCGTCTGCAGCACCTTCACCTGCTCCTGACGGCCTACCCGCACAAAAACCAGCCCCGCAATCACCGGCACCACCACCCGCGACTTCCGGTACGTCCACTGCCTCAACACCGTCTGTACCGGCAAAAAACACTCCACACCCAGCTCCTCCAACCGGTCACGCACCTTCTTCTCCGCACGGGAGGCGGTGAAGACAGCGTGCCAATGAACCGTTTCCGTTTTTTGCCTATCTATTGCCATACATCCTTTCATAGTATCCCTGATAATCTCCGCTCGTCACCTGATCCAGCCACTCCTGATTATCCAGATACCATTTCACCGTTTTCTCTATACCCTCCTCGAACTGTAAAGAAGGTTCCCAGCCCAATTCATTTTTCAGTTTCGTCGAATCGATAGCATAGCGCAAATCATGTCCGGCCCGGTCTGTCACGTATGTGATCAGCTTCTCCGATGCTCCTTCAGGGCGTCCCAGTAAGCGATCTACCGTCTTGATCAGAACCCGGATCAAATCGATATTTTTCCATTCGTTAAAGCCACCGATATTATATGTTTCGGCAACCTTTCCATTATGGAAAATAAGATCGATGGCCCGGGCATGATCCACCACATACAACCAGTCACGCACATTTTCCCCCTTTCCGTAAACGGGCAAAGGTTTATTGTGACGGATGTTATTGATAAACAAAGGGATTAGCTTTTCCGGGAATTGGTAAGGACCGTAGTTATTACTGCAATTGGTTACAAGGGTAGGCATACCGAAAGTATCGTGAAAGGCCCTCACGAAATGATCGGAAGAAGCTTTCGAAGCCGAGTAGGGGGAATGCGGATCATATTTCGTTGTCTCCGTAAAAAAGGTGCCGTCAAACTTCAGGGCCCCATACACCTCATCGGTAGAGATATGATAGAAACGTTTCCCGTCATATTGTCCGTCCCAGCTTACTTTAGCGGCTTGCAACAAAGACAGGGTCCCCATCACATTCGTCTGAGCAAAGGTAAACGGATCTTTGATCGAGCGGTCTACATGGCTTTCCGCTGCCAGATGGATCACTCCGTCGATACTGTGCTGCCGGAACAATTCCAGTATCTTTTCAAAATCACAGATATCTGCTTTTACAAAAGTATAATTCGGCTGCTGTTCGATGTCTGCCAGATTGGCCAGATTCCCCGCATAAGTCAGCTTATCCAGATTAATGATATGATATTCCGGATATTTCGTCACAAACAGACGCACTACATGCGAGCCGATAAAACCGGCACCACCGGTAATCAATACATTCCTTTTAAAATCCATCATTTCCGTTTTAATTCATTTATACATTTCACAAGTGAATCCTTCCAGTAAGGAATGGTACAATCAAAATCCCGTTTCACTTTTGTTTTATCCAGCACTGAGAAAGCCGGACGTTTTACTTTACCCGGAAACTCATCCGAATGGCACGGCCGGATGTCACAAGTATTTCCCGATAAAGCAACGATCTCTTTAGCAAAATCATACCACGAACACACGCCCTCATTGGAAAAATGGTAAATTCCCTGATGTTGCCTGTATTTTCCCGTTTCGATGGCGTGAACGATCAAAGTGGCCAAGTCGGCGGCATAAGTCGGCGTTCCCACCTGGTCAAATACGACATTCAACTGCTCCCTTTCCACTGTCAAACGCTGTATGGTCTTTACAAAATTATTCCCGAAAGCAGAATACAGCCAGGCTGTCCGGAAGATCAGGTAACGACATCCGCTCTGCTCTACAGCCTGTTCTCCTGCCAGCTTCGTCCTGCCGTAAGCACCCAACGGATCGGTCGGTTCATCCTCCCGGTAAGGCAGATTCCTGTTTCCGCCGAACACATAATCAGTTGAAACGTGAATCAAGGTAGCATTCGCTTCCTTACAGACAACTGCCAGGTTCTCCACCGCCAGACGATTAATCCTATCAGCCGTCCCTTCATCTTCCTCTGCCTTGTCTACATTCGTATAGGCAGCACAATTCACCACTACGCTGATTTTCTCGTCCGCCACATAACGCCGCACGGCATCCAAATCGGTAATGTCCAATTCCGCTATATCGGTAAAGATATAGCAATCTTTTCCGTTCTTCCCGCCAGCCAGCCGCCTCATCTCATTCCCCAACTGTCCGTTGGCTCCGGTCACCAATATCCTATTCATAGAGATTCACATTATAGTCAAACCAATCACAGGCATCTTTCAGGCATGGATGGTGTCTGTCCTTTTCAGAAAGGATCACCTTAGCGGCCGGAATCCGCCAGTCGATTCCTAAATCCGGATCATCCCAGGCTAAAGCCCCCTCACTTTCCGGTGCATAAAAATTATCGCATTTATACTGAAACACGGCCTCCGCACTCAATACCGCAAATCCATGGGCAAATCCCCGCGGAACGAAAAACTGCCGTTTATTCTCCTCCGTTAATTCAACGGAAACATACTTCCCGAACGTAGGCGATCCCTTACGGATATCCACCGCCACATCCAGTACACGACCTTTCACCACCCGCACCAGTTTGGATTGGGCATACGGAGGTTGCTGGAAATGCAATCCCCTCACCACACCGTAACACGATTTCGACTCATTATCCTGGACAAAAACGGTTTTACATACCTGCCGTTCGAAATCACGCTGTGAAAACGACTCAAAAAAATAGCCGCGTTCATCACCGAAAATACGGGGTTGCACGATGACAACACCCGGTATACAGGTTTCAATCAGTTCCATATTTTAATTGATAATATCACACGAATTCTCAGATAAAGCCCAAGCGATTTTTATCATTTCTCCTTTCCGGAAAACTCAGCCGCCAATTTCAGAAGATATTGTCCATATTGATTTTTAATCATAGGTTGTGCCAGTTCCTGCATTTTCTCCGGTGTAATCCAGCCTTGCCGCAAAGCAATCCCTTCCAGACAGGCAAGTTTCAACCCCTGCCGTTTTTCAATCACCTCCACAAAAGTCGACGCCTCACTCAATGAATCATGTGTTCCGGTATCCAGCCACGCAAATCCCCGGCCCAGCAACTGCACTTTCAACTCCTGATCCTGCAGGAAACGCTGGTTCACCGTCGTAATCTCCAGTTCTCCGCGTGCCGACGGCTTGATATGCTTCGCCACATCCACCACCTTATTGGGATAAAAATACAACCCCACCACTGCATAGTTGGATTTCGGCTGTGCAGGTTTCTCTTCGATACTCAACACATTCCCTTCCTTGTCGAACTCCGCCACACCATACCGTTCCGGGTCATTCACCCAATAACCGAAAACCGTCGCCTTTTGTTCTTCCTCTGCCGTCCTCACCGCCTCCAGCAGCATCCGTGTAAAACTCTGACCATAAAATATATTATCGCCCAGTACCAGACAAGCCGAATCTTCCCCTATAAATTTCTCCCCGATGATAAACGCCTGTGCCAGCCCATCCGGACTCGGCTGTTCTGCATACTCGAAACGCACCCCGTAATCCGATCCGTCTCCCAGCAATCGCCGGAATCCGGGTAAATCCTGAGGGGTTGAAATAATCAATATCTCCCGAATCCCTGCCAACATCAGCACGGAAACCGGATAATAAATCATCGGCTTATCGAAAATGGGCAGCAATTGTTTGCTCACCCCTTTCGTAATAGGATAAAGCCGCGTACCGGAACCTCCGGCGAGTACTATACCTTTCATAAATAAAAAATTTTGTGATTATGTATTTCTATCGAAAAGATCCCCCAATCCATCGTCCATTCAATATATCAAGCCAAAAACCTTCCTCTCAAACGTTCATATACAACTTTCAACGTTTCCGCACTTCCGACCAATTCATTTAATGAAAATTCTTGCCGTTTATCTGTCATATCAATCGTATTCCATGTAACAACGCCTTCTGCACAACCGCATTATCCTCGTAATCCCCGATCACATCTATCTTCCTGTCCCCCAATGCCAGTTTTAACCTGGTCACCATTCGCACCCGTTCCAGGATACCTTTTTTCTCCCCAGTACTTCTAACCAACAAATCAAAATCCCCATCCCGCTTACTGTTATCCGTACACGAACCCAATAAAAACACCTCTACTCCCCAACCATAAATCTCCCGTGCAATCCGAACAATCGTATCTATCTCCGCCTTGAGTCAAACGCATAAACTACTTATTTTTTTCCTTTACCCATTCAGTTTTTCAGATACAACCGTTCATACTTATTCGCAATCACATTCCAGCAATAACGCCGATAGGCTATCTCCCTCATCGCTTCTCCATTCCTTTTCCAAACTTCTTCACCATCTTCATTCATCAAAGCAATTAACTCTTGTTCATTCCCAAAATAACCTGCTTTTCCTTCTGTTGTTTCCCGATTATAAACTACATTAAACGCCAAAACAGGTCTGCCGAAATACATCGCCTCTACTAAAGAGGGATTCGTCCCTCCGGCACTATGCCCATGCAAATAAAACTTACAATAAGTTCGTAACACATTCAATACTTTAATATCATAAATTGATTCCAAAAGCTTTATATTTGAAATTGTTTCGTATTCCTCTTTCAGTCGCCGCCCAAACTCACTATTATGCCAATTGCCAATAAATATTAATAACTCACCGGAGGCAACAAACGCTCTCAGAATCATTTCCACATTATTTTCCGGTTCAATCCGACACAATGCCAACGAATATCCATTTTCAGACAACTGATATTTCCCTAAAATCTCCTCTTCCATCCCGCTTGTATCACAAATCACATGGTCTCCACCATACTCAATCAAAGCGCTCTTTTTGCCATACTCTTCCAAGACATAATCCTGTATCCCTTTATTATCAGATACAATTACATCTGCATACTTCACGGCCAAAGCTTCCGAAAATTTCAAAAACTTCCTGACCCACTTATTCCATTTATCCCGTCTATGCTCCAACCCATCTATATTTACAATAATCCTCTTCCTGCTCAACAAACGTACAAAGGGTAAAATGCAACATCCGGAAACCCCAAGTACCAGCAACACGTCTGCCTGCCTCAAGGCATGCAGAACAGAGAACACATCATAAAAAATACTTTGGATTCCATTAGCTTTCAAAGGAACATAAACAACTTTCGCCCCCCGATACACCCAATGCCGTTCGTTGTAATTCTTGCTACTGCAATAAACAGAGTACTCCAACTCATCAGAACGGTTTTGGCGCACAATATTCTCCACCAATGTTTCAAAACCACCATAATTTGCCGGAACTCCAACGGTACCAATTATCGCGACTTTCATTACATCACATTTACTCTACCACACTTTTATAAATTCCTGCCATTGACTTCACAGAACAATCAACAGAAAATTTATGTACATCATGTAGATTCGTAGCTTTTATCAATTCATATCTTTCCTTATCTTGAAATAGGACAATAATGGAATCTGTCATTTTTTGAGGATCATTCAAATCAAACAAATAACCATTTATACCATCCCGACAAACTTCCCGGTGTCCCCGTATATTAGATAAAACAAGCGGGCACCCTGTTGCCATTGCCTCTATATTACCTATGGCTAGTCCCTCTTGAAGACTCGGAGACACATGTATATCTGCCATACCGCACAAATCTGGTATATCACTTCTCCCTCCAAGAAACATTATATATTTTGATACCCCCATTTGCTCTGCAAGTGTTTTACATTGAAGCAAGGTCTCTCCATTACCTGCAAACACCACTTTAAAATCAGGCACTGTTTTAACGATATTCTGGATTTGGTGTATTATCAATTGATGATTTTTACGAGGAATAAACTGAGCAACATAAAGAACAACAAAATCCGAATCTCTCAAACCTATCTTTTTACGAATTTCATGTTTTTCAATCTTTGAAATCGGATGAAATCGTTCAAGATTAACCCCTACACCGTCAATATGGAAAATATTTCCATGAGCTAAATTCAACTTCTTGGCTCGTTCAAAATCTTCGTCATTAATAGTGACTACTGCATCTGTAAAAGAGGATAATAATCTCTCCATGGGATAATAAAGCAACCAATTTTTTAATGCAGCACCTTTAAAAAAATGAAACCCATGTGCAGTATAAATAACTTTTGTTCCTTTCTTTCGAGCCTTAATAGCCGCTAAACGTCCCAAGGCAGCCCCCATCGGGGTATGAACATGAATCAAATCATAATGATTCAATTCAATAATTGTTTTTAATCTTTTATAAGCTCGATAATTTCTCCAAGAAAAAGGAGTTCTTTGAATATCTACATCATACTGACAATCAACATCCCCTATTTCTATACCAGGCGAAGCATTGTCAACTTGCCAACCTTGCTCTTTAAACCATGCCATAAAAGGAGCGTTAAACTTTGAAAAACCTTTATGGTTTGCGATGAAAAGAACTTTTTTACGATGAGTATTATCCATTCAAATATGCTTTTAAAATGTAGAATCGATAAAGAATCTTAAAGGTTAATGAATTAGAAGACTTTTTTTCCAAATTCACAGAGGCATTTCCTCCATGACGACGATATAACAACAATGGTTCTTGAATAATTCCTATCCTGCCATATTTTAACGCCATTAAACCAATCCAAATATCATGCATAAGAGGGACTTGTGGAAATGGTAAAATTTTTGACAAAAGCCTTCTATGAAATGCCATACAACATCCTAAAAATTGTGTCCGATATAAAGTATTCCATAACGTCGGAATCAATACTTTCGATTTGTAACCTTCATAAAGTTGAAGATCAGCATGAACAGCAGTATGATTAGAAATCACTAAATCATATTCTTTTAAATATTTTAAGAAGATCTCAACTTTATTACGAAGCCATACATCATCTTGATCTGCTAAAAAAATATACTCACCTCTAGCATGTTGTAAAGCATTTTCAGCATTCTTCCCTACTAAATAGCAAGTTTTCATCGTTCCTTTATACCCACATGCAATACGCTCATGATGAAATATTCTAATTCTTTTATCATTTAATGATTTAATAATAGAAATTGTTGAATCACTAGAACAATCATCAGAAATTATCACTTCATCCTCATCCTCTAATTGATATAAAATAGATAATAATTGTTGCTTTATAAACTTTTCTCCATTATAAGTTAGCAGACAAACCGTATTCATAATTCTTATAATAATAGCTATATTTATACATAAGTACAACAAGCATCAAAAACAAAGGACTAATTAATAAAGGATTTGTTCCTACAAGAATAAACGTTAAAAGAAAAGAGAATCCTAAGACTCTTATTGCACGTATCCTATAACATTTTACACATATGTATAAAACAAAAATGTAAAATAAGCTTGCCCAAATTAATCCAAATTTCCTGATAGTATTAAAATGATCAATCTCAATATTGTCAACATAAGCATTAAATCCTTTTGTAAAAAAAGTTGTACCAACTCCTTGTCCCCAAATCAAATAAAAGGGATGTTCAGAAAATAAATCAAACAAAGATTTTAAATGCAAGATACGGACAGTCGAAGTTTCAGCACGCCCAGATAATGCCAAAAAGAAATAATTCCAAATATCCAACCATAAATCTTCTAAATAATGAATCCCACTAATAATGATTATCAACAATAAAAAAATTGTAAACAATTTGAATTTATTATATAAAAGTCGCTTAGTTTCTATTTTATCAATGCGAAATAAAAAAAGTAAAAGCACAATAAAAGCTACAGCAGATGCCGATTTTGAAAAACTTAACAATATTGCTGTAAAAATAACACAAACTCTCATATACTTTGCAGTATATAAATAATAAATAAATGCAAAATTGTAAAACAACGTACTCTTAAAATATACTCCTGGAAAAAAAGTTATAAAAAGTTGCTTATTGCCAAACATTCCAAAAGACTTTTCTGTCAAAAAATTCGATACTGAATCTATTATACTCGGATATAGCGTAAATAACAAATAAATCCCTATAGTAATACCAGACATTAAATAAATAGAAGATAAAAAAGAATTTAATGCTACTGCTATATTGTCATCATTTATTAAGATAAAACATAATATAGCAGGAATAAAAGGAGTTATATTAGTTATTGCCAAAGATAAATCCCCTCCATTTATGAAGCCGATAAATATTGAAAACAATGGTCCTAAAAAGAAAAGTGTAGTTATAATAAAATTACCATTCGTGTCACCTACTTTAGGTTTGATAAATATTAGCATTATCAAAGAAAAAGCATAGGACAAATATTTCAAATATATCCCTCCTCCCAAATCTACAACCGTTGCAAAAAACATAAATGCAACAATCCAGCTCTGTAACCTAATTTTAGATATACTCAAATTCAAACTATAGTTTGAAATACACCTCATACGAAACAAATCTGGATTTTTAATTTTATATAAGTTAAAAAACTTATTCCTGTTGCTTTACGAACCATTTTATAATAATAATAATTCTTTTTACATACAGTAACAATATTGAATAATTTTGTTATAATTGAAGCCATAGGGCGAGCTCCAAGCACATTATTATTATGCTGACGATATAAAATAGACGAATTATCCAAATCTATTATCAAGCCTCCATTATTAGACACACACAGTCCTATCCAAGAATCATGCATTAATATATTTTTAGGAACAGAAAATATTATTTTTCAATTATACTAATTCTATAACCGTTTAAAAAAATAGAGCATCTTATACCAATAAAATTTCAACCAAGTGCCGTATCCAATAGAAGAGCAAAACTTAGCAATTTTTATCTGCTGTCGTACTGTATTAAAGAGATGGACTATCTTATTAAGATAATAATATTTTGTTATGTGCTGTACTCCTATTGTATTGCACTCATGTTGACGATAAAGAATTGTCGTTTGAGATAGATTTTCCACAATGCCATACTTAGCTCCCATAAGAGCAATCCAAAAATCATGCATCGGAATATTTGAAGGTATCGGAAAAACATAAGATTTAAGTTTATGATTTATCAGCATAGTACACCCAGTACAACAATTACAAACAGCCAGGTAATTAAATTTTTGTAATAATTCTGGAATCAATTTCATTGAATCCCACATGGAACGATATATTATATTCAACTTATCATCAACAACCTGCAAATCAGTATGAATAACAATAGGTAACATGGGATAATGATATTCTATCTCTTTCATTTTTTTCAATGTCAATTCAATTTTTTGAGGGAACCAGATATCATCCTGATCACAAAACATATAATAAGGTGCCTCAACACGATTTAAAAGCCACATAAAACTAAAAGCCGCACCTAAATGTTTCGATTCTTCTTCAAAAATTACGAACTTGCCTGGAAATTGAGATTCATAAGATCGGATAATTTCTAAAGTTTTATCATTACTGCCATCATCATGAATATATATTTTAAATTGTTGAAACGATTGTCCTAAGAGACTATCAAGTTGTTTTTCTATAAACTTTTCACCATTATAAGTCGCTAATAAAATTGCAACTTGCACATTCATAAATTTGAATTCGTTTAAAATTAGTTACGCTAAAATCTTTAATTTCTTTAAAAGCAAATTCAACTTTATTTCAATTGTATAAAATTTAATGTGCCCTAAAAAATAAAAAAAGATAATTAATAACGGCTCTCAAAGTATCTAGAAAAAACAGAGCTGTCCAAATAAGAAATATCCATACTGAAAATCCATTTCTAATCCAATAGTCAACCACTACAATCGGACAGAAAAAAAGAATAAAATTTGGATATACATTCAATTGTCTATAAATATAACGAAAAATACTAATTATTTCTTGATCTTTATTTTGGAATAGATGCAAATATGAACTAAAGTTGTTTAAATTTCTCCTTAGAAGTTCACAGGATATAGATATCATACATGCCCCAGAAACTATTTCAATCTTTAGTACACCTATTTCTATCAAAGAAAACCATAAAGCAAAATTAAATGCAACATGATCGGTAAGATGAGCCATAAAATCCATTTCTTTTCCATATTTTGAAAAGTTTTTTGTATAACGAGCTACTTCTCCGTCGCAACAATCCATTGTATACCAAAGATAGAAAAATACGATCGAAATAATCTTTGTCATGTTATTAGGAATTGCCAAAAGAATTGCACCGATAATTCCAAATATAATCATATATATAGTAACCATATTAGGAATAATTCGATGTTTGATAAATATCTTTGAAAAAATAGGAGAAATTTGCAAACAAATAACATCACAAAGATTATAACTTCTATCTTTGGGTATAGGTGTCAATTTACGTAATTCCGAATATGTAACCATTCTTTAAAATTAAATATAAAACAACATTTCCTGTTATTCCAGATTTTTCTTGATCTACTAACAGATCCCTAGCAGTATCCTATTAGATAATTCAGAGTAACTATTAATATACGCATATCTAAAATTTATTGGGTTTAAATAAATCCAAAATATAAAAATTATGTAGGGAACAACGCTTATCAAGAGGAGGAAGTTCCATATAATTGCCATATAATTGCTTAAGGTATAAATCATATTTTTCCGGAACTCTATATAGATTTCCCTCAAATTCTTTATATACAGGGATTCCGTAAAATTCCTTTTTCATAATATTTTTTAAACCGTATTCCCCTATACAATTAGCCACATATTTACATTTGTCATACTTATAACAACGGAGTAAAGCATGAATTAAATGATGTAATCCCGAACGACAGATGTCCCAATGCAAAAATTTGACAATACATAGCTTAATGCCCTTCTTTTCATATTTATTAATGTCGATATATGATATACTAAGTAATTTTCTAGATAAAAATAGGATGAGGTTCATGTACCATTTCCTGATAATTTTATTACCGGGTAAACCATCTAAAGGAAATAAATCAATGAATATACCTCCTTTGTAATTCAAATGCCTTTGCCAATCTACAACTACCGTAGTACGTCCATCCTCAATTTTCGCCCAAGGATAAACATGCCCTCCCGGATGTGTTTTGTGGGTCCGGACTTCATAATATTCAGGTAATTTCTCATTGGCTATTTTTAAAAAATATTCAAAGTCCGGACGCGGCATTACAATATCAATATCATCATCCCATGGGATAAAGCCTTTGTGCCTAACAGCTCCTAAAGTGGTCCCCCCATCCAAATAATACCTGATATCATGTTCTTCACAAATTTTAGCCACAGCATAAAGTATATCACACAACTTCAGTTGTAATTCTCTTTTGTCAAATTCAATTTCTGACATACAAAATTCCACATTAGGTTTCTAAATATTTCAAATGACTTTTCCCAAAAATTTCTTAATGATTTATCATTTTCATTAATGTCAACATTTCTTTCAGGTCATCTCTTTGAAAACAATATATTCCTCCTAAATAAACAGTGACTCCAAGTAGTAGCCCACAAAATAAATGCACCCAGTTTTGCATTTCCAGCATAGATAAAGTCCATACAACCAAACCCATACATATTGATAGAATAAAATATGGAAAAATATCTCTAAGTTGTATCCAAAAACTCAAACCGATAAAACGTTTAGTATAAAATGTGTTCAAATAAGTTGCAATCAAGGAATAAATAACTCTCCCCCAACACATTCCAACAAGACCGAAAGGAATAGAAGCAAATAAAATAGAGGTCGCCATTATCTTTTTTATAATTTCTAATTTAAGAACTAAATCAGAACGTCCTTTTACATATAATAAATTACTATTTATCATACTTAAATGGTCAAACATCCAATCAAAACAAAGGATTTGCAACAAAGGGACTACCGCAAGCCATTTATCGGTAAGCAAAAAAGAAACAGTAGGCTTCGCCAATACAGCTAAACCTACCATCAATGGGAAAATAACCATAGAAGCAAAACGAATATATCTTCTGTAAGCTACGAATAATCGAACATCATCATCTTGAATGCTACTCAATACAGGAAAAGTTACACGAGATATAATTGCACTCAGATTTGAAGAAGGGAAAACAGCAAACTGTTCAGAACGGGTATAATATCCTAAATCCCTTGCAGAAAATTTACGCCCAATAACAAGTGTATACAGGTTCCGGTATATCGTATGCAGTAAACTAGAGAGCAACAATTTTGATCCAAAATTAAACAAGCTTTTAAAGGAGCAAATTGAAAATACTCTCAAAGGCCTCCATTTTACAAAATAATGAAGTAAAAAAGTAAGAAAGAGTGAATTTAAAATAGACTGAAAAACCAAAGCCCATACACCATACCCCAAGTAAGCCATTCCTATTCCTATACCTCCCGAAAGAAAGGCTGCAATTAAAGAAGCTTTCGATTGGGTTTTGAAATCAATATTGATCGTCAGCCTAGTTCTATGTACAGCCGATAATGCAGAGATAATCAGATTTAAAGCAATTACTCTAGTTATAGCGACCAACACCGGCATATGATAAAAACCAGCAATCCAAGGTGCAACAATAAATAGAATCAAATAAAATACAACCGAAATAAAAATATTGAAATAAAAAACAGTAGAATAATCAACCTCTGTCCTGTTTTTCCGTTGAATCAAAGCATTTGTAAAACCACTATCAATAAAAACTTGCGAAATTTGTAAGAAAATAGCTAACATTGCCACTAGTCCATATTCCGAAGGTAGCAACAAACGCGCCATTATAATATTAATCAAAAATTGTACACCTTGCAATGAAAAACGTTCTATAGCACTCCATAATACTCCATGAATCGTTTTGTTTTTTAAATTTTCTACCATTGTATCATTCCTATTTTTCTCCGCTACAAGCATTTATTAGGCATGATAATTTGATCTATTAAAAAACGATCAACAGCATCCAATGTATCGAAATTGACGATATTAGGTAACTCTAATGCAAACACTTCACGCACTTTCATAATCAATTCCGGAGTATAATACAAATTTCCATCCGCCACGTTTTCTATACCATCTAAATAAATAGATTTTCGGTTCGCCTCCCTCATTTCTTCCATAGAAAACACGCTGGTATCGAAATAAGAAGTAACAGTTCGATGACTTCCATCAATTACATAAGGGTAACCACCGATTTCTCCACAAACACCAGGAGAATGCACTTTGATCTTATCATGATTGCGAATTGCTTGCAATATCGAGAAGATAATATCAAAATTACTAGAAGCATTCATCATATTCCGCTTTTGATCGACAGGCATAGCAATTTTACAGGCATTTAAGATTTCCTCTTGTTTTAACTCACATGTCTCTCCCTTATATTTTATATCCAATAAAATCCGTTGTCCTTCAGCGTGCCCTTCCTTACTTACAACTACATCATGAAAATGACTTACAGCTAATGTAACATCTATATTATTTATATCAGTAATAGCTAATTTATTAGCGACATAGAATTTAATTCGGGGAATCAAATGATTCAAATTTCCACTTCCAAAATCAAAATAAGCCTTACCAGCTGATTTCAACCAAGGTATAACTGCATCCGAATAAGAAGTATTAATCGTGATAGCCTGACAACCTACTTGCTCATAAGCATCCATAATGGTTTTAGCATAGCGAACCGACAAAGGAGCCCATATCCCATAAGCTCTCAGATTATGCCAAGATATACTTCCATACTTCAAACCAGCATAAACACGGCTACTGTTTACAATAAAATCCGGCTCATATTTCTTTAGGACAGTGCAAATTGAACTCAAATCCTCCAAATCACATCTTCCCTCAATTTCTATTTTACTTCTCAGGCATCCTCTAATAGCCGCTGCCGTCCGAATGATGTTTACATCTTGTTCCATTTTATCTTTGTTCCTACCCACCACAACTAAATGTAGATCCGGATCACTCAAACCGACTAAATAATCCAAAAGATACAACCCAACACTCCCAAGCCCTATAATCATAATAGTTACAGGACTATTGGTTTCTATCTTAGATTGCAATAAAGCTAATTTTTCATTTAATGTTTTCATCCTTCAACATTTTATATATATTCTCATAATCTGTAATTGTATTACAATTACACCATATTTTCATCGGAATGATCTCATATTGTCCACAAGATAAATTTCCAAAATATCCCTGAATAATTTCTAAATTTGTTCCACACATTTGCTTGTTTGTCAAATTATTAACAACATCTTTCAATAATTCTGGAGAAATAAATTTCCAAATTTGAGCAGAATTATAGACTGCTTTAAATGCTTCCGGTATAAACAATAGTTTATGCCTACTATCATATAAATAATGAATGCTATCATACTCATCAGTATATAAAGCCACAGCTTTATTTGACATAATAAATTCACGATTGATCGTAAGTATATTTTGTGGTGTATTGACAACTGTAGCAAAACTTTTCCGGTCAAAAAACAAATCTCCTTCGGCGAAAATAATTTCATCCGTTTTTTCTGAAACAGCCTCAAGTCCCTTAACTAAACTATAACCAGAACCGTAATCCCGATAACGAGGATTGTACACCAACTTTATTTTAGATTTAAACGGCAATAGATTATGTTCAACAAATACTTCAAGCTGATCGTATAAATAGCCCCCCACAACAATATATTCATCAATTCCGTCCGATTTAGCTAAAATTTGGTATAATAGAGTATATTCGGGGCGTTCTTTATAATAAAGACACTTCAATACCTCCTTTTCGGTATCACGGTTAAAACGAGTAGCTGTACCAGCTACAGTAACAATAAGGGTTCTCATACATTAATTTTCACACACATATCCAAACCTTCAGAAAGATTTACTATCGGTCTCCAGGAGGTTCTGCTACGTATCTTTTCGGTATTCAAAATTCTTCTTTCAGGATCGGAAGCACGATAACCGGAATAGATAATTTTCGGACAAATCACACCTAACTTCTCAGCTATCCGATATACTAATTCAATGATAGTTATCTCTTCATCCGTCGCCACATTATATACAGATCCATCCAAGGCTTCTTTAGTAGCTGCCAATGCCAATACAGCCCGGCAACTGTCTATATTATGCAAAAACGATCGCCTATTTTTTCTGGAATTTTCGAGTAGAACCACTTGACCATTATTTCTTAAACTATGGACAATATGAGGAATAATATGTTTTGGATAAAGTTCATAATTACTATACACATTAGCAAAACGAATAGAACATCCTCTGATTCTTCCTTTAGCAACAGCATCTTTCATAAAAAACTCTGTCAGCAATTTACCGACAGCATAACTAGTTCGCTGGCTATGTTCTGCTGAAGCCAACAATAAATAATCATCTTCCCGAACCCCACCTGTTTCATTCCAGGATTGCATCGAATAAACCTCAGAAGTAGAACAATTAATATAAACATCTACTTCATTCCTAATAGCTTGCTCCAAAAACCTTTTCATACCATTAACATTCGTTTCAAAAGTGTGTTCCACCTCATAAAAATGTTCTGTATGAACTACTGCGGCGCAATTAATATATACAATATCCTCAAATTTATTCTTATATAATTTTACCCGATGTTCAATGTCTGTCATTTGATCATTATCATTCAAATTATATTCAAAAAAATCAAAATCAGCATTTCCTAATAAATCATAGACACTATCAAGAGAACTGGCAAAAAAATTATCGAACCCGATAACATGGTGACCATTGTGAACTAACTGCCGTGCCACCTCATTCCCAGTCATTCCAGTGACTCCACTAATTACATATAAGTTTCTTTTCATAATCTATACTCCTACTACAGATTTACAATATCTATTTATAAAATAGGTAAGCAACGGCAAAACGATTATACATGCAAAAATCATCACCCACATAAATACACTGCGACTCTGAACACCTATTAACATCAAAACAATCTCGACAATACTCAGTATTATCCAATGTGTTACATAAATCGGCATTGAGTTCTGCCCAATCTTTATAATTAAAGATATATTAAGCAAGTAAGGTATATTCTTAACTAAATTATTAATTACAATTATACCGGACAATGCATATGGAAACCATATAACAAAATTTCCATATCTGACTGTTGAATCTCTCATGTTAATGAAAGTCGGCATAAACAATGTTATACTTAAGACCGCCAATATAGAAAGAAAAAATAACCAACGACTGTATTGAAAATTCTTAAGGTAAAATCCCATAGAATAAAAAAACAATCCGGTAAAAAACGAGATACAATAGGGAGGAAAATTTATTTTCAAATATCTTAAAAAGATTGCAACTAAAAAAGAGCCTATAATAATGCTGACATGAGAAATTTGCTTCAATTGAAGTAAATTGAAGCAAATTTTATCCATGAACAGTGTCAAAAGAAACCATAAGGGAAGATTTCCTTCACATATCCCATTATATATAGCGTATTTAAATACCCTGATTCCAAATTCAGATAAGGTATATCTTTCTAATCCGATTAATTTGAACATTAAGAATAACTCTCCTATAAGGGAAAAAACAATAAATGGGATCAATAATCTTTTAGCACTCTTAATGATAATGACATCCTCTTTCTTAATTTTATGAAACATCCCCGACTTAAAAAAAAACCATGGCATAAAAAAGAAAAAAACAGAGTCCAATATATACCTTTCATGCATAAATTGTGCAATATGTCCACCAATCATATGTATGATGAGTAAACCACAAATCCAATCCAAATGTATATTTCTTTGACATTCTCTATTTTCTACAGGAGTATACGCAACAATTGAATCAGAATATAAGTTAATCATTTTCATAAAACCTCAATCAATCTAAATATAGAACAACATTTCGGTATTTTTATATTCCAAGTCGTATTCTATTTTTATAGAACAAGTCAATTTCTTGAGTAAAGAATTTTTGCTCTGTATCAATATCGTACGATACAGCATTATAATGTATTGTCTCTGTAAATAAATCAAGATAGACATACTGTGCAAAAGGATTATGATTTCTTGGCTGTCCAACAGATCCCGGATTTATAAAAGTTGTCTTTTTTTTATTCCTTGTAGAGGGATTGTTTATTTCATAAAAAATATCAGTAAGATGTGGTATATGGGAATGTCCTGAAAATACATAATCAAACACTGAATATTCCGGACAAAGCATTTCCTCGTATGACATTTTTCCCCAAAAAGGAGATGTTAAATCTCCATGTACACAAAGGATTTTATTATCATTAAGTTCTAACACTTTTTTCCCTTCATTTTCCATACAGTTTTTTATATAACTAAAACTTTCCCGAGAAAGATGCTTAATAGTATACAGAATACTTGTTTTGCCACGTTCACTTGAAAATTTATTCAAATGATTTTCCGGAGACATTGCTGTAGCTTCATGATTACCCTGAATATTACAGAAAATTGGATATTTTTTTTCTAAATTCTGAATCAGCTCAATTACCTCATTGGAACGCATCCCATAATCGATCAGATCCCCAAGCAAAACAATTGCTTCCGGGCTATATTTTGACTGAAAATCCTGTATTACAGCTTGTAAAGCAGATAAATTACCATGAATATCCGATAAAATAACCAATTTATTCATTACTCAGAAAAGCAATAAAATGTTTTTTATTTTCCAGCGGTGTTGTTGTAGGCCGTCCCAAATCAGCACGCGAATTTATTTTCACCCGTAATTCTAGTAATACAGGGCCTTCACATTGCTGTAAACGGGGTAATATTCGTTCTATTTCTTCACGAGTAACTACTGAATAAATATGTCGGTAACCACAAGCTTGTCCGATTGCCGGCATATCTATCTGAAATCCTAAAGTCGGCTGCCCACCAACCGACTCATGAGCACCATTATTAAAAATAATATGGCGATAATTTTTAGGTGCTAATGCACCAATATTCGTAATAGCTCCCATATGCATAATAAATGCTCCATCACCATCCAGACACCATACTGTTTTTTCAGGTTTTTCCAATGCTATTCCTAAAGCGATCGACGAACTATACCCCATTGAACCAACTGTTAGAAAATCACGTTCATGCTCTTGTTGTAAAGTTTCCCGCAATTCAAAAAGTTCCCGGGAAAGTTTTCCAGTAGTCGACACAACCACATCTTTCTTGCCCAAATATTGAACAATTAGTTTCAAGGCCTCCTCCCGTGATAGTGGGTAATCATGACAAACCTTATTACGGAGTTTATATTCGTCGAATAGCCCTTTCCGGATGACAATAGCGTGTGGACAATTTTTTTCTTTTACTTCCTTTATCATCCTGTATACTTGCTCCAAAGCCTGCTTTTCTTCTTGTACTAATACTGTATAAGGTATCTGCATAGCTTCCAACAAATCAAGTGTGACCTCTCCTTGTTTTACATGCTGAGGTTCATCATGAACTCCAGGTTCTCCACGCCAACCAATTAGCAAAAGTAACGGTAATCCGTATACTTTCTCATCTGCCAATGACAATAAAGGATTCACCGTATTACCCAGACCAGAGTTCTGCATATACACCAACGGCAAACGTCCAGATGCCATATAATGCCCTGCAGCAATTCCAACAGCAGCACCTTCGTTTGCAGCAATTATATTCTGTTTTCCCGGAGTATGATCCATTACATAAGCACAAAAGTCCTTTAATAACGAATCAGGTACCCCTGTAAAAAAATCTATCCCATTTGCACAAAGCGTATCATAAAACTTATTTACACGAATCATACTTTCTTATTTTGTTCCAGGTATTAATTCTAATATTTGTTTGATAGGCATACAGTAAGGATCTGCTTCCAAAGAACGTTCGTTCTCTAGAATCAACTGAGCCACTTTATACATCGCCGGATAAGAAGCCCGTAACATGTGATTGGCATATATCACCACATTTATCCCCCAGGAATGAAGCTCGGATTCCGTAAACTGATTGTAAGTCGTAGGTACTGCTATAATAGGAGTGACAGTATCCTGGGTGCGGAATAATTTACAAAATTGTCTGATATCTTCGCCTGATTTATCTTTACTATGAATCATAATTCCATCTGCACCAGCCTTCACATAAGCAGAAGCTCGTTCCAAGGCATCTTCAATAGGTTTTCCGCAGATCAAGCTCTCGATACGGGCGATGATCATAAAATCTTTAGTTACCTGCGCATTCTTCCCAGCCTGAAGTTTAGCACAAAACTCTTCAACAGAAGCCTGGTTTTGCTGGACGGAAGTTCCGAAAAGTGAATTCTTTTTTAAACCTACTTTATCTTCTATGATAACGGCAGAAATTCCATGCCGTTCGAGGGTTCTCACGGTAAACACAAAATGCTCGACTTTCCCACCGGTATCACCGTCAAAGATGATCGGCTTAGTCGTACATTCCAGTATATTATTCAAATCCTGAAGTCGAGTAGTTAAGTCTACTGCTTCTATATCCGGTTTACCTTTACAAGTGGAATCCGTCAGACTGCTGGACCACATGCCGTCAAAAGCCATCTGCCGGTCTCCTTTTTGAATTTCAATATTTTCAATAATAAGACCGGACAATCCGCTATGAGCTTCCAATATGCGAACAATCGGCTTGGCAGCGATCAGACGGCGTAAAGTTTTCAATCGTACATCAGGAGTTGTACCAATAGCCTTAATATCATTATTAAGCGCTGACGAATTGATCCCTTTCGTATAAGGTATCTCTATTACCTCGCCACCTATTTCCTTCATTGTCTTATAAACGTCTTCACGGATTTGCTTCAGAGGACCGCTTACCCAATCATCGCCATGAATAATATAATCCGGACGATATTTCAATAAATTAGGTACGTAACTCCAGTCTTCCTGAGGAACAACCTGATCAACACCTCTAATATTGCAAACAACTTCCTCCCTTTGTTCATAAGTCAGATGGGGCAAACGCTTATGGGAAGCAATGGCTGAATCGGTTAATAAACCAATCATTACTTTTCCGTACTTCGTTGCTTCCTTTATGATATTAATAAGTCCGGGATGCATAATATCAGCTGTCATCCCGAGATAAACTGTTTTAGACATAAAATATTTGAATTAAATATTAAGAGGATAAAAATATTATTCTTTTTAAGTCTCAATTAAATCAGAATTTAATTGGACTTTTAACAATTCGGATAACATTTATATTTTTGTGAAAAGTTTTTTATTATTGGGAGGAAATGACCTTGATGAATAAAGAAATTAAAGGACAGATTTTCGGTTATGCAAGGGTGAGTACGCGTGATCAGAATCTGGATATGCAACTGGATGTGTTGCAACGACAAAATTGCGTAAAAATCTTTTGCGAGAAAATTTCCGGGGTAAAAAAACGTCCGGAACTGGAACATTGCCTTTCACTATTACGTGAAGGCGATGTATTAGTCGTTTATAAATTAGATCGTTTGGCCCGTAGCCTGTCTGAAATTGTCCGGATATGCTCGGAGCTGGAAAGTAAAAACATACGGATTCGTTCGGTCAAGGATAATATTGATACGACCGATTATATGGGGAAATTTACGATGCATATTTTTGCGGCTCTGGCAGAATTCGAACGGAATGTGATTATGGAAAGGACTCGTGAAGGACGGGAAGCAGCCCGGAAAAGAGGAAAAAAATTCGGAAGACCTCAGGGCTTGAATCCGGAAACCCAGCAAAAAGTAAAAAAAGCAGCTCTCTTGTATCAAAAAGGATTTGCTGTAAAACAAATATGCCAACAAATTGAAATTAAGAGTAAAAGCACACTTTATAAGTACCTCCAACTGGAAAATATTCCCCTGAGATCTTTCTCTAAAAACTGAAAAGGCATTTTTTTCTTTGTAGTGGAAAAATAAAAGGCTATTTTTGCGGCTGAAAATAAGACGGTTCTTCAGTAGAAATATGACACTGAGGACCGCGGAGCGTACCTAATCGGTTCCTTTTCTAAAAGATAATCATATAGAAATCAAGTAGTAAACTATATTTACCCTGAGTTTAGTTTAAATAAATTCAGTGAAATAATTTGCCTTAAAAAGGTCCAATTAAATTCTGATTTAATTGGACCTTTTTTATTATATAGTTATAACTATCGGGGGAATGCTAACCACATAGGACAAAGCAGGATATGTGTATAGATAAATCCAGATTAAATCCAGTACAAATCCTATTTATTACCAGATTAATAACTAAATAAATAAGCTTTAATCCAGTTTTTATTTGTATTTTAATCATTTTTTTAGTTAATTTTACAGAAGCTAACACTCAAAGGGATCTCCGGGGAATCGCTGTTATCGGGAAATTGATTCATTTTCAAACTAAAAAAACAGGCTATGGGTACTGCAAGATCTAACTTATTAAATCAGCTGAAAGGAAGTTTCGGAAATGTTATCCTTTATGAAGTAAACGGACAGCTGAGAATAAGGAGCAAAACGGGACGGTATAGAAAATCGAAAAGTAGTAAGCAAAAAGCACAGAAAAACAGGTTTAAAGGGGCGGCTTCATTTTATCATAAACTGGAAATGCCGATGTATATGACCTGGAGCGATGCTACGCATGGACAAAACATAAGCGGATATAACCTTTTTATAAAAGAGAATATCCATAGCTTTACGGAGACAGGAGAAATTACCGAATTTTCAGGCCTGAAGATATGTTACGGGCCGCTTTATATCCCGGATTATTTCGGAATGCAATATACCACTCCGGATCTTATTCACCTGGAATGGAATCCCGGGTATAAAAATCAGGGTTTCGACGACGACTTATTACAAATAGCCATTTACGATAAAACCAGGGTAGACGACGGTGAGATATATTGGCTGGAAGGTTTTGAAACCATACGGGCTACAGGAGCATATACCTTTACTCTCCCGGCCGAAAGAGGTAAAGAGATCCATTTATTTGCTTTTTTCAAAAATAAATACCGGAACATTTTTTCGGAAAGTCGTTTTCTGGGAACAGTGGCAAAAGAAACATAAGTCTCCCCTGGCGGAAGAAATGAACGAATTCGTTTCGTTCTGCACCCGGTTTGCATTATCATTCGATAAAATAAGCTACATCTCAGCAAAGTTCAAGTAAACTTGGCTTTGCTTTCGGTTTACATTATCTTTGTAGCAGAATCAAGTCGTGCGGAATTATGAAAATGTGTATTGCAGAGAAACCAAGTGTTGCCAAAGAAATCGCGAATATTCTGGGAGCTACGATCCGGCGGAACGGATATCTGGAAGGGAATGGATATTGTGTTACCTGGACATTCGGACACTTATGTACCCTGCAAGAACCGGGAGAATATACGGAGAAATGGCAAAAATGGAATTTAGGGGTATTGCCGATGATCCCCTCGAAATTCAGGATCCGTCTGATCGAAGATGAGGGAATAAAAAAACAATTTGCCGTTATCGAGGAGCTGGTCTCGAAAGCTGAAATGGTGATCAATTGCGGGGATGCCGGCCAGGAAGGAGAACTGATTCAACGTTGGGTATTGACCAAAGCCAAATGCGGGGTACCTATCAAACGCCTTTGGATTTCTTCGCTGACAGAAGAAGCCATCCGGGAAGGATTCGAAAAACTCATGGAATCGCAAGATTTCGATACTCTCTATGCGGCCGGTTCTGCACGGGCTATCGGCGACTGGCTGTTAGGGATGAATGCCACGCGGGCTTATACGTTGAAATACGGGACAGGAAAAAACGTACTCTCGATCGGACGAGTGCAGACCCCTACCCTGGCCCTGGTCGTCGAACGACAAAAAGCGATCGAGAACTTTAAACCGGAAACTTATTGGGAAATACGGACGAATTACCGGGAAGGACTTTTCTCCTGTTTGCGCGGACGGTTCAATAAAAAAGAGGAAGCCGAAGCCCTCCTGGAAAAAATCACTCCACTCGAACTGGAAATTCTCAGTATCGAGCGGAAAAAGGCCATGGAACATCCGCCGAAACTGTTCGACCTGACTCTATTGCAGGTGGAATGTAACCGAAAATTCGCCTATACAGCCGAAAATACCTTAAAAATCATACAGTCGCTTTACGAGAAAAAGCTGACCACCTATCCCCGTGTGGATACCAACTTTTTACCGAACGACCAATATGCCAAAGTTCCCAAAATACTTCAGGGCCTGAAACCTTATGAGGCTTTAACACAGCCGATCTTATCAGGAGGAAAAATACGGAAGTCAGCCAAAGTCTTCAATGACAAAAAAATTACGGATCACCATGCCATCATTCCTACCGGTGTATTCAGTTACGATATGTCTCCCGAGGAAAAGCGGGTATATGATCTGGTAGCCCGCCGTTTCATTGCCGTCTTCTATCCGGACTGCGAAATAGCCAATACAACCGTTATGGCCAGAATTGGCAACGAAGACTTCAAAGCCACCGGAAAACAAATCATCGATCCGGCGTGGCGTGTGGTATTCGGCAATAATACAGACAAACAAAACGAAGAAAACGTACTACCGGTTTACGAAAAAGGAGAACACGGCCCGCATACCCCCGAAATCCAGGAAAAACAAACTCAGCCCCCTAAATACTATACGGAAGCCGATTTATTGAGGGCCATGGAAACTGCCGGGAAACAAGTGGAAGACGAAGAACTGCGGGATTTAATGAAAGAAAACGGAATCGGCCGCCCTTCTACCCGCGCGAATATCATCGAAACGTTATTTAAACGGCAATACATCCGCAAAGACAAAAAACGGATTTTAGCGACAACGACAGGTATAGAGCTCATCGACACCATTCAGAACGACCTTCTGAAATCTGCAGAGCTGACGGGGCAATGGGAAAAGAAGTTGCGCATGATCGAAGACGGTACCTATCAGGTGGCCGACTTCATGGAAGAATTGAAGGCGATGGTAAACGAAATTGTCCATTTTGTACGTTATTCTTCAGCGAAAACGATCACTGTAGAAACACCAGAGGAAAAAGACGGGGAAGACAAGAAAACTAAAAAAGAAAGGGAGAAAGGAAAAGGGAAAAAGGAGAACGGAGAAAAAATTGCGGTTGTATTGAAATGCCCCAAATGCGGACAAGGAGAAATTGTGAAGGGAAAAACCGCCTGGGGATGCACTTTATACCGGAAATCCTGTGATTTTCTGATTCCGATGGAAATACAAGGTAAGAAACTCACCCAAAAACAAGTAGATACATTAATACAAAAAGGCCAAACCGGCAAAATATCCGGTTTCAAGGATCCGGAAGGCAACTCGTTTAATGGGATGGTCCGCCTGGATGCAAATAAAAACATTATAGTCGACAAGATATAATATTACAAAAAACGTATACACACTTTTTATAACAACAACTTATTATTAACTTTCCGGGGGTGGATGTATACCTTATAACATTTCAGGACTATGAAAAAAAAATGGGGAATTATAGATTATTTAGTCATCGCTACAATAATAATCATTCTATTAGCTACCTCTTGGACAGAAAAAGGAAAATGGATTCTTTCATCTGTATTGATCATTTCATTGACATCAACATTTTTGACAAATAAAACAATCAAAATAATAATCGCTATCCTCCTTTTAATAACACTTATTATTACTCTTTATTTCAATCTTATTTAAAATAGGGAAGATGATAAATGAAACAGAAAAAATAGAAGGAAGTCGGCTTCTTATGTAAAAAGAAACATTTTATAATTGATAAAATTTGAAAAAAGAGTAATTTTATCACGCCAAACAGGAAAATAACATATGAGCGTCAATCATCTAACTTCATTTAAGACCCTATTTCAGGAGCTATATCCCGGTATGGTTAAGATTGCGTTGTTTTATATTCATGATTTGGCTATTGCTGAAGATATTACCCAGGAAATATTCACCCGGCTTTGGGAAAGACGGGAAAAGTTAGATATGATCGACAACCTGAAAGGATATTTGTCTAATGCCATTAAAAACCGCTGTCTGAATTATCTGGAACATCAGCAAGTCGTCAATAAATATCAACAGGAGTACCTAGAGGAACTCGCTAAAGATGATTATATAGAGGAATTTATTCAGAAAGTACAAATTTCTTTGGAAAAGCTTCCTCCCAAAAGACGTCAGATTCTTGAAATGAGTATTGTAGAAGCTAAATCATATCAGGAAATAGCTGACCAAGAGGGCATATCCCTAAACACAGTCAAAGACCATATCAAAAAAGCCTACGCTTTCATACGTAAAGACATTCAACGGAATGTTCCGGATTTTATTCTGTTTATTGCTTTTCAAACTAAAAGTGAGAAAACAAAAAACAGAGCATTCATTTTTTAGATTTTTCCATTCTAATGTATTCAAAAAATTACTCTTTATTATAAATCGTCTTACAAAACCTTACTATTCAGATTAAAGCTAAAACATGCCTATTAATTAGAAAAATTTTTCAAATATTATATTTTTTCCATACCGCAGCCACCCTTTTCAATTTTTACCTGTCTTTAAACAAAAAAAACGTCCGTTTATTTTAGTTGAAAATTTATAATATTCATAATGTTCATAAAGTTAATGAACTATATGGACACCCGATAAATTGACAAGGAACAATTGACAATTGACAATGTATCTTCAAGTCTGTGACTTCTTTTCTATCTGATTGATAATCAACGATTGTTTTCTTTGTTTCCTTTCTCATTTTTCTTTCTTTATTTCTTTCCTGATGGAAGCGAAGCTTCCAAATAATTATCATTTGTCCGTTGCCATCGGTCTATTATTCTTTTGGCGGATTCTTGCAAAAAGAATCGGACGTTTACCTTGTCAAACCTCAGGCTCGGTAGTAACAATATACATATGGACAAAGACATTATAAACATTCTGAAAAAATCATTTATCTCTCAGCAATCTTTGACTTCTGAGGAGCAGCGTATTTTCGACGAGTGGATGAAAGAAGCAGGTAACCGCCAGAAACTCTATGAATGGCAACGCCTCGAATCGGCGATCTATGCGCTCGGGACAAGTCGAAAGGTAAACAGTGAAGAAGGCTGGAAAAAAATCAACAAACGAATCAGGCGGCATCACCTGCGCTTATTGCCTTATGCCGCTGCGGCGATAGTCGTTCTCTGTCTAGGCACAGCCATCCATTTACTTACATCGCAGGTTGCGACACCCCCACTCCTTTCCTCAGTTAACAGACAGGAAAATCCGGTGACAAAACAAGTGACGCTGACTTTATCCACAGGACGGCAAATTCCCTTATCAGACAGCCTGTCCACGATGAGGGAAGCAAACGGTACCGATATTCAAATTACAGGTAATCAACTGGTATACAACACCACAGACTCCACTTCCATACCGGTATACAACACCATAACCATTCCCCGGGGAGGTGAATACAAACTGGTGTTAGCGGATCATACCATTGTTTGGTTAAACTCAGAAAGCCAGCTGACATACCCGGTTGCCTTTAATGGCGATACCCGGGAGCTTCGATTAAAAGGGGAAGCTTTTTTTGAAGTAGCTAAAGATACACACAAACCCTTTATTGTACATACCCCTCAGTTCGATATCCGGGTTACAGGTACTCAATTCAATGTCCGTTCTTATCCGGAAGAAAGAGAAAGTACCACTTTAGCAGAGGGAAGCATTCAATTGGAAATGAACCGTCACATTTATCGAATCGTGCCGGGACAGCAAGCCTATCTGCAAGGACAGGAAGTCAAAATAAAAGAGGTCGACCTGGAGCATGCTATTGCCTGGCGGTACGATGCTTTTTCCTTCAAAGAAGAACCGTTGGGGAACATCATGAAAGAATTAAGCCGTTGGTATGATGTCCATATCTTTTATTTGAATCCGGCAGTAAAAGACCTTCATTTCACTGCCTGGTTTCGCCGGAACAGTTCTTTAGAAGAAGTCATCGATATATTAAAGAAAACTCAAAAAATAAACGTCGAATTAAAAGGAAAAACATTAACGGTAAGAGAAGCTTAAAACAAAGAGAATGACCGGAATGTACGCCCTACATTCCGGCCGGTAAATTCCCCTAAGGGAACATGTAAAACCATTAACAACAAAGTTATGAATTTTTTATGTAGAAACTTAATCAAACTAATGATTAAAATGAAATTAGCTTGTCTGGTTCTGCTGCTAAGCCTGTCGGGTGTACAAGCCCACGTCTGGTCGCAGACAAGTATGCTCGAACTCAGCGTAAACGGCAAGAGTATGGTCGAAGCGATCGAGATGCTTCAGAAAAAGACACAATTAAAATTTGTCTTCAATCATGAAGAATTGAACAATTATCGGGTGAATGCCAAAATCCAGGGAAAAACCCTGGAAGAAGCGCTCGACATTTTATTCAGTGACAAACCACTGAAATACGAAATCACAGGAGAGCACGTCATCATCTCTAAAACAACTGAAAAACAACAACAGCAAACCCCTAAAATGATTGAAATCACCGGAACCGTAGTGGACGAAAACGGAAGTGCGCTCCCCGGAGTAACGATCATGATAAAAGGCACTTCGTTGGGTACTGCTACCGATGTTAACGGTAGTTTCAAACTACAAGTCCCGGAAAGCAATACTCCTAACAATTTGCTTTGTTCCTTTATCGGCATGAAAACCCAGGAGATCAAACTGGTTAACGGCAAAACCAATTATAAAATCGTCATGGAAGACGAGGCGCAAAAACTGGAAGACGTAGTGGTTACCGGTTACTTCCAGCGTAAAAAGGTTACACAAACCGGATCGGAAGTAGTAGTCGACGGAGAAGAACTCCGAAAGGTGGGATCCTTGAACCTGTTACAGGCCATTTCTTCTTTCGACCCGGGTGTTCGCACCTTGGAAAACAACGAATGGGGTAGCGACCCGAACCGGATGCCGGAAATCACGGTACGCGGCGAAAAGGGTTTCGATTTGCGCGACCAAGCTGATGATTCCCGTACTAATCCCAATGCTCCGCTATACATCATGGACGGAATAGAAGTATCGGCATCAACAGTTTTCGATATGGATATGAACCGGGTGGCATCGTTCTCCATTCTGAAAGATGCTTCAGCAACCTCTCTATACGGTTCTCGCGGTGCTAATGGAGTAATTCTGATTACTACGATACGTCCCCAGGCAGGAGAAATCAAAGTCAGTCTGAATGCAAACTACAACATTTCGGTACCCGACCTGCGCTCCTATAACCTGATGGATGCCCGGGAAAAACTGGAATTCGAACGTTTGGCCGGTTTGTACACCCAACCCAATAATAACCGGGAGGAACAAACCGTACTGGACATGAAATACAATGAAGTGTTGGCAGAGATCGAACGCGGAGTGGATTCCTATTGGCTGTCACAACCGTTGCAGACCTCCGTAAATCAACGTTACAGCGCTTATCTGGAAGGCGGTGACGAACATTTCCGTTATGGCATTAATCTGAAATTCGACAAGGACAATGGTGTCATGAAAAAATCCGGTCGTGACCGTGTCGGTATCAATGTATATTTCCAATATGATATTGCCAACAAATTGGTTGTACGCAATGACATCAGTGTAGAAGATGTCAAAGGATATAATTCTCCTTACGGCACTTTTTCGCAATATGCCGCAATGAATCCGTACGAGAGAATGAGAGACGAAGAGGGAGAATTGATCCGGGAATATAGCCGACATGACCGCATTACCCGCAATCCGTTGATCAATTCATTGCTACCGAACACATCTTACGAAAAATACACTCAAGTGCGGGACAACCTTCAAGTACAATGGTGGGCAACGCAACATTTACGTATAAATGGGAGTGTTGGTCTGACGAAACAAATTAACCGGGACGAAGCTTTTACTTCTGCCCAATCGACCCAATTCGACGGAATTACGAACATTGCCGAAAAGGGTTCTTACGTGATTTCCAATGGTACCGACATGGATGTAGAGGGTAAGTTAACGCTGGATTATTCTAATTTGTTTTTCGATCATTTATCATTTAATCTTGGTGTCGGAACAGAATTTACGACCCAGAAGACCCAGGAAGACGGCTATACAGCCACCGGTTTCGTGAATGACAAACTGACCTATCCGTCATACGCCCAGCAATACCAAAGAAACGGAAAACCCAGCGGTTATTTCGATAAAGGACGTACCATCGGTTTTCTCGGCAATATTAACTTAGGATGGGATAATCGTTATATCGTCGATTTCTCGATACGTACCGATGGTTCGAGCCGGTTTGGCAGCGACAACCAATTTGCCCCCTTCTGGTCGGTCGGGCTGGCCTGGAACGTCAACCGGGAAAATTTCTGGCAAGGTGTGGGAACGATGAAGATTCGCGCTTCCGTAGGTAGCGTCGGTTCATCCAATTTCAATGCCGATCAGGCCATGACCCGTTTTATTTACAATTCCGACGGAGAATACAACGGCATTTACGGCGCCGTATTATCGCAATACGGGAATACGGCCTTGAAATGGCAAAATACGTTGAAATATAATGTGGGACTGGATATGACAGTATGGCGAAATATCATTTCCTTAAACTTCGATGCTTATCTGGAGCGTACGGAGAATTTGCTGATGAATGTAGATGTAGCACCTTCTACGGGTTTCACGTCTTATCGGGAAAACCTGGGATCTTTGGACAATAAAGGAATTGAGGCCCGCCTGCGCTTGAATCTTTTACGTGGTGACAGAGACGGCTGGAACTGGAATGTGACATTGAGTGCAGCTCACGAACAGGATAAAATCCGGAAACTGTCCAATGCGATGCGAGCCATGAACGAACAGGCGCTGAATATCGAAAACAATACAGGAACGGAAATTTTCAAAATGTATGAAGTAGGACGTTCGCAAAATGCCTTGATGTTAGTAAAGTCATTGGGCATCGATCCCGCCACCGGTAATGAAGTGTATGTAAAACGGGACGGAAGTACTACTTTCGACTATGATCCGAACGATCGCGTCGAAGTGGGAAATACAACTCCCAAATTGCAAGGTTTCATGAATACCAATTTAAGTTGGAACCACATCGAATTATATATGTCTTTTAACTATGAAATGGGGGCAAAACTGTATAATTCAACGTTGGCAACCAAGGTAGAAGGAGCAAGTCCTTATCAGAATGCCGATAAACGGGTTTTATACGACCGCTGGAAAGAACCAGGAGATATCGCTATGTTCCGGCGAATCGATGACCAGAGTTCCGTCTATCAGAGTTCACGCTTGGTGCAAAAAAGCAATTTCATCCGCATGTCCAGTCTGTCACTGACATACGACATTCCGAGAGAAAAACTGGCAAAAACCTTTATCGAACGGTGTAAGTTTACCTTTTCCATGACGGATGTGTTCCGTATTTCTACCATCAAACAAGAGAGGGGAACTTCTTATCCGTTTGCATGGACATTCTCACTGGGCGCAAATCTAACTTTCTAAAACAGATCGCATGAAAACAAAATCATATATGTTTATTGTCCTGCTCTTTATTTTTTCGTCCTGCACGAATTGGCTGGACGTACAATTGGACAACAAAGTCGACGATAGTAAATTATTCAGTTCCGCCGAAGGTTTCAAGGAGGCTTTGGCCGGTGTATACAGCAATATGTCTAAGCGAAACCTGTACGGACGCACACTCACCATGGAATATGTGGACGTTTTGGCCAAGTATTACAATGCCAGTAATAATACATATCAATATTGGAATGAATACAATTATGAATACTCATCTACCAAAAGCGTGATTTCCGGTATTTGGAACAATTTGTATTCTAATATCGCCCAACTGAACTGCATTTTGATGTGGACGGATAAAAATGCCGGAGTGATGGACGAAAATACCCGGAATCAGATCCGCGGTGAAGCCCTGGCACTTCGGGCTTTTCTGCATTTCGACCTTTACCGGCTGTTTTCTCCCGATGTAAAACGCTCTCCGAAAGCGGACGGTATTCCCTATAATAAAGAATATGGAGTATCATTACCTCCGATGTATTCGGTCGAGGAAGTCGTTCAGTTAGTGATCAACGATTTGAAAGAAGCAGAAGAATGCCTGGCCAATGATCCGATCAATGAGGTTGTACCTTATGTCATTGCTTCTACATGGGATGGTGTGGCAGACGGCTCCAATACTTCCAAAGGCGTTTCGGCCTACAGAGATGAAGCAGACCAATATGTGGCCCGAATGAACCTGTATGCTGTAAAAGCCATGTTGGCCCGTGCCTATCAAGCCCGGGGCGAATTTACCAGAGCTGCGGAAAAAGCTAAAGAAGTCATCTACAGCGGTAAGTTCAGGCTGCTTGAATTCAGCAGTATCGACCAGGATGAAAGGTATGTCGATCTTTTATTTTCGGACGAACACATTTTTTCTTTGCGGAACAGTTCACTTTATGATTACAGTGCCTCTTTGCACCGAGACAATATATCCGGAGGAGTAACTACTCTTACACCGTTACCGATGCGAGATGCAGCTTCCACATACGAAAGCAATAATGATGACGCCCGCTATGCCAGATGGTTCAATTTGGGCAGATTGATCAAATTTTTGCCGGATACGACTTCCTCTTTTCCACAAAAGATGCCGATGATCAAACTTTCTGAAATGTATTTGTTGGTTGCAGAATGTACCGTCGCAAACCAACCGGATACGGCCATGCATTATATTAATATTCTCAGGGATCATCGCATCCGGAACAATGCGCACTGGCATACAATCGGCAAAGATTTCATTTTTGAGGAAATGCAACGTGAATTTGTCGGAGAAGGTCAATTGTGGTATGCCTATAAACGTAATAACAGAGCGATACAAGGAAGCGACGGAGAAACAGAACCGAGTGATGACATTTTTGTCTTCCCCTTCCCCGATACCGAAATTGAAGACGGACACAGAACTCAGAGATAAAAGGATGAAGCAACAGTCAAAATAAGTATTTATGAAAAAACTGATTTATATAATAATAACAAGTTGCCTGCTTCTCGGAATAGGCAGTTGTGACCAGGATATCGACTATCCGTACGAGGGGAAAGACCGCATTTATTTTCAATGCTTTACTTTCAATTCCTATACCCGAATCCGCACTTATAGGGACTCTCTGACTTTTTCATTCGGGTTGATCCATGACTCAATCCGGATCGATACGGCCAAAATTGTCATGGAGTATACCGGACGCTCATCGGATGTGGAAAGGATTTACCATGTGAATGTAGTAAAGGATTCATCGACAGCCATAGAGGGCGTACATTATCAAACCATCGATAAAGAACAGGTATTCCGTCCGAATGCTTTGCGTGATACGCTTCGCATTGTCATATACCGCGACAATATGAACTCGAGATTTAAAGAAAAGGAGCGTTACCGGCTGGAATTGGAACTGGAACCCAGTGAAGATTTCGATTTGGGAATTCGTCAAGGAATCCGGAAAACCTTATGGCTGAATAATTATATGTCCGAACCGGACTGGTGGGAAGGAAATTTTCACGGGTCTCTAGGATTTTTCCATCCGGAAAAATGGAAAATCCTGATCAATTGGGACCAAGCATTTGCCAACCAGAATAGCTGTCCTTACGACTGGAATAACAGAGGCCAGGATTTTACCAGCGTGCTTCAAAGTTACATCAACAATGATGCCAATGCCGTTTACGACGAAGACGGCCACCGTGTTTATTTCGACCATGTGGAGACTCCCGAGGATGAAGAATAATATTTGAAACAGAAAGAATATGAAAAGAACAAGTATATTATATGCCCTGCTTATCGTATTGCTGTTACCAGCCTGCTACGACGACTTAGGTAATTACGACTATCATGAAATCAACGAACTGGAGGTAGACAGCATCCATCCGCTTTATAACGTGGATATCGACGACAGCCTTTGTATTTATCCGACACTGAAAGGGACAATGTACAGTGACACGAACCGTTTTACCTATCAATGGGAAATCGGTGCGCAAACCGTAGGAACCTCGCATGACCTGGAATTGCTGGTCAACCTGACCGCCGGCTATAAGTTTGCCCGTTACGTAGTAACCGATAAAGAAACCGGGGTGAGAAAATATCATACCTTCAACGTAGAAATAAAGAGTTCGACGGCTGCCGACCTGGTTATGGTATTGAGTAAATATCAGGGACGCGCGGAACTTTCTTACATCCGGTTGGACAAACCGGCTAATTGGGCCGTTAATTATTACAAAGACCGGTTCGGCGAGGAATTGGGAACAAATCCGCAACAATTGGCCATTTGCTATACCGAAAGGTTGTCACGTGACTATCCTTTCCTGAATTATTACGGCAGAATCATGGCTTTGGCTGATAATCAGATTCGTTTGATGGATAAAGCCACCCTGGAACCGGACTCAATTACTCCCTATCTGCTGGGTGAACACTACGCCAATTTTATGACTCCCTATCCTGTGCCGGATGTAAGTACTTACAAACCGGAATGGATCAATGAAGTAATAGGTGGTACCCGTATGCAAATTGCTTACAACAGTCTATACAATAATAATTTTTTCATGCAGATCGGAGGAGGGCGGTTTTATACCATGAATCATTACACTTTAGGTTCGTCAAGAGCAACTGTTAATAATCAGAGCCCTTATACGGACGGTTACATTTCGCCGTTCGGATATTGGGATGACATGAGTAATTATGAATCTTACGGGACCAATATGTATCTAGGCTGCTATACCGGTGATTTCATCATGTTCGACAGAAACAACCACCGTTTCTTTTATGGTAGTGGTTACGGAGGCAGAACCTCTATAGAAGAACAGGACGTACCATCCTACCCACAATACGATAATCTGTTGTGGGGATCAGCCACGGTAATCGAAAACAACACCAGTGTTGCCATTCTGAATAGCGGGGACAATTGCCGGATGATCGTATTACAAAACGGCAAAGGCGGGACAACAGGAACACGCGATACCAAAAAACTGGTTAAAGAAATAGACTGCAACGGAGTAGTAAGTGCAGAAAGTAAATTCTATATGATGAAATACAACACTTACCTATTTTTCACCAATGGCGACAAATTATATCGCTATAATTTGCTGAACGGTATCAACAGCAATATGGGACCGGCCAATACGCCCATCTTGTCTCTGTCGGAATTAGGCTATGGTCCGGAGGCAAAGATCACCTCCATGTTTGTTTCTCGTTCCGAGCAAACTTTATTGCTGGGTGTATCGCGCTACGGAAATGACAGCGAAGCAGCAGGAGAAGAAGCCAAAGGTGACGTACTTTGGTTCGACCTAAACGCTTCTACTTTGGAAATCAAATACAATGAAAACCGTTCAGCCAAAGGCGTAGCAGGTATTCCGGTTGATGTGAAAATCAAGTTCCAGACCCTTTGGAGAGACGGTAAGAATTATCAGGAGGAATTAGTTGACCAATATTAACAAGAGCAATAATAAATGAATTAATAAAACAAAAAAAATTATGAAAAGAGTATATATATTATTATCGCTCATTGTCTTTCTTTTCTTTTCCTGTTCGGAGGACAATACTCTCTATGAACCGCAGGAAAAAGAAAATGTTGCGGTAGACAATACGCAAAACGAAGACAAGGATGAGGAGGAAGAATTGCCGGAAGGACAATTGCTTCCCGGTATGCATACCGTAAAACTGAATGTGACGGAACCCGACGGGCAAGTGGTAGAACGCCGGTTCAAATACTATATGCCCATTGCAGCTCACGGCAACCCGTCATTGATTTTTGAATTCCACGGAAGTTATGAATTTGTACAAAGCGGAGCCATTCCCGATCCGTTAAAAGATTTCACAATCTCCAACGCTTTAGTACAGCTGGCTATCCAGGAAAATTGTATTATCTGCGTACCTGTGGGATTAGTTCCTGAAACAGAACGCGACACAGCTTATATCAACTGGACGGAATCCGAGAAGCATTTGCCTTTTTTCGATGCGATGGTAGACTATTTTAAAGGCTGTACACCTATAATCGATGAAAACCGGATTTTTTCTACCGGTCAGTCAAGCGGTGCCATCTTTTCTTGGGTACTGGCATTCGAGCGATCGGATATTGTAGCTTCTATTGCTCCGCGTGCCGGACAAATGAACACGGATAATCAGAGTAATTTCCCCACCCGTTGCGTACCCGTCCGCGTATTCGCAGGAGAAGCAGACAAGACTGTGCAACATTCTGCCGTGATTTCCAATACGACCAACTGGGCAGAAAGAATCGGCGGCTATTTTGCCAATAGCGTAGCAATCGATACATTTTCTATTCCAGACTATACCAAAGTAACTACCCGCAAGTGGAATGGGGCTAAAGGCGATATCGAAATTTATTCTCTGGAAGGCATCGGACATGGTGTATCGTTGAGTTATTGTTGTCCCTATATGTGGGAATTCTGGAATTCACACACACTGGATCAAACTTCTTCATCTGTATTTGTGACCACAGACACAGATACGATAAGGACAGAATGTAAGGAAGTCGTGAAAATCGGCTTGAAATACACCGCCGGTGCAACTGTAGAGTTGACTGAAGCACCCAAAAACTGGAAAGTGACCTGGAACGCTAACCGCACGGAGGTTACATTGACTGCGCCAAATCCCGAAGATTATTATAAGAATGTCGGACGAGGCGGTAAAATCGTATTCACAGCAAGTTTAAACGGACAAGAAGCGACCAGCGAAGTGGTTTATGAATTGATCGAACCACGGGTTTATTTTAAAATCGGTGACATTTACTATAATGAAAATAGTGAAGCTGTCGGCGTAGTGGTATGGGTCGACGAGGAAGATTTGCAACGCGCCAAAATTGTGAGCCTGGAAGAAGGAAGTGTGCAATATGCAGGTAGCGGAAACGGTTTAGGTCTGGATTTCGATACACCGGATAAAGATAATGGAGCCAGCAATACTGAAAAGATGATCGAGAAGAATAATACATTATCCTCTCCTTTATCAGGAATATATTCTGCCTTTACGTGGGCAAACAGCTATGCATACAAAGGAGAAAGAGATTGGTTTTTACCGGCCATCAATGAATTGGTCAGTCTGGCAGAAAACCTAGAGGTAGTAAATGAAGCCATAGAGAAAGCGGGAGGAGCAAAAGTAGTTTCTCCTTATGGCTCCTCCAGTACTATGAAATATAATCTTTTCTCTTCTACAACAGAAGTAGAGGAAGGTGCTACAACCAAGACTATTTATTGCTACAATTTCAGCGACAATGTTATATTACCGAATAAGGCAAGGGATGCCGGAAGCGAATATTTTGGCTGGATAAAAGCAAGAGCATTCAAAATTGTAAGAAAGTGATAACGCCATGAAAAAAGGATTATTCATTTTATTACTCATTGCGATTCTGCTTCCTGCGCATGCGCAGGAAAGCGGAATCCGCTTTTTCCACGGGACATGGGATGAGGCAATGGCATTAGCTAAGAAAGAGAAAAAGAAAGTTTTCATAGACTTTTTCACGGAGTGGTGCGGTCCCTGCCTCAACATGGCCCTGACGGTTTTCCCATTACCGGAAGTCGGCGAAGTATACAATAAAAACTTCATCTGTCTTAAAATCGACGCCGAAAAAGGGGAAGGACGAGAACTGGCAAAAAAATACGGGATCCATTCCTACCCGAGCTATATTTTCGTAAATCCCAAAACAGAGGCACTCATTCACCGGAGCGGAGGGAATAAACCGGCAGCTGATTTTATAGCAGATGTGCAAGGAGCTTTGAATCCCAAACTCAGTTCTATTTACCTGAACGAAAAATATAAAAGCGGGAAATACGATGCCCGTTTTCTCATCGATTACATCCATAACCAGAAAGTATCGGGCAATCGCAATGTACAGAAAGATTTCGACAAGCTCATTGCCATGGGGAAGAAACTCACCGATCCGGAAATCTGGGAACTGTATGCCGATTGTATCGGGGGATACAACAATCCGTATGTGAAAGAAGTGGCCGATCATTATGATGAATTCGTCCGTTTGTTCGGTAAAGAAGCCGTCGACACCAAACTCACCGAAGCGACAGCGTATGCTCCGATCGCATTTACCGAGTCTCTACCCGAATTCGAGGGGAAATACTATAACCTGAAAACGGCTGAATTGACTGGTTTATTCCGTCAAAATAAGTACGACGAAGCTTGGGAGATGGTGGACCGACTGGCACGGGATCCGAAAATCGACCAAGCTAAATTCGTCAAATTGTTATCGTTCTATACCCGGGTAAATCCTGATTATAACGATAACGAACTGACTTTCGATCAATTGGCGAAAAAAGTAAAATACACCCGCTATGTCGCTTATAATATGTATGACCGCGATGAAGCCATACCGCACCATTATTATGCCAGTGCTTTGGAATATCTGATCAAAAGAGCACAGGAAGAAGGTAAGCAGATTCCTGCCGATATCTATGAAACTCCAGCCTATGGAAAAGAAAAATACGATATGCGCCATCCGTCACTTAAACAAAAACCTAAAAGATAGGTATATTCCGTTACTAATTCGTCTTCGGTGACCGGAATTGGAGCCCCGGTCGCTTCTGTCGGTCTTGTGGCTTTTTCTATCACTGACCGGTGATGTCTGACGGAAACGTAACGTAAAGTTTTTTCGCGCAGTGAGGAGTTCCGCCGGTCAGTGAATTCTTCTCTTGTTCGGAAAAAGAAAAGATTTTGTTTTTCCGAGTAAGAGAA